>Ga0075163_10003643_pt1 | contig 20718 bp, 17 predicted proteins | sample JI1023141ADNA_FD_71478 | JGI IMG/M metagenome (GOLD analysis project Ga0075163, IMG submission 71478) | Wastewater effluent complex algal communities from Wisconsin, to seasonally profile nutrient transformation and Carbon sequestration -... | ecosystem: Engineered > WWTP > Effluent > Algae... | reverse complement strand
GACGCGGTCGACGCCGCGGCGGTCGAGGCGCTGGCGGCCCGCGGCGCGAAGTCGCGGCGCACCGCCGGCGAGCTGCTGCTGACCCTGGCCGGCGGCGTCGACGTCGACGCCGTGCTGGCCGCGGCCCACGCCGCCGGCGGCAAGGTGATCGCGGTGACGCCGCGGCACGAGACGCTCGAGGATCTGTTCCTCCGCCGGGTCGCCGATCAGGGCGCGACCCGCGAGGTGCTGCGATGACCGCGTCGCTGGCCCGGCTGTGGGCGATCGCGCTCAACACGTTCCGCGAGGCCGCGCGGATCAAGGTGCTGTACGCGATCGTGATCGTCGTCGCCGCGGTCAACCTGCTGGCGATCGCGCTCGGCGAGATGTCGATCAGCCAGCAGACCCGGGTGGCGCGCGATTTCGGCATCGCCGGCGTGTCGCTGTTCGGGTCGCTCACCGCGATCTTCGTCGGCATCGTGCTGCTGTACGGCGAGATCCAGAAGCGCACGATCTACTCGATCATCTCCAAGCCGCTGGCGCGGTGGGAGTTCGTCGTCGGCAAGTACCTGGGCATGGTGCTGGTGCTGACGGCGCTGGTCGCCGCGTTCGCGGTGGCGATGGCGGCGGTGCTGGCCTACCAGGGCGTGGCCATCTCGGGCGCGGTCGGCAAGGCGCTGGTGCTGGCGTGGTTCGAGGTGCTGACGGTGGCGGCGATCGCGGTGTTCTTCTCGTCGTTCTCGAGCCCGTTCCTGTCGGGCACCTTCGCGCTGGCGCTGTGGGCGATCGGCCGGGTCACGCCCGACCTGCGCGCGGCGATCGCGTCGAGCGAGACCGCGTGGATCCGGTGGGTCGCCAAGGGCGCGCTGGCCATCGTCCCCGACCTCCACGTGTTCTCGATCTCGGGCGGCGAGGTCGACGGCGCCCACGTCAGCGTCCACAGCAGCTTCGTCGACTGGGGCTACGTCGCCGCCGCCGCCGGTCACGGCGCGCTGTGGATCGCCGCGCTGCTGGTGCTGGCCTGCGCGATCTTCCGCAAGCGAGACTTCGTGTGACCGCCGGCCGGCTGGCGCTGGGCGCGTTCGCGGTCGCGGCGTGTCGGCCGATGCCGCCGGCGCCGCTGGTGCCGCTGTACGACGACACCGCCGGCGACCGCGTCGGCACCACCACCGGCACGCTGATCGTCGGCATGGCCGGCGACATCGGCGGCGGCGGCTGGGGCGTCGCGTTCCGGGTCCAGCAGCAGGTGTCGCGGACCACCGCGCTCGGCGGCGAGGTGCTGATCGGTCGCGGCGACGACGGCGAGCGCCGCGACATCGAGCTGATCGGCGTGCGCGGGCTGGGCCAGAGCGCCGATCGCGATCACTCGTGGGCCGCGCTGACCTACGGCGTCGGCGCGACCTGGATGTCGACCGGCTCGCTCGCGCTCAGCGCGTTCGGCGGCGGCGCGATCAGCTACCCCAACGATTACTTCTCGCCGTACCTGCAGCTCGGGCTGGCCCCGGTGTGGGTCGCGCGGCGCGGCGCGCGCTACGGCGAGACCCGGTGCGAGGGTGACAGCTGCGCCACGCAGGTGGCGCGGTACCCGCGCTCGCGGCTGTACCTCCTGGCCGACGCCGGCCTGGTCGGGCACCTCGGCGACCGCGGCAACCGGCTCGGCGTCGACCTCGGCCTGGCGTACGCCGGCGACGACGGCTTCTTCGCGCTGTCGATCGCCGACAGCCAGCGCTTCGAGCCCTAGTGGGTGTGTTACCGTCGGCGCGTGGCGTCGGCCGCATCGTCTACGTCGCCCGAGCTCGATGAGCTGGTCGGCATCGTCCGCGGCTGGCTCGAGGCGCTGTTGCGGCGCACCGCGCGCGCGCCCGACGCGGTCGACGGCGTGCCGCGCTCGCGCTACGCGGTGAGCGCCGCCGAGGTGGCGCGCATCCTCGACGGTCAGCGCGCGCCGGCGCCGTCGACCGCGCTCGCCGACGCGCCGCGCTGGGCGGCGCTGCGGACCGGCCCGGGGCGGTTCGCGACGCTGGCGCGCGGGCTGGGTCTGGGCGAGCTCGAGCTGCGGCTGGTGGCCGCGCTGATCGCGCCCGAGCACGATCCCGAGGTCGAGCGCGCGTACGCGTTCGCGTGGGACGACTTCACCCGCAAGCGCCCCGACGTCGGCTTCCTGATCGAGCTGGTCGGTGGTGACGACGCCGCCGCGCGTGCGGCGGTGCGCGCGGCGCTGGCCCCCGAGGCGCCGCTGCGGCTGCTGCGCGTGGTGCTGGTGGGCGCGGCGACCGACACCGATCTGACGCCGCCGGCGCGGCGGCCGGCGCGGCTGGCCGATCGGGTGATCGGCTTCCTGCACGGCGACGACGGCGTCGATCCGGCGCTCGACGGTGTGGTCGCGCTGGCGCCGCCCGCCGAGCTGGCCGAGGTGGTGGTGGCGCCGGCGGTGGTCGCGATGGCGCGCCGCGCGCTGGCGCCGCGCGGCGACGTGCCGGCGCGGGTGCTGGTCCACGGCGGGCCCGGCGTCGGCAAGGCGATGCTGGTGCGCGCGCTGGCCCACGAGGCCGGGACGCCGGTGGTGCGGGTCGACGCCGCCGAGCTGTTGCGCGCGCCCGAGCGGCTCGACGAGCGGATGGCGCGGGTGGCCCGCGAGGCCGGGCTGCGCGGCGCGCTGACGTTGTTCCACGGCGCCGCCGCGCTCGGCGAGCTGGGCCCGGGCCTGGCCGAGCGCTTCGCCGAGCTGGTGCGGCGGACGCCGGGGCCGGTGGTGATGACCGCCCACGTGCGACCGGCCTGGCTGACCCCGGCGATCCCCGAGCTGGTCGAGGTCGAGCTGCCGGCGCCCAACCTGCGCGAGCGCGTCGAGCTGTGGCACCGCAGCCTGGCGCGGGTCGGCGGCGCCGCGCTGGTGTCCGAGGAGACCGTGCGCGCGATCGCCGCGCGGTTCGCGCTGGGCGGCGCCTCGATCCGCCGCGCCGCCGAGCGCGCCGTCAGCCAGGCGCGGCTGCGCGAGGCCGAGCACATCGATCTGCCGGCGCTCGGCGAGAGCGCGCGGCTGATGCTGCAGCACCGGCTCGGCACGGTGGCCCGGCGCATCGAGCCCGGCTTCGCCTGGGCCGACCTGGTGCTGCCCGACGACACGCTCGACACGATCAAGGAGCTGACCAACTTCGCGAAGTACCGCGCGGCGCTGCTCGAGGAGTGGGGCTGGACCAAGAAGCTGCCCTACGGCCGCGGCGTGTCGGCGATCCTCGCCGGGCCGCCCGGCACCGGCAAGACGATGGTCGCGCAGCTCCTGTCGCGCGAGCTCGGCTACGACCTGTACGTGATCGAGCTGGCGCAGGTGGTCAACAAGTACGTCGGCGAGACCGAGAAGAACCTGGCCCGGGTGTTCGACGAGGCCGAGAACTCCCACGCGATCCTGTTCTTCGACGAGGCCGACGCGCTGTTCGCCAAGCGCACCGAGGTCAAGAGCAGTAACGATCGCTACGCCAACCTCGAGGTCAACTACCTGCTCCAGCGGATGGAGACCTACAACGGCGTGACGCTCCTGGCGACCAACCTCGAGCAAGGCATCGACGAGGCGTTCAAGCGCCGCGTGCGCTTCACGATCCAGTTCGAGATGCCCGAGCCGCCGGTGCGCACGGCGCTGTGGAAGAGCATGTTCCCCGTCGAGAGCAAGGTCGCCCCCGACGTCGACTGGGATCGCCTGGGCGCCCGCTTCGAGATGTCGGGCGGCTACATCAAGAAGGCCGCGCTGCGCGCCGCCGCGCGCGCCATGCACCGCGGCGCCGACGCGACGATCACCGGCGCCGACCTCGACCTCGCCGCCCAGCTCGAGTACCGCGAGATGGGCCGCATCGGCTAGTGACGCGGCCTGGGGCGCTACTGCTCTTCGTCGTTCGGCGCGCCCTCTTCCTCGAGGATCGGCGCCTGCACCGCCTCGGCCATCGGCACCCGCTTGGCGGCCTTGGCGGCGGCCACGGTCTCGGGGCCGATGCGGCCGTCGACGGCCACGCCGTTGGCCTTCTGCCACGCGACGATCACGTCGGGCGCGACCGAGCCGTCCGGGCCGACGTACTGGTCGTCGGTCAGCTCGTTGAACCGGGCGACCAGCTCGGCGTGGCGTTCGTTGTACTCGGCGGCGCGCACCGCCCAGGCCTCCTCCGACTCGGCCTGCGGCGCGTCCTCTTCGATCACCGCCGGCTTGGCCTCGACCTCGGCGGTCAGCGCCGGCTCGTCGTGCGCGACGCCCCCGCCGTCGGCTTGCTCCTGCTGCTCGACCTCGACCGCCTGCTCGACGACCTCGGCGCCCTGCGCCTTGGTGGCCTCCTCGACCAGCGGCTGCCGCAGCTCGGGGTTCTCGGCCAGCGCCGCGCCGAGCAGCTCGGGCTCGGCGTCGGGGGTCTTGGCGACGTGCTCGACGAGCTGCGCCTCGGGCGCGGCCTCGGCGGAGGCCTTCTTGGGCGCCTCGGCCTCGGCCGGCTGCTTGCCCTCGGCCTTGGCCTCGGCCTCCATCAGCCCGATCTGGTAGCGCGCGAACTCCTCGTCGCTCTGCTGCTTGGCCATCTCGCCGAGCTGCTCTTCGACGAACGCCGCGTCGGCGTTGTTGTCGTTGGCGTTGGCCGCCTGGGCCTGCGCCATCACGCCCATCTGCTCGGCGACGAAGCTGTCGTCGCGCTGCTGCTGCTCCATCTCGCCGAGCTGCTCCTGGACGAACGCGTCGTCCTTGGCCTGCTCGGTCATCACGCCCATCTGGTAGGCGACGAACTCCTCGTCGCCCTTGGCCTGCTCCATCTCCTGCATCTGCTCGGCGACGAAGGCGCCGTCGTCGGACGGCTGCTCCTCCTGCTGCGCCGCCATCACGCCCATCTGGAACGCGACGAACTCCTGGTCGCTCTGCTGGGCCGCCATCACGTCGATCTGCTCGGCGACGAAGGCGTCGTCGCCGGCGGCCGCCTGCGCCGCCTCCTTGGCGCTGCCCTTGTCGACCTGGGCCAGCGCCGCGTGGACCGTGGCGTTGCCGAGGTGGCTCATCGCCCACTCGAGGATCATGTCGCGCAGCTCGGGGAAGTCGCGCAGCCGCTGGGCCAGCAGGTCCGAGTCGCCCGGGCCGAGCGTGTGCAGGTTGGCCAGCACCGCGGCCTGGCCGCGGTTGTCCGGCGGCGCGTGCTCGACCGCCACGGTGGCGGCGAGGTCTTCCTGGTGGATGCGATCGTCGTCGAGTGAGCGGTCCATGGGCGCGGGCCTCCAGCGGCCTACAGAATACGCTCGGAGGTCCCGATTTCTCCCCTGGCCGCGAGTCTGATTCGACGATCCCGGGGAATGCCCAGTTCCGCTTGCATTCCGGTTGGTTGCGGTGTGAGCCTGGCGGCATGGCCAAGAACCTGGGGGGAGCCGTGATCGCGCTCCTCGAGCACGATCGGGTGGACCTGCGCGCCGCGGCGATCACCGTGCTGGCCGCGGTCGGCCAGGCCGACGCGGCGGTCGAGCAGGGCCTGATCGGGCGCCTCGCCGACGCCGATCCGGTGGTGCGGCGGCTCGCGCTCGAGGCGCTGGTCGAGCACGGCGCCACCGGCATCGCCGCCCACCTGGTCGCGATCCTCAAGCGCGACGACGAGGCGCTGGCCGAGCGCGCCGCGCAGGTGCTGGCGACCCAGGGCGCGGTGGCCGAGGGCCCGCTGCGCAAGGAGCTGGGCCACGGGCCGGTCGGCGCCCGCCGCGCGATCGCGCAGCTCCTGGTCAAGCGCACCACCGCCAGCGCGATCGACGCGCTGCTCGATCAGCTCGGCGATCCCGAGCTCGGCGAGCAGGTGCTGCAGCTGGTCCGCCACGAGCTCGACGCCGGCGACGACAAGCTGGCCGAGCTGGTGTGGAAGGCGGCCAGCGCGCGGGTCGGCGACAGCGGCAAGCGGCTCGACAAGGAGCTGGCGCGCGTCGAGAAGGACCACGCCAAGGCGGCGCCCGCGGCCAAGAAGGGCAAGGCGGCCGCCGCCGCACCGGCGCCGTTCGATCCGACCCGCGACGCCGCGGTGGCGCCGATCCTCGCCGAGCACACCGCGCTCTTGCGCTTGCTCGGCTACCTGGCGCGGCCGCAGTCGCAGGGCCTGTTGGTCGCGCAGGCGCAGCCGGGCCGGCCGCGGCCGGTGCGGTTCGCGGCGATCGCCGCGCTGCGCCGGATCGTCGCCGCCAGCGAGGCCAAGGGCACCGAGGCGGCGATCGAGGCCTTGATCGAGTACGCCGACGGCGACGATCTGGGCATCGCCCAGACCGCGATCGACACGCTCAAGGGCGCGCGCATCCCCGAGCGGCTGGCCAAGGCCTTCGCGGCGCTGGCCAAGTCGAAGAACCCGGCGGCGCAGAAGCTGGCGATGGAGCGGCTGCCGGCCGGCGGCGGCGCCGGCGCGATCAAGGCGCTGATCGAGGCGCTCGGCGGCGACGACGTGACCGCGCGCGACGCCGCGGCCCGCGGCCTGGCCAAGGCGCCCGAGGCGGTGCTGCCGCTGACCCGCGCGCTCCTGGCCGCCACCGACGAGCAGGTGGCGCGCCGCTACGCCGGGGCGCTGCGCGGCCACCGCGGCCACGTCTCGGCGGCGGCGCTCGACGAGCTGGCCGCCGCGGCCCACGCCCACCTCGAGCGCCACAGCAAGGGCAAGGCCGACGCCGACGCGATCTTGCTCGAGCGCGTGCTCACCGAGCTGATCGCCGATCTGGCGCCGGCCAAGCACGTCGAGCTGTTGTTCGAGTACGCGCGGCGGCTGCGCAAGGCGGGCAAGCCGGGCGAGGCGTTCGCCGCGCTCAAGCCGCTGCTCCGCACCCGCGCCGATCTCGACGCGGCGATCGACGACGAGGCGCGGTTCTTCCTGGCGGTGCTCGGGCTCAAGGCCGCCGGCAACGCGATCCTGCGCGCGTCTCACGCCGACGATCCGGTGCTGGCGCAGTTCGGTCGGCTGGCCGGCACCGGCTTCCCGGTCGCGAAGAAGCTGGCCAAGGACAAGGACGTCGAGGACGAGGAGATCTACGGGCTCGGCTTCCGGCTGCTCGAGTCGGCCGAGGCCAACGATCAGGAGCTCGGCGCCGAGCTCCTGGCCGGCATCGTCGAAGATCGGCCGCGGTCGAAGCTGGCCAAGGCCGCCAAGAACAAGCTCAAGCTGACCGGCCACCTGGACGACTGACGCCATGAGCCGGGCCATCGTCGACGCGTACTTCGCGGCCTTCAACCAGCGCCGGTGGAGCGCCATGACGGCGCTGTGCGCCGACGACGTGATCCACGATCGCAACGAGGCCGGCCGCGAGGTCGGCATCGAGCACCTGCGCCCGTACCTCGAGCTGACCGGGCTGTGCTACGAGGAGCGGCTCGAGGACCTCGCGGTGATGGTCGGCGAGGGCGGCCGGTTCGCCGCCGAGTGGACCGCGGTCGGCCGCTACGTCGCCGACGACGCCGGGCTGTTGCCGGCGCGCGGCCAGCACTACCGGCTGGCCGGCGGCACGTTCCTGGTGATCGCCGACGGCCGCATCACCCGCATCACGACCTACTACAACTTGCAGGCGTTCCTCGATCAGATGGCGTAGGTGCTCACTCGTCGTCGGGGCCGACGTCGAGGGCGCCCCGCAGCTTGGTGATGAAGTCGGAGCCGGCGGTCAGGTCGACGTGGAAGTGGTCGCGGTGCGAGGCGTTGTAGTTGGGCGTCAGCGCGATGGTCCAGACGTCGGCGGCCTTGAGCGCGCAGATCACCTGGTGCAGCCAGCCGTCCTTGGCGTCCTCGGTCGGCGCCGTGCAGGTGTCCTCGCTGTCGGGGTCGATCACCCAGTCGGTCTCGACGGTGTAGGTGGTGCCGTCGGCGTGGACGAAGCGCGCCAGGTCGATGGCCTTGGCGTAGGCGTGCTGCGACATGCCGCTCGGGCAGTCGGGCGGCGTGCCGGTGCCGATGCAGCGGTAGTTGTAGACGCCGATGTCCTGGACCTCGACGATGCCGCGGCTGCGCCAGTGCGGCGCGGCCTCGACCAGCGAGCGCGCCAGCGTGCAGTCCATGAAGAACCGCGCGCGCTGGCTGGTGTTGCCGAGGTAGCGGAACGGCATGCCGTTGATCGGCATCGTGACCGTGACCGGATCGGCGACGCCCTGGTTGGCCGGGCCGACGGTGTAGACCACGCCGTAGTGATCGAGCCAGTCCTTGCAGGACGCGAGCTCGGGATCGACCACGTCGACGTCGACCGTCGCGGTGGCGAGCGGCGCGCCGGCCGCGTCCTTCGCGGTGGCGGTGACCGTCGTCGGGCCCAGCTCGATCAGGTAGCCGTCGAACGCGCCGGTCGCGTCGGCCGCGCCCAGCGCGGCGTCGCCGATGGTCAGCTCGATCGTCGCGACGTCGCCGGTCACCGCGAGCTGCGCGGCCAGCGGCGCGGCGATCCAGCCGGCGCCCGGCTCGAGCACGTCGCGGGTCAAGGTCGCGCCGGCCGCGGGCTCGGTGAACGCCAGCGTGACCGGCGTGGGCGGCGGGGCGTCGTCACCGCCGCCGCACCCGCTCCATCCGATCAGGGTCACCAGCATGAACGAGCAGGTCGCGCGCATCGCCGGCATCTTGAGGCGGGGCCTCGGCTGGCGTCAAGGTCAAAGGTTGGACCGTCGGACGAGCGATATAGCGAGATGAAATCCATGCCGAATATCGGCGCGATCTCGACGCCGGCGCGCGCTCACCGCCGCTCGCGCCCGGCCGTTCGCAACCAGGAGGTCGCGAGCAAGTTACCCCAACGTCACATCCCCGCGGCGGCTTCGCACCTAGTGTGACGGCCATGCAGCAACGCCTCCTCGCGCTCGTCACCGTGCTGGTCCCCGGCCTGGCTTACGCCCAGCCGACCGACGCGCCGCCCGTCGAATCGTCGCCGGCGACCGACGCCGTCGCCGAGCCCCCGGCGCCCGAGCCCGTCGCCCCGGTCGCGCCCACCCCGCCGCCGGCCGAGCCTCCCGCGCCGGCCGCCGACGGCCACGCCATCTCGGCGAAGTACGACAAGGGCCTCACCTTCGAGACCGCCGACGGCGCCTACGAGCTCAAGCTCGGCATCCGCTCGCAGTTCCGCATCGAGGCGGTGCGGCCCGACGTCGACGAGACCGAGTTCGCGACCCGCTTCATGGTGCCGCGGCTGCGCCTGCAGCTCGAGGGCCACGCCTACGGCGAGGCCAACGGCTACAAGGTCGAGTTCGACATGGCCAACAAGGGCTACGCGCTGCTCAAGGACTTCTTCATCGACCACGCGTTCGGCGAGGTCCACCTGCGCGCCGGCCAGTGGAAGAAGCCGTTCAACCGCCAGGAGATGGTGAGCGACTTCGGCAGCGAGTTCCTCGAGCGCTCGCTCGCCAACGAGTTCTCCGGCGCCGGCCGCGACCTCGGCGTCGCGCTGCACAACAACTACGAGAAGTCGCCCGAGGGCCTCGAGTGGGCGCTCGGCATCTTCAACGCCGCCAGCGACAAGGCGGCGATCAAGACCACCTGCGTGCCCGGCGCGATGCCGACCGATCCGCCGGTGTGTACCAGCGGCGTGCCGACCAACGTGCCGGCCGATTTCGGCCCGGCGATCGTGGCCCACGTCGGCTGGAACCACGGCGGCATCAAGGGCTACAGCGAGGGTGACCTCGAGGGCGGCCCGCTGCGCTACGCGGTGGGCGCGAGCTACCGCATGAACCCGCGCGACTTCGACAAGGACGCCAACGACGACCTCAACATCGAGCACGCGGTCGCCGTCGACGCGATGGTCAAGGTCGAGGGCCTCGGCGTCTCGGGCGCGTTCATCCTCAAGAAGGACGGCCAGAAGGACGCCGCGGTCGGCTTCTACGGCCAGGTCGGCTACATGCTCATGCCCAAGCAGCTGCTGGGCGCGGTGCGCGTCGCCCAGGTGCCCGAGGGCGACGAGCAGCGCTACGAGATCCTCGGCGGCGTCGACTGGTTCTTCCACGGCCACAACCTGAAGCTCATGGCCGACGGCGGCGTCCTCCACACCACCGCCCCGACCGGCGGCGACGCGACCAACGATCTGCAGCTCCGCGCGCAGCTCCAGGCCGTGCTGTAGCGACCGTCAGCCGGCGACGCGGCCGAACAGCACCGTCGTCGGCATCAGCCACGGGCTGTCGAGGCCGATCCAGCCGTAGTGCGTGACCACGCCGGCGGCGTCGGTGACGAACAGCATCGTGCCGACGCCGAACCCGCCGTCGACGTCGCCGGCCCGCAGGTCGTCGCCGTGGCCGCCGCGGGTCGAGTCGGCGATGCGCACCGCCCAGGCGCCCGGCCAGTCGGGGATCGCGGTGGGCCAGCCGACGATCACGCCGACGTGGCCGGTGATCTTCGAGGTCGAGATCGGCGAGCGCAGGAACGCGAACAGGTCGCCGGGGCGCGCGTCGCGCACGTGGGCCAGCCGCTGCCAGCCGCGGCGCGGGCGCGCCACCGGGGCGCGGGCGATCGCGCGGTAGTAGTCGCGCGCGACCGGTCGGCTCGACGCCAGCGCGGCCAGCGCTCGCGGCGCGCTGCGCTTGAGCAGCCAGGTGGTCATGCCCGAGCAGTCCCAGCGGTAGACGCCGCGGCGCACGTCGACAGCGGTTCGCGCCTGGTACGTGCTGTCGACCTGCGACGCCTCGACCTGGGCGACCCGCGCCAGCAGCTTGGCCGCAGCCGGCGAGGCGGCGTCGGCCGGGTCGAGGCTCTGCCGCACTCGCACCGCGGCGCGATCGAACGCGGGCACCGCGCCCGGCTGCGCCGGATCGGCCCCGACCCGATCGGCGGCGCTGGCGCAGGCCACCAGCAGCGACAGCAAGACCAGGCCGCGCATCCCACGAGCGTGACGCGGCGGCCGCGGCGGCGCAACCGCGATCACGCGCCGGCGGGGAGGCGCGGCCGGCCCATCGACCGGGCCGCGATCCACACCATCATCCGGCGCGGCACGAAGCGCAGCGTCCACATCCCGAGCTTGTTGCCGACGCCGGTGACGACGTTGCGCCGCCAGCCGAACAGCGCGCGCAGGCCGATGCCGGCGCAGCGGTCGGCGCTCATCGCCGCGAACCGCCGCATCCAGCCGGGCAGGGTCTGCCCCGCGACCTGGTGGAACTCGGTGATCGTCAGGCCCGGGCACAGGCTGCACAGCCGGACGCCGCGCGGCGCCAGCTCGTAGGCGACCGCCTCGGTGAAGTCGCGCACGTAGGCCTTGCCCGCGGAGTAGGTCGCGTAGGTCGGCGACGGCGTGTACGCGCCGATCGACGCGACGTTCAGGATGTGGCCGCGGCCGCGCGCCGCCATCGCGCGCGCGAACTGGTGGGTCAGCTCGGTCAGCGTCACGACGTTGAGCTGCAGCTGCTGCGCGACCCGGGCCCAGTCCTGGTCGATGAAGTCGCGGTGCTCGCCGAAGCCGGCGTTGTTGATCACGACGTCGATCGCGCGGCCGGCGCCCTCGGTGCGCGCGAACAGCGCGGCGCCCGCGCCGGGTTGCCCGAGATCGATCACCACCACCTCGACCGCGACCTTGTGCGCCGCCCGCAGCGACGTCGCCAGCGCGTCGAGCTCGGCCTGCCGGCGCGCCGCGATCACCAGATCGGCGCCGGCCGCGGCGAGCTGACGGGCGAACGCGGCGCCGATGCCGCTCGAGGCGCCGGTGACGAGGGCGGTCTTGCCGCGGAGGTCGATGGCCATGGGCGGACGGTAGCGCAGGCGCCGCCGGCGCGGGGCGCTCACCCCGCGGCGCGCGCGACCGCCGCCTGCAGCGCGTCGAGCCCGAACGGCTTGGCCAGCACGGCGACGTCGGCGCGCTCGAGGAACGCGCTGGTCTGCGGCGACACCGCGCCGCCGGTGATGAAGACGATCCGCGGCAGCCGCGCCGGGTGGGCCTGCGCGAGCGCGGCGTGGAGGGCCACGCCGTCGACGTCCGGCATCACCAGATCGCAGATGATCGCGTCGAACGCGGTCGGCCCGGCGGCCAGCGCCAGGCCGGCGCGCCCGCCCTCGGCCTCGGTGACGTCGCAGTCGAGGGCGGCCAGCATCGCCGCCACCATCTGCCGCACCACCGCCTCGTCGTCGATCACCAGCACCCGGCGGCGGCGGGGCGCCGGCGCGGGCGCGGGCAGCGCGGCGTCCGGCGACGGCGTGAGCGGCGGCGCCGCCGGCACGATCACCCGGAACGTCGTGCCGCGACCCAGCGCGGTGTCGACCTCGATCCGCCCGTGCAGCGCGGCGACGATGCTGTGGCACACGCTCAGGCCCAGGCCGGTGCCCTCGCCGGGCGCCTTGGTGGTGAAGAACGGATCGAACAGCCGCGGCAGCACGTCGGCCGGGATGCCGCTGCCGTTGTCCTCGACCTCGATCGCCGCGGCGCCGTCGGGCCGCCGGCTGGTGCGCACCTGGATCTGGTTGGCGGTGGCCGGGCGATCGGGCATCGCGTGGCTGGCGTTGACGACGAGGTTGATCACCACCTGACCCAGCCGCGACTCGTTGGCGATCACCGCCGGCGTGTCGGCGGCGAACGCGGTGGACAGCGTCGCGCGGTGGCGCACCAGCGACGCGGTGATCCGCAGCGCGGCCTCGCACACGGCGCGCAGGTCGAGGCGGCTCACCAGGCGCTCGTCGGGGCGCGCGAAGGCGCGCAGATCGGCGACCACGTCGCGGATGCGCTCGATGCCGTCGCGCATCTGGGCCAGCGCCAGGCTCACGTCGGGCGCGAGGTCGCGCTGGCGCATCCGCAGCAGGTCGATGTTGCCGAGCACGTAGGTCAGCGGGTTGTTGATCTCGTGGGCGACGCCGGCCGCCAGCGTCCCGGCGGCGATCAGCCGATCGGCCGAGCGCAGCCGGGAGTCGAGCAGGCGCTGCGCGGTCACGTCGACCGCCGTGCCCAGCACCTGCGCGCCCGCGCCCGGGGTCTCGCGGACCAGTCGGCCGTTGACCGCCAGCCAGGCCAGCTCGCCGGTCGGGCGGACGAGCCGGTACTCGGTCGCGAACGGCTCGCCGTCGCGCAGCGCCCGGTCCAGCACCGCGGCGACGTGCGGGCGATCCTCGGGCAGGATCCGCGCGGCCCACTGGTCGGCGGGGTGCTCGACGTCGCCGGCCAGGCCCAGCGTCCGCCCGAGCGCGTCGGACACCCACACGACGCGCGCGTCGACCCGGTAGCGCCAGGTGCCGACCTGGCCGGCCTCGAGCGCCAGCGCGAGCCACGCCTCGCGGATCTGCGCCGCCGCCGCCGCCTGCTCGGTCTCGGCGAGCTGCTGCGTCAGCGCCTGGTTCTGGGCCGCGATCTCGGTCGCCTGCTGCGCGAGCTCGTCGAGCGCGGCCGCGGCGCCGCCGACGGTGCGCAGCAGCCGCCGCGCCCGGGCCAGGCGGCGACCGTCCTCGGGCAGCGTGAGCCGGTAGGTCGCGTGGTGCGAGGTCAGGTCGGGCCCGATCGTCACGAGCGTGTCGGGCAGGCCCTGCAGGCCGGGCAGGTGGCGCAGCACGCCGGCGATGAACTGCAAGGTCGGGCGCGAGCCGACCCGCCCGCGATCGATGTCGATCGTGAACTCCGCGGCGGTGGTGCCGCGGCTGGTGAAGGTCGCGGTCATGACCATCAAGGTGCGGCGCAGGCCCCAGCGCGCGAACAGCCGATAGACGTCGTCGACTGCCAGGAACGCGTTGGCGATGCGGACGAAGGTGTGGCGGGTGCGCGCGCCGGCGCCCGAGACGAACAGGTGCTCGACCTGGCCGGGGTAGTGCGCCGCGACGCGGGCCATCATCTCGACCCACAGCTCCCAGTCGATGCGCCGGCCGCGGGTGTGCAGCAGCGCCCGGCTCACCGGCAAGCCGGCCCACAGCGCCTCGGCGTCGCCGCCGCGCTGCTCGACGGCGTCGAGCAACAGCGCGGCCGTGTCGGTGCTGACCTCGTTCACGTCGCCTCCACCGTCCGCACGCGGCCCGTGATTCAGAAGCCGATGTTCGCGCCGAGCTGGAACCGGACCGCGTCGGTGAACTTGCCGTCGTCGACCTTGAGCAGCGTCACGTCGCCCTGGAGCTTCGCGTCGTGGCCCCAGCCGTAGTAGCTGGCGCCGGCGGTGATCTCCTTGGTGTCGCGCAGGCCGTCGACGCGCCCGTCGATCATCGCGAACCGCGCGATGCCCTGCCAGGTCGGCTTGATCATGTAGCCGGTCTGCACGTGGAACCCGATGTACGCCAGCTCCTGGTCCGACAGCACGTGGGTGCCGGCCTGGCGGGTCATCGCGTACAGGGCGCCCGAGCCGCTGAAGCCCTGGGCCTTGACGATGAAGTCGAGCTCGACCTTGTCGTTGGACGTGTCGTCGCGGTCGAAGTCGGCCTCGCCCCAGAAGCTGGCGGCCGCGGCCCACCGCAGCGGGCCGCCCTCGAGGTCGGCCTCGCTGTAGCCCTTGATGCCCTCGGAGTTGAGCCCGACGCGGCCGATGAACGCGGGCTTGAACTCGCGCGGCACGTTGGTCACCGACACCACCGGATCGGCCGGGTCGGTGAGGTCGACGTCGAAGCCGGCGGCGTCGCCGGTGCCGTTCCAGACGCCGACGATCCACTCGATCGCCGGCGAGTCCTCGTAGCCGTTGTGCAGCGCGACGCCGATGTCGCGGCCGGCGCCGAAGCCCTTGTCGGTGATCGCGCGGTCGGCCAGCTCGAGCTTGCCGCTCGAGGTGATCTGCTGGCGCGAGAACGGCCGCTTCCACTGACCGGCGCGGATCCAGGTGCTGCCCGACAGCCGGGCGTCGGCGTACCAGTCCTTGAGCGACGGGTTGCCCTTGCCGAAGTCGGTCTGGATCTTGTAGCGGAGGTCGTCGCCGTGGAGGTTGCCCTCGAGGATCAGCCGGGCCCGGCGGATCTCGAACGCGCCGGTCCAGTCGGCGGCCGGGGTCTTGCTGCGGGCCATCGCCAGGTACGGCTGCACGCGCGCCTTGATCTTGAGCGAGAACTTGCCGTCGTCGCTCTTGATGAAGAAGCCCTTGTCCCAGCCGGCGTTGCCGCTGGGGGCGATCGGCGCGGCCGGGGTCGCGTCGTCGGGCGGCGGGGTCTCGTCGGGCGGGGCCGGCTCGGTGCCGTCGGGGCCGATCACCTCGTCCGACTCGTGGACGGTGCCGCCGCCGGTCTCGTCCTCGTCGGTCGGCTGGGCGCTGGCGAGCGCGGGGAAGGCGAGGAGACAGACGGCGGAGGCGAGGCCGGCGCGGAGGTGACTCATCGCCGGGATTGTAGACGGGTTCGCGGCCGCGCGCCTGCCCCGGCCGTCACCCGAAGCGGCCGGCGATGTAGTCGGCGGTCCGCGGGTCGCGGGGCTGGCCGAACAGCGCGGCGGTGGTGTCGAACTCGACCAGCTCGCCCTGCAGGAAGAACGCGGTGTGCTCGGCGACTCGCTGCGCCTGGCCCATGTTGTGGGTGACGATCACCATCGTGTAGTCGCGGCGGATCTCGAGCAGCAGCTCCTCGATGCGCGCGGTGGCGATCGGGTCGAGCGCCGAGCACGGCTCGTCGAGCAGGATCACGTCGGGGTTGACCGCCAGCGCGCGGGCGATGCAAAGGCGCTGCTGCTGGCCGCCCGACAGGCTGGTGCCGGGCTCGTTGAGCTTGTCCTTGACCTCGTCCCACAGCGCCGCCTGGCGCAGCGCGCGCTCGATCACGCCGGGCGCGTCCTTGCGGTCGTAGCGGTGGGTCAGGCGCAGCCCGGCGACGACGTTGTCCTTGATCGACATCGACGGGAACGGGTTGGGCTTCTGGAACACCATCCCGACCCAGCGCCGCACCAGCACCGGGTCGACGTCGTCGGCGTAGATGTCGGTGTCGTCGAGCCGCACCTGCCCGGCGCGCGACGCGCCCGGCACCAGCTCGTGCATGCGGTTGAGGCAGCGCAGGAACGTCGACTTGCCGCACCCCGACGGGCCGATGATGGCCGTGATCTGCCGGCTGGGGATGGCCAGGTCGATGCCCTTGACCACCTCGTGATCGCCGAACGCGGCGCGCAGGCCGTTGACCGTGATCTTCATGAGCGCCTCGCCTGGTAGCGGTTGCGCAGCCAGATCGCCACGCCGTTGATGACCAACAGCGTCATCATCAGCACCAGGATCCCGGCGGCGGCGTTGTCGAGGAACGCGCGCTTGGGGTTCGAGGTCCACTGGAAGATCTGCATCGGCAGCGCGGTGTACTTGGCGTCGACCCCGTCGGGGCCGTACAGGATGAACGCGACCGCGCCGACCACCACCAGCGGCGCGGTCTCGCCGATCGCCCGGGCGATCGCCAGGATCGCGCCGGTCAGGATGCCGGGCAGCGCCATCGGCAGCACCACCTGCCGGGTGCACTGCCAGCGGGTCGCGCCCAGGCCCAGCGCCGCCTCGCGCAGGCCGTCCTTGACGGTGCGCAGCGCCTCGCGCGACGAGGTGATGATGATCGGCAGGATCAACAACGCCAGCGTCAGCGCGCCGGCGATCACCGTCTCGCCCATCGCCAGCGCGTGGACGAACAGCCCCAGCCCGAGCATGCCGTAGACGATCGACGGCACGCCGGCGAGGTTGGCGATCGCCAGCTCGAGCACGCCGGCCAGCTTCGAGCGGCGGCTGTACTCCTCGAGGTAGATCGCCGCGCCGATGCCGATCGGCAGCGCGATCGTCGCGGTCAGCACGATCAGCCACAGCGTGCCGAGCAGCGCCGGGCCCAGGCCGGCGGCGCCGGCGTCGAGCTGCGACGGCGGGTCGGTCAGGAACGACCAGCTCAGGCGGTGGACGCCGGCCGCGGCCACCCGGTACAGCAGCCACGCCAGCATGGTCAGCGGGATGGCGGCGCCGAGCCGGCACAGCCAGACGAAGGCCCGCTCGGCGAAGACGCCGGGGCGGGTGGCGGTGAGATCGATGGGGCGACGCATGGATGGGGCGGCTCAGGCGCGGGCGGCGGCGCGCAGGCGGCGCGACAGCCGGTGGCTGATCACGTTCATGATCAGCGTCATCACGAACAGCATCGCGGCGACCGCGAAGATGGTCTGGTAGGCGACCGACCCGTGCGGGGTCTCGCCCTTGGAGATGTCGACGATGTACGCGGTGGCGGTCTGGCCCGGCTGCCGCGGATCGAAGCCGAAGCGCGCCTCGTTGCCGGCGGCGATCGCGACGATCATCGTCTCGCCGATCGCGCGCGACGCGGCCAGCGTGATCGCCGCGGCGATGCCGGACCACGCCGACGGCACGATCACCCGGCGGATCGCCTCGAACGGCCCGCCGCCCAGGCCGGCGGCGGCCTCGCGCAGGCTCTGCGGCACGGCGTAGATCGCGTCCTCGGACAACGACGCCACCAGCGGCACGATCATGATCCCCATCATCAGGCCCGCCGACAGCAGGTTGCCGCCGGCCAGCCCCGGGATGTAGTCGCGCAGCGCCGGGGTCAGCGTGGTGATCGCGAAGTAGCCGAAGACGATCGTCGGCACGCCGGCCAGGAGCTCGAGCGCTGGCTTGATGACGCGGCGGGTGCGCGGCGCGGCGTACTCCGAGAGGTAGATCGCCGCCAGCAGGCCCAGCGGGATCGCCACCGCCAGCGCGATCGCCGAGGTGGTGAGCGTCGCCGACAACAGCGGCCAGACGCCGTACGACGGGCGGCCGCCGATGATCGGCGTCCACTTGGTCGAGCCGAGGAACTCGCCCAGGCTGACGTGGGCGAAGAAGTCCTTCGACTCGTGGGCCAGGATGACGACGATGCCGATCGTCACGACGATCGACGTCATGCCGCAGCCGGCCAGCCCGAGCTCGATCAGCCGCTCGTACCAGCGGGCCGCGCGCCCCGCGGTGGGGGCGTGCAGCGCGGTGCGGCCGACCGGGGGCGCCGTCATGGTGGCCGCGTCCTCGCTCACGACCCGCCTTCGCTCGCCAGCAGCTGCTCCAGCGTCACGCCGACCTTCGAGCCGCCGGCGAACACCGAGCCGGTCTTGCGGTCGGCGAGGCGCTGCTTGGCCAGCGCGTCGACCTTGGCCGGCAGCGGCACGTAGCCGACCTTGGCCGACAGCGCGGTGGCGTTGGCCAGGTAGAAGTCGACGAACTTGGCGACGTGGGCCTTGGCCAGCGCGCCCTTCGACACGTAGATGAAGATCGGGCGCGACAGCGGCTGGTAGCTGCCGCCGGCGATGGTCTCGGCGCTCGGGACGATGCCGCCGTCGCCGTTGTCGGGCTTGCCGTCGTCGATCGGGACGATCTTCAGCTTGTCCTTGTTCTCGGCGTAGTAGGCGAAGCCGAAGAAGCCCAGCGCGTTGTCGTCGCTCTCGACGCCCTGCACCAGCACGTTGTCATCCTCCGACTGGCGGTAGTCGCCGCGGCTGGCGTGCTCCTTGCCGACGATCGCCGCGGTGAAGTAGTCGTAGGTGCCGGAGTCGGCGCCGGCGCCGAGCAGGCGCAGCGGCTGATCGGGCCACCCGTCGCGGATCTGCGACCACTTGGTGACCTGGCCCTCGGCCTCGGGCGCCCACATCTTCTTGAGCTCGTCGACGGTCAGCTTGTCGACGAAGGCGTTCTTGGTGCTGACGACGACCGCGATGCCGTCGTAGGCGACCGGCAGCTCGATCCACTCGACGTTCTTGGCCTTGCAGGCGTCGGCCTCGGCCGCCTTGATCGGCCGCGACGCGCCGGCGATGTCGATCTCGCCGGCGCAGAACTTCTTGAAGCCGCCGCCGGTGCCCGACGAGCCGACCGTGGCGTCGACGCCGATCTCCTTCTTGGCCCGCTCGGCGGTGGCGGCGCTGATGAGGAACACGGTGCTCGAGCCGTCGATCGAGACCGAGCCGCCCTCCGCCTGCTTCTTCGAGCAGGCGGTGCCGGTGGCGGCGAGAGCGAGGAGGGACACCCAGGCGGTGATCGTGCGCATCTGGGAGGCACCCTAGGATCCCCATGTGTCGGGACGGTGACCCGGTTGCGACACTTCCGCTATGCGGACGCGGCGGCTGGTCGCGGCAGCGCACACCAGAACACCGAGCCGGTCGGCTGGTTGGCGTCGACGCCGACCGTGCCGCCCATCGACTCGACCAGGTGCTTGACGATCGACAACCCGAGGCCGGTGCCGCCCTGGTCGCGCGAGCGGCCGGGATCGACGCGGTAGAACCGCTCGAACACGCGGTCGCGGTGGACCGGCGCCAGGCCCGGGCCGTCGTCGGCGACCTCGATCCGGACGCCGCGGTCGGCGGGCACGGCGCGCACCTCGACCTTGCCGCCGGCGGGCGCGTACTTGACCGCGTTGTCGAGCAGGTTGACCAGCACCTGATCGAGGGCCTTGGGATCGGCCAGCACCGCGCAGCCGGGCGGCACCGCGACCGTCACCGTCGAGCCGCGCGTGGTCGCCGCGTGCTCGACCGCGGTGACCGCCTGGCCGACCGCGGCGGCGACGTCGACCGGCTGGCGCTCGAGGCGGTAGTGGCCGGCGTCGAGGCGCGACAGATCGAGCAGGTCGGCGATGATCCGGGCCAGCCGCTCGGCGTTGCGGTGCAGCCCGTCGATCAGCCGATCGGCGAACCGCGGATCGTCCTTGCCGCCGCCTTGCAGCGTCTCGGCGTTGGCGCGGATGACGCTGACCGGCGTGCGCAGCTCGTGGGAGACGTTGGCGATGAAGTCGCGGCGGATGGTCTCGAGGCGGCGGATCGCGGTGACGTCGTCGACCACCAGCAGCCGGCCGACGCCCGAGCGCTGCGCGGTGATGCGGGCCACGGCGCGGATGCCCGGCGCGGCGGTGAACTCGGCCACGCCGTCGAGCTGATCGCCGGCGACCAGCGCCAGCGCCTCGGGCACCGTCACCTGGGCGGCGAACCGCTCGCCGATCGGCACCCCGGGCAGCGCGAAGATCCGGCGGGCCGCCGGGTTGATCAGCGTGATCCGGCGATCGTCGTCGAGCGCGATCACCCCCTGGGTCATGCTGTCGAGCACCGAGCCCAGCAGATCGCGCTCGCCGCGCAGCGCCTGCAGCGTCTGCTGGGCGTCGTCGGCCATGCGGTTGATCAGCGTCGTGACGACGCCGAGCTCACCGCCGGTGTCGGCGATCCGGCGCGGCCCGCCCGCGGTCACCTCGGCGGCGGCGGTGGCCAGCGCGCGCAGCTCGCGGCGCGAGCGCACGGCGGCGCCCAGCGTGAGGACCGCGACGATGCCGGCGGCGCCGGCGACCACCAGCGCGACCCGCTCGCCGGTGCTGGCGTCGATGCCGGCGTAGACCGTCGCGGCGACCGACGCCAGCGCCGCGCCCCAGCCGAGCCAGCGCGTGGCGGCGCTCTGTTGCTTCGGCCGGGCGGCCCCGCCGGCCCTCATGCGGCGTCGGGTTGATCGCGGAAGCGGTAGCCGACGCCGCGCAGGGTCTCGATGTAGTCGCCGACCTCGCCCAGCTTCTCGCGCAGCCGCTTGACGTGGGTGTCGACGGTGCGGGTCGTGACCTCGGCGTCGATGCCCCAGACGTCGGACAACAGCGCCTCGCGGCTCTGGACCCGGCCCTTGCGCGACAGGAACGTGTACAGCAAGCGGAACTCGAGCGCGGTCAGCGTGACCTCGGCGTCGTCGATCCACACCCGGTGGGCCTCGCGATCGACCTTGAGCCGGCCGAACCGCAGGATCTCGCTCTCGGCCTCGGTGCGGTGCGAGCGGCGCAGCATCGCCCGCACCCGCAGGGCCAGCTCGCGTACGCTGAACGGCTTGACCACGTAGTCGTCCGCGCCGACCTCGAAGCCGACGACCCGATCGATCTCGGTGTCCTTGGCCGTGCACATCACGATCGGCAGCTCGCGGGTGCGCTCGTGCTCGCGCAGCCG
>Ga0075163_10003642_pt1 | contig 20718 bp, 20 predicted proteins | sample JI1023141ADNA_FD_71478 | JGI IMG/M metagenome (GOLD analysis project Ga0075163, IMG submission 71478) | Wastewater effluent complex algal communities from Wisconsin, to seasonally profile nutrient transformation and Carbon sequestration -... | ecosystem: Engineered > WWTP > Effluent > Algae... | reverse complement strand
GCGCCTGCTCGACGCGCTGCTTCGGGAGGGGGACTTCGACGGGCGAGCGCTCCCGGACCCCGCCGCCCGCCTTCGTGCCGCGGAGCAGATCGTCGCCGAGGCGGGCGATGACGCCGAGCGCGCAGTCCTCCGGTCGTACGCCGAGCGGTTCGCGCTGGCCCTGCAGCTCGGCAGCTCGCGCGACGTGGAGCCCCTCCTCGCGCGTCCGGCGGCGACCCCTCGAGCCCCGGCGAGAGAGCGGCCGGCGGCACCCTTCGTGGAGCAGATGAGCCAGGCGGCGCTCTGGACGCTGCTCGACTTCCCCGAGCTCCTGCAGCGGGACGAAGTAACGAGTCGGCTGGAGCTGCTCGCGGGCCCGGCCGTGCTGGGCGTGGTGGCCCTGCGCGCCGGAGGCGACGCGGCGGCGATCGTCGCGAGGATGCCGGCGGAGATCCGGGATGCGGCTGCGCATCGACTCGCGGCCCCCGTCTTCGAGAGCGTCGACGCGAGCGCGCGATCGTTTCGGGCCTTCACGAGGCAGATCGAAGCGGCCCGGCTGCGGGCCCGTGCCGAGGAGCCCGCGTGATCGCCCCCGACCCCACCATCGAGCACATGGCGACCCTGGTCCGCCTCCGGGAGCAATCCCTCGGGACGCCCCCGCCGCGCCACGGGGACCCCTCCAAAACGGGCCCGGCCGCCCCGGGGCTACCCTCCTCGCCTCCGGACCCGCAGGCGGCCCTTCCAGGCATCGCCCCGGGCGAGCGCGCTTCGCGCTCGTCGACCCATCGGTTCGGGCTGCTCCGGTGGGAGACGGTGCCAGCGACGGCGCTCGACGAGGAGCACGTGCGGTCGGTGGAGACCTGCAAGCACTGCCCCTGCCAGCGGCGCCGCGCGAACACCGGCAAGCGGATGGGGGCACAGACCACCTTCAGCACGGACGGGGAGACGTGGAGTCTCGTGAGCCCGCCGTGCATTCCGAAAGCGAGGAAGTGATGTTCGGCAAGCGGTACTCGGACACCCTGTTCGGCGGCGTTCCTGCGATCGTCGGAAACACGGTGTTCGTGACAACCTCCGAGGGCGGGCTTCTGGCGGGGCACATCCACCACATCATCGAGGAGCCTTGGCGAGGGCTGCGGGCAGAGGGTGCCCCAGGCCCAGCGCCGATCGAGCACGTCTTCGTGACCTATGTGAGCTTCGGCGGATGGGATGACCCGCCCGCGGTGAAGGTGGCCGAGCTGCCCTTCTTCGACCCGAGGACGCGCGAGGAGGCGGACGCCATGCCACCGGAACACTGGTGCTGGCCGCGGACGTGGCAGGAAGCGGAGGTGACCGCGTGTCCGTGCGGCAACGGCAAGGCGTTCGCGGACTGCCACGGTGCGAATCAGGAGGCGACGTGAAGATCCAGACGAACAGCGGAGAGCGCGGTCCCAAGCTCCCTGTGGACGACGGGAGGGACGATTGATGGGCTCGCCGGTCGATTCCTTCGCGGAATACGCAATTCCAAACCACCCATCCAGGCAGGAGTCTTTGAGCGCTGCCGGGGCTGGTCCCCGACAAGGAGTGAGGATGCGAGAAGCGATTGAATGTGGCTCGAAACAATGCCCCCATTGCCACCACGCCGAGCGCGACAGGCGCGGACGAATCGTAGAGGTGACCACCAAGATCCGCCCGCTCTCGGAGGCAGATCTCCGGTGGTGGTTCTGCGAAGCAGAAAGCCGTCTCGGCGTGCGCTCCACTTTCGGGGCATTCGTCGACCTGGCGATGTCCGGCGTCCAAGGTGGCGGCCGCTCCAACGGCCCGGAGCGCGCTTGGACCGATCGGAAGCTCGACGCAGCGGGCCGCGAGCGGTGCATCCGGACGCGCCTCGCGCCGGCGTGCGCGGCCAACCCGCAGCTCGCCGCCGTGCTCGCCGCCGCGTACGGACCCCACGCTCTCGCCGAGCGCGCCGAGCGCGTCACCGGTGACCGGGACGCCCGCGTGGACCTCGCGGAGACGTTCGGTCCGCTTTTGCCGCTCGCGCTGCTCACGGGGGCCGCGTCGGTGCTGTTCGAGCCATCGGCGCCGGCTTTCGAGCCACCGAGCGAGCTCCGCGGCCGGGTGAACGTGGGCGCGCACATGGTGCTGGAGTCCGTCCTCCGCCGGGACGGGGCCGTTGAGACCGTGGATGCTGTCGAGACCGACGCGAGCTACCAGGCGCGCGTCCGGGCGGGGGAGCCGGCCGGGGAGCGCCACGAAGTGCACTTCCGACGGTGGCGGGCACCGCAGGATGCCGGCGGGGCGCTCGCGCGACTGGCCGCCCTTGTGCGCGCGGCGAAGCGCGCCATGGCGCGGCCTCTGGCCGCCGCGACGTCCGCCGAGCACGCGGACGACAGGGCCCGGCATCAGGTGGACCGGATGCGCGGCGAGGCGGAGCTCCTCCTCCGGCGTGCCGCTGAGGAAGCCGGGATCGCGGCCGCGCGGGCGCCTGACCCTGCCCCGCGCCGGCGGTCCGTCCAGCGCTCGCGAAAGGTTCGGGTGGCCCGTGCTGGCTGACGTCGTCGCTCGAGCACGCCGTCGCTGTGGGCTGCGCCTCGGAAAAAGGACCCACTGCGACGAACTGCTCGTGGGCGTGGCCGACATCGCGCGCGCCGCCGGTGTGGACGAGCGCACGGTGTGGCGCTGGGCCGATCCGGACGCCTGCGACCCACTGCGTCTCGAGTTTCTGCACGGAATCCCTCGTGTGCGCAGGTCGGTCTTGCGCGCATGGGACGCTCGACGTCTCCCCCGCAACCGTGAAAAGAAGACCTGGGGCTGGGCGGAGATCTGCAAACGCGCCGAGCTCTCGCGCACCGCCGCCTGGCGTGCCTCGCGCGAGGGGGCGCCCGATCGGCTCCCGGTCTTCTTCCCGAAGAAGGGACGACCGTGGGCGTACCGGACCGCGCTCGACGACTGGCGCAAGGCCCGCGTCTTCTCGGTCCGGGTCCACCGCGATCGCTGCCGCGCGCTCCGTCTCGCTCAAGGCCTGCTCGAACAGCGGGCGGGGCAAGGAAAAGGACGACGCGCGGCATGAGCGATCCGTGCTGTTCCGTCGCCCGTGCCCTCGGGCCGAAGAAGCTGGCGAAGCTCGACGCGGAGCTTCGCGATCCAGCGCACCGGAGCTTCGCAAAGCTGGCCGCGGCGTACGGTGCAAAGCGATCCAGCGTGGAGGCGCACAAGAAGGTCTGCCTCGCGCTCGGCGTCCCCAAGCCGCACTTTGACCCCGCGAGCGTGCCGAAGCCAGAGCCGTCGCCTGTGCGTGTTCTGGATGTCCAGCCTGGACGTCCAGACCGTCCAGGAAACGTCCAGGATGGCACCGACTCGCGCGCGCCCGCGTCGGCTATCGCCGCGACTTCACGACCGGAAAGGGTCGCCTGGATCGTCCAGGAGTACAGCGCTGGACGGTTCGAGCCGATGCGCGATATTACCGCACTCGCGACGGTGTGGAAGCTGTCGGAGGACACGGTGCGGGAGTACGTCCGCAGCGCCGAGGATGCCCGCCGGATGAACCGGGGGGACGTGGCGGCAGCGCGCGCGCAGGGGGAGGCGTTTCTCGTGCGGTGCCGAGACGACGCGCTCGACGCGGATGATTTCCAGGCTGCGATCGCTGCGCAGAAAGAACTCAACCGCGTCACCGGCGCGGTCGACGTCTCGAAAACGATCAAGGTCGTCGTCACGAACACCCCCGAGTTTTTGGCGCTCGTGGACGCGACGCTCGACGCGCTGGTGCCGTTTCCGGCTGCGCGCGCAGCCGTCGTGGCTCGATGGACGCAGGCAGCGAAGGATCTGGAGCAGCCGCCGCCGCAGGTATTTTTGACGACGGGTGAGGATGTGCCGGGGGAAGCCGCGTGAGCTACCCCATGGGCGCGGCCTCGGCCGCCGATGGCCTGCGCGTTGCCGTGCGCCGCGCCGAGGAGCGCGAGACGCAGGATCGGCTTGCGTACCTTCCGGTGTGGCGTCCGCAGCCGGGGCCGCAGACGCTCGTGTGGAGCCTCGACTGCGACGAGATCCTGTACGGCGGCGCCGCCGGTGGCGGGAAGAGCATGATTGTCGCGGCGCTACCGCTCCAGCTTCTGGACGCCCCGCGCGGCCGCGTGCTCGTCTTACGGCGGAACAAGGGCGACCTGGCCGAGCTGATCGATCTGGCCAAGGCGGTCTTTCTGACGGGCGACGAAACCGGCAAGTGGGCCTATCGGGCCGCGGCGCCGCTCGGTCGCTTCAACGAGAATAAGAACTGGCTCCTCGCGAACAGGGATCGGCTCCGCATTTGGTACAACCACTGCGACGGTGTCGACGACTGGCAGATCTACATTGGCCACGCCTTCGACAAGATCTGCTTCGACGAGGTCGTGCAATTCGAGGAGGTCCAATACCTCGAGATCTCCTCCCGCCTCCGCGGCTCCGTCCCTGGCATTCGGCGACAGGTCATTGCGACCACGAACCCCCCAAAGCCCGACGAACCCGGGAACGCGTGGGTGCGGAAGCGCTGGGCGCCATGGCTCGATCCGAAGTGCACACTCCCGGCGTGGGAGATCGTCGACGACACTGGGCGCGCTGTTCGAGGGACGGGGGTCCCGGCGCGGATCGAAGGCGGCGCCCGGCGACCGCCGGCGGAGAGCGGTCAGGTGCTCTACGTCGGGCGGATCGGCAAGGAGGAGCACTTCTCGACGGAACCGTTCTCATGGTGGGTCGTGCTCGACGGAAAGCCGGTGGAGCTCCACGCGCAGACCCGCACCTACGTCCGCGCCCTCCTGAGCGACAACCAGGCGCTGCTCGAGGGCACGCCGAACTACGCCGCGACGCTCGCGAAGAACGACCCGGTGCGCGTGCGCCAGCTCCTCCACGCGGACTGGGAAGCGTCCTACGACGTCGGCGAGATGTTCCGGCGGACGCGCTTTGAGCCCGTCGTGATGCTGCCAGAGGGGCACGCGACCCACGCGCGCGCATGGGACTTCGCCGGTACGAAACCGAGCGACCAGAACAAGGACCCGGACTGGACGATCGGCCTGAAGGGTTGCCGCCACGAGGACGGGTACATCTACCTCACGCACGTCCACCGGATGCGCGACGAGCCCGGCGAGGTCGAGGCGATGCGCGCGCACTACGCCGAGACCGACGGCGCACAGGTGACGCAGCTCTACCCGCGCGACCCTGCGGAAGCGGGCAAGACGGCCGCGCTCCTCCGCGTGAGCGCCGCGATCGACGAAGGCGTACCGGCGGACTCGATCCCAGCGACGAAGAACGTGCTCTCGAAGGCGGCGGCCGTCTCCGCTGCGGCTCACCCTCGCGCGCTCGGTCGCTCGGAAGGATACGGCAAGATCCGCGTCGTCGGCGACGGGTGGGACGAGTTCTTCGACGTGCTGGAGAAGTTCCCCCGCGGGCGCCACGACGACGACGTCTCCGCGCTCGCGGACCTCTACAACCACCTGATGAGCGCTCCGGCCTGGACGTCACCCGTCGCACCGAAGACGCGACCCGGCATGCGCATCGCGCCCCGCAGCAGGGGTTTCGGCTGAGGATCGTGTCATCGCTGGAAACAAGGCCTCGCCGAACGACGCAAAACGTAGGCGATTCCTGCGCCAGGATGTCATTGTCGCGCACGGTTTCGCACCATACCCTTTCGCTATCCTCGCGCCGTTCCCCCACTGGGCTGTGCGGCGCTGATTCAAGGGCCCTTCGGGGCGCCTCCGCCCTCCGGAGAATCCATGAAAGCCACTCTCGACACGGCGGCCGCCCGCGACGTCGCCAAGCGCATCGGCGCGCCGGTCGCCACCACTGCCGCTCTCGACGCGCTGCCCGCGGCGTCCAAGTTCGACGGCCAGCGGCGCACCGTCCTCGCGGACTATTCCGACTGGGTCTATCGCAGCGAGACGGACGACTGGGTGCCTTTCACCCCCGGCGATGGCCCTGGCCCCGACCATCCCCAGGAGTGGACGAACCCTGTCGCCGCCGCGGCCGCGGGCCTCCACGCCGCGACCGCGGTGTCGGTCGCGGTCCAGACGCTGCTCACCGCCGACCTCATCACCGGCGGCAAGACAGCGCTGGCGGCCTTCCCGCGCAACGTGACCTTCACGACGGCCGGCAACACCCCGAGCGACGCGCCCGCGACGGCGACGATCACCGGAACCGACATCGACGATGCGGCGCTCACCGAGACGGTGAACGTCGCGCAGACCGCCACGATCGCGGCGGGCGTGAAAGCGTTCAAGACGATCACCTCGATCGTCTACTCCGCCGGCCAGGGCACGGACGCCACGGTCGCCGTCGGCTTCGGCGCGGTATTCGGCCTCGCCAAGAAGGCGAAGGTCCGCGCTGGCGCGGTGGCCGTCGTGAAGGAGTACGTCGCGGGCGCCATCGTGACCAACGGCGTTTTCGCAACGCCGACGACGAGCCCCCCTTACGGCTCCTACGCTCCGAACACGGCTCCCGACGGCGCGAACGACTACGCCGTGCGCTACGAGCGCGACCTGAGCTGATCGGCAATCTGGCCTGATCGGAATGGCTGTCACCCGCCTCTTCTCCGCGCGGAATCCCCCGGCTCGACGCGCGCCGCCCTCTCTCGCGCGGCGCGCTCTCCGCGTCCTCGGGCGGGCCTTCCGGGTGGCGTACCGCGCCATCCGCGGCGCCCTCACGCGGCCAACAGGCGTCCATCCGATCGGGCCGATGCTGCTCGGCCGCGGGCGCATCGGAGGGGACCTCGACCCCGAGGCGGTCTCGCGCATCCTGTTGATGGCGGACCAGGGGTACCTCTACGGCATCGTCGACCTCTTCGACGAGGCTCGGCAGAAGGACTGCCACCTTCACGCTGTCTGCGCGAACTTCGAGCTCGGTCTCGCCGCGGCAGAGCTCCAGGTCATCCCGGCCTCGCCGAAGCGACAAGATCGGAAGATCGCCGCTCGCGTCGAGGAGGTTCTCACCAGCTTCGGCGCGGACGCCGACGACAAACTCGACCTCTACGGCCTGGTCGAGCACCTCGCCAGGGCGTACTGGTACGACCACGCGGTCGCGGAGCTCCTCCTCGAGAAGCGCGACGGCCAGATCGTCCCCTTCGCCGCCGAGCCTGTCCACGCGCGCCGGTTCTGCCGAGAGCCGAGCGACGGCAAACTCCGCTTCTGGGACGAGTGCGGAATGATCGCCTATCCGGGGCTCGACCTGAAGGTCGCATTCCCGAACCGGTACATCCAATTCGAGCCGCGCGTCACCGGCGGCGGGCCGAACCGAGAGGGGTTGATGGTCCTCCTCGTGTGGGCGGCGCTTTTCCGCAACTGGACGCTGCGCGACTGGCTCGCTCTGGGCGAGCGCGCGTGGAAGCCATCGCTGATCGGCACGTACAACAAGGCCGCTCTCCAGGCGGACAAGGGCGCCGCGGGCCGCGCGGACATCGCGATCTTGGAGCAGGCACTCCAAGAGCTGCTGATGACCGGCAGCACCATGCTCCCCGACACGGTGAAGCTGGCGGTCGAGTGGCCGAAGATGACCGGCAGCGGCGCCGAGGGCCAGCACATGGCTCTCGCGATGTTCATGGCTGCCGAGATGTCGAAGGCCGTCACCGGCAGCACGCAGACGGTGGAAGAGGGCAATCGCGGGACGGCCCGCACGGCCACCACGCACGAGAACACCACGCGGGGTCGCCGCGATGCAGGCCTCCGCTCCGTCGCTGGCTGTATCCGCCGCGACATCGTGACGCCCTTCGTGCGAATGAACTACGGCGCCGCTGTGAAGGTGCCAGGACTGCGCCTCGTCGCCGACGACGGGATCGACCTGGCTGTCCTGGCGGCCGCCATCAAGAGCTTCGTCGAGGCCGGTACGCCGATCTCGCTCGCCTGGGTGATGAAGAAGATGGGTGCCCCGATGCCCAAACCTGGCGACTTCGTGATCGGTAATCCGACCCCGGCGCTTTTCCCAGCCAACGACGCGGCGCCGAAGATCGCGCGGCCCAAGAGGATGCCAGTTCGACTGGCAGCATAACGAGATGACCGAAGAAGAGAGGCGCCGCCTTGAGCAACTCCGACGCGACGAGCAAGAGCAAGCCGACGAGCTCGTGCGGTCCTGGATGTCCCTGCCCGTGTCACAGCGCGGCGCCAGCGACGACGCCTCCGGGCCGGGGCCCCTGGCAAGACCGGATGGTCTCTCCCACACCTCCATGCTGGTGCGGAGCATCCGGGAAGACGCCCGCGAAGTCGACTGGGTCGCCTCCACCGCCTCCGTCGACAGTTACGGTACGATCATCGAGCAGGACTGGGACGGCCCCCACAAGGGACTAGACCGGTACCGTTCGAATCCGGTCGTCCTGTGGGCACACAACTCCTACGCGCTGCCCATCGGCCGGTCCACGAAGGTCGAGGTCGAGAACCCGGGCAAATCCACGGCTGCTCTCACCACGACGGTCAAGTTCGCCTCGGCGAAGGCGAACCCCATGGCGGAGTTCTGCTTTCAGAGCGTCCTCGAGAAGACCCTTCGCGGCATGAGCGTCGGCTGGAGAGGGGTGTGGGAGCGCCGCGAGATCAACGGCGAGATGTGCGACGTCGCCATCCACAACGTCCTCTACGAGCTTTCGCTCTGCCCCATTCCGTCGAACCCCGAAGCGCTGATGCGCACGGCGCAGCGCGCCTTCGGCTCCCGCATCTTTTCCTTCCCGGCGCCGCCCGAACAGCGCAGCGCCATGCCCCAGACCCCGCCGGCTTCGGCCGCCAACAAGACCCCTCCAGCCCCAGAGAAGAAGCCCATGCGCACGTTCATCGTCAACAACATCGCTCTCGACCAGATTCGGCGCCTCGGCGAGGCGGAGATCAAGGAGGGGGACGAGACGATCCGCGTCGCGCTGCCCGGCCTCTCCGAGATCGAGTTCAAGGCCCGTGCCTCCGAGGAGCGCGCGGCGAAGCTCGACCTCCGCGTCGCCGAGCTGGAGCGCGACCTCACGGCCGCCAACAAGCGCGCGGACGACGCCAAGGCGGCGGAGACGAAGGCGCTCGACGAGAAGGGCAAGGCGGAGACGGCGCGCGACGCGGCGATCTCCGAGCGCGCCAAGGTGGAGCTCGAGCCGCTCACCGGTCTCGACCCCTGGCAGATCACGCCCGCCACGCGCGACCACTACGCGCGCCTCGCCGGCACCGATCCCGAGTCGTACCGCAACCTCGTCACCGAGATCCGCGAGAAGGGGATCAAGGCCGGAGCCCTCACGCGCGAGATCGACCGCTCGAAGCTCCCGACCAACACCCCCGACCCGACGCCGCGCGCCACCGGCACCACGCCCGGCACGCGCAGCGACGACGCCCTCTTCGCGCAGGCGACCGCGGCCGCCGAGCGGCGCGCGCAGCCCACCGGCCCCGACACCGCCGCGGAGTGACGAGCTTCCACCCTCCAACATCCCACCTCCAGAGCTGAACCATGACCATCGCACGACGTCCCGAAGACCGCCGCGACGACCTCGACTCCCAGATCTACACCGTGGCTGCCGGGCAGACCGTCCGCGCGGGCATGGGGATCAAGGTCGCCGCCACCGACACCTCGCCGGCCACGGCGGACTACCCCCAGGCGCAGGAGGCCATCGCGAACACCGACCTCGTCGAGGCGATCGCCGCAGGCGAGCCCGGCGACAGCTACGCCGCCGGCGAGCAGTTCACCGGCTACCTCATGTCCGACGGCGGCGTGATCCCCGTCATGGTCGGCACCGGCGGCGTGACGCGCGGCGGGTACATCTGCGCGACCACGAACGGCTTCACCGACGCGCCCGCGAACGGCAACGGCACGACGCGGATCTTCTCCCCCGGGACCGCGCGCGCCGCGAGCTCCACCGCCGGCGACTTCGTCGGGATGCTCATCAAGCCCACGGCGCTCGCGAAGACCTGAGCGGGCCTCTCTCCACCCCTCTCCCCCAGAAAGAAACAGGACGATGGCCACCAAGGTCTACTACCGAAAGGGCGCGGGCCCGTACGGCACCGGCGAATCCCACGCGCAGCGCTACGCGTCTCTCCAGCGCGAGGTCCTCGCCCTGTGCGAGCGTGGCGACCCGAAGGCGAAGGCGAGCCTCGACGGGCTCTACGACTCCATGCGCGGGATGCTCGCGAGGCACACCGGCAAGCTCGGCGACCTCGCCGAGAGGATGGCGCTCGGGCAGCGCGACGTCGGCCCGTCCGACGTGCAGGGCGTGCCGATCCTGTCGAACCTGTCGCTCGCCTACAGCTCGGGTGCGCTCATCGGCACGGAGCTCCTGCCGTTCGCCCCCGTGGACCAGATCAGCGGCAGCTACACCAGCTACCCGCGCCGCGACCGGATGCAGGTCGTGCGCGGCGAAGGTCGCGGACGCCGGGGTCACGCGAACGAGGTTCCGCTGAACGAGCAGGAGGCGACGTACACGACCGTCTCCCACACCCACAAGGGCCACGTCGGCCTCGACGCCGTGATCGCCGGACGAATCGCGCAGAAGCGCGCGCCAATGGACCGGCTCGCGCGCATGGTCGACACGGTGGGCTACCACCACCAGCTCGAGCACGAGGCGAAGGCGATCGAGACGCTCACCGATACGGCCAACTTCGGAGCCGACTACCGGCTCGCGCTCACCAGCGGCATCCACTGGGACGAGGCAGACGGCGAGATCGCCAAGAACGTCGACGACGCCCGCCAAGTCATCTGGGACGGCGAGGGCTCGACGGAGCTCATCTTCGCGACGAGTCTGCCGATCTGGCAGGTCATCCGCCGCAACACCGGCCTCGTGGGCCTGAAGAGCGCCTCCGATCGCGGCTTCTTCACGATGCAGGAGTTCGCCGAGACCTTCGAGCTCGACGGCGTCGCCGTCAGCGATCTCCGGCTCGACGCGGCGAACATCGGGCAGACCGAAGACCCGCAGTTCGCGTGGGGCAACAACGCCATGCTGCTCCGCGTGTCGCGCACGCCCCAGCAGATGAACGCCTCGTGGGGCTTCACGTTCCGCTGGAACGCCAACGACATCCCGGGCGGCAACGGCGAGACGCTCATGAACGGCCGCAACGGCGTGTTCACGCGCATGTGGTTCGACCCGGATCACGACCCCTTCGGCGCCTTCCGCTACAAGATGGCGGACTACTGGGGGATCAACATCGTCGCGGCCGACACCGGCTTCCTCTGGACCAGCGTCCTCGCCGACTTCCCGAGCTGACGATGGGTCGGAAGAAGAAGAAGGGCAGCGCGGCGGCGGCGGAGGAGGATCCCTCCGCGCCGCCGGCGCCGCTCGACGGAAGCGAGCTCGCGGACGAGACGGGCGACGCCGAGGGCGACGAGACGCCGGAGGAGGGCGCCCCCGAGGTGCTCGCCGGCGCCACGCAGACGGCGGGGGATCCCTCCGCGCCGCCGTGCGCGGAGTGCGGCTCCGTCGATCCGTGCGACCACCTCCGAACCGGCGAGGCTCTCCCCGCCGGCTCGGGGCCGCGCGTCGAGGTGGCATCCGCCGTGGTTCCGTCCGGTGGCAGCGCGACGCTGGAGGCGACTCTCGGTGACGAGGGCGCACCTCCAGCCGAGGCGCTGGGCGGCCGCGTCGCGTCGCCAGAGCTCCACGCGCTCGCGGTCCGCCTCTACGACGCCCTCATGGCCGCGGCGGTCGAGGAGGGCACGCCAGGCCTGCCCCCTCCGTTCGAGGAGCTGGACAAGCGCTCTCGGCGAACGTGGCTGAACTTCGCGGAGCGCGTGCGGGGGATGGGCGCCGCGGTGCCTCCCTCGCCAGACGCTCCGGTGCGCTGCCGCGCGCTGGACACCATCGGCCTGCCTGCTCGCGCCGCCACGGACGAGCACGGCAAGCCCGTCCTTCGGGTCCGCGCGGGGGCCGTGTGCCTCGTGCGGCCCGACGTGTACGCGCGGTCGAAGAAGCACCTCGAGCGGCTGTAGCGGCACGTGCGCGTCCTCTACGCCGACTTCAGTCCTGGGCACGCCTGGAATGGGCGCGATCCCGAGGCGCTCGAGGTCGCAACGGCGACACAGGCCTCGGTCCGCACGGCCTCCTCCTTTCTTTCGGCGGGGACGGAGGCGCTGGCGGAGCTTCCGCGGCGCATCGCCTTCCTCGTGGGCGGCCTGACACCCGCGCACGCACCGGCCACGGCCACCATCACCGGGATCGTGAACGAGGCGCCGGACACCGAGGCGGTGGCCTTGCCCACGGGGTCAGGGGGAGGCCGTGTCGCCGGTGCCGTGAGCTCGTCGAAGGCCTTCTCCGTGATCGATTCGATCGTCTACTCCGCCGGCTCCGGCACCGCCGCCACGGTGGCGATCGGCTTCGGCCTCGCCGAGCAGGTCGCCGACCTGCGCGTGATTGTGCCGATCGAGACCTGGCTGGAGGGCTTTTGCGATCGATCGCTGTCGTACACCCACCTGGACGTCGGCGCGATCAACGAGATCGTGGTCGGCACGTCCTCCAAGATCAACGGCGCGCTCGGCGAGCCAACAGGCAACTACATCGTCCCGTTTGCCCTGTCGCGCCTGGGAGACCTCGCGCGGATCGCTCGCGATTTCTGCCTCGCCGAGGCAGGGAAAGTGCGTCCGAACACGATGCAGGTCGACTACATCGCGCTCCGCAAAGAGGCGCAGATCGACCTCGACAAGCTCCGCAAGGCGTACGCGGGTCTCGGAGTGACCCCTCCTGAGACACCGGCGAACGTCGGCGGCGCGATCGTTTCGACGCCGACGTGCGCACAGCCCCGCCGGCCCATCTTCGCCCGCGGTCACTGGGGCATTTTCTGATGAAGGATATCTCGCTGGCCATCCCCGACGCCGCCGCCTTCGACCGCGGTCTCGTCGGGGAGCTCCAGCGCGCCGTGGGCCACGTCGTCGTCACGACGACGCAGAAGGCCCGCAGCGAACATCGCTGGCAGGATCGCACGGGGGCGACGCGCGCAAGCATCGAGGGCGCGGTCTCCGACACCAGCAACGGCGCCACCGGCGAAATCACCGCGGGCGAGAACGCCTCGCGCCTGAACGATGGCACGCGCCCCCATGTCATCGAGGCTCGCAACGCGCCGGCGCTCCGGTTCTCCGTCGGCGGACAGATGCGATTCGCTCGCCGCGTGAACCACCCCGGCACGAAGCCGGACCCCTTCCTCGATGCCGCGGCGAACGCTGCCGGCGAGGAGATTGAGCGCGCCGTGGAGCACGCGATCGACGAGGCGCTGGGCTGAAAGACGAAAGCCCCGGATCGCTCCGAGGCTTCCGCTACGGGCTGACCAAAACGACCCGCGCGACAGGCTCGAAACCTAGCACATGAGCGACTCCGTCGGCACCCTCTCACTGCCCGTCGCGGCGCCCACCGTCTACCCGCCCGCGGACCGCACCCGCGCCCCGGGTGACCCCGCGCTTGTGCAGCTCGGGACCTTCGCCGCGACGGTGCTCCAGGCCGACTGCGGCGCGGCGTGGACCGCGCTCGACAGAGGACGGCGGGACCAGCCCGGCGCCGTGGACGGCACGCGCGCAGGCAGCAACGTCGTCCGCAGCGTCCACTACAGCGACCCGCGCCTCGGGTACTTCGAACCGGACGTGCTTCCCGGGGTCTTCGTATGGCGGAGCAAGATCGGTAAGTGGTCGTGGGCCGCGGCGAACTGCCAGCGCCGCACCGGACAGATCACGGTGGCGTGCCTGCCGCCGCGCGCCGAGGCCGACCCGCAGCGGCGCGAGCGCGACCCGTTCACCAACGCCGTGTACGCCTCCCTGTTCCAAGCCTTCTCGAAGCTCCGGCATCCCGCGTGGGTCACGGACGCCGACCGGGCAGACTTGGACGGTCTTCTTGTGGCCTTCGCCACGTCGACCTCCGTCCAGACGATCTCGAGCTTCACCGGTGCGCTTGCTGGCCAGACGATGGTCGCTGCCCGCCCGATCTCGATCACCACAACGGCGGCGCCGGGCGCCTACAACACGACCGATCCGATCGTCGTTACGGGCCTGCTGAAAGGCGGCGCGAGCTTCGTGGAGCGCGTGTACCTCACCGACCCAGACGGCGGCGAGACAATCACCACGATCTTCCCGTTTTCCTCGCCAACCTCGGTGCGATTTCCCGCAATGGTGAGCACCGCCGGCACGATCGCCATCGGCTACAGCGACTCGCCCGACGTCCGGAAAGGCAGTCTCATCCAGCCCGCTGCTGGGTGCGCGGAGTTGCACCCGTCGGAAGGGGTGTACTCCGAGATCCGGGTGCGCCAGCCCAACGCGGATCCGATGCCCTTCATGGCGATGGAGTTCCCCCTCTACGTCGAAGAGGACCTCGCGCCGAGCACCACGCTTTTGTTCGACCCGTGGGACGTCGAAGCCCACGGCACCACCACCGATGGTGACGAGGTCTTCGAGATCGTCATCGAGGAATAGCTCATGCTCATTATCCCGAATCCGTTTGCGGCCCCGCTTGACGTCGAGGGACGACCCATGGGGCGCACGCTCGTGGACCCCGCTCACCCGCGCCCTTTCGAGATCTACGGCGGCAAGCTCGCGCGCAAGGTCCTCCGGCATGAGAACGAAGAAGATCTCGATCGGAAGAAGGCGCGCAGCATCGACATGCGCGAGGCGCGCGTGAAAGCGATCGCTGAGGTGCGGATGCGCCCGACGAGAGTGACGCTCTCGCAGTACGTCCGCGAGCGCGTCCTCTCGGGTGACCTCATCGCCGCCGATCTCGAAACCGCCCTCGCGTGCGGCATGTCGCGCAAGGACTTCCTTCCGCCGATCGACGTGCTCCGTCGCGCGATGACGGCTCGTCTCGCTGAGTGGCGCGCGACGCACGACCCGACGGACCTCCCCGCGATCCACAACTTCGTGCTCGTGGCGGAGGGCGCGGAGATCAAGCTCTGCCCCGCCCCCAAGCTCACCGTCGCCGCCCCGATCGCTCCCTCCGATCCGCCAGCGCCTGCTGTCGACGACTCCGAGCAGGCGCCCCCGCCCCGAGCCGAGTCTCCCGCCGCGCTCCCCGCGTCGGCTCCCTGATTCCCCCCTTTCACCGCTGAAGGAAATTCCCGATGCAAGGCACCGTGGCGGCGCTCACGCCCGACGACAAAATCCCCGGCGAATACTTCGAAGCTCGCGACGAAACCGGCGCTGGCACCGCGACTCGGTACCTGTGGATCGTCGCGGCCTCCAACGCGGCTGGCGACGGCGATCTCGTCGCCGACAGCGAGGTCCGCGACATCACCTCCGACGCTGACGCCCTCCAGGCCTGGGGGCCGAACAGCCGGGGTTACCGGGCGGCCCTCCGCGCCCTTCAGGGCGGCCAGGGAGGCATCTCCATCAAGGGCTCGACCTACACCATCTCCGGAGGCGCCCAGGCCACGGCGAAGGTCGTCGTCGATGGTACGTGGAGCACCACGGGCACGTGGTACGGGCGTCTCGCCGGGCGCCCCATCGGCCCGATCGGCATCGCCCGCACCGACGATCCCGAGGCGGTGGCCAACGCGATCGCCGACTACGTGAACGCCGACAGCGCGTTCGCCGCGACAGGCACGGTCGCCGCCGGAGACGGTACCGAGTTCATCGTGACGTTCACCGACGGTTCGGAGGGAACGGCTGGCAACAGCCTCACTCTCTGGCAGGACAAGAGCAAGGTCCCGAGCGGCATGACGATCACCCTCGGCGGCGACGTCGGCGGCACGGTGGCCTCGGACGTCGGGCCGTGGGCGTTGGCGAACAACGACAACCTCGTGGTCGCGTTCAACGCGGGCGGGGACCAGACGTTCGCCGTCGCGTGCACAGCAGCGATCATCACGGGGACGGGCGCCACGTACGCTGGGGTCACGGCCGGGCACTCGGTCACGATCGACATCAACGGCACGCAGTACCAAGCTGTATTCGCTGGGACGGAGAACACGCAGGGGCTCTTCCACGCGGTGCTGGCGAGTGTGCTCGCGGGCGTCGCGCTCGTGACGAACAGCGGCGGACAGACGCGCATCACGACGTCGAAGAAGGGCAGTTCGATCACGGGCGCCATCGTCTCCGGCGACTCCGACGTGCTCGCGAGTCTCGGCCTGTCGGTCGCGAGCTTCACGAATGCAGGCCCGAACAACGTCGCGGACAGCAGCGCCATCACCGCCGCGGAGTGGGTCACCATCATGTCCGCGCTCACGAACGGCACCGCCGAGGACGACGGCGGCACCCTGCGTCTCACGAGCGCCACGACGGGCTCCTCTGGGACCGTCCAGGTGAAGTCCAGTTCCACCTCCGACGACGAGATGGGCTTCGACAACACCGCCCACGCCGGAGGAGTCGGAGCTGGGGCGGCCCTTGCCTCCGGCGGCGTCTACTTCGCTGGTGGGTCCGGGACCATCAGCCTCGCCAACCTGCTGACGGCGACGTTCTCGGACGAGTTCGTGACGCAGGTCTGCGACGTCACGGACGTCACCAACCTCGGTCGCGTGGAGACGCAGATCGACACCAAGGCGGGCCCGCTCGAAGGGCGGCTCGAATGCGCGGTGGTCGGCCTCGTCGGCACCCTGTCCGCGTCTGGTTCGGTCGCGCAGAGCACGCTCAACGCGAGCGCCTTCGAAGTCCTCTGGATGGAGGAGAGCGAAGTTCCGGCGGAGGAGTTCGCGGCGCGCTGGGCGGCCATCCGGCATCTGGCAGAGTTCTCGACTGCGCCCGACGCTCCGAACCAGCGGTACGACGAGGTGCCGCTCTCGTGGATGGTCGCGCAGGAGGCGCCCAGCAAGCGACCGAGTCGCTCGTCGATCAAGAGCGCCCTCAACTTCGGTCTCACCCCGATCGCCACGATCAAGGGCCGTCCGGTCCTGATTCGCGCCGTCACGACGCGCACGCTCACCGACCTCGGCGCGGCCGACGACGGGACGATCGACGTGGCGGTGGACCGCACGGGCAAGGAGTACCGGCGCGGGCTCACGGCGACCCTTCGAGCTCATCGTGCGCAGTACAAGTTCCTCGACAACGACCCCGCGGAGGGCGACGAGCCGGAGATCGAGCCGAACACGACGTATCCGAAGCGGATCCGCGACGTGGTGAAGCTCTTCAACCAGCAGAAGGCGCTCGACGGGTGGCTCGCGCAGGTCGAGGCGGCCGAGAATCAGCCCCAGGTCGCGCTCAACCCGAACAGCGCGACCCCGCGCGCCGTCGTCTACGCGCCCTACGTCGTGCGACCCCTCTATCACCAGACCGAGGGCGTCGTCGCGAAGCGCAAATTCCAAGTCGCCACGAGCGCGTGACGGAGTAGCCCATGGCCCAGAACCAGATTTTCAAGTCCGCGCCCGCGGTGGTCCTCGTGGCCGGCCTCAAGGTCGGCAACAGCACGAGCGCCGATCTCACCGGGCGCACGAACAGCTCGAAGACGCCCGCGGATGGCGGTCTCGTCATCTCGAAGGGCTTCAAGATGGGCGACGTCTCGATCGCCACCATCGAGACCGTCGACGGGCAGAGCTCGCGCCTCCTGCGATCGATCCGCGACAACGAGGTGATCCAGGTGATGTTCAGCAGCGGTGGAGACACGGTGGTCGTCACCGGGACGTGGGACGAGTTCACGCGCAAGAGCGTGGTCGACCGGGGCACGACCGATGGGTCCTACAAGATGAGCGGTGCGCTCTCGTTCCTCTGATGCCGCGCCTTCGAGACCTCATTCTGAAGCCGTCGCGGCGGCAGGCGTGCTCCGTCGCGGCGCTCGACAACGAAACCATGCTGCCGCTCGAGCTCCGCCTGCTCGACGTCGGCGATGTCACCGCGGCCATCCGCGAGGGGCGGGCATACGCGAAGAAAAACGGCGTCGAGAACCCGGCCTCGGATGACGTCCTCTTCGCTCGCGGCAAGATGATCCACACGCTGCTGCTCGCGTGCTGCGATCCCGACAGCCCGCTCGACAAGCCCGTTCGGTTCTTCGACGACGTCGAGCAGATCGAGCGCATGCTCGACGACGCGCGAATCGCGTACGTCTACCAAGAACAGCAGGATTTCCAGCAGGAATTCAGCCCGCCGGCGGGCGGAGTTCGCCCCGAAGAGTTCGTCACGCTGGTCACCGCGTGCGCGGACGAATGGAAGAAGGGGCCCGAGGGGGATCCCGAGCGCCCTTTCGCTGGTTTGCCCTCCAAAAAGCTGCGGAGTTTCGCGGCGCAACTGGTTGGGCCGTATATGCTGCTGACGGAGCTGCGATCGCAGCTTGGATCGGCGACACCCCCGGCCACGAGCGGGAGTTCCGAGAATACTGCGCCCAGCTCCGGGGGCTCGGGCTGATCCCATGAGGGCCGCGGACATTGAGGCGAAGCTGCGCGCTCGCCCGCCGCACACGTTCGTGCTCGGCCCGGGGGCCTGGAAGTCGATGTGGGACCGCAGGCCGCTGGAGCCGATCACGGTGGGCCTGCGCCGACTCGGGGTCGACGACCGGATGCTCGCGAACACCGAGGCCCTCGCGCGCGCCGACAGGCTCGTGCCGTCGCACCGTCGGCACCAAGGCGACCCGCAGTGGCGGCAGGCGTTCAACCTCGCGCTCGTCCACTACACCCTCGGCTTCGCGCTCTGCCAGCCTGACGATCTCGCTCGCCCCCTCTGGGCCGACCAGCACGGCGACCTGATGCTCGTTGAGGTCGACGACGTCGACGGCAAGCCGGGCGCTTGCCCGCTCGTGTCGAGACGCTTCTCGGACGAGGGGCTCACGCGCTGCGTGGACGAGCTCGACATCCTGGCTCGCATCGACCCGGTGGGTCGGCGCCTCGCGCGCGACGCAGAGCTGCGCCAGCTCGGACAGGAGCTCGCGGACGGCTCCCTCGTGGCCGCGCTCAAGGCCGCGGGCGATGAGGCGCGACCGATCGAGCAGCACGTGCGCATGCTCGCGGGCGGGATCCTCGACCTCCTCGAGCGTGGGCGCGAAACACCTTCGCCGTCTGGATGATCCTTGGTGACCGAGAAGGTCTATGTCATCCGCGTCTCATCGGTCCTGGACCGGTCGACCTCGGCGGCGGTGGGCGATCTCGTCCAGCAGTACGACCGCGCCGGGCGTGCGTCCTCGCGGCGGCTGAACGAGACGCAGCGCCTGGCGGAGCGCGTCGCGCGCGACCAGGAGCGGCTGGACCGCCAGGCCACGGCGCGCACGGAACGGGAGGCAGAGCGTCGATCTCGTGCGGAGACGCGCGAGAAGGAGCGTTCGATCGGCATTGCGCAGCGCCTGATCGATCGCGCCTATCGGGACGAGCAGAAGACGGCCGAGCGGTCGCAGGGGTACGTCGCGCGCATCAAGGATCGCTTCTTCCGCGACCAGCAACGGCAGGAAGAGCAAGCCGAGCGGCGCGCGGACCGCCGGGCCGAAGTCGAGCAGCGGAGATCTGAAGCGGAACGACGCGGGCGCATCAAGGCGATCGCGAGCGACGCGATGCAGACGGCTGCCGCGGTCGGGCGCAAGGCGCTCGGCGTCGCTGGGCAGATCGCGGGCGGGCTCGGGGTTGATTTCTCGATCGGGCGCGGCGTCTCCAAGGCGGTCGAGCTCGAGCAGATGGCGATCGCCATCACGAACGCCGGCAACCGCGGAACCGGCGGCGCGGCTGGCGCCGCCGAGCGGGCCGCGCAGCCGGCGCAACTCGAGGCGATGGCCCGGAGCGTCGGCAACAAATACGCCTTCGACCCGACGCAGGTCCTCGGTGGCCTCGCCCAGTATCAGGCCCTCACGGGCGACCTCGAGACCGCCAAGGCGGGCCTGGATGGGCTCGCGGGGCTCGCGAAGGGCTTCAACGTCGACCTCGACAAGATGGTCGCGTCTGCTGGTCAGGTCGGCGCCGCGATCGGCGAGATCGGCGAGGGAAAAGAGTTCAAGAGCGCCGAGGAGAAGGCCGCTGCCGTCAACGACGTTCTGCGGACGATGACCGCCCAAGGGCAAGAAGGCGCGATCGAGATCGGCAACATCGCCACGCAGGCAGCGAAGCTGAAGGCGGCCGGCGGGCGCTTCGAGGGGAGCACCGCGGAGAGCATCAAGCGCATGGGCGCGCTGGCGCAGCTCTCGATGCAACTCGGCGGTTCGGCGAGCGCGACGCAGGCCGCAACGAGCGTCATGGGCTTCGCGAACACCCTCGCGACCCCAGCGCGGCGCGCACAGTTCAAGTCGATGGGGATCGACGTCGACAGCGCCACGCAGAAGGGCGCGTTTGCCGACCCCTTCGAGATCATCCGGCGCTCGCTCACGAAGACCGGCGGCGATACCGAGAAGATGAAAAGGCTCTTCGCGAACGTCGTCGGGGAACGCGCCGTCCTCGCCCTCACCACGTCGTACAATCGCGCCGGCGGGGGCGACAAGGGGATCGCCGCCGTGAACGCCCAGTTCTCTCGCTTCGGCGGCACCGTCACGGACGCTCAGATCAAGGAGAACCTCGGTCGCGCCATGGGCTCGAAGGGAGCTCAGGCGCAGCAGGTCCAGAACGACATCGACGCGGCGTGGGCCGACATGACGAAGCAGCTCGTCCCGGCGCTGCGCGATCTCGCTCCGGTGGCCAAACAGGTCACGCAGTCGTTCGCCGGGGTCGTGACGTGGGCAGCGAACAACCCCGGCGCCGCCATCACGGCCGCCATCATCGGGAGCATCGCCAAGGCCTCGCTTGGGGCGGCCGTCGGCGAGGGGCTCAAGAAGATGCTCGGCGCGGCGGGCGCTGCAGGGGGCGGTGGCGGTGGGGCGGGCGTGCTCGGCTCCGCCGGCGTCATCGCTACGCTCTCGATCGCGACGGCGACGATCGGGATGGCGGCGATCGACAAGTTCTTCACCGGCAAGGAAGACGCGCAGAAAGGCGCAATGGAGGGCGACCTCCAGATCGACGA
>Ga0075163_10003641_pt1 | contig 20720 bp, 16 predicted proteins | sample JI1023141ADNA_FD_71478 | JGI IMG/M metagenome (GOLD analysis project Ga0075163, IMG submission 71478) | Wastewater effluent complex algal communities from Wisconsin, to seasonally profile nutrient transformation and Carbon sequestration -... | ecosystem: Engineered > WWTP > Effluent > Algae... | reverse complement strand
AGGGGTTCTGCCCGTAGAGCAGAGTGCTCGGTTCGGTCGTCTGACAGGCAACTGTCGGCGAACGGGCCGGGCACTTTTTTTTTCTAGTGTCCGCCGTAGGTTTTCTCGCCGGCGAGTATCGCAACCGGGAGATGGTTCTTGCGTGGCGGCATTGGGCAGTGAAAGTACGCCGAGTAGGCGCACAGTGGGTTCCATGCCTGGTTGAAGTCGAGAATCACGGTGTCATCGGCAGCGAGCTTGGCAAGCAAGAATCGTCCCGCGCCGTAGCTGCCGTCCGGCTGGCCGCTCGTCTGGTCGCGGAAGATCAGAAACAGCGTGTTACTCGTGGGGGACTCGAGATAGGCCTCTAGTACGCAGTCCTGTCCGATGGAAAAGTGCAGGTCACCGATCGAGGTCAGTTCCTGCGGCTCTCCCCGCGAGGCCAGCAGTTTTACGTTTCGTGGTGGGAGTCGCACCAACTTAGCCGCTACCACGAGTGAGTCGTTATCGGGATAGTAGTGCAGTCCGGAATACGACAGACGAGGTGGCGCGGTCTCCGAGTAGACAGCTAGTCCAGGGTCTGTCGGTGGCCCCGAGAGAAGAAACAACGCTTTGCCGATAAGCAGCGTGTCTCCTTTATGGAGTGAGGCGTGACTGTGTGGCTCACCATTGTGAAGCACTGGCTGCGTCGATACAAAGCTCACCTCTTCGGGTTGTACGATAACGCGTAGTTCACCGACAAAGCCCGCTCGTAGCGCTGGAACAAGGTGAATGGTTTCCGTCGCTGTGTTGCCCAGCACGTGTTCGCCTATGGGCAGATGTTGGTAGTCAATGCGGCTGAGCGGACTCAGGGGTCCACGCATTCGGGCATCTTGGCTGGCTCGCCAGGCTCGCCTTTGCGAGTGAACCTCATCGAGGAGCTGAGGAGAGAGCTTGGGCATTACAACCTCCGTCGGGCGTTGCTTGCAGCCGCTGCCCATCATGAGCGACAGCGTGCCAAACAATAACCCGAGCAGGGTGAGTCGGCGCAGTGACATGGGAAGGACTCGGCGGGCACAGCAGCGGGGCTAGTCGGTCTTGCTTTCCTCGGTGATGGTGACTTTGATGATCGAGTTGACCGGGATGTAGTACAGGCGGCCGCTTTGGTGACGGAGAATGAGCTGCTGCTCCGGCACATACTCAAAGTAGGAACCGAGAACTCGCGAGCCGCTGTCGAGGTGGACGAGCAACTCTCCGGTGAGGGGAATGGGCGATGAAACCCCGGGTGCCAGCGGTGCCGTAATGCGCAGGATGTCGGTCCACGGGACGCGACGGATTTCACCTGCACCCAGTCGGATGGTGGTCTGGACGCCCTGGACCGACTCGACCAAGTCACCACGGAGGGTGTTGCCGTTACGCAGCACGATGGTGCGTTCCGGAGAACCTACGTGAGAGCTGTCGCCCTTCCTGCGCGGCGGTGAGATCCGCTTGGCCTCTGCCCAAGTAATGCGCTTGATACTGCCATCACCGAGCTTGAGGATGAGGTGGCTGCCGACCTCGTACTCCATGACCTCGCCGTGGTACGTGATGTTGTCGCGAATCTGCACGGTGCGCTCAAAGCCGCTCGGAACAAGTGGCCCACTCGACGGTGGGGTGACCGAGGGGGGCGGACTCGGCGGTGAGCTTGGCGGTGGTGCGCTGGGCGGAGCTGGTGCTGGTGGTGCCGTCGTCGGTGGTGGACTCGGTGCCGGGCCACTCGCGGATGGTGTTTTGGGGCGAGGCGGCGAGACTTGCTCGATGTCATCCCATGCGATGCGCTTCGATTCGCCACTCGATAGCTTGAGCACGATGTGGGAGCCGATGGCGTACTCTAGGACTTCGCCTCGGTACATGCTGCCATCCTTGGTGACGACACTCCGTTCAACGGGACCGGAGTCCGGCTTGGCCGCTTGAGCATGCACGGTCGAAGCGGACGGGATGTTCACCATCGCGGCTGCCATCGTCATCCAGAAGAAGCTCACAGAGGCCACAACACGTCGTTGCATCTAAGATCTCCTATGATTTTATCTTACTTCAGACGGCGCGGCGGCGGCTATAGCGGATGAGCTAGCTACTGGTCTGTATCGAGGCTGCGGAGGACTTTTTTTGCCTTTTGAGCCACGGGTCGCAGCGGACTTTGTGCGTAAGGGGCGACGAATTCACGCAGTGGCTTGGTGAGCGAAGGGATCGTGGTAAGTGGTGCGGTCGCTTCGACCAAGTGGCCCACCCGAGTACCGGGAAAATGTTCGGCGTTGACGACGAAAGCGGCCAAGATACGCGGCGCGTGTTGCGGATACCTTGCCCCCAGCTTTCCGAGAGCGTGTGCGGTGTGAGATTGTAGGACAATGCTCGTGTGCGTAAGCAGCGGCAGTAGTTCAGGAATCGCGGCCAGGAGCCTCTGCTGGTTGTCGATGCGCGCCAAGTTGCCGATGGTGCACGCCGCCTCCCAGCGAACAATGGGGGCCTTGGCGGCAAGGTTGATGAGGAATCGTTCGGTGTACGGATAGAACAACTCCGGATGGTCAACCGAGCACAGAGAGATAAGCTCCGCACACCCTGCGCTGATCCGTTTTTCCTTGGCGGTCAGACCTGCCACAAGCGCGCTCACGTACTCCTCAGGTCTCTTCGACAGTTCGTTCAGAAACAGATCTTTGGGTCGCGTTCCGTCTTCCCATTTGCCATTGAGAACTGCATGTAGATCCTGCATGAAGAGCCCCTCGAGTTAGGAAACACTTGGTGGTAGCAAAGGGAGTCGCACTTTGGGCTTCTGGGGACGCAGCCGACGCCAGATCGCAGCAGGCGAATAACTGCGCAGCACACCGCCCATCGCAAACGACAACACCTGCCAACGGGTCATCAGGGAAAATCGTCCCAGTTCACAGCCTGCACATGGGGTTGGGAGTCTTCCTTCAGACAGTTCCTGCGCAAGCTTCGTACGTGCCGAGAGGATCTGTTCCATGCTGTCCGTTCCGACCACTCCCAATCGAAATCGCTCGGTGTCCTTGATCATGCAGCAAGCGGTAGCGACCCCTTGATGATTGACATACAGGCCCTGTTCCAGCCACGGACAGCGACGCTTTCCAGTTCGAAATCCAGCCAAGAGATCATCATAGAAACTACGGATCTTCAGCTTGTCCTTCTTGCTTTGGATCTTGTGAATCTCTCTGTGCATCCGAAATCGGACCCACAGATCGTCGACTTCCTGACCAGACAGGACTTGTTTCTGAAGTCCCGTGGGGTAGTTCTTTTCATACAGCGGCATCGTCGAGAGTGGCTGCATGGTAATACCACCATCAAGCCCCAGCTTTTGGTAGAGAGCGACAATTCCTGGCAGATGATCCTGAGTATCTTTGAGCACGGTAATGGACAGACCCACAATCGGACGGAGACTCTGTTTCCTTTTCTTTTCTGCCATCAGCGCAGATAGTCCCGCGATCACTTTTTCTAGCTTTCCACCGCGAATCTGCCGGAATGTTTCCGGTTCGGCGGACTCCATCGACACCGAGATTTTTTCGATTCCCAGCGCCACCATCTGTTCGGCGTGCGATTCGCTGATCAGACTCCCGTTAGAGATGAGCGACACTTTGATGTTCCGCTCGCGCAACGCTCTGACCATGTCAAAAAAGCGCGGATGCAGAAGGGACTCACCTTCGCCCTGAAGCTCGACGTGCTCGACGTGGGGATGAGCAAGCAGAAGACTCTCGAAGCGGTCAAACGGGAGGTCGGCCTGCTCCATGTATCGACCACAACAGAATCCGCAGGTGAAGTTGCAGCGAGTGGTCGGCTCGATCTGTAGGAAACGAACGGTAGACACGAGGACACGATACCAACAGTCCCGCGGTTTCGAAGCAAATTGTTTGGCGAGCGGTCGCTTGCTACGTGGCGATCAGCCACGGTACAATTTGAGCGCCAAACTCATAGGAGTCCATCGTGAACCATTTCCCACGTGTCACTGCGGTCGTTACTTCTCTGGTTATCCTGAGCAGCATTGCATTTGCTGCGGAGCTGAAGCCATTCCAAGTCGAAGCCAAGGAAAAGTTCGACACCGAGATTGCGGCACCACTGAAGGCCACCAACGACGGCTGTGGCACCCAGATCACAGTGAAGACCAACTTTGAAGCCTACAAAGAGGCCGATTGGAGCAACAACAGCGTCTCTGCTCGTTGTCAGGCGATGATTGAAGCAGTTGGCTCGATGTGTGAACGCAAAGCCTACAAGGCGACCGTCGCCAAGCGCATCAAAGAGATACACTGTCTATTTGGCGGCAAGGAAGGCGATACTGCGGCCAACATGTCAGTGACCGGTTCTGCTTTTGTCTTCAAGATGCATGTCAACCACTCGAACCTTTCTGACCACGCGAAAAAGGCGTTGGAAGACGCGCTCAACAAGTAGGAGTAGACGCTGCTGGTGGTTGCGTTAGGAATCGCTAGGGATGACCTCTTTCATCTGGAACAGGTCGTCTCGCCAGTGCTGATGGGGCATGTAGGTGTGAGAGACTTGCGTGCTACTGGTATTGGGGCGATTCGTCGCGAAGGAGTGGGCGTTCACTGCTGGATTTGTTGAATCCGAACTGAGTATTAAATGTCGACCGATCAGGAGCACACCGCTCAGGCTTGGTGCTGGCGAGTCGCTCCGGACACACTCTCTGGACGTACGCCAGGTCGGTTTCCGTCCAGGCCGAATTCGCTTGAACCCAGCGAGTATGGCCAATGCACGAGCCGCCATCCTGACGCCACTCTGCTTCGATGTCCCATCCGGGATTGGCGGACGGCTGAATTCCGAGCTGGTCGTAGACGTTGATGCGGGTTCGCGAGCGGGTATGCGGAATGCCGTCGCCACAGTAGTCAGCGCGGACCAACCGAACGCAAGCCAGTTGCCAGTCTTTCAGATATCGTGTCCTGCAGGAATTGTTGCGGCACTCGCTGGCCGTCGCCCATGGCCGATATCCCCAGATAACGCACTTCCCAATGGCAGCATTGATGCAACCGAACGTGAACGAGTCATCGTCATCGATGTAGGAAGCCGACTTATCCCAGTACCCCGATACTGCGATGGCAGGAACCGGACTTCCGGCAGCGGTTCCGCATAGAGGCATGGGCCCATTGTCAGACAGAACAGAGATGGAGTAGAGCGTCACGCCGCCATCGATTTTGGCGTCCTCGATGCGCAAGGGAATGCTGGTTCCGTTGAGGAGCTTGCCCTGAAGCTTCGCACCAATCAGCTGAGCTCCTGAGAGCAGCGAGTGGCCCAGCTTGGCTTCGATGGAGGACTCGTTGATGGTGCCATCAGTCAATGCTCTGTCGTTGAGCGTCAACGTCGCGAATCGTACGTTGGCCAGATCGAGCGGTTGGGCCGGTGCAGACTGCATCGTGTTGGTGCTCGCAGCGCCGCTGTTGAGAGTCAGCCCATTGAGAGTAAGACCATTGAGAGTCAGCCCGTTGAGAGTCAGCCCGTTCATCTGCGAATCATTCGGCTGGATGTCGTTCAGCCGAGACAGATCGAGGTCCATGTGCGATTCACTGCCACATGCACTTGAAAACAAGATCGTCATACTGCCAATACATGAAATAAAATCATGTCGCATAGTCACTACCTCTGTGTTGACCGTCTGCAACTTTCGTACCGCTGTGACTGGGGGAGATTGAGGGGCGGGATTGGGCGAAGGGGGGCTCTCCGTCAACTTTGCTCCCGCGGCAACTGGAGTTTTCCTTAGTCTTTTCCGGGGCCAGCGCGTGCTCGTCACGACATGAATGGTTCGACTGCACTATGGCCTATGCTCCCCGCGCAGCGAACTGAGGTCTGTTGTTCCCACCTCACAGACCCCAATGCAGCGCGGAGTTGGTGCTTCTACCTCCCCTGTTAACCCGTACTGCTACTGCGATTTCGGCTGAAGCTGGAGGGTGGCACAGAGCCGAAGTGACAGACCGGGATTTCTCATGCTTGGATCGAGGGCATTGCGGTTGGTCGTGCGCTGTACAATTGCGGCGTAGAAATAACTACCGCTGCGTACAGAGGCTTCGCCCTTGGTTAAGGAAGACTCTGTCCATTCAAAGACGTTGCCTGCCATGTCATCCAGACCGAACGGGCTTCGCGACCGCGGATAACTGCCAACTTCATCCGGCCCCATCGAGGCGGCGTCACCGTTATAGGTCAAGTCAAAGTTGGCGTCTCCAGGAAGGAGCTCATCGCCATGCGGCCACTCTCGATCATCGGCACCTTTGGCGGCGCGTTCCCATTCAATCTCTGAACAGAGTCGGGCACCGGGTACCTTACCGCTCTTGCTCATCCAGGCCGCATAGTCCTTGGCATCTTGCAAAGAAATTCCACTCACTGGCAGACGGTGCCAGTCCTGTTCCCGGTTCTGCTTGCGCGAGTCGTACACAATCTTCTGATTTCCGCTTGCGATGTACTTTTTACTGGTAGGTTGCAGCGTCAGTTCCCACTCACCATTTGGGAGTTGTATGAGTCCAATCGCGCCGGGCAGAGAACCTGGGGTGGGCTTGGTCTGGTAGCGTGCCCGGTCGCTGGGAGAGAGTGAGTTTAGGAATATCAGCCAATCCGCAAATGTGGTCTCTGTTTTCGCAATGAGATAGCCCTCTGTCCGAAGCTCATGAATCGGAACGGTAGTGAGCATCCCTTTGCGCATCCCTTCTTCGGCACCCGAGCCAAACAGGAATCGTCCCGGTGGCACATACACAAAGCCGTCCGGAACCTCACGCAGCGTTGGTAAGTCTAGGTGGAGTTGAAGCTTTTCCTCGCGATGGAGTACCACCGGATATCGAACTTCAGTCCGGCCTGGAGCGGTCAGAATGAGCAGATAGGAGCCCGGAGCCAGCGAGGTTTCTGCGGTTGCGGTCATTCCCAATTCGTGGATTCCGGTGAGTAGTCGTCGCGCCTTGGAATCACGTTCGAATTTTCCGATCGAAACTTGTGCTCCTGGTGGATTCGTGGTCACTGTGAGCAGGGCTGGTGCGTTCCAGCGCTTGATTCGAGCCTGCGTCACATCATAGAGAGCCATTCTCTGCAGCAAGTCGTCGAGCTGTTGCGGCCGACGATCCCGCTCCGCCATCAGTGCACGTTCATAGAGCACATCGGCCAGCAACTCACGCGATTCCGCATGCGAGCTGTCTGCAGTCAGGGCCGCTTCAAAGGTCTGGCTTGCCCGTGAGTAGGCGCGCTCGGCCTCGACAGTTGAGAGCAAGGAACGATTCCAGACCGCCTCTCCGTCGGTTCCGTTCATCGAATCAAACGCCGCAAACGCTCCCTTCCTAAGCTCTTCCACCTCACGATTGCGCTGGCGTGCGGTTTGTAGCTCGTTACTTCCTTCCTTCAAGTAACTGGCGATGCGTTTCGACAGGTTGCGATGCGCTGCATATTCGAACGCGCCATACGTGAGTCCAGCGAGCAGCGGTAGCGAGCCAATTAACAGGTTCCGCAAGATCTGTTTTTTTCGCTGCTGCTTCCGTGACGCGGCAATAAACTCATTTTCCTTTGCGGAAATATCGGCAGCATCAATGATCGCAACTTCTGCGAGTTGTTGGGCTGACCACAGACCCTCCTGACTGCGTGAAAGCCGTCGCCATTCCGTTGCTGCTGCTTCGAGTCTCTGTTTGGCCGCCCGGCTTTCGGCATACTCCTCCAACCATCGTCCAAGCGTGGACCATCCCTTGATCAGCGCTTCGTGTGCCACTTCGTATGCGGTACCATCGGCCGTATCGCGAGCAACCAAGAGCCTTCCTTGGACCAGTGCTTCAAGCGCGACTTTGGCATTGGGATCATCGTTGATCAGCTCTTCTTCGCTGCGGCGGGCCCGCGTTCCTTCAACGGTCACCAAGCTCATCAAGACGCGGCGGGCACTGTTTCGTTGCGGAGGGGGGAGTGTGCCGATGACGTGGTCTGCGTGTCGTGAGAGTGCGCCGGTCACGTTGCCAATCGCTTCGAGCGCAGCCTTGGTGATCCGATCTCCCTCACGGGCTTCCCAGAGTTCCGCCAGGGTGAACTGTAGTAGCGGCAGTGCGCCATCGGTGTGTGCGGTGGAATCGACGAGACCGTTAATGAGTTCGGTACTCTCAAACAGAACCCCTTTGGCATGCGCGGGGCCTACCACTGCTTCGCGAATCCGATCTGGACCAAGCGGACGTAGGATGTAAAGAGAGCGGGTTACAGCTTCCCCTATGCTCGGTAGGCTTGCCACTCGTCCCAGATAGTCACTGCGTACCGTGATCAGCAATCGCACGCTCGGAATCTTCGCGAGCAGACTGCCGAGCGCCTCACCGACGATGTTCGCTTCGACCGGATCAGCTATCGTTGATAGTTCCTCTAGCTGATCGACGAACAGCATGGTGCCGCGATCGCTTCCCAGACTCTGATGGAGCATCCGGCCAAGCCGCTCGGGCTCGGCCCTGAGTTCTGTCATCAGATCATCCTCGCCGAGCTTGGTGAACGGCGTCAGCGCTTGCGCGAGCGAGCGCAGAGGATGACGGCCGGGAACCATTGTGACCACGCGCCACACCCGGCCAGCGCCGAGCGCACCCTCGGCTACAAGCGGTAGTACTCCTGCTCGACACAGTGACGATTTTCCGACTCCGGACTCCGCGGCCACGAGCACACAGGCATCGGTCCGAAGCCGCTCCACCAGGGTTCCGATTTCGCTGCGGCGGCCGAAAAATAGCGAGCGATGCTCGGCTTCGAAGGCCAACAGTCCTCGGTACGGATTGCCTTCGGGAATCTTGTCCGCACCACTGCGTGGCTGCAACAGATCGAGCGCCGACTCCAGCTCCTCGGAAGAACCAAAGCGCTCCGGGGGATGTCGACGCAGACAGCGCAGGATTACCTTCGCCAACCTTGTATCAATGTCGACAGGCCAGCCGTTCGCCTGAAGATCATCGCTTGGTGTCTGTTCGATGACCGAGGGAGGAGGCGGTTTGCCAAGGCACAGTTCGTACAGAATTGCTCCGAGCGCGAACAGATCCGCTCGTTGCGTAGGAGGCTCCTTGGCTTTGACTTCCGGAGCGGTGAAATGATCGGCTTTTTGGCGAAGTTCCTCGGCGCGCTGCGGCAGTAGCAGTTCCGGTTGTGAGTCGGCGGGTTGGGCCGGTCCGTCCGCCAGAGAGCGTGTTTGAGAGATCTCTTCGCCACAGAACTCTCGCAACCCAAAGTCGGTCAGTTTGATCGTTCCATCGGTTGCGACAATGATGTTGCTCGGCCGTAAACTCCGATGCAAAACGCCTCGACGGTGTGCGGCTGCGAGTCCTCGCGCCGCCGCCATCGCCAGGGGCAGCACCTGTCGCCACGGAAGCGGCTTGGGAAGCTGCTCAATTGTCTGTCCGCGGACATATTCACTGATAATGTACGCTCCATCGAGAAAATGTTTAAAAGTTCCCGATGCAGAGGGAGAAATGGCGGGAAGTCAGAGTCGTCTGTTCACACTCTGCCGCGAAGCGAGAAGTAAGACCATTCCTTACTAGGGCGAGGTACTCGCGCAGCGATAGCTGACGACTTTTCCTTCTGGGGTCGGAGCATTCCCTTTTCGCCAAACACCCGTCACCACAGAGCCCGAACAGACATCCTTGACTCGACTTCGAACAGCGCAGTAACAGTCGCGGGTTTCCGTCGCACAAGCGTTCTGAATCGGCTCGCTATCGCTGATCGGAATCGTGGCGCTGGCCCAGCTATTACAGCATGCGGTCGTGCATGAAGGAATCGTCTCCTCAGCGGTAGGAACCTTGTCCGCGTGCACGCTGTCCACTTCCCCGACAAGGCACAGCGGCTTACCGCTTGCATCGAACTGTGGCGGATGCAATAGACAGCTCAGTTCCAGCTTGTGCGTGATGGTTCGGACGATTCCGTCCATCGCTTTGGGATAGTCATCAGGAGAACAAATCGATGTCTCTGCCACGCGTGGAAATCCACTGGCATCCATTCCAAACAGCTTGGCAAAGCGAGACAGTCTAAGCTGCGCCTGTCCTGCGATACTCGGATTGCTTGGCGACTGACAGGCCGCACCAGCGGCCGAAGCCAGGCTCAAGTCTGAACTCGCGGTACCACCGCTGTGAATGATCTCCACTTGGCCTCCTTCGCTCACGCCGGGAAGGGTCCAGATGCCGCCGAACAGCATTTTGCTCGGTTGTCGCAGGTTCCCAAAGAAGCGATGGTATTTCAGGAGTGATTCCAAGTAGTTGTTGGCGCGTTCCCTGCAACCCGTTTTCCTTCCTGGAGTAAGCAGGCTTTCGTTACACTCCACAGAGCCCGAAAAGCAGCGATACTCGACGTTGTAACAGTCATAGGAATCAGGCCGGAGCGGATCACAATTACGAACCGCAGGGTCTGTCTGTCCGCGCTGTGCCATCTGAACGGAACAGTCATCTTCATCAGCCAGGTAGATCACAGCAAGCTGAGAATTGGCACGGAGGAACCCCTGGTTCTCAGCAGCGTGACCGTCGAGCGCACGTTTGCTCGCTTCCAGAGGACTCGTGACACCACATCCATCATCACCAACCAGCGCCATGCACTGAAGCGCCTTTAAGGGACCAAGATCAATACTGGCACCCGTCACAGGGTCTTTTGATAGCGCTTTCGGTACGTTGCTCACACCCTTGACACGAGAGATAAATCTGCGGCCATCGGTTGGCACGAAGGAAGCATCTGGACACAGCTCTGCGCACGCACTGCGAGCTTGCGCAGAGAGTCCTTTGCGGCTGCTGCACGGCGTGTGCTGTAGGATTCCATCGTCGCCCTCCCAGGTGTCACACTTTCCGGCCGCGCTTCCCCACGGAACACCGGGCAGAACGTTGGTTCCGATATCGCTGGTGGCGATGCCGATGTGATAGCTCAGTCCAGATTCCTCCAACTTTTGCACAAAGGCCGGGACTCTCTGTAGGAACGCCTTCTGTTTAGCAGCCATCGTCGAAGAATTGTCGATGACAAACAGTACATCAATGTCCCTCCGAAGCCGCCAGTCGATTGTCTCAAAGGTCAGAGAGGTTGCTTTTCCGCACGTCGCGTGTACCGTCTCTTCATCACAGGTCGTGGGGTTGCTCGCACAGGTCGCGATCAGCGCCTTGCAAGCAGTATCGTCAACTGGATTGCTAACACAGCCCGGCAACGATGCAATCAGTACTCCAATCATCAGCGTAGAACGGGAATCCATGGTCAACTCCTGGTTGGAAGCCCCCATCGAGACAGAGTGAGTGAGCGCTAGCGGCAAAAGCTATTTCGAGAGGACAGGGACATGGTTCCTATCGGTACGGCCGACTCTTTGCCTCCGAATCCGATGGCCGGTGGGTCCGCACCAAAGTGATTCCACATCTGGCTAAGCTGACACTGAAGCAGCAGTGGGAGCGTCGCGGCCTGATCCGCCGCAGGCATTGCCCATAGTGCATTCACGCCACGTAGGATGAGTGCTCGCGGTGTCCCTTGAATGCTCACCAGCTGTACCAAATGATCGGCCCGTGGATCGTTCCCTGTGCTCATGTCTACTTTGCAGTGCCCAATCCAGCCGATCAGTCGGTTCCCAAATAGGCTGAGATCCACGGTGTGATAGCCCATTCCGCCGTTGATCTTGTGATAGCCATTGACCTCGCGAATGGTGACATCCATCGGTGCTTGGCCGTCGAGAAATCCCGAAAGCACAACCTGGTCGCGGCGATGCTCGACCGAGAGATTGACAGACATACCGCAGACATTGCCGCTGATGTCTCCACCTGCGCCTTGTATCCCCGATGAGGGACCGCCCGGTCGGGGATGCGCTTCCTTATGGGTCACATGGAAGGGCTGCCCAACAAAGACGTGACTCACTCGTTCCACTGGCTTGCCATCGATGACCACAGGCCCCAATGCACAGCCCAGAAGGCAGGCACATCCGGCGGCTAGCATGTTTCGCATGACGATCTCCTTTTGATGGGTAGCGTGATCACTTCCGGCACAACCGGATCGACTCTCCCAGTTGCCCGCAGCACAAATGGAGGATGACTCTACAAAGTTTGACAATATGAATGATCCTAGGTTCCACTTATTTAGATCCGATTTATCCATCCGTCACGGCTGCTTAGCGATCCTTGTTGAAGTCTATCTTTAGGGTAAGTCTCGGACGGGTGTTGGGTAGTACTTGATGGGGGTCTCTCCGGCTTGTGGTGAGTTCGCTCTGTTCCCGCGCTTTGCAATCGCGATGGTCGACCTGCGGTGGATTGGGAAGGAGATGGGAGTCGAGCCGCGATTCTGGTGCGTAGCGAAAGAGCGCGTCGTGCTTTGCTAGACACGAGTCTCTCGATGCGTGCTTGGCGACCGCTGCTGCCCCTACTCCTCGTGCTGGTTGGCTGGTGGGTATCTGTGCCACCGGTCCAGGCCCAAGCTCCAAAGAAAGCGGGCGGCGGTCATGGACGGGCGCATGCGGACCCGAATAAGGCACTTGTGGACAAGGCGCTAGCGGCGCTTGAGTCCCAGGACTTTCCGACCGCGACGGCGCTGCTGACTTCCGCATATCGCTCCGCACCCAGGCCTGAGCTGCTGTATCAACTGGGTCGGGTGGCGATGGCTGCGGGTCGAACGCTGGAGTCCCATGATCTGCTGCGACGTTATCTGGCCGACCCGGCTCGCGAACCCGATGATGCGGCGACGAAACTCGCCGAAGACCTGATAGCAGGGGTTCCTCCCCATTGCGGAAGCCTGTCGATACAGTCTGATCCTGGGGCATTGGTGCTGGTCGATGATCGCGTGGTGGGGAGCTTACCGCTGCCGCTGCCGGTGCTGCTTTCACCCGGCACCCACAATGTGATCGTGGAGTTTTCGGGAAAGAAGCTAGAGGCACCGGTACAGATTCGACTGTCTCGGCTGACCGAGGTGAGGATGAGTCGTGCGTCCGGCGCAGTTCTGGTGAGCGCTCTTCCGGCGATCCTGCTGTGGTCCGAACAGAGCGGCGTGCCCGCCGATGCAGGTCGATTGCTCAGTGATGCAGTCGAGCAGGCCGCACGAGGCGAGCAGTACACCATGCTGTCTATCGCCAGACTACTGAACAAAGAGTTGGAACGATCAGCCTGTGTCGTCAATGACTCCTGTCTGCGCGAGCTTGGGAAGACGACGCAAGCGGAGTGGCTGCTGAAGCAAAGGCTGACGGTGACCGGCGATCCCAAGAGCTTGAATTGGCAGATTGGCTTGCAGCTCCTCCGTCTAGACATTGTCGAACCGGCGGCAGAGACCGAGCTGGTCTGTTCGAGCTGTGGTGCCGAGCAGGTCTCGGCCAAGCTGAAGGAAGCGGCGGGCAAGCTGCTTGGCGAAGGGCTGCTGCGTCCGTTTGGAAGTGTCAGCATTCTGAGCGAACCGAGCGGGGCCAACGTGCAGCTAGCCGCTCGGCCTGCGCAGGCGACGCCGTTTCGGTTGACTCTGTGAAGGGCCACTACGGGCTTAACATCCCGTCCCGTTGAAATAGTTACTGGGAGTTCCCCGTTCCCGTCTGATCGATGCGGGGAAGTCGTCGATTCAACTCACGCTGATGGCCTGCCAGCACCTCGCACTGATGATCGCAGGCTCACATCGTGGAACACACATCAGCAGTCTGCCCAGCGTCAGTCAACTGTCTGAGCCATCTCGACCTCGAGTGGGCGAAGGAAACGACGAACTCTGTTCGCGCTAAAGGTCAAGTCCATCTGCTCGAACACGGCCAGGGCGACCCGGAGATGTGACACTGCCTCGTCGAGACTGCCGTGGTCTCCGCGCTTTGCTGTCAGCGAACGGCCAAGCCAGTAGTGCGCCTGCGCTTGCTCGAATCTTCCGCCCTGCAATCTCGAAAGGGACACACTGGAGCGAAGTTGCCGAAGGGCCTGCTCTACGTTGCCGCGGTGTAGGTTGTACCGACCTCGATACAGAGCATCTGTGAACTGCATCGAGTGAAACTGCACTGCGCACCAGCGCAGCACTCGCAACATCTGCTCCGTTCGCTGAAGTAGGTTCTCTTTGATCAGCGAAGTGCTCTTGGCATCCGGTCTCTGCATCGGCTCCTGATGGTCTCGCTGCCCTGCGGACTCCTGCTCACTGTCCTTTTCCATCGCATCCAAGTAGACCTCCAAAATTCCGACCAGCGCATGACGGAGCTGGAGCATCGGCCACCGCGCCCGCTGCACTGCGGAAAAAGCGCGATCCGCTCGCTGATGTGCATGTTCGGTGTGTCCTTGCCACAGCGCACTCCACGCCGCCAAACCATACAGGAGTGCTTCAGGAATCGCCCCAACCTCACGGGTATCATGAAGACACGCACGCTGTAGTGATTCTTCCACTAGGGACAGTTGACCCGCGTTTAGGAATGCACCCATCTGTCCGATCAAGCCAATCACCATGTAGCGAGGATTCTGCGCACTCATCGCCAGCAGCTCCAACTCTCGGCTGACCGCCAATAGTCCGGTGAAGTCCGCAAGCTCGCTCAAGGTCAACTGCTGCTGGAACAAGCTATACATGAGCGCAAAGTCGTCCTTCTGTGCTCGCGCTCGCGCTACAGCTTGCGTGGCGCGCTCTCCTGCTTCGGGCAAGTCCCCGCGGTGCAATGCGACGATGGTTTGAATGCGCAGCGCATCGATTTCAGCGACACTCCCTTCCGGGGGAGGTGCCTGTTCCAGATAGCGAAGTCCGATGCCCCCCAAGCGAGTGAAGGAAAGCAGGAAGGCAATGGCCGCCCGGAAATAGGTGCGTTGTGGAGCCGCGTCCAGCGCCTCTGCAAGCTCAAGTCCGCGCAGGCTGCACAACAGAGTCAGTCCTGGCTGACATAGCCACACATAGATCTCCTGAACGAGGAGGGACTGAAGGAGTTCTCCATCGAGTGCGCGCTGCGTTGCTGACGCATGCGAATACGACCGCCGCAGACCAGTCCAGCGCAGGAGCTGCAGCGAGGCCTGAGAAAGGAGCTGCCTGGTTAGTGCCACCGGTCCTTCCGGTAACGGGGATCCCACCAGAGTACAGACCTGCCGCAGCGCCTGATCGGTCGCATGCAGGTGACCCAGGCTGTATCTTGCTTGCGCGAGGCAGCGCCACACTTTGGCACGAGACAGAAGCGGCGTCCTTACTTCTTGCTGAAGCGTCACTGCGTGCTCCAGCAGCGTCGCCGCTTCAGCGGGAGCGCCGCGGGAGAGCGCCGCTGCTCCAGCCAACGCATAGTAGTGGGCCGCTTTCGTTGCGTGCTGCGCCTGATGATGGTGACGTGCCAGTTGCGCCATCGGTAGTGCGTGTTCAGCGTAGGTTTGTTCGATGGCATCCGCGATCTGTCCGTGTAGCGTGCGCTGGGCACTAGGACTCAAGTTCGCGAGCAGGCGTTCACGGAGCTTGTCGTGCCAGAAGCGCCAGCGCTGCTCGTGCACATCCAGCACCCCATAGTCCGCACACTGCTGAATCAGAAGATCGCGCTCCGGATACAGCGTCGCCAGTACTGCCAAGTCTAGCTGCCGCCCCATCACTGCGGCATGTTGAAGCAGACCCAAGGCCTGCGCAGGCACACGTTCCAACCGCCTCGCAAGGACTTGTTCGACTCCTCCCGCAAACGAACTCTGCGGCAATCCACGACGACCAATTTCCGCAAGAGCCCCCGCCTCCTCCGCCAACGCCCGCAACACCTCCACGATGAATAAGGCGTTCCCAATCCCCCCATACAACGACTGCCCTACAGAGGGATACCATGGCGGATTACGTCGGAGACAGGGCGGTCGGATACCTACCCGTAGCGAGTGGTAGTCAACGGAAGCGGGAAGAGAGTCTATGCATACAGAGACAAGCGATTCTGCGATATGCGAGAATTCATGAAGCAGAGATCGTTGCGAAGTATTTCGAGTTCGACTCTGCGGGGGGCTCTGAGATGCGGAACGGACTGATTTCGGCGATGCAGAGGCTTCAAGAAGGACATGCCCCACTGCTGATCGTTGAGAGCCTGCGTCGGCTGAGCAGAGTGAATTCAGAATGGCTTGCTGCGATGATTCCTGAGCCATCATTTGCTGTCTGTTGGGGGCTGATTTCCGTCGTCGAAAGGCTGGATTCATGAACCCCTGACGGAGTCAACAGGCTGAACACTGGGAATCGGAAGCAGGTTACGGAATACGTGTCATAGGGGGGATGGACATGTCTAAGGGGACCAAGCCGGTTGTGGTGCGGGCGGTTGGTTACGTGCGTGTCAGTACCGAGCAGCAGTCATTCGAAGGCGTGAGTCTCGATGCGCAGAAGAGCAAGCTGGCGGCACACTGCACCGCGCAGGACATTCACTTGGTCGAGATCATCGCGGATGAAGGAGTGTCTGCGAAGTCGGTTGACCGACCGGGACTTCAGAGGGCTCTGAAGATGCTTCGGAATGGGCAAGCCCAGGCGCTGGTCGTCGTGAAGTTGGATCGGCTGACGCGCAGCGTCAAGGATCTCGGATTCCTCTGTGAGAACTACTTTGGTGAAGGGAAGCCGTGGTCGCTGCTCTCTGTAACGGATTCCATTGATACGCGCTCGGCGAGTGGGAAGCTGATTCTGAATGTGCTGACTTCCGTTGCGCAGTGGGAACGGGAAGCTATCAGTGACCGCACCAAAGAAGCGATGCAGCATCTTAAAGCGAAGGGGGTGGTGCTCGGCGCTGCTCCTTACGGATGGAAATACATCGAGGAACTCGACGCGAGCGGAAGGCGAAAGCTCGTCGAGAATGCCGAAGAACAACTGGGCATCAAGCGTGTCTGCGAACTATACGAACAGGACATGTATGTCTGGCAACTGTGTGAACTGCTGGATGCAGAGAAAGTGCCGTGTCGTGGTGTGACGTGGCACCGCCGGACAGTGTATCGGATTCTTCAGCGCGCTGGGTTCATGGATGCGGAGGATCGTCCTTGTAAATCGGAGCCGTCGCGGAAACAGAGAGATGCGCTGCGCTCGAAGATGATCATCCGTGATCGGGAAACGGCGGCACAGCGGGCAGCCGTGCTGCGAGAGGATGGCAGGAGTCTGCGCTGGATTGCGGAGCGTCTGGCGAAGGAAGGACTTCTGCCGTCGCGCGGTGATGTCTGGCATGCGGCGTCGATCTTGGATCTGCTGCGATATCAGAAGGACAGAGTGCTGAACTGATGTCCGTCTGACGAGCATTCGGCGCAATGGCAGGCACGTGAGACAGGACCATCGACCGCGAGGCATTGAACCTGCCTCAGTGGGGTATCCGTCCGGACTCGGCCGTTTCAATCCCGTCGTTCGGCCCTAACATCCACGCAGCAAACAGTGGAACACGAGCTGTCTGTACATGCTGGCCGACCGTGGGAACTGGCACGCCCCCAAGCCCCACAACGAGCGCCCGCACAATGATGAGGAGCAACATGCAAGTTAACTTTCTACGCTACCGGTCTAGCTCCGCTCTGGTGAACGTGGGTGTGCACGGTTTCGGTCTGGTTGGGCAGAGTCGCGGTCATCGTGACGATCACACTTCCGCGCTTGTGTCGACCTTCGACGATGCGGTATGCGTCCGCGATCCGATCCATCGGAACGACGGTGTCGATGACCGGCCGGATGACTCCCGCCTCGATGAGACCCGAGAGCTCCTCGAGTCCTTGGCGAGTGTTCTTGCTGATCGCGTGCTTCACCTTCTTGCCGGAGCCGAACGCAGTGAAGACCGCTTGTGCCATCGTGCCCAGGCTCCCTTCGAGCGGGATGTACGTGCCCTTGGCGGTGAGTGCATGCTTCGTTCCGGCAAACGTGGTGACGCCAACGGTATCGAAGACGATGTCGTACGTCGCGTCGCCAAACGGCGAACCGGTCGTGTAGTCGACGATGTGGTGCGCGCCGAGCGAGCGGACGAGCTCGACGTTGCGCGTGCTGCACGCACCAGTCACTTCGGCACCGAGGTGGCGTGCAATCTGGACGGCCCAGCTGCCCACGCCGCCCGATGCGCCGATGACAAGGACACGCTGGCCGGGCTTCACCTTGCTGAAGTCGCGCATGAACATCAGCGCCGAGTTTCCACCGAAGGGAATCGCTGCCGCTTCTTCGTGCGACAAGGACGCCGGCTTCGGCGCGATCGCCCCCGACGCTTGCACCGCGACGAACTCGGCGTGCGCCCCACGGTTCGTAGCGCCGAACACCGCGTCACCAACGCGGAAGCCGGTCACGTCACGGCCGACGGAGACGACGACGCCGGAGTAGTCCATCCCTAGTATCGGGTTCCGCGGACGGAAGAGCCCGAGCAAGAGCCGCCCTGCGAGCCAGAAGCCGCCAGGGAACGACGATGCACGGAAGCGCCAATCGGCTGTCGTGACCGACGCTGCGTGCACCTGGACGAGGACCTCGTCCGCCTTCGGCTCCGGCCTCGGAACCTCGCCCACCGTCACCACGTCCGCCGGACCGTACTCTTCATAAATGCATGCTTTCATCGTCGTTCTCCTTCGTTCGCCCATCGGCGCATATAAAAAGATACCAACGATGGACCCCAGGTGGAATTGACGAACATCGTAGATCATATATGCATATACGCATGGATTGGACTCAGGTGCGCTTCGACTGGAACCACGCCCGTGCGTTCCTCGTGACCGCGGAAGAGGGTTCGCTCTCCGCAGCGGCGCGGGCTCTCGGGATGACGCAGCCCACCCTTGGTCGGCAAGTCGCCGCGCTCGAAGAGGAGCTCGGCGTCGCGCTGTTCGAGCGCGTGGGACGCGGCCTCACACTCACCGCGAGCGGAGTTGGTCTCGTCGAGCACGTGCGCGCAATGGGCGAGGCGGCGAGTCGTGTCTCGCTCACCGCTTCAGGCCAATCGCAGAGCGTCGAAGGTCTGGTCACGATCACCGCGAGCGAGGTAGTCGCGGCATTTCTGCTCCCGCCGATCCTCGCGAGCCTGCGAAGAAGCCACCCCGCGCTCGAGATCAAGATCGTCGCATCGATGGCGGTACGCGATCTTCGGCGGCGCGAGGCCGACATTGCGATCCGCAGTGGCAAGCCGACCGATCCGGCGCTGATCGCGACACGCCTTCGCGACACTCCGGCGCGCATGTACGCCACGCCGGGCTACCTCCGCTCGATCGGAAACCCGAAGACGCAGGCCGATCTTTCGCGTGCCGACTTCATCGGTTTCAGCGATGACGGCGATCGTTTCCTCGACGGCCTCAACGCCATGGGCTTCGTGCTCACACGGAAGAACATCCCATTCCATACGGGCAATCACCTCGTCCTCTGGGAACTCGTGAAGCAGGGACTCGGGGTCGGCGTGATCATCGACGAGGTCGGGGATACCGAGCCGCTCGTCGAGCGGGTTCTTCCCTCCCTACCGCCCATTCCCGTTCCGGTCTGGCTGGTCGCTCACCGCGAGGTGCACACCAGTCGGCGCGTGCGCCTCGTCTTCGACCTTGTCGCAGAGGCGCTCTGTCCTTCCAAGTCTATGGCATCACGTCGAATTTCGGCCCAGGAAGAATTGCCCAAGCGGACCGGAAGACCCCCAAGATGAAACCGGGCGTGGGCAGCCTGATTTTCGGGATCGTCCTCTTCGTGGGCGGCATCGCCGTCACCGGCAGAGAGGCAACATACACAGGTGCGCTCAAGAGTCGTACCCTTTCGACAGTCGATGATGGTGGCTTCACCCACGAATCGGGTGGGGCGCTCCTTTGCAGCAGCAACCACCCGCTGCGCATCGCGCACATGCTCCGTCGCCTCAGCGGTCCAGTCATCCTTCCGCAGCGTCCCAAGCGTTCCGATTCCATCGGCGAGCACTCCTTGAACACGGGCGGATGCCTGGTTCACGGAAGTGACAATCTCAAGCCAGCGTCACCACCGTGGTCCCAGCGACCATAACCTGATAGGAATGAGCGCGAGCCCTTCTGCCATGCCCACCCCAATTATCCACATCGAAGATCGCAGACGTACGACACCAACGCATGGCCCATCGAGGCATGTGTCCGGCTCGGTCCTGTGTCCGCGATGCCGACGCCCGATTCCTGCCTCGTCAACAACATGCCCCGAGTGCGGTGTCCACTTCCAAGGCTGGGCCGAGGACTTCACAGAATCACGACAGTCCTTCCTTCGCACCAACACGGGGCGCTACGTCCTGCTTGCTGCTGCCGTCCTACTGATACTCGTCATGCTCCGTACGCTGCTCTGGCGATATCGATGACGACTCCGTTGAAGGCTATCGCGATATCGAATCCCTCGCGGCTCCCAGGGCGCAAAAGCATGTCACCTGTCCGCCGCCAAGAACCGTCATCAACCACGTTCCTCCGACCTTGACCACAACCGCCCCGATTGGCTCCTGCGCATACCGTTATCTTTCCAACAGCAGAGTCCGTCCATTGCAACACCCTAGCTGTCGCAACAAAACGCGAGCTTGACAGGTTCCTTTCAAGCACTTTCTTCGTTCCCGTCGGTGAGCGTGTACTACTCGGGCTGTTGTAAGCATCGACTAGCCAAGAGGAACGATCATTAAAGCCTGACTGTCGATGTGTTACTCAGAAGTAATGTACTCATAAAATCGCACACCGACCTCTGATAGGCGGATGATAGAATGTGGGCCCCTGTCCCAATAGCCGGCGCTACCATCAAACAATATCCCTTTCCGAATCATACTTTGAATCAAGGTTAAAAAATCAGAGTAATTCATTCCCATAGCAGTAACTCTCTCTGATGGGAAATGCCAATATTCACCATCCCGCACGTAGTCTGCGGCAGTAGAATCCTGTCGCATCCGTTCGAGGTGCATTTGATGTAGTTTTGAAAACAAATGCAATTCTGCCTCGGACAGCTCTCCCAAAATATCA
>Ga0075163_10003640_pt1 | contig 20726 bp, 11 predicted proteins | sample JI1023141ADNA_FD_71478 | JGI IMG/M metagenome (GOLD analysis project Ga0075163, IMG submission 71478) | Wastewater effluent complex algal communities from Wisconsin, to seasonally profile nutrient transformation and Carbon sequestration -... | ecosystem: Engineered > WWTP > Effluent > Algae... | reverse complement strand
AGAAGCTGGCCCGAAGCTACCCAAACCCAGCGCCCCCAGCCCTATTACAGCAGGCCGCTTGAGCCACCCCTCAACCGGTCAAATTCACTGGGGCGAGACACTAGTTGGTCACCATCCACAGCGGCCATAAGGTGAGCACGCAGGCGCTCCTGATCATTTTTGGCGAGGGTGTAACTAAAAGCAAATAGGCGCGTACCAAGTTCACTCCTCAAGGGTGCGGACATCGCGGCAAGGAGCGTCGGAAAGGAAGTAACCTCTCCAGGATCGGTCGCTGCTGACGTCAGTATCTCATAGATGCGTCCGGCGTGATTCAGTTGGAGCGCTGGGGCCATGAGTTGGAGACAGCCAATGCGCCCCTTGTGATGCTCACGCTTGTCGGCTGGCGGCTCGATTTCAAGGAAGACGGCTTCGATTGCCTCATCGCGCTGCATAGGTGGCAAGTAAGCCGCGAGCCTGGATAACGCGCCAGGTCGGGTTGGCTCGTCGGGCCCCAGGAAATAGATTCGCTTGAATTCTAGACATAGATGTGCCGTCTTGTCGGGCTCCGGTAAAGCTAAGGCCAGTGCCAGGCGACTTGACCGATATCCCGGCCTGGTCGGGAGCCATTCGAGTGCATTCTGAACCTGCTCGGCATCTAAGTGCTTTGCCAGACGTGGCAGGCCATCAACCAGGCTGTGAATCTGTTCTCCGCGATTCGTGGAGGTATCGGGCCCAAACAATCCATCGCTGGGGACAGCCATGATGTCTCGATTATCAAGATAAAAGCGTCGTGCTAACTCAATTGCTCGTCCAATGTGTGCTGCTCGCTGAACTGGAGGCAGCGCATCTGCGAGGGTAGCTGTCCATCCGATTCGGCCAGGCGCAGATTGCTCAAACTGCTCAAGAGCATGGACTGCGTCATCGCAGATCTCCGATAGAAGTTCCGGGACTGCTCGTGGCTGCAAGACGGAAAGCAGCAAGCTTAAGCGTTGTCGCGGCGATCTGACTGACCTGCGAACGAGGGTCAAGAGCTGGCGCTGGGTTTCGGCGGTGTTAGCTAATGCAGCACAGAGATTCACCTGAGTGGCCACATCGTCTAGTCGTCGTGCGTATGATAGGGCTTCAACGATCAGCTTGTTCGATTCTGCTTCACCAACATGCGAACGTAGTTCCAAGAGCAACCGACTATTATGCTCTCTGCGAGCCAGCTTAAGTCCGAAGTCGATATACTCCGCTCGAAGATCGGCCGGCATTCCTCGTAGCTCATGTTTCATGAACTGCGCCGAGAATCGAAACGAGCCGTTCTCATAGTAGCGGTGTAGGTGTCGCCAGAGTCCCCAGTGCGCAGCCGCTCCCGCCCCCCTAATGCATGCTGCCCAGAAAATCTTTTCCAATTCCATAGCAACTTTGAATGCACCTTCATTGTGCTCACCCAACTGGACAGCGCTGGCCAACTGTTCGCGGGCCTGAATTGGATCGTCAGAAAAGAGCGCAACAGACTGGGCAAGCAACTGTTGCCACTTGGGCTTTTCTTCTTGCAGTGCTGCATCCGCCTGCCGAGCGAGTTCGTTCAGTGCCTGGCGCGCCTCCTCACTAGCTTCGTCCGATTGCGCCAGACTTGTGGCGAAAGAACTACGAAATGCCGGATGAGCCTCGGAAAGTATAATCATATAGGTAATCGTCTTCTCTCTTTCTGTCAGGTGGGGCCAGAGCCCGACAACACAGTCTCTTTGCCAATCCTCGGATTCAATCAACGCGATGGATGCACGCAGTGCAGAAAGGCGCTCCTCACGGGGAAGCACCAGACCGAGGAGCGCTCTACCGTAGGCCCGCGTAATCGCCTTGGGGAGATTATTCACCCGAGCAAGAGCATTTGCCTTATCGGCGTCCGAACCCAGCACCAAGACGATGGCTATAATTCTGTCCAGTCTATGAGGCCAGAGAGAGGCTGTGATTTCCGTCAGAGTCAGCTCGATCAACTTGCGCCGACTTGATTCAGACCAGGCCTCCGATGCCCAGCGAAGCAAGCGAGCTCGATGCTGATCCGAAAAATTTCCTCCCAAGTACATCTGATAGACGGCCTTGGGTGCTTCCTCTTCCCCATCCATAGCGCGTAGGATGGACTCAACCAGCGAGTCTTCCAGGGCACTCGCCTCAAACAAGATGTGACTCAGCGCGGATTCCGATAACGCTGCCCCATGGATCAAGGCAATTGCTTCTACAAGAGCGGCGTGAAACTCGCTCAATGGCCATTCTTTCTGAATTTCAACGAGGTGAGTTACTCGTTGCTCAATCATCGGGAGCTGCTTCACTGCACGCAAAAGTTTAGGCAGCAAGTCTTGCCGTCGATTCGGATCTTTATCTGCCAGTTCCCGATAACCATGCGCTTGTACCCAGGGGTACTGGCCCAGTTCATCGCAGGCCCGCTCTGCCTCATCCAGGTGGGCGCCCTTGGCTGTAAGTGTTGCATGTTTAGCTGCCTGGATATGCAGCTGGACGCGGTCCCAGGAATCCAAGTTGCTCAGGACCGCCATCAGGTAGGCTGGCTCCACTTCCAGCAGCCTGGGCAGTAGCGCCTCGAAAGGGCGACGGTCAGATTCCTGGCGACGGATGTACTGAATCGTCAGTTCCACAGCCTCCCGAAGGAGGTCACGGTTTAGGCGTGGAGCAAGGGTCAGCAGTGAGCCGATAAGGTGTTGGCCATGAAGACTGGACAGATGCGGCACCTCGGTCTGGCGGAGGTGCGAAAGTGCCTGTGCGGGGCTCCACATTTCTGTATCCAGTAGTGCCGCAAGTAGCTCAGGGCTAATTCTATTGGCACGACCTCGCACCGTTGCTGTGACCAGGGCGCAGCGCAGTTCTTCAAGTAGGTGGGGCAGACTTTGCCCCTTATCCGCAGCATTTTGATTTGTAGTGGCTGCGCTTTCTGAGGCACGAAGCACATCGCTCAGAAATCCGACTTCACTGCCTGTTGCAGTCCAGGCATCGTGCCAAGCTTTGGACACCAGCCCCATTCGCCGGGCTACCCCTCGTCCCGATCGAGTAAGGTGAGCCCCCAGATGGTGAAGCAAGTATCGTGGAACCGCCTCAGGCTTTCGCGTTCCATGAGTCAATTCATCAACAACTTGCTCTCCATATTGGATAAATCGCCGGTCCTGTTCTTCCTGAGCCTGCTTGTCTAGCCTGTCCCAGAAGTAATCGCGTAGCTTCGAGTGACTGAAAACCAATCCGCACTGAGCAGAGTCAAGAACGATGAACCGTCCCAGCGCGGTGAGCCCCTTTTCGAGAGGAAAATCAGCCGAAGCATTCTCGCGCAAGAGGACTTGGAGATCTGCGGATTGAAGGGCTCCGTAAGCGGCAGCTAGGATATCAATCAGGCGCTGGTACTGATGGAGGGCAACATCTTCGTTCGAGGTTTTCTGTTTCTGCCACCAACGCTCTACAAGAGCCTTGAAGCCTGGCTTTAGCGCCTGCAAATACGCCGCGAGATTTGTGAGCGGCTCTGGTCGCTCACAAATCTCCTCAACAAGAAAGCGAATTAGCAGAGGGTCGCCCTCTCCAACAGCCAGCAGCTTCTGCAAAAGCAAGCTGCGCTTGCCGACAGGAAGCGTATCTAATCGCAAACCGACGCTCCCTAAAATGGACTCAATATCTTCAATACGATCCAATGGCAAGAGTTGCTCTAGACGAGCACGCCCGCGCTCCCATCCGAGCTGATATAGGTAATCTTGTTCGCTGCGACCGCCTACCCCTTCCCGAGCGGATAGCACGATCCGAAGACGCTCTGGAGGAGTTGGAAAAAGTGTTGCATCAGCATCTAGCCCTGCGGCTTCATCGAGTCCATCTAGGACCACGACGAGCTGTCTATCCCCTGGTACTGCCCGCCTCAAGAGATGAATAAAGAGGTCGCGGAGCTCGCTAGTTGTTAGCTCTGCCTTATCCGGACGCAATGGCTCGCCGTGAAGTAGCGCCAAGCGTCCACACAGCGCACGCAAAATGGCAGAAGCCTGTTGGGTCCCGAAACGAGCACTGACCGGAAAGTAGACGACGTCCACGTCCCTTCGTGCAGCCAATCGGAGCACCCATCGGGCCAGCAGCGCTGATTTACCGCGACCGGCTGGAGCCGTCAGTAAGCAGCAGGGCGGGGCATCAGCTAAGAGCCAGCTATCCAACCTCTCCAAGACCGCATCACGTCCCCCAAAGGGAACAGGATGCGCGTCGGTTCCAAGATAGAAGGTCAAAAACGAACGAACCTGCTCAGCAATGGAATGGGGAACAATCCCTACGAGTAGGGATTCGAGAGGAGACACGCCCGCTACCCGCAAGGCTTGCGGCTCGTATTCTATGGCTCTAGCTGGCTGGCAGGGCTCATTCGCCGCCGAAACCATTGCGGTTTCGGGCGTCGCTACTGAGGCCCATACGGATTCGCTCCGGAGCAACGCGGCGGTGAATGCAGCTGCTGTATCGCAAGCGTAGGAACGCCATACCTCCACCTCAGGTCTGCCCTTGGCTGCATCGGCCTTATCCGATACCCCTCGAATCATCAGGAATTCTGGGGTTGGTAGTTCTTCCTCCAGAGCGGCTGCGATGCCGCTTCCTTCCATTTCCACGCCGATCAGCTTGGGCCAGCGGCTAATGATCGGCTTGAGAGCCCTTTCTTGAGCGATGACTTTGTCGCCGCATGCGATTGGGCCGAAGTGAACCTTGACGCCTCCAGACCCCGGGCGGGTTGCCTTGAGGTATTTTTCCCAGCCGGTCAGCTGCTGCGCAGTCTGAAGCAAGCGATGCCCTACACGAAATACACCATCTCTTGGCTTGGCGCCCTTCGGCGACAGCTTTTGCAGCTCATAATCAACGATCTGGTCGGCAATGAGCACGTCCCCAAGTGCCACCTCGCTACCAACCCCGCCAGCGATTCCAACAAGCAGGACGAGCTGGGGATTAAACCGGCGTACGGCATCCTTGGTCAGCGTGGCGGCCTTGACGCGAGCCATGCCTGTCGGCTGAACCACGATGACTTGCAAGTATCGCGCAGACTTCCCTTTGCCAGCGACGCGGAGTGCTGCGTGATAGTAAATTCGAGAGTCACCGACAGCCCAAGGTATACGTCGATACCGACCAAGCTGCTTCAGGACGGCCTCGCGCTCTTCGGAGAGAGGCGTAACGATTAGGACATCTGCACGCTCAACGGCGTTGCTTGCGGTCGTCTTTTGGGCCACGGCACTGGTCATCTACTGGAAAAGGTCCTGGGGCCGTGGTTTGCGAGGTGCAGCTAAGCCTGGTAGATGCTCATCCTCGCCTGCGCTGCTGCTCGACCAAGTGGGAATTCGCTGCGCCCAATCGGTACGCTCCGGGGTGAGCCCGAACCAGAGTACGAAGTTCGACCAGGCTGTCGCGAGCATGCGAAGGAGGTCTTTTTCCTCCACAAATTCTTCTATGGCTGCGTTTTGCCAACGTAGGGCAGCCTCGAAGACAGTCTGTGCGCTGGCCTTCTCGTGATTGAAAGACTCCGCGAGCACCTGCGACACGCCGCTCCGACCAGGAGACTTGGTAAGCTCTCCGCTGGACGAACGCAGGCGTGATAGCACGCCTGCCATGGTCCAGTCGGACAGGATGAAGAGCGCATCAACTACTGTAATGGTCTCTAGGGCGACCTGGCGTAAGAGGGGTGGTCGTCCAACTTGCCGCAATTGGGCGACAGCAAAATCAGGTGAGAGCCGCCGCTCCACGGTCGCGGTGACATGCTGAAGCATGACCTCTACAACTTCTTGCTTCAGCTTTTCGGTTAGCTTCTCGGGCCAGGGACGATCGTTGGGCCAAACGAGCATACGGCGGACCTTAGGTTCGTCCCAACGCGTCGGTTTCTGTACTTCCAACTGAGCAGCGAGCCGCTTGCGCAACTTTCCGCTTCGTCCCAGGTCGCGGGCCAACTGTTTGACGTGGGCTGCCACCTCTTGCTCTGCCTGCCTCAACATCGCGGAGTTCGCAATCATGTCCCAGTTCTGACGAAATCGCTGATCCCACGCCAGCGGCATCCAGCGTCCCCCCAAACACTCCAGCGAAAATCGGCCCAGCAGCCGACCCAGCGGCTTGGTCAGCTGCGTCAGTTTTTTGCGGAGCTCGTTTGGAATCAGCGAAACCGTGATTGAGCCTCCACTATTTTCGTAGGACACACCTGTTCCAATCTCTTGTACTCGCGGCGCGGCCAGCAGGCCAGCCTCGCGGAACGTGGTCAATGGGATGCTCACGACGAGAGGATCGAGCTGGTCGATGCGAGCCACATATCCACCCTTCCCAAAGAGCGCGCGTACCTTGAGCCAGGCCGACGTCGGCAGTTTGCCCATGTCACCCATGCGCTTCAGCAGCACGGTGGCATCTTTGACGTGGCATGGCGCTCCAGGGTGCCGGATGCAGTCAACAAGCCCGCCGCTTTTCTGAACATCACAGCCAGCATCGAAGGTCTCGGCTGAGACGAGCTGGTCACACTGGCTTCGCAGTGCCAGCCTGCCGATCGTTGCCGTTGAAAGAAGGTAGCGCGTTTCTTCCCGCGACATCGAAGCCTGCTGTCGCATGATGACGACATCTCGTCGCGCCTGGAACATCGCCATGGCGACAAAAAGTTTGAACAGAGCGGTCGGGCGGCCAGCGGCGAGCTCGCTCCGGCTTAAGGCAAAGTGGCCAACTCGCTTCGGATCGCAGTAGTAGGGCAGCGTGCCTGGGCCTTCGAGGCGACCGTAGACCTGGCCGAAGTACCAAGCGACGACCCCTCGCAGGTTGTCCTTGGTGATCAGGTCGTTTCTTGGCGATGGAGTCCTGGGCCTGGATGCGAGCGGCACCGTCTTCACAGGCTAGATATCTCAAAAAACGAGGCGGACGTCTTCCCTAACAATCTCCGATGTGAGCAGCTGCTTCCCAGAGGCTGAACCGGGCGAAACGCCCCTGTGCGACTACTCGGATGCCCAGGCGCTGAGCACTCGCGCAGTTCCTTTCCGATGAAGAGTCACGGATGACCATGAAGCTGTCCATCACCTAGGAGCAGACAGTCCTGTGAAGGAAAAAGGGAAAGAGCGAAAGCGTTAACGCAAGCCAGATGTTGATGCTGGCAGCGTTCAATGAAACGGCCTCCTGCCTAAGACAGCAAGCTCAAGGATTTTCGCCGGCCTTCCGCCGAGCGGAGCCCATGCGGCTGAAGATGTAGCTGTTCTTGAACTGCTCGTCAGCATAGATCTTCTTTTCGCTCGGCTCATCGAGCAGTCGGTCTTCGCTGAGCCATTGTGGCTTCGGCTCGTTGGGCCCGCGCACTCGCAAATAGAAGTCGCGTCGCGCTGCAAAGGCTTGATACTGCGCGGCGGAAAGGATGTGCGGGGTGTCATAGCTCGGCAGCAACCGACCGGTCGTTTTGCTTCCCACTCTTGCATCGTACACAGCCAGCCAATGCAGAGCCTTAACGCGATCGATCATCAGATGTGTCAACGCATCCGCCTGTGCAGATGGAGGACGCAGCCGCTGAACCTCGGCTTTCAGCGCAGTGTTCTCTGCGATCAAAGTGTTGTTGCGCGCGACGATGGACTGCGACTCAGCTCCAACCCGCTCCCAGGCATCTAAGGCTTCCTGCGCTCGGAGCAGCTGTGCTTCGAGTTCACGAACTCTGGACGCAAGCTGCTGGTTCTCGTGAAGCGCATAGTCGTATTGAGACTGGAGATTGCTGATGATGTCAGTGGCCTGCTTGTGAAGCTTCGCAAGCTTTGCGTCGAGCTTTCCGTTTCGCTCTCGCTCGGTCAGAAGTTCTGCATGAAGCTGATCACGCTGAATAATGAGCTCGTGCCCTGTCTCTTCGGTCTCGCGCTCCGCGATGTCAGCACGCTCTTCGGCCTTCGCTTTGTCCTCGGTTGCTTGGCTGAGAGCGTGCCTTAGCGCATCAAGCTTCTCAGCATTTGTTTGCGCATCTTCTTGCTGTTCGGCGTCTTCATTCTCATCGAGCAATGGAATCTGCTCGGGCGGGTCCGGATCTAGCTTTCCATTCTCTGCATGTGCGGAATCACGAGCCACTTCCTCCGCAATCTTCACCGGAAGCCTTGCGTATAGCTCTTCGTGTTCGAGCTGGTGCGCAAAGTCGAGCACGCGCGCCTGAATCTGGGCGAGCGAAGTCAGCATTGTCGTGACGACTGCATTGGGCTCGGCCCACTCTGGCTCCAGGGGTCCCGGCGGACGCACTGCATTAATGCGATGGCGCACGCGATATGCGAGGGTCCGGCAAGACCCTTTGCAATAGCGGCGATCGACGCGACCTTTTTGCGGTAGCGGACCTCCGCACATGAGACATGTCTGTGCGCGCAGGATGACGGCCCCCATCGTCATGCCTCCTTTGGCTGTACAGAAGATCATAGCCGTCACAGGAACCCTGATCCAGCCGTTACGTGCTGTCACAGCAACGATAGTGATGTAGTCATCGGTCGTGCATAGGGAGGCAGTTGCAGACTATGTGCGCTGCGTGCACACGCTAGTGTGAGATATTTAGAGTCATTCTGTCGAAAGGTGTGCTGGACCTGAGAAGACCGACTTGCCTTCGCGAAGAACAAATAAGTAGCCGAGATCTTCGATTAAAAAGGACTCCCGACAAACGGGACCTTCCCACCGGGAAGGGTCACTTTCAGGAGCTCGTCATTGCGCCAGAGCTCGACCTTGAGCGCCGCAGCCTTGGCCGCCTGCCGTCCCGCCCGCTGCAACGAAGCTGTTCCGGATAGGCACTGCCCATCAACCCGCAAGGCTACATCGCCAACTGATACCGGCAAGGTTGGTTGGTCGACGTTCATGACGAGGAGTCCCGGACAGCCCTTCCAGGCCGAAGCATGATGAATGCGAGCCAGACCCGCCATGCCCAGGAGCTTGAAGAACTGTCCCCCCGAAGAGTTTCCGGCGTTCTGCCCAACGAAGCTCAGATACTGATATTTGGCTTCAGCATCTGGTGAGCGGGTACGTCCGAGCAGCTGCGCCTCGGCTCCGAGCAGCATCTCCATCGGCGCGTCCGATGCTCGAAGCTCTGCGATGACCTGCTCGGCGGTCGCTCTGTCGCCGTGCTCCAGCGAGAGATCGAGCGCATACCCGAGCAGAAAATAGCGGGTCTCGCGTTCACTGGGGTCAGACGCAAGCGCCGCCGCCTCCCGGTAACGCAGGACGGCTTCGCTGATACGCCGTTCCTCAGCCAAGAGCAGTCCCAGTCCGGCCAAGAGGTCGCGCCGCGCTGGCCGTGCTGCTGGCGCCTCGAACTTGGGCAGCGCCCGCTCCAGGGTGCGGATGGCCTCAGTCACAGCGCCTCGGGCCTCGTATGCCTCGGTGAGACGCATGAGGACACCCGCCTCGGCCTCATGCAGCTGCGCTTTGTCAAGCTCGGGCAGAGCTTGTCGAAACCAGGCGATGGCCTGCTCATGCTTGCCCTGGTCCATGAGGAGCTTTCCCATATCGAGCACGAGGCCGCCGTATTCTTGCGGGTTGCCACCGAGCGCGTGCAGTCGGAGCGCTTTTTCAAATTCAGCGAACGCTTCGTCACGCTTTCCCTGACGCTGGCGCACGTGCCCGAGGCCGCGGCGCGTATACGCTTCGCCCAGCCGGTCATGGACCTGCTTGCGCAGCGCGAGCGCTGCCGTGAAGTGCTGCTCGGCCTGTTTTAGGTCATCTTGCTCCAGGTAGAGGGTTCCCAGACTCGACTGTGCGGTGCCTTGTGCGGCCAGGTTGTGCATCTGTGTGGCCAGCTGGAGCGCTCGCTGCAAGACCTGCACTGCGCGCCCCAGGTCGCCGCGCGCCTTATACACCATCGCCTGATTGTTTAAGACCGCACCCTCGCCATCGAGGAGCTTGTTCTGGCGGGAGAGTATCAAGGCTCGTCCGAACACTTCATCCGCGCGCTCGGTCATGGCCTTGGCTGCGTAGAGCAGCCCAAGCTGATTGAGCACGCTGACCTGTCCGAGCGGAGCCTTCAGCCGCTCGTAAACAGCAAATGCCTGGTCGGAGTAGGCTTCGGCTTTGGCTATATCGCCGAGGTGCGCGTAGACGTAGGCTAGGGAGCGTAGGGCATCGGCTTCCTGCTCTTGGTCGTGCGCCGCTTGACTCGCCGCGAGGCCTCGCTCAAACAGTTTGATGGCGGACTGAAGTTGCCCATGCTCCGCCTGAATGGTGGCCAGGCTATGCAGGACCACGCGCTGATTGCGGCGGTCGTTCAGATGCTCTGTCATGCCGAGCGCCTCGCTGAGACGCACGACGGATTTTTCGCTGTTGCCGAGCTGCGCCTCCAGCATGCCGAGCCGGTATAGGCTGGTAAAACGGCAGGTCTCGTTGTCGGTGCCGCAGTTTGCAAGCGCATTTTCCATCGCTCGCTTCGCCTCGCTCGTCTTGCCAAGCACGGCATAGACTTCTCCGAGCACCACATCGAGCAGCGACTCTTCTGACGGGCCGCCGGTTACTGAACGCCGCGCTCGTTCAAACAGCCGCAGGCCGGACTCCAGCTGGACCTGCCGCAGCACCCAGAAACCAGCCACCTCATCGAGCAGCCCATGGGCATGGGCGGTGTCGTGGCTGGGTAGGTCGATGTCTTCAAAACGCCAAGCGCGCGGCGCCCCAGCAGCGAAGGCATTGGCCGGCGTGTCGCGAACGACCGTCAGCGACAGACGCAGCAGATTGGTCTCTTGCGCGGTACTCTGGCCGGTCCTCGCCGTGCTCGTCTTAGACAGGTCCCAGTTGAGTGGCAAGCCGCGGCAGGCGGCACTATCAGGAAGCTGGCAACTGGCCCGTCCCCATACCACCGCCGTGGCCCCAGCAGCACGGCCGACCCGCTCGGCGTCGGTATGGGCGGAAACGGTGCAGCTGAGCATCTCAATGGTGCTCTTTACCGGATTGCGCGGCATGTCCTTATCCGCTGGCCCGTCGAGCTCTTTACCAGCCCACGCCGGCAGCCGGTCCTTAAGCTCCTTGGTTACTCGCGCGCCGAGTGCGGCATCGCCAGCCTCGACGCCGGAGAGCGGCAACAGGAGCAAATAGACCCCCTCATCTTGCGGGAAGACCCGCTGGATTTTCGCGGGGTCACATTTGGGTAAACGTTCTTCCATCACCGGCCGCAGGGGGCCTGCCATGACGCTGCCGTTGAGCAGACAAGCGCATCCGATGGTAACTACGCCGTAGGAGAAAGATGAAAATCGCATCGCGCCTCGCTGGCGGGACGCTACCAACGCTTGCGGGGCCATGCAAGAGAGCTGCGCAGGCGTCAGACTAGAGGCATCTACATGGACGCATCCACCGAGATCAGAGGACTATCGCCGACGCCAAACGCTAGCCAGCAAGCGGATACTCTCAGGGCGACTGCTATCGCTTCAACCTTGGCAATACTCGGTATCGTTTCGCCAGTTTCGGTGAGCCGAACGGTTGTATCAGACGTGCCGGAATCACGGCCAAGCGCCCGCGTCGATACAGCGCGAGCCGTTCGCGCCTGGCGCAGCCGCTGAGCGATTTCGCCGCAGCGGCGAGCCTGCGCAGGCGACCACGCGAGCTCAACGCCGAAGGCCAGCCAGCACGGCGACACGTGCAGGGCGTCGGCCAACAGCTCGACTGTGTCGACACGGGGGATTCGTTCGCCCGACTCCAGGCCGTAGAGCGCATTGCGCCCGAGGCCAGCCGCGATGGCAAGGCCTCCCTTGGTCAGAGAAACAGCCTTCCGCGCTCGTCGCAGGCGCTCGGCAAAGCCGAAGTGAAGAGGATTTTTCTGGCCACGGACCACGCCCATCGGTAGCACAGGCGAGGATGGGCTCACCATTTGGAGAAAATTTCCAACGACAATGCACACGATGTCTTGCACACGATGAGCAACTAAGGTAACGATTGGCAGTGAGGCAACACGGTGGTTGCCACAAAAAAAGGGCACCCGGCGGGAACCGGGTGCCCAAGACCACGCGGCGGACTTAGCCGGCAAGCCAGGGTCCGTCGCGCAGCGAGGGAATTATGCCCAGATCTGCCCGCAGAACAAGTCGAACTGTCGCTTCCTCTCATCCGTTGCAGCTTCCGACCAAGCTCGCGAGTCTCTTGGAAAAGCCTGAAGACGCCGAGACACGCTTCATGATTGGGTGGATCGCACGCTTCCATTCGGATCCTCGGAACCTATACGTGGCCCTCGATGCCCGGCTGAAACCCGTAAACACTGGCGGGCGCTTACGGCGCGTCATTGTGGAGGCTGCAAAGTTCCAGCCCAGGTATGGCGCCGCCGCGCCTGAGTGGCTGATCATTCGCTGGTGCATCGACGGCCCAGGCGTGAGCTTTGAACGCTGCCCTTCTCGACGCGTAGCACTCGCTCGCCTGGATTGCGAGCTGGCGGGCAGCGATTTGGTCTATTCACAAGAGCCAGGTTCGGAGCACGCCGCAGGGGTCGAAGAAAGCCCATCCAAAGCACCTCCAGCAGCGGCCTAGCACGTCGGCCAACGCTGCCCCGCAAGCCTGGGCGCTTGTAAGGGGCAGCGGCTCTCAACTTAGGATTTCTCGCATCCGATGTGGGACGCCACCTCCGAAGGAGCATAGATGCGTACTTTTACTGCGCCTGAAACTGTCGTTGATTGCTTGCCCGCGCTGCGTCGGAAGGCTCGGCGCCGAAAACGTCGGCCGCGCCAACCTCGCGATTCTCAACGGATTTTGCTACCCACGGCGGGCCGGTTTGGCGATCCTGACAACATGCCGAAAAAGGGCATTCGCGTACTCGGCCCATACCCCAACGGGGTCAACTTCCGCTTGGTTGTCATCGAGGATGGTCGCCGCAAGTCGATCACCGCGCCCACGCGCGAAGCGGCCGAGACACTCCGACGAAACATCCAGGGAGAAATTGAGACGCATCGGACGCGCACGGTCGACGAGGTGCTTGAGGAGTACATCGAGCATCGAGTCCATGACGGGGGCATCCTGCCGCTGACCGTGACAGAGCTCCGTCGTCTAACGCAGGACTTTCTACCCGGCCACGTGTCCATCACAGCCATTACGCAGGCCGAGGCGGCGAAGCTGTATGAAGCACTGACGCGACGGACGACCCAGCGCGGGACACCCATATCTCCGAATACGCATCACGTCATGCTGCGCCGCACGCGCGCATTTTTTCGCTGGGCCGTTGAACGTACCTATATCCCGCAGAGTCCCTTCGAGCGCGTGAAGCCCATCGGCCAGAGTCGCGCGGGCAAGATCCAGCTCACGATCGATGAGGCCAGGCAGTTCAAAGTGCTTGCGCTTGCGCTGGCCCACGATGGCGATGTGGCGGCGCTCGGTGTGCTTCTCCTGCTTCTTCTTGGGCTGCGCGCAGGCGAAGTGCTAGCGCGCGAGGCGCGCGACGTGGACGATGATGCGCGGGTTCTCTGGATCCAGCGCGGCAAGACCAAGAATGCCCGCCGCCGTCTGGAAATCCCTGCGGAATTGCAGGAACCTTTGCTCAGGTTGGTTGCGGCGAAGGATCCGCAAGCGCTTATCTTCGGAACGAACCGCAAGGGAGGCCCGCGCAACAAGGGCTATCTCTGGTCCAAGGTGCAGGCTCTCTGCGACGCAGCAGGCGTGCCGAGGGTCTCTTCTCATAGCCTTCGCGGCCTTCACTCAACGCTCGCTCTGGAAGCCGGCGCCACGCCGCATCTGGTTGCTGCCGCGCTGGGTCACAGCAGCTTCCGCGTGACCGAGCGCCATTACGCCGAGCCAAGCATGCTACTAAATACTCGGTCCCGAAAAGTTACCGGTGCGCTCGCTCATCACGACTTGAGCAAGGAGACAACTGCTCAGCCCATTCAGAATTCGCCTGTCGAGCTGAGCGCGTTCCTAAAGACGCTCTCCGATGAGCAGCGTACCCAGCTCCGCCAGTTGCTGACAGAGGCAAAGTAGGTCACTTACTGGCGCTTGGGTCTGCCGCTAAACCCAAAGATGCAAGCAGCGCCTTTGGCGACTGCTCGACAGTAAACCAAGTGGCAAGCTCGTCTTCGGTAAAGGGCGCCCAAGCGCACACGAACTGACAGCTAAACTGTTCACCAGGGAGCAGCGCTGGCAGCCGAATGTCAAAGCCATCGTCGCGGTAATAACCCAGCTCCAACCAATCAGCCTGGCGCACCGCTTTGTCAGGTGCGTCCTGGCGATTTATCAGGCGCTGCGGCACCCAGTCGTTTTGGCGTCCACGCACGGCATAGCAATCACCATCTTCGGTTCCGACCGCCACTTTGTGCCGCGCGTCATGCCATGAGAGCGAGTCGAGCCACTGCCCAGACTCTGGACCGCCGGCCTCTGTAAAGTGCGTAGGGCCATGCCAGGCGCAGGAGAACACCAGGTCGTCAACTCGCCTCGAAGCACGCACGCGCCACATGGCGGCGATTGCCGCCGAAACGTGCATACCCTCTGGCAAAGCAGGACTGAAACTAAAAAGCAGCAGCTTCACTTCGCAGTCCGGTCGCAGCCAGCTGTGGATGTGCCCAGACTGCCCCAGCGCATGGATCCTATCAGCGCGCTCCAGCGCGACACCCGACAGGCTGAGCGTCAGTGCCAGCTCGCCGAGCGGCGTGACAAACCGCTGGGGCATGGCGTCACAAACGCCACCAATTGGAAGTCCCGAAAAGAGGCTCATGTCCTCATCTCAACGACACTTGGCAAGCGCGCGTTCAAGTCGGCCTCCCTCAGCCAGGCCGCTCTTTGCCGCAGGTCCAGACGCCAGCTCTTTCAGAATCAAACATGCCCTCTTTTGATAACCATAGTTCTCATAGCGCTTGGCAATATTGAACAGAATTTCGTTCTTCAGCCCCGCATCGCCGGGTGTTGTTCGCGCTTGGCGCTCCAAGACAAACAACCTGTCCGCCGTCTGCGCTGCGGCATCAATGTCTTGCAGGCGCCCGGCCTGCGGGAGATCTTCCAGGCGCTGCTCGATCAGCGCGTTGCCAGGCAGCGACAGCTCGACGCGAGCCCCGGGCGCAAGACTCACATAGCGGGCACCGCCCGGGTAGCTCACGCGGTAAAGGCCTGGGCCCAGCTGCTGCTGGTTAATCGGCAACGTCAGCAAGGGCCCTTGGTTGATTCGGATTCTGAGCATTCGGGGCCCGTTCACAACCAGCGTTCCACGCTGAAACTCGGGCCGTGCGCTGAGGCTTGCAGGTGCAAGCGTTGGTGCTGGTGAGCTCGGAGCTGGAGCGCTGCCCGGCGCGCCTGCCTGGGCGGTGCCCAGATCAGCAGTTGCTTGCTCAACTTCCGGCTTCAACGTCTCTGACGCTCGCACCGATAAGGTCGGCTCAGGGCCAGGATGCGGTGCGTTCGCATTGACTGCACTTTCAGATCCCAGCCGCTTGGGTGAACGCACGGATTCCGGAAGTTTGGAAAATAGGAGGCTCACATGGCCGCGCACCAGCACCTCGGGCTCATTGCGCAGCTGCCGTCGCAGCAAGTCAACTAGCGCAGCATCGTTGGTCCGTTGATAAAGAGCAAAGATCGAGCTTGCCACCTGATGGCGAAGTGTTGCGGACGAATCTTGCTGAGCCAGCCGAAGCAGCGGCCGCGACTGGGCAAGCGGCAGGCTGGGCAGCAGCTCGATGACCTCCCTGCGAACCGTGACCGAGCCTGTGGTCAGCATCGTGTCCAGATCGTGGGGCGAAGTCGCCTGGATCCCAGCATGGATCAGCGCTGAGTAGGCGCGGAGCCCAGACAGTCCGCCACCTTCGACCGCATCGCGAAGCACGTCTTGCCCAGCCCGCGAGCCGAGCTTTTCAAGACGCAGGGCAGCCTCGGTCCGGACGCCTGGATCCGCATCCTTGAGCGCTTGCTCCAAGGTCGACTTATTGTCGATGAAGTGCAGCGCTCGCGTTCTAATGCCGGCATCTTCAGCTGCCAGGGCGGCATCCACAGCGGCCTGCTGAGCCCTGTCTCCAGCGTGCAACAGGATTCCCCGCGCCGCAATCTGTAGGGGGCCACTGGCCCCCTGGCTGAGCCGCTCCAGATTGGGACGGACCAGCGAGATTGCGTCGGCATCTCCTTGACGGGCCAGCTCGCTGAGGACCGCAGGCAGAGCTAGCAGGCTCGCTTCCCGCAAAGACGCATCCGGATGAGAAAGCCCATCGCTCAAAGCGAGCAATGCCTTGCGCACCTTTTTCCGTCCCAAGGATCGCACCGCTTGTTCACGCACGCGCGCTACCGCATCGCCCAGGCCCGCGCGTAGCCTATCAACAGCATCCGCAGCGTCGCTATCTCCCAGGGCGAGCATAGCCAGCTCTCGCTGCTGGGCGCTGCCCCCGTTTCTGGCTTGTTCTACCCAGCCTGCATAACCCCGTGCCAGGTCTGTCGGCAGAGCAGCAAGCAGTGCAAGCAGCGCTCCCGCAGACTCCAGGCGCAAAGCAGCAACCGCACCATCATCAGCCATCAGCTCGGCCAGCAGTCGAATGTCCTCGGGACGAGCGCAGGCCACAAGACCGAGTATGGCACTCAGCCGCTCACTCAAGCCGCGACCCTTCGCTCTCGCAGCCTCGCTCAGGAACGCACAGCTTGAAGCAGTCCCAAGCTCTGCAAGCTGCCGCGCGGCGGCGACTTGATGTGCTCCTTCGCGCGTAGCGGTTGTGACCAATAACGCCAGCGCGGCCTGCTCTGCGCCTGTGCTGTATTCGATGACGAGCGCTGCCACACGAAGCAGCTCTGGCCCCGGACTTAGCTCGCCCAGCAGCGCATTAAGCTGATGAATGGCATCTGGATCGCGCGCCTCGGCGAGTCGGGACAGCGCTTCTAGACGAAGCGGCAAGGACGTGCTGCTCCCGTACTGACTGAACCATGCTTTGATGCGCGCCACGCGGTGCGCATCATCGGGCTGAAACAGCTGTAGATCGGCTTGCGTACGCAGCGACTCTGAAGCAGTTGCCAGACCATCGCGAAGCAGCGATTCGCCGGCACCAGAGCTTACACGCTCCAGTGCTCTGGCAGCGATGATCTGCGCCGGTCCCAGGGGCCGCTGAGCCGCGACATGACGCAACCGTTCCTGCGCCAGCTCGGGTCCTAACATTGTGAGCGCGCGGAGAGCCTCTTCCTGCACTCGCGAGCTGGAGTCAGTTAACAGCGGCACGACCAAAGGGGTGAGCGTGCCATCGCGGGTATAGCCAAGCAGCCATGCTGCGTGGGCCCGGGTCTCTACGGATGTGGCATGCAGGCCTGAATCCGTGATGACCGAGATCGCTCGTCGTCGCAAACCTGCCAAGCTGCCGCGGTAGCCGATCCAGCTAACGCAGATAATCACCGCCAGCAACGCGACTGCCGCTGCCCTAATCCAGCGCCATTTTCTTGTGGAGGAGCGACCGAGCTGACCGATGAGGATCTGCGCCACCTCCTGCATGGTCGGTCGGTTCGTCGGAGAGATCTCCAGCATCCGACGCACCAGCGATACGATACGCTCCGATGTACGAGCCGTTAACCGCTGTGTCAGCTGCTGGATTCGGGTAACGATGCCAACCGCCGTCTTTCCGGCAGGCTCTCCCACCAGCATTTCAAACAGCACACATCCCAGCGCAAACACGTCGGCTTGGCCGTCTATTCGTGCGCCGCCTTCATACTGCTCGGGTGCCATATATCCAGGCGTGCCGAGCACTGAACCGATTGGCGTCGCTGGCAGCAGCGTTGGTTCGTCCAGGTTCTCCGCCGGGGGATTCACTTTGGCGATGCCAAAATCCAGGATTTTTACGCGCTCCTCCCCCGGTCTACTCGCGTCGGGAACCAGCATGATATTGGGAGGTTTCAAATCGCGATGAACGACGCCCCGCTTGTGCGCAGCGGCCAGCGCCTCTGCAATCTGGAGAGCGATCTGCAGCGACTCACGCTCGCTCAGTGCGCCTCTGCGATGCAGCCGTGCGTCGAGCGGCTCCCCCTCCAGGAACTCCATGATGAGATAGAGCGTCCCGTCTGGCAGCCGGTCGTACTCCAAGGTCTCGACCAACCCCGGATGGCGAACAATGTGAACCGCTCTGGCTTCATCCAAAAAGCGCTGCGCGTACCCGGCATCGCGGCTGAGGCTCAGCGATAGAATCTTGATGGCCGCGCGCCGTCGAATCTGCTGATGGACCGCTTCATAGACGGCCCCCATTCCGCCGCGTCCAAGCAGCCGTACCAGCCGATACTTTCCGACGCTGCGCCCGATGAAGGGATCAGTCACCGCTGCTGGCGCCTCGGCGGGACGCTTCGGCACGGCCGGCAGAGATGACACCAGAGTTGCCGGTTCAGCGTCCAGAAGCGTAGGCGGCTCATCCTCGGGAAGCGCGGCGAGCTTGACCGTGGCCGGTTCTGGACGGTCTGGGCCGCTTCCTCGTCGAGCCATAAGAGCTATGATATCGCAGAAGTGACCTCAGTGGATCCCCTTCGTATGGCATTCCTGTCCAACGAGAAGGTGCTCAGACGCTTCAGCTCAATTCACATCCAGCAACACAGGGCAGTGATCCGACACAGCGGCAAAGTCACTTGGCATCGTGCGAGTCGGTGCACAGCGAAGAGCCGCACAAAAGCTCAAGACCCGAGGTTCGCCCCGCACCGACACTGCGCTGCTTCCAACGATATGGTCGAGATGGCTTGGCAGAAACGCGTTTTGCTCTGGCGGCTGAAAGTATTCGGTGCAGCGCAGATCGGGAGTGAGCAGGTGAAACCCCGCGCGCTTCACGGCGCCGTGGATCGCCTCGCGTTCTCCGAAAATGTTCTCTCGGTATCCTGTGGAGTTCACATCGCCCAGAATCAACACACGCTCTTGACCCCCATCACGGACCCGCGCTGCGATGCGGAGCGCACGCGCCCAGAAAAGCTGTCGCTCGCGCGCCTGTTCGACATCGCCTCCAGCGGGAAAGTGCACCGTCAGCAATGCGTACTCCCGATGGCGGAACCAGCTGCGCTGAGAGAAAACTCCCAGCAGACCAGCGCGCGCCCCTAATGAACAACTTCCTCCGCTGTCATCACGAAGCTCTGGAAATTCTTCGACGGCATCAAGTTTGACTCGTCCTGTGTCGAATAGAAATCCAACGTGCATGGCGCGCTTACCGCCGCAGTCAGACGCGATGGATAGGTAGCTCCTGCCGCTCTTCGCGGACAATAGCTTAGCAACCTGAGGCAGCAAGTCTGGGCGCTGGATTTCCTGAACCGCCATCACGTCTGCATCAGACTCCGCAAGCAGCGCAGTGAGCCGACCCAGGTCCGTGCTCGGCCCGAACTCACGGACATTGAACGTCCCCACGCGAAGCGAAGCACCACTGCCGCAGCCCCGCGCTCCCAGGTACAGTGTCAATATCGCGAGCGTGGCGACGCCTGTTGTGGAGCAAAGCATGCGCACGCTCAGGGTTGCTAGCAGCGACAGAAGGGGCCGCGCCCAGCGGATGTTTTTGAAGGCCGTAGATGGGGCCATGGCAGGCGCAGACTATATGGTGCCGACGCATGCTGGAGAAGCCAAAAGCGAGGCGACCGACGCGGTGACTTTTGAGGTAGGTCTTACCCAGACATCTCGTCTGAGTATGCGACATTCAGCCCATTCCCACGCCGTTCCCTGATGCTGCTAAGTCCCTGTATTCCCGAGGGAAAAATTCAGTCTTCGTGTACAGGCTGTGCGGGCAGAACTTGGGCAGACCGAGCTCGGCGCAGCGCTTGTGCAGGCGCTTGTACATCCAGTCGGGCTTGGGCTTCTTTGGAAGGTTGGCAGCAAACACGCGCTCGCTTTCGGGCCGTCCCGCGCAGTGCGCCCACAAGAGCGCGGCCAGCTCGGGGTAGACCTCCAGGCTGCGGCGGGCGTTGCGCGTCTTGCCGCGCACAATGGTGATCTTGTGGCCTTCGCGCTCCACCGCGCTTACATGCAGCGATAGCACTTCATCCGAGCGCAGGCCCAGATAGATCTGCATGAGCAGCGCCAGCGAGCCCTCATCCCCGGCGCGCGCTTGCGCAAACAGCAGCGCGTCGAGCTTGCGCGCATCGGTCTCGCGCGGCTGCGGCTTGCCCGCGCTGGCCCTGCCGATCGGATCGACCTTTTCAAAGGGATTGCCCCTCGCCAGCTCGCGCTTGCAGAGCCAGCGGAAAAACTCCTTGGCGTTGCGCAGGGTCGCATGATGGGTGGCAGCGCTCACCACGCCGAACTTGCCGATCCGCTGCGTCTCTTTCAGATACAGCGCCGCGGCCTGCTGCGGGGTCAGCTGCGACACCGGCACGTCGGGCAAAAACGCCCGCAGCCGCTCACCGAGCGTCTTGACCCAGAGCGGCCCGGCAACACTGGCTTTGTGCGCAAGATACTGCGCAATCGCATCGTGAAGCCCCGGCCCCAGCGAGTCCTGTCGCCGCAGCTGCTCCTCGACCAGCGGAATCAGCGCTTCGGCCGCGGCGCGCGACTCGGCCGTGACCGACTTCTTGCGTCCCGTGGTCTGGTCATAGACCTGAAGACGCCAGCGCGTTCTGCCCTTGGAGGGCGCATATGGCCCGTAGATCACCACGCTGGTAGCGTCGCACAGGCGCCACAATTGCTCAAGACTCTCGCGAGCTTGCCGAGGGAGCACAGGGCATGACGGCGCCCTGCCCTGCGCAACCTGCCGGCCTGCGATTTCTCCCCAGGCTCGCGACGGCGGGGGAAGAAAGCGCCAGGGCCGCACTCGGAGCGTTTTTCCACCGCGACATGAAGCCCGACAACGTGTTTCTCGTGGATCAGGACGGGAACCGCGATTTTGTGAAGCTCATCGACTTTGGCATCGCCAAGAGCACCGTCACGCAAGAGGCGGGCAAGG
>Ga0075163_10003639_pt1 | contig 20726 bp, 31 predicted proteins | sample JI1023141ADNA_FD_71478 | JGI IMG/M metagenome (GOLD analysis project Ga0075163, IMG submission 71478) | Wastewater effluent complex algal communities from Wisconsin, to seasonally profile nutrient transformation and Carbon sequestration -... | ecosystem: Engineered > WWTP > Effluent > Algae... | reverse complement strand
AGAAACTTAGCTTGGTTAGGCATTGCCATATCTGAGAGGACAAACTCCTCTACTAGGTCATTTATCCTGCTCAGCTTATACTTATCATGCTTTAATACAATATACTCTTCTAGATCAGAATCTCTGTATATAAAGTAGTAACCTGTACTAATCATACATTCCTTATTGACTAATTATTTTAACAGCAGCAGGCTCTGCTGGTTTAATCTTTGAACTAAGATCCTGTAGTACCTGTATGATCTTTCCATCTGTAGCCTGTAGCCCCTCAATATCATCTCTTAGCTCACCAACAGTTGTATTAATAACATCAATCTTTCCAACTAGGGTGCCTACTACAGTAACAAACTGCTCAGAGATCTTCTCCTGTGTCTTCTCAGTATGATTTATAATTCTTTCTAGAGACTTATCATAAGCTGCCTGTGTTTCAGTTCTAGCTGCTTTCTCTTCTTCTCTTTCCTTCTGTCTAGCTGCTCTCTCATCTGGTAGATATTTACTTAAGAAGTACCAAGCACAAGCTATGAACATTCCAGCCCAAATACCTGCACTCTTTATTAATTCTATTAGTTGGGTTGTTTCCATCTGGTTTCTCCTCCAGGTAGTTTAATGTTTTTAGTACATATTAGGTATTATTAAATCTATATAAAATATTTCTTTGCATGAAAAACATTTACATGTATATTAAATATATGGGAAACACACTAGCAGCACAGATAATCAGTTTTATAGTATTTTGGGGTTTAATTGCAGGTACAATGACCTTCTTTCTTAGAGTAATTAAAAAGGCCCTACTAGATGGAGTAACAAGAGCTACTGATGAGTTTAAGAGTATTAGAGATGGAGTTCCCCTGGCTTACACTCAAAAGGATACACATAAGATGTTTGTAGATCCCTTTCTATCTGAGCTAAATAGAAAATAATGTCAGATACCTCAGTACTAAAAGATATAATTAAGAGAGGTAATCCAATTAAGCTAGAGAGTCTGGTTAATCAAGCATATAAGAAGGGGATTAGTATTAGAAGTGCTTATCAGGCCCTGAAAGAGATGATAAATAGTGATTCAATAGTTGAATACAAAGGTGGGAGTGGCACCTACTATATAGCTTAATAAATTACAAAATCTTAAAAATATTTGAGAAGTAAGCACTACCCACTATACTCTAATAATGTGTACCCAATTGATACATAATTAAGAAGAAGATAGGTTCTCTGATATAATAAAACAAAGGCCCTTAATTGGGCCTTTTTCATTTGTATTGTAAGCTAGACTATTCCTACCACAGATCTCCATGATTGTATATCATCTAGAAAAGGTATGGCTGCTGAAGGATTTGGTTTAACAGCTCCTGCTATAACTGGATGATTCATTCTATTACCAACCTCTTCTAGCCATTTAACTGCCTTCTCATAGTTCTCCTTGAAGTTAACATCATAGTTCTTAGTATTTTGTGGGCTGAAGCCTCTTCTAAACATTAATGTATAAGCTGCAATATCACATACAGCCTTTGTTAGACCAAAGTCCCAGTTAGATAGAGGTAGGGTAAATCTCCTCTGTAGATAGCTATTAGCTGTACTTGTAGCAGACACCAAGGCATAAACCATCTCATCTTCTGACATATCAGTTGTTATAGAACTTCTTCCATAGTTGTACTGGTCTTGCTCTACAGTTACTATACTATTAAATCCAATTCTGGAATTAGCTGTACCAGTGTAAGAGATGATGAGGCCCTGTTGGTACCCTACTCTTTGGGTCTGCAATCTTAATAATCCACCATTATTAATTGCAATAAGACCTGGAATGGAGACAGCAGCTACTAAACCATCTAGAGAAGTATAATTAGCCCCAAAGGTTTGAGTATATAGATCTCCTTGAATACCATCTGTGATTACAGTCACCTTTAGAGTTAATCCTGTAAGAGTATAAGGAGCTGATTGTTTAGTACTATCTATATAAGCTGCCTGTCCTGCTCTAGGTAGAGATAGATTTAATAGGTCCTGTACTGAGGCATAAGACTTAGCTACACCACCCATACCTGTCTGTAGTAGTATTGATTGCTGTGGCATTATACAGGCTCTCTTTGAGTAATATCATAGATACTTGGATTACCATTACTATTCTTTAGGTACCACTGGGCTAGAACAGTTATTCCATCAGTGTCATATACAAGTAATCTATCATTAGCTATGGAGATCTTTGACCTACCAGCCAATACTTGTTGTATTACTCTTAAAGAATATCCCATAGTTCCTGGTGTAGTATATGTACTTAATAGAGATGTCCAAGGATCACTCCCAGCACCAGCTATAGCTAATTTAATAGCATGTAGGTTATCTGTATTACTTACAAAGCTAGCTCCTCCAGCTATTGTACTTATAGATAGATCTTGTGCTCCCTTGATACTTGTTACTGCTCCTGTTACATCACCTTGAGAAGCTGGTATACCTGGTATTAAATCAGTCTTAGCCTTGATTGCTAGAGAAGTAGTTTCACTTGCTGGTGAGGCTGGGATAAGATCTGTCTTAGCTTTGATAGCAGTACTTGTAGCTTCTTTAGCAGGAGCATCCATTGCATAATCAGCACCAACAAATGCTGTAAAGGCAGCAGCAGTAGGATAAATAGTATATTGTATTGGTCCAACTACTGAATTAACTCCAAAGGGAATTATAATATGATATAAGCCTGGTGATTGAACTGAGTCTATCTCTAGCCAGTTGCTACCATTGCTTAAAGTAATATTGTTCTTAGTATTATTTGATTTAACAAATTGTGCTACTCCATTAAGTATGTCTGCTGCAACAATACCAGTAGCATTAGCTCCTGCTGCTGTTACTAGTCTAACTGGTAATTCTGCCTGTTGTCCTACTATTACCATAATTAACCTCCCTTGCTCATCCCAGTATTTAACTGAGATACTAAGTTGATTGAAACTCCACTAGATCCACCACCACCTATATTAAATGCTGGAGAAGATGTAGTTGATCCTGGTACTTTTTCCACTGCTTTTCCAATCAGTCCAGTTACATACTGTGTCATTGTATAATCCATTAGTAGCTCTTCTCTAGTACTTTAGTCTTATTTAGTAGTGGAATAGCAGAATCAGTTGCATTAAGTGTATAAACTATGATCATTCCATTCTCTACTGTAATTAGACATGCTTTTGGTATTGGTCCTGTTCCTGGAATATAAACTCTTGCCATTCTCTCTGCAAACTCTGGTGTCTCTGCAAATACATCTGTTCTAACTTGGCTTAGTGTTGTCATTGTCTTGTTCTCCCTCCTCTAACCTTATAGGCTAGGAGTTGTGGTTCCATCCCAAGGGATTGAGACATCACCAAAGATTGCTCTTGCCTTGCTATTATAAGTATCTCCAGTAGCTCTATTACTACCCTTCCAAGTCATCATGCTAGATACTCCCTTATAACCAACTGGAGCTGACAATGCACCTCTTCTACCATATATAACTGGAAAGGTCTCATCTTCTCCTGTAATAGCATTCTGTCCAATTGCTCCAGGAACAATCTGATTTCCAGAAGCATTAATGTAATAAAGTGCAGGTGTTCCAGTATAAGTAGCTCCACCTAATCCATACTTTAACCAGCAAGCTGGCCCAGCAGACTCACTAGAGAAGTAGACTGCATTTAAAGTATCTCCAGAAGTATAATAACAATATATAACCATTGGATCCTGATCTCCTGCTGGGTATGTACTGGCTAATAGAGGATCCATGATAAGACTTGTCCAGCAAACACCAGTTATCTTCTGATAACAGATCATGGCAAATCCATATGGAGCAGCATTATCTACTAGAACTTGCTGGAAATATGTATTGTTTGTTCCCATATACTGTACTGTTCCTGGAGATGCATCAGTATTACCACCCCATATAATTGCCTCATCTGTTGCACTTGGAACTGTAGTTGCATCTGGTGATCCACCTGAAAATCCTGCTGTCTTAGAATACTTTAATCTCCAATATTCACCATTGGTAAATGTACATTGTATACATATCTGTCTACCACCTGCTCCTGCTGGAGATTGTAAAACTACCCATGCTCTTGAGTTATCTAGTCCATTTGTACCACTATTACCACCAGTTACTTGAGTACCTGAGCTAGAATATGTAGTTCCATCACTATCCTTAATTTTAGTCCAACCAGCAGTGATCATTGTACTTATTAAATTCCACATTGCCAGTCCACCTGTAGCAGGTGCTTGATTTACTGTAAATTGGTATGCCATTCTGTTTCTTCTCCTTCTTAACACTTTACACTTATTCAACTATAATAGGCAACTTAATGTAAATTGTGGTATCATAGATATATGAGATGCCTGTTAGCACTGATCCTTTCATTTATATTAGCTGGTTGCTCATATTCAATGTCTCCTAGAGAGATGATTAATGACTGTAAGGCTGAGATAGATCCTATTAGTTTTGTAAAAGTAGCTGGTGACCAGAAATTAAAGGATGATTGCTATGATAAGTTTAGGAGCTGCCTAGTTGCCTGTTATCTAGATATAGAATGTTCTAAGGCACATGAAGAGGCTATTTGTGCATGTGAGTCTTTTAAGGAAAGTCTGGGCAGTTAATGAATAGACTTTTAGCCCTTATTCTAGTACTAATGTGTGCTTGTGGTGCTGATTATACTAGAGAAATAGATAACTGCTTTGCTCTATCAATCTGGGCTAAGAACTACCCTACTCAGTCCAAGGAAGTTCAAGGCTGTAATACATCTAGTTTAGCCTGTGTTAAGGCTTGTCAAGAGTATTCTTCTAGCTGTATATCTTATTCAGATATGGTTGTAAAATACTGCACTACTTTACCAGAATATAAATCCTCTCACTAATCTACATGTAAATAAAAAGAAGAGGCCCATAATAGGGCCTCATTTATTTGTATATTAGTTATGGACCAATTACAGCTGGATTTTGTGATGGAGGAGCAACTTCTTTAAGATCAATGTAAGTACTTGGTGTAGCATCAATCTGAGAGGCAGGCTCAATACTTTTTGATGTAGATTGAAGTTTCTTTCTTACCTCAATACAATCAAATCTAGTGACTATCTTTCCAACTCTATATTCATCTGGACCTGAGATCTTTATTACAAAGCAAGAAGAGACATCCATATCTCTTAACTTAGGATGTATTACTGATAGAGAATTAACAGATCCTGTAACAATGGGATCTAGATCTTCAATTATAGGTATTACTGTGGGAGCCTTTGGTAGATCAGCAGCATCTATAGGTGCTCTTGGTAGATTTGTAGTAATGGTCTTTCTTTGAGGAGCCCTTGGTAATCCTGATACTGCATCTATCTTATAATTGTTACTATTGCCTGGCACCTTATTATTAACACCTAGTTTGGTGTTTAAGTACTGTATGATTTCAATTAACTTGCCATAGTCCTCTGGCCTTATAATAGTATTCTCTATTGTAAACATGGCTAGTTCTAGGTTTAAATCCTTAACATCACCATAATGTGTCTCCTTATTCTTAACTACCTGATATTTTCTTGCTCTACTTAAATTCAATATTTTGCATATACCTGGAAATGTATAAGAGCCTAGAGAAACTATATCCCATGGAGTTCTCTGATCTGGATTCCATGTATTTGTACCATTTATGTTTTGTCTAGAAAAGGGCCATATGCTTGCTGTTGCCATGTTATTCTCCTCCTCTCATTATACTATAATTACCTTCCAGCAGCCAATCTTGCTTTTTGGGCAGCAGCATTGATCTCATCCATAACTTTCTTGCCCCTTCCTCTAGCATCTACCTTGATTTTATATATATGCACACCAGCCTCCTTTTCTCTAGCTGCTTTAGATGCTGCTGCAAATGGCTCATCAGCATATTTTCTTGCTCTTTCTGCTAGAACTTTGGCTTTATACTCATGGAAAGCATCCATTGCTCCTTTTTCCTCAGCCTTCTCTGCTGCCTTAGCAGCTTGCTCATTTCTGTATGCTTCTACAGCCTTGGCTAAGTGATCATGAGATCCTCCAGGAAGAGCATCTAGTACACCTGCAACCAATAACTTTCCTATTTGTACAGCAACATCTGCAAATCCTATTACAAGTCCACCAACTATACTATCTTCTCCAGTGATTATCTTCTGTATAGCTGCCCAAGTCTTTTCTATAGCAGGTATTAACATTAGTAAAGCACCCTCAAGTTTCTCAAACCATTTAGTAATGTCCTCCTTATGTATATTTTCAAATCCCTTAAACAAAGTATTAGCTAATTTCTCAAGCATCCCTTGAAATTCTTTTGATCCTAATGTTTCAGATAAATTAACTAAGAACTTTCTAAAAGCAACTATTCCTGGAGACTCAGACCAGTTTATTCTTAAAAGGTTATTACTAAAAGCATCCTGCACATTGGAGATAGCTCCAGATAGAGACTTAGTAGCAGCTTCTTTGGCATAAGAACCAGGTGCTCCTGGAAGAGTTTTCTCAATTAAATGGTTAATTGCATTAATACCTGTTATAGAGCTTATTTTCCCCTTTTCTATTAACTTAGCCACCTGCTCTAGAAGACTTTTATCATTTCCCTTTAAGCCTAATTCCTTAGCAATTTGAAGTCTAACTCCTTCTTTACCCCCTGGAATCTGTTTTTCAATTAAATCTAAGTTTTCTACATGTCCATTATATTTACCCTGTCCCTTAATCTTATTTAAAGCATCTGCATACTGTTCTAGAACTAAAGGATTATTCCCTTTCAGAGTAGCTATATCAAGTGCTCTTCCTCTAAAGCTATCTACCTCATTTGCCTTAAATCCTAAGGTAAATAGTCTTGTAGTTAAATCACTTATCTGCTTAGTAGAAAAAGAGGTCTTATCAGCTATTCTTGTTACATAGTCAAATTCTCTCCTACCAGCATCATCTGAACCTGAGAGCTTAGACAGAGTTATAATATTATCCTCTCTATAGGCAGCAGCATCTACAACACTCTTTGCAAAGTCTAGTAATAATCCAGCAGAAGTTTTCATTGCACCAACTAAAATATCTCCCAGTGCTCCAACAACCTTACCAATAACTAAACCAACAGCTGCTCCAATAGGGCCACCAGCTATACCACCTAATAATGAGGCTATACTTGCTACACCACCCCCACCAGCAATTGCTCCAAGTGCTCCAGATATTAAATCAGTAGTAGCAGCCTGTGTACTTTTCCTATTTTCATCTACTTGATTCTTAATATTAGCTAACATATCAAAAGCTGGCAGAGGCTTAATGGATTTATCAGGCATGAAGTCAATTTTCTTGAATAAAGGATCATTTGCTCTATGACTAGCAATCTGGTCCTTAACTTGCAGTGTAATTGACTTGCTGTTTAATTTATCTATACTTCCAATTAAATCCTCTACATTCTTATCAGCCACCTTGAACTTAGCAGCCATTTGATCAATAGGACCAAGATTACCATCTACATCCAGTCTAATCTTTATTCTATCCATCTAAGGTCTCCTGTGTTTACATGTGCCATCTTTTTCTCCTTGGTACTATAATAACCTCTATGACTAAGATAACAGAGCATTTTAATTTAGAGGAATTCAAGCAGCCTGCTAGACATGGTTTTGATGAGACACCCTATCCCCAAGAATGGCTAGAAACACTAATAGAACTGTGTAATCAGCTAGAGATAATAAGGACTGCCTTTGATAAGCCTGTTAAGGTAATAAGTGGCTATAGAACAAAGGAGTACAACACAGCTATAAGTGGGGCCAAAGATAGCCAACATTGTCTAGGGAGAGCTGCTGATATAGTAGTTAAGGATGTAGATGCAGGAGAAGTTAACAAGAGGATTCTAGATATGATTAAGGATAAGAAACTTAATATCAAGGGCCTTGGATACTATCCTAATAGCAACCCTCCCTTTAATCATGTGGATATTAGGGATTCTCATTCCTTAGCTTTGTGGGTAAGCTAACCAGATGAAAGCTATAGCCCATACACTTTTAATTATACTAATTTTTATAATGTTTGGTTGTGCTTCTCCAATACAAATAGCTACTACAACTATTCAGGCCCAGCACTCCCTTATTCTAGCTGCTGATAAAACCTTAGCTCATTGGTATACTGTTCAGTCTAATAAGTGCTATGAGCAAGCCATTAATGTTAGAGATACTATCAAGCCTAGAAAAGATGGCATAACAAAGGCAAAAGAAAGCTATGATAAGTGTATTGCTAAGCCTGATGATATAGCTATTAAGATAACTAAGCTAACTGATCTACTTTATGCAGAGAATAAGATAGCTGCTCAATTAGTATTAGATGTAATTAATAAGAAGAGTCCTGTAGAAATGCTAGGTAATATATCTAAGAAGGGCCTAGAGATGGTTACAGAGCTACAATCTATGATGGTTCTATATAAGATAGGAGCTGAGTAATGTGGGCTAATGTTGCAGCCTCTTTAATACCTACTCTAATAGATATTATAAAAGATGCTATTATAGCAGCTAAGGGCAATGATGAGGTAGCAAAAGGTATTCTTCTAGGCATCTTAGGAGCTAATGAAGAGAATGAGACTAGAATAGCCATTACTCTAGCAAGAGCTAAGATAGCTTTAGCACTTGATGAAACAGAACCAGTAGTTCAGTAGAAAGGTAGAATGTAAATCTCTGATTATAGGAGAGGCTCTCTTTTTACCCCTCATTACCATATGCCAGACCTATGAAAGATTGATCCTGGATAAACCTGTGAAGAGTACTTTTAGTACCAGCCATATGTCCAATTATAAAATCTATATTAAACTATAATCAATAATTAAAATAATTATATCCATTTGATGAGTTTTGATGCATCATATACTCATGACAAAAGAAACAAATCAAATGGATAAATGCTTAGTTTGTGAAAAAGAATATGTCAAGGTCAAATCATGGCAGAAGTATTGCAGCAAATTTTGTAAGAGTACAAAAATGAGAAAAGATTGGAACAATGGTAGATTTGTTTATGGGTTTTCTGACACCACTATATTGATTGATGATATAGTATGTTCTAGAACATGCAGCATATCTTATGAACCCCTGGGTAAATTAATAATTGTTATTGACTATCTAGACTTTCTAGAACTTGAAAAAGGAGCAAATCTGGGAAAACTAGAGCCTAGAAGATCTGTTTATGATGATAGAATTTCAGAAGTTGATTTTATTATACATAATCCACTGCTAGCAAGTGTAGTTCACACCCATTTTGTTGTTGATGATGTGAAATCAAGAATCTACTCTAGTAAAGGATCTGGAGTATTAGTAGAATTAACCAGTGGTATTTGTTCATTAGAAACTAAAATTATAACTGATCTAGAAGAGAAAAAGGCCCTATTCTTAACAAAGCTAGAACAAATTTATAAAGAATAGAGTTCTTAAACTAGAAAAGAGGGCCTAAACAGCCCTCTTTCTTTTTATCTAGTCAATTAGCCTATATAAACCTGCCATAGAAGAAATCCACCTGATATAGCTCCACCTGTATTAATAGACATAAAGATAGCATCAGTATCACCTAATGCCCATGGGAATTCAGTTGATCCACCTTCTTCTATAAATTCAAATACTTGTGGTGATCCACTATAATCAGCTACTGGTACAGTAACATGTGCTACAGGTTGATCAACTCCACTCTTAAATAGATTAATAGTTAATGATGCAGTAACATCTCCCTTAACCCATACTCTTCCTTGTAGCACTCTAGGAGAGGGAAGAACTACAGCAGCAGGAGTACATGCAATAGGTCTAACTGTAACTAGACCAGTTCCATATAGTTTAGTATTAGAAGTTCCCTCCCATAGAAAGAAGCCAGTATCACCAACTAGAATAGTTCCTTGATAACCACCACTAACCATAAGGACAGTAGGCTTAATTACTCTTAGAGTATTTCCTGCACCAGCTTGATCTAGTGTAACTAAGTCTGTGATTGTAGCTAATTTAACAGGTGTAATAGCTCCATTTGAAACAGTAGTATCAACATTATTAGAATTCCCAAGTAATCCACCATTAGCTAGTAGTTGTTTGATGTTTGCCATGTACTGATTATACATGTAAATGGGGTGCTGTGAGTACCTTCTTATAAAAAGAAGAGCCCTCAATTAAGAGGGCTTCTGTTTTAATATTAAGTTTTTAGTTAAGTGGCTGTACTAGAAAGAGGTAAGTATTAGCAGACAGATCAGCAGATAACTGTTGAATCTGATTAGCTACTGTTACAGTTGCCTCAAAGTGAGTAGTATCCAGGCCCACAAGTGTTCCTGCTGAAGTTACCCATCCTAAAGCTACTGATACCTTATCTCCAACCTTAACACCAGTAACTGTAATAGGTCCAGCAGCAGCAACTCCTACAGCCTGGTAAGGCTTAATAAGAGCAGTCTTTATATCTGAGGGAGATATAAAGGCATTGCCTAGTGAACCTAAATTAGCTAATGATCCCTGTAAGTTAGCCATGTCTTACCTTATCTAGCATTAATTAGGAGTTCACCAGCAGCAATACCCCATACAAGAACATTAGTCATTCTGTCCCCTGTGAAAGCAGGTGCAGCTGACTGAAAGCCCTTTGAGAAGTCTACTGTATGAGTTTCCCCAGATGCAGCTAGATGGATCCAAGTAGAAGTTGCACCAGCAGCAGGGGCTGGAGTTGCTACAGGAGCTGTGATTGAATCACCATTATAGCTGGAAACTACTTTAACCCAGCAGTCTGCCTTAGCTAGTATGTTAACAAATCCACAGTCTTGCCCTAGAGCAATAGAGTATCCAGCACCAGCTGCCATTAATTTTGTAAGTTGAGTGTTTGTTGCCATTGTGGGTTTTCTCCTCTTCCCTTTGCCCTTAGACCTTAAGGCTCAATTAGCTTTACAGCTAGCTGAGGTAGTCCAAATCCTGTGCCCATTTGTGCATCCCAACCATAAGATACTGCACCCTTAACAACTCTAACCCAATCATTAGGATCTAGACCTGAGTAATGGAATACAGGGGCCTGTGCAACAGATACAATGAATGGTCTCTGAATCTGGCTGCCAGATCTAACTATATACCATGCTTTAGGATCATATGCATTTAGCTCAGGGAACATGATAACATTGAATGCACCTCTTAACTCATTACCTACACCAGCAGCAGCAGTGTTAGCACCAAATACTGAGGCAATTATTTCCTGATTGGCAAGTTTCATTGCCTTAACTTTTAGAGCCTGGTTAGGTACTATGATTGTATCTACACCATCAATGCATAGTAACTCACCATCCCAACCCTTAACTAGATTAAGCTTATCTAGACCAGCTATTACACCAGCCTCATCTAGAGCAGTATTTACTAATAGGTTGCTATAGGTTCCTAGAGCAGCATTTACAGGGTTTACAGGGTGAGCTGTATTGAAGAAGGAGACTCCATCATAACCTAGATCAGTCTGTCCAGCAGCAATCTTAGCAGCTAGTCTAATATCATATAGTTTCTTGGCTCTTGCTACTATTGCAGCTAGCTTGCCTGAGAGGATTCCATATGTGTCATAGCTCAGAGTAGACATATACTCTAGTTCATCTGCTGGGGCTATTCTCTTGTTCTCTACTTCAATCTGGAAAGCCTGTGCCTCATTAAAGTCTCTGTCCTTACCTTCAACCCAATCTTTAGGAGCATTGCTTACTGGACTGAAAGGAAACTTAACAAACTTGCCCTTGGCATCAGTATTAAACCATGCAATCTTCTCTGCAACAGTAGAATAATCAAACTGTAGCTGGGTTAGAGCTGTGCTTACTTTGGTGAAAACTACTTCTAGATCTTGTGTACTTATAATTCCTGCTGGATTTGCCATTGTGGTGTTTCTCCTTGTCCTTTACTCTAAGCCTAGTTTCCTACTAAGCAAAGAACTTGTGTTCCTTGTATTTCAAGTGCAGTGAGAGTCATATCACCAGCACCAGCACTACCTGTTTTAACTGTATCCTCATCTTCTACAAGAACTAGTCCACCAATATCAGCAGGTACAACAGGATTAGTACCACTGTTCTTTAAGTAACATGCACCTCTTTTAAATACCATAGGGACAGTTCTAGTAACATCTGCACCAGTTGAATTGACATAAGTCTGCTCAGCTACACCTAATAGAACTGCTCCAGCCTGACCAGTAGCAGCCTTTTGAGTCTTACCAGCTACCTGCATACCTAGAGTACCAGCTAGAACTGTATTAGAAGCCTTAATTAAATATGTAATTGCACTTGATTTTGGAAGTCCATTAAATACAGTAGATCTTTCAGTTGTGGTTGCCATATCTGTGTTTTCTCCTATTGCCTATTCTAGTGTCAATGCTACTTCTTTAGAAGAAGTATTATTTACTTTTTTTATATCCTGTTCTAACTTGTCAACTAAGTACTTAGCATTTGGGCTAAGAATATCAGTAGCAGGTAAATCACTTTCTCTAACTACATTAGTACTTAAAAGAACTGGAGTTACAGCTAGATAACTTTTAACTAATTCAATAGGAGCACCAAGAGCCCATTGTCTCTGAGCAGGTAGTAGTTTCTTAGCCTTGATTGCATCATCAACTAGAGAAGTCTTCTCATTATCTAGTGCTTTTTCTTTAAGTGCTTTAACTTCTGATAGAAGAGAAGCATTCTGCTCTGAGAGTCTAGATACATTATCCTTTAGAGCCATTAATACACCTAGCTGCTCATTTAGTTCAGTCTTACCAGTCATAGAGATAACCTGCTCTGTAAGCATTGCAGGTACTTCCTGCTCTATTTTAATTATCTCCTCTTTCTCTACAACCTTTTCAATTATCTTCTCACTTAGCTGGCCTAGAGTATAAAAGGAGTCAGCTTTCTTAACATAAGTCTCCATTGTAGGGTCAAGGGCTAATCTCTTAACCTTAACATTATCAGCCATTTCCATTAGAGTATCCATATGATCCTTATACATCTCCCTCATGCCATCCTGATCCTTATCATCTTCAGAATCTCCATCTTCATCCTTATCATCTACCATTAACATAGACTTAGCTACATGCATTGAGTAAGCAGTTAGATAATCCATAGACTCATCTAGATGTTTAAGGTGTTTCATTTTGTCTTGCATTGGTTCTCCTTCTACCAATTTTACTTCCTCTGTGTTCTTCTTAGAAGCATTATCTGCTTTCTCCATTTGAGCTACTATCTTATTTACCTGAGATCTTCCAGCATCACCACCCCATAATAACCAGGCTACCTTACCAGCACTAGGCTTATTCCAATCCTTTCCAGACTTATCAGATTCATGTCTTTCAAACCATGCTCTAGCCTTGACAGCCTTCTCAGGAGTCCAAGCACCACCATTAGCTAGCTTTCTAGCCCATGATACTGTAGCAGGCATTAACCCATCTCCAGAGAATCCATCCTCATGATACTTTAATCCCCTCTTACAAGCAGCTCTAACACCTGCTGTAGGCTTAAAGCTAATACCAGAGTATTTCTCAGATAGTTCTTTCTCTTCTAGAGAGATAAGAGGAATAAGGTCATCTGTAGCAGGTAAATTGGTTAATGCTATATTAATTAGTCTAATAACCTTAGTTTCCTGGTCTGTAATGATAACAGGGCTGATATATCTATATTCCTTAGCCTCAATCAGACTCTTGGCCTTGCCAGTCCACTTAATATCTACAGCCCACAGACCATCTTCTCTAACTTCTAACTTGTACCAACCAGCAGCCTTACCCTGTTCTGCATCTTCAGGATCCATTGATAAGTGATTATAATCAAAATATAAATCCAGGTTCCTCTCTAGATAGACATCCATAACCTGCTTAGCAGAAGCCTCATCAAATAGATAAGGGCCTTTTCTAGTATTGGTCTTTCCAAATTTGATTACTCTAATCTCTGATGGAGCTTGTTCTGATAGTTCTTCATTTAATATTAGCTGGGACATTACTTGCCCTCCTTGACAGGGAATACATTCCATACACATTCTCCACCAATACATGAGCCTTTGCATACTGTTTCCTGGCAATCTACATCCTGCCCACACATCTTATGTTCTGTACAAGTAGCAGGCATATCTAGAGACATATCAGTAGGGATAGGATTCTTTGGTGGGCAGCCTAAGCAAAGAAGTATCAATAGAAATACTAGATAAGATTTCATTAAGCCACAACCATTGCATTGGTAATTGGGGCTAAACCAATGTGTCCATTGTAATTACTTAATACTTCCACAGCAGCAGCTATTAATCCAGCTATTGTAGTAGGACCTGAATAGGTTAGTGGATAAGTAGCATCAGCAACATTGTGATAAGTAGTTGAGGCAACATGGGCATTAAACTTGGCCTTGAACTGTACTGCAAGATCAAATACACCACCTGGGTTAGAAACATCTGCTGCTGTGACAATGTTGAATGTATCATTGATTGTGTGAACTGTGGCCTGTGTTCTGTGGGCATTGTACTTGGCCTTGAATTGGTTGGCTAGAGTAATCATGGTGTCATAATCAGAGGCTAAGCAGTTAGGGGCAGTTACACCATTGGTCACATCAGGATTAGCATGTGGTGAGGCTCCAACTGAGAAGATAATGTGGTTATTATAGTTAAGCTTTAGATTGTTTAGAGCTACAGCTATATCTATAAATGAGTTGAGAGGATCTAGACCACCTAAAGTATTAGTAGTATCAGCAACAACATGGACCCCTGAGGCAGTTCCATCAGGCTTTAAGTTAGCTATGTGGTTTGAGTAACAAACTTGCTCATCAGATACTAAGGCTCTTAAGGCTAAGAAGAGTGCATTGGTATATGTGGGACCTGGATCCATTGTAGCAGTAACTATGTTTGCATTATCTACAAGCTTGTGGGCTAGGATTAACTCTGCACCACCTCTAGATAAGTGAACATTATAAAGAGCCTTTGCATCATTAAATAGAGTAGCTGACTCATCTAGAGTAGTTGGAGTAGAGTTAGTTAATACTTGCTTAACACCAGTTAAACTATAATCAGGACCATCATTATGACAATTACTAGTTCCATGAACATCCTTATGTGTACTATTGTGAGCATCAATTCCATTTTGAATAATACCTGTTCCTATTATGTATGCCATTTCTGTGTTTCTCCTTATGCTTATCCTAACCTAAACCTTTGATATTACCAAGCTAATGATTATCTCCTCAGTCCATCCCTTAACACAGCCAGGGCATTCAAAGTATACTTTAGTAGGTCTATTGGTTTGAATCATCTGCATGCCCTTCTTCCCTAGATCTACCATAGATTCAACATTACAACTACCACAACTAGAAAATAGATGAACACTAGGGAAGTATAGCTTTTGTTTTATTTGTAGGTCTGAGGGAGTTCCACTAATTCTCATATCTATATTATAGCAAATCACATCCTTGGAGGGATGTGTTGTTGTGATTAAAGAGTACTAAAAGTACAGATATCTAATGGCACAAAGTACATCTTCTCAGGACCTTTTCTAGAATTAACTATCCTGCTGGTTGCCTTCTCTGCATCCTTAGCTAGATAAGTTAAGGCTCTTGTATAATCTCTGTTAACAACAGCTAGATAAACAGGTAGTGGGCCATATGGTAGATCTTTCCATGCTGCATCCTTTCCATATATGAAGTGCCTCTTTCTCTCAAACATTCTAACCTCAGTGTATGGATACTTATCTCCAGTCCACAAATTAGTATGTTCAGCCTCAATATAAGCTACTGGCTTCCCCTCCTTATTTCTTACTATAATATCTACCCCATATTGGTCAGCATTATTATCAAATGTGTGAGTAGGATTCATCTTCTTAAACATTTTAATTAGTGTGGCTCTTGTCTTAGCATCTACTTCATCAAAGGCTTTTTTATCAAAATATGTTGTGGAAGAGGTCATACTTCTATTAGACTGTGAATTATTATTTATGAGAATATCTTTTTAATAGAATTGTAGAAATAATTTGATAAAAAGTGTTGACACTTTTATATAGGGATTACCTACCTATAAAGTTTAGTCAAAGTGCAGCATTAAGGAATAGATTGGAGGATAGGACATCATATGCCAATAATTAGGAGATTTACATCCTGAAAGGTACAGTTTTTAATTATAAAGTGATGGATAGGTACATATAAAAAGAGTGTCATTTTTAAGTATGAAATATGTACTATAGATAGAGTATGGATATAATATATATAATATATAGTGTATGGAGATTCTAGATAATAATCTAACTATCAATAGCCTGGAATATAAATAACAAGTGGGACTTCAGGCCCACTTGTTATTTAAATGGAGGGCTGATAGAAACTTATGCTTGCTCTTTCAATGCTTTTCTTCTAGCATGTGCCAGCTTTATATTGTTCTTGTGCTCTTCTGTTAGCTTTCTTCCTGTATTAGACTTATTCCCTCTTTGGGCTTCAGACATCTTCTTTTTAGTTTCTTCAGTATGTTTATAACCAACACAGTGCTTATTTCCCATTAATCTTTCTGACATTGCCTTTGACTGTTCCTCAGTTAACTTACATCCTTTTCTTGAGGGAGGTATTGTTCCAAGTTCTTTATGTGCTTGAGATATTTTATCCTTAGTCTCTTGGGACAGTTTAGTTGAGGCTCTTTTTGGCCTGTTCTTTTTCTTATTTTTATAATTCTCAGAACCTTTAAATTCTCCTATTGGAGCTTGATTTATTAGATCCTCTTTAGTTATTAAGCTTATTAAGAAAGCTTCCTTTGCATCTAATTCTTCTTTAGTGCATTGCTCTAGAATAAAGAAGGATAGTGCATCTTTTCCATACTTATCATATATGGCCTGTAGATGGCTGTTGCAGTGTTGGCTATTCTTTAATTCTATTTTATGTTCAGTCCATCTTCTATATATGCTCTTTGATTGGCCAATATATATTCTATTGGTAATAGCAGAATAAATAGCATAAATACCACATACTTTCTTGGGTGATATATTCTTTGTGTAGTTGCTTAGGAATTCATTTGTTGTCATGTCCCATACTCTACATGAGACATGACCAAATGTAAATAGTTTACTTTAGTTGAATTTTGAATTCTCTAGCTAGAGCCTCTAGGTCTAATTTATCCCCAAATGCTTGTATTAATGTTGGTAATGCTTTGGCTAGATTACTAATAGCATCAGTTCTTTGGACCTGATCTTCTTCAGGAGTACTGTTCCAATGAGGCAGAGGTACAACATAATCTGGCCCAAAGTTAATCTCATAGAATACTCTTAGAAGCTGGTTATAAATAGTCTCATTAAGCATTGAGGTATCAGCTTCTAGATACTCAAGCATGATATCCTTATGAATCTTTCCTAAGGCATAAGAGCCAGCTTTTGAACCACTATCAGTAGTTAAATTTTGGCCCAGAACTGCTACTGCTATTTCTATATTAGCTTGCTCTATAGCATCCTTAAATGTATCTGATGATTGTGAGTCAGGTTGTACCATCTTAAAGGTGGAACCATTAGGTAATAGGATAGGAGCACCCAATCTAGCATTAACTGCTATGTCTCTAATAAACTGTTGTGGATCTCCCTCTGGAGGAGTACCTGATTCAACAGGCATCTCTAGTACTCTAATAGGCTGACCATTAGCTGCATTGAACCCTCTCCAGTCAGCTAGAGTATAAGTCTTCTGTAACCAAGGATAAGCTAATGGTCTAATGCATCCCTTCATCCATGGTTTCTTAGCATCTAGCTGACAAAAGGTAATCCAGTTAGGATCAGAGGATGTTATTCTAGCTGTGCCCTGTTGTAGGGTATATGCTAAGAATTCCCAGCTAGAGATATCAAATTGTGTATTAGATGGATGAAAGGGATTTAACTTAGGTAATACAATATCTCCCTCTTGCTCCCAGAATATACTATTAATACAGAATCCCATTAGAATGACATTAGTTAATATAGTAGCTAGAAGAGGCTGAGTAATCATATAAGGCCAGTACTTCTTAACTACTTCTAGAGCAGCTAGATCCTTATCAGTAGGTGCATAATCATCTGGCCACTTCCACTCAAAGGGCAGACCAAGAACTCCTAGTACTCTAGTATTAACTACACTGCTTACTCTACTATCTCTAAATATAGTATCACATAACCTACCAGACATAGTGAACTGTCCCCTCTCATGAGCACCTAGAGCACTTGATACAGATTCTACAGTCCATACAGTAGTAGGTGTAATATAGAAGTCTTGAGGTATCTTCTTCTGGTCTATGTATACACTATTAGGTGTAGATGTCTGTATCTTATTTAAATCAGCCTTCTTAACAGGTTTCTTAATTTGAACCTTGCTTACATTTGTTTTAGGTCTTGGCATGCTTCAGTTTCTCCTAATCCTATTGTATATTGTATTAATATAGAATGGCACCCTTTAAGAGGCCCCTAAAAAATTACTAAAAAAATTTACTAGAGAGTTCATGAGAACCTGGGTGTGGAGCCAAATGTACTTTAGAATCAGAATTAATAGGGCTAGTTGCTAATGGAATTGACATATGTATGACATGTAGGTGTCTCCTCATTAGATTATTTCTCTAGTATTTAAATTAAATGGGTTGTTCTCCCTGAATACTCTCTGTCCATCATTCATCATCAAATAAGTAGCTATACCATTGTATTTATTATTTATAATATGAATAGCACCAGTCATAGCATCCAAGATGTCATCATGCTTCTCAACTGGGAAGCCAACTACTTGCTTGAAGAACTCTCTCCTATTCCTAATAACACTAGGATTATTAACTAGATAAATCTTCCCCTCTTTAGCTAAAGGAGATACTATTCCTGCTCTAGCCTCCTTAGAAGAGGTAGTTCTATCACTAGTCTTCTGATCTATATATACTCTATGACCTAATGCTTTTAACTTAGTTTCAAAGTTGTGGGCCACAATCTTACCAGCAGAGCCTCCCTCTTGTTCTATAGCTATAGCTACTAATGGCCCATCTATCTTAGCTTGTTTATATACAATAGCTTCTACCTCATGTACTTGAGGCTTTAATAATAGTATATCTTCTATATAATAATTGTCCTTCCACTTAGCTACTAATATACTAGCTAGAAAGTCTCCCTTATCACCAGAGGCTGCTAAGTCCCAATACCTTAATTTAATATTAGTATTAGGTGCAGCTGGTGCATCTTTGAACCACTCTTCTGCAAAGTACATACCAGCTTCTGCTTTAACACCCCATCTACCTAGTAGTGCAGCTCTTCTAATAGGATCACTAATACCATGTACTCTAGCCTCTTGATCTGGTGATAAGTCATTGATACTAGGACAGACATATGATATAGACTTATATCCTTTGCCCCTTTCTTTAGATAAGACTACTTGGCCCTCTAAGTTAGTATAATATAATAGATCACCATTCTGGGCCTCAATGTCTATCTTGAGAGGATCTACTGTATATTTATTAAGCCATGGTCTATATCTATTAATAACCCATTCTTCATTAGGCCCACCTGGGTTAGTAGATGATCTAACTCTCAATGGTATCTTCCCCTTAGGATTTCTTACTCTTGACATTAAGTTAGTAATCTGATCAGGTGTGAAGTGGGTTAACTCTTCAAAATACAAGGCATGCCATTCAACACCATCATACTTCTTATAATCTAATTCTCCCTCACAACCATTAAATGTTATAACAGCTCCTGAGCTAAACTTAAATGTTCTAGTAATACTATTATATTCTACCTTTGGATCAGCCTTATAATACCAATTCTTGGCCTCATCTATTAGCCCAGCCTTTTCTAATTGTGTTGCCTCTCTTCTAAAGAAGGCTGCCCTATATTCTGGAATGTGGGCATACATAAGACTAGATACAACCATGCAACAGGTCTTCCCTGAGTATGGTGTGCCACCAAATCCTATCTCAAATACTCCTTGCATCTCTAAATTAAAGAAGTCTTTTTGGGCCTCTGACTTAGGCCAAAATGGAAGCCCATCAACTGGCTTATCCATATGATGCCTCTTCCAAGATTAAATTATTATTGTTTGGCCCCACAGATGTATTTCCTTCTATTATATTAGCAGTAACCTCTTCTAGTCTCTTAGAGTTCTGGCCATCCATATGTAAGACTATACCTACAGTAGTGTTGCCAGAAGGATTATTAATATCTATCTTCCTAGCATTCAATGCATCTATCTTAACAGCAGAGTCTATAAGGTCCTTAGTAATCTTAACTGTCTCATGTAGATCTCTTATATTAGCTTTATCTCCCTTAGCTTCTAAGAGCACAAATCTAGCATACATCTTATTAGACATATCCTTTAACATTGCATTCTGCCATGAGAGATTTAAATCAAAAGCATCTGCATCCTTTAACATACTTAGTGCTTCCTTATCAATGTTCTTGACAACAGCCTTTGTCAATATATTAGTAGTACTACTATTATTAAATTTATTAACTAAATTATATAAGGACTTCTCTACTGCATAACCCTCATGGCCAGACTCTTTTAACATCTTATTAAGTTTAGGTAGGATACTCCTAGTCTCTTCACCTGCCTCCTTACATTTATTATAATAAGCTTCCAGCTTACCCATCAATTTAATGTCTATATGTTTTTTTGACATGTTTCTATTCTAACATCCCTGGCACTTTTTGCATTGTAAGTATTATTTACAATATAATAATTTTTTACAGTATTGTAAAAGAGATTGTAAGTGGCAGTTTATATAATATTATAGGGGGTGTTTATATTATAAGTATAAGTAGATTGTAATTACAATTTGATTGGATTGTAAATAAAAGAAAAAGGCCCAGTTAAGGGCCTCTGTTGTTAGTCTATATTAGTTATCTAGCCTTAT
>Ga0075163_10003638_pt1 | contig 20727 bp, 32 predicted proteins | sample JI1023141ADNA_FD_71478 | JGI IMG/M metagenome (GOLD analysis project Ga0075163, IMG submission 71478) | Wastewater effluent complex algal communities from Wisconsin, to seasonally profile nutrient transformation and Carbon sequestration -... | ecosystem: Engineered > WWTP > Effluent > Algae... | reverse complement strand
CGCAAGGAGCTCCCAGTCACCGAAGTGGTGGTTGGTCTTGTGCGGACAGGTGCGTCCGGGTCCGCAGAGTTATCTTCAGTAAGCTTTATGGGGTGTAAGTTCTCCCACAAGAGCGTTGGCGTAAACTCGAAAGCCGAACCATCTCGACCTTCCACAAAAAGCTTACCATTCCACGGCATACGTCTTAATGCCTGCGTCAGGTCTATTTCTGCGTTCTTCAGCCAGGCAACATCTCGACTACGTTCCTGAGCAATGCGTCGGTGGTATTCGTAAGTCCGCAGGTTGTTTCGCGTCACGCCTACGAGGTGCAGTACCGGGGATATCGAAAGGCTGTCGATCTTACGTCCCGCTTTTGCCGCATTGCTCAGCATGACTTCGCACGGACGACTCCGCAGGTTAGGCTCCAATGGCGGGAAGTATCGACGATAAGCCATCAAGCTTGAAGGGATCGTGCGACTCGCTACCGGGCTTTCGGGGTCTGCCACGTTAACAATGAATAGCTCATCGTCCGGCCAGAAGATGTACCCAGCTTCCGATAACACAGTAATAGCTTTTGGCCGCTGCTTTTGGTTGATAACCTGACACGCCAACCGTTCCGGGTGGTTGAGATTATCGTCGTCCCACAACGTTAAAATGTCGTGGGACGCGTACGCCGCAGCGTACGCAAGACCCTCCAACTGGGACCGTAAAGGGCGAGCAATTACTTGCACATCCAAATCGTCAGACAAAGACCGCTGCGTGTCAACGAAGGACTGGACTTGTGCTGCGTAATCGGTTGAATTGTCGACTACAATCACAAGCTCTTTCGTTACGTCGACCTGTTTAGCGAAGTCGATGATTGCTCGCTGCAGCTGTCCGTAACGTGACGGACGAGAAACGCACAGACAGGAAACACCGTGCATAGACCACTCCCTAGATTTTGTTGGCAAGTACCAGAGCGTCCGCAATAACAAACTCATCTGGGCGTTCTACGTCAAGACTCTCAATGATATCCACGTCAAACGCTTTGACGGTCACCTGCTCTACAGGCACGTTTACTCTGTAGACCCGTACACTGTCTACAGCTTCTTGACTCTTCAACTTTCTAACACCGGCAATTAGCACGGCACGCGATGGTTGTGCGTGTGTACATTTTCTACGGCGCACAGCGGTGACGCATGCTTCAATGCGTCCGCTTGGCAAAAACGGTGAGCTACACTTAGACACTACCACAATATCGGCATCGCTTGCTGGTCCAGTCGCGGATGTAAACCATTTGTCCAACATGTCCGGCCCAGCGTCTCGTAGGTCTTTAGGTAGATGCACCAGATCGACACTGTCTTCTGGCACCAGCTTTGCAATCTGCGATGCGAGACTCGCAGGAGTTACACAGACGATACGGTCGATACCCCGCACTTCTCGTAACTGTTCCAGACTCCAACACATCATTGGCTTATCGCCTAACCACTCTAAATACTTGGTCGTCTTGACCACCATTATGGCAACAGTCCGTGGCATGGTTCCCCCTAATTTAAAGCAGGTCTTCTTTTTCCATCAGGTCGCGAACGTCCTTAGGTACTTCACGTAATAATTCCTCCCAGTTCGTTACGCGTTGTGGTAGCGGTTTGTTGGGTAATCGCGAATAAGTCGGCTGCACGAGTTCGGGCAATTCAGGCAGTTCGATATGATCGAATACTGACCGCATTACCCGCTGATAGCTTGTGACTAGATCGCGATACGAGATCTCCAACCGATCGCTACAGGCATGTTTTATTTTTGCGGTCACCGCCGCGTGTGTCCGGCAAAACACATTGAGTTCTTCCGCATCCAACCGAATTGGGAACGGCATACGTCGCCGCGTTGTCCGTCCCCGCCGCATATGCCATATCCCAGATTGTTCCGCCTGCTTCAAACTAACGAAGCAGGCGACTGGGTTTCTTACGATCTGAATTACACCGAAGCCGCCTTCCCGATACCGTTCTTCCATCCAGTCATACAGCTCCAGTTGCTGTATGGTCACGTACGACAGATAACAGCCCACAGAGATCTCTTCCCGCAACGGTACGAACACAGTCTTGTTGATGTACTGTTGCGGGTTCGTTTCCAGCGGAACAAACCATTCTGGCCTATTCTCGCTTGCGGGAGGACCAAAGTAGGCTATGTGTGCTTCCTTGCGTTTCTCGGCGTCAGCATGAAACAAATCCACATGGCAGACAGCGTTTTTACGATTATTGATGCCGGAGATAACGGCTCCGGCTCCGCTGCGGACATCTCCCGTTATGATGTATGTCCATGGTTGCTTATCTGCTGTCACGAATATCGCTCCGGTCGAGTTACGCTGTAACAGGCTGCGACGCTTCTTTCGGTAGATCTGCCTGCACTTTAAGCCCGAACGGTTCCATCGTGTTGATGACGTGTGTTACGACTTTGGCATCCAGTTCCCATCGCCCATGATGCTCAGGAGTTGCGTGCCCCGCCATGAAGCTCTCGGCATCCAATACGTTGTGTCCGTCGTAGACCCGCATGAGCAGGGTGTTCACAGGCCAAGCAGCGTTATCGACCACGATGGAGAAATCCTGCCAATAACGCCGATAGAAATCTTCGTCTTCGCGACCGGTCACTTCCGCGAACATCTCACGGTCGTGTGGATACAGTATGGTGTTGGGGATGCCCTTCTTATCCGTGTGCATGTACGCCACGGAGTTTTGAATATCCAGTCGGATCTGCGTCGTTAACATGGTGGCGTAAAGTGGCTGACTTGCAAGGGTCAGATAACTGAGAAGATCTGGGTCGTACACGTCATCGTCGTCCCAGAAAGGAAAGACCAACGGTGTGGAAACTTTTTGAAGTGCTACGTTTCTTAGTGTCCCCACAGCTGCTGGTGTATGCTGCAGCTCGCGAATTGCAGGGTGCTCAACGTTCGTGATGGGCATGTCCGTCGTGTTGACAATTATGAGGTGCTTATTCGGGTGACTCTGGGCTACAAATTGATTGACCGCTTTGCGAGCTCTTCGAACGCGTGTCGGGTCGCTAAACACCAATATCGCTGTGACCGCTGACAGGGTTGCCTTACCTGCGGCCATCGTAGCGTCAAATAGTTCGCTACGACGTACCGTAGTCTGCAGGACCTTACGACTATCTTCCAAATCCTTCTCGATCGTTTTGATCCGTTCGCTGTTAACCGGTGCCACAGTATTCGCCCAATCCGAACTAGGTGGCACCGGTGTTCCGTCCCGAAGTGCTTTGACTTGGGCTGGAGTCAGTTGCGGAAAGATCTTCTCCAAACTTGCTTTTGCCATCTCAGCTACCGGGATGGTAGCCTTCCCGCCAATCTTTTGTCCGTCTTGCATATCGCAGTCCTCAAGCAAAAATGCCTGGGCACATCCCAGGGCTTGTAGACTGTTATACACTAAAGGGGGGCAAAAGCAACATTTAATGTGACAACCCGTTATCTGGGGGCTTTGGCTTCTTGAACTTGCGTGCGTCAATGATGAACTGTCGCACAGTATGCAGCAAGAAAGTAACACCGATGATGATCACAGGGCCGAACCATGCGATGCGTTCCCAAGTAATTTCCATGACAACCTCAAAAGTGGTTTTTAGATTCGAATAGGGACCACAGCTTACCAACAGCGAGTAGCTGGTCGTAGTCACCTACGCGGCGAAACAGATCGTGAATAATCAGTGGAGTACAGATGCCGGCGGACAGCGTGACCGTCGCCGGCTGTTTTAGATCACTTAACACGGCCAACACCTCACCTACGAGGTTGCGTCGGCGTAGATAGACGTTCTTCGGCGGTACGTCTATGAATGCAGTACATTTCAAATGTTTAGTAACGTGTCGATAACGTGGCGGACCCACAATCACCAAAGGCTTCGACTGGCACGCATGTACGAGCTGATCGAGAGCCTCGGGTGACTGGGAACACGGTTCAAAAGGATTTCGCTGCCACGCAAGCCCGTCTAACCCTGCAGCAAATATAGCATCAGTTGCTTTATTGTCTTCCGTGGCAATAACGAGACCATACTGCGGTCGTTCCATTAGCACGTTCCACAGATCGCTACGAAACTGGTCTGCGTACCTGTAGCCTGTCTTAGGTAGCAGCTTCTGCTCAGAACCTAACATGAACTGCCATTCCTGCGTCCCCCAATGACTGATGGTCATTGGTTTGGTGGAACGTAGAGAATCAAGTAGCAGCGGAAACGATAGGTCTTTGCCCACAGTATCCTCACGCGTTAGTTTGTTGCCGGACTAACGTGCAGCTACAGGTTTCGGCACGTTCAACTGAGCCGTGGGCACGATGCTTGCGACCTTTAATGCCTCTTTCATTACTTTCGATGTCATGATCGAACTCCTAAATTAGGAAAACTAAAGTCTTCAGTTATTGTGACGCGTTTTACCTGACTTATTTAGCTGGTAAATACTCGCGTTTTTCGCAGCTTAATGTCCGCGTGCATCTGCGGAGTTTGGGTGAAATTGTAATTGGGCAAACTCTTACGGATGTCCGCGTAGATATCCCCGTAGGTGCTACCCAAGGAGACACCGCGGCCAAAGGCTTTGGTGGCCCAAAACGAAAAGGCTCCGCACGGTCTGCCGGCAATCTCTGCGTCAGCACTGGTCTCGTTATCCCGACAACCCGAAAAGTACACAAGACCAGGTAGAACCTTGTTGGTACGTACAGGCTGGGTCAGGGCACGATCCAGTTTAGCCAGAGCCGCAGGATCTTGTGTGAATGTCGCGGGCGGTATCATCTTGTGTTTGACGTAAGTATCGCGGTCTTGGAGTGGAGCCATGCGGTACAGGGTGCCAGAGTGGCAACAGTCCGCGATAACCACCAAACTAGCTTCGGCGTGGAGCTTGGACAGCACAAGGCACAACGTATCATCCACAATCAGATTGCGACCGTCTTCACCCATATCGTAAGGACACATTGCTTCGTCTTTGCCGTCTGGCTCGTCCCCGTTTGTGTCCGGAAGCCAGGTGCCGTGACCAGAGTACGTAAACACACCCACGTCTCCTGCGTGCAGCTCGGAGATGAGGGTCGTTAGGCCACCTAGAATGTTGTCGCGAGTTGCCTGGCTTTCTTTTAGCTGTTGGACAGTGAAGCCGTTGGCGTGCAGTAGATGGGTCCAGTCGTCTGTATCATTGAGGCAACCACGTAGGGCGAATTCCGTGCCTGCGTAGTTGATCCCTACACAAAGTGCTTTCTTAATCATGATGAGCCTCCTTGCTCGAAACATGATTACATTTTACCGCTTACGCCGGTGGCAGTACAGCTACAACGTCGTCCTCGCGAAGCAGAACAAACTCGTCTGCTTTCTTCCCAGAATTCATTGGATCTTGTATCTCCAGACCAGCCCAGCCGGTGATAATCACGCGTTGTCCGACTTCCAGGTCCATAGGCACACGCTCCCCATTCTCCAACTTACCTGGCCCAACGGCCCACACGGTTCCGGTCTGCTGCTTGTCGTTTGCGAACGAATCCGGCAACAGGATCCCACCGGGCGTTTCGTTCTTTTGACTGATGTCACGACGAACAACTACCCGATCGTTGCGAGGAATACACCGAGCCATGGGCGTGTCGGGGATATCGGCACCAGTAGGAAAGGTCATAACTTGCTTCTTCGGGGGTACCCGTTTCTTCAACTCAGCCATCTTAAAAGCTCCTCAATCTAAAAACCACTTTTTAAATCAACCACACATTACGCCTGTGTAGCTTGCGGTACAGACCGCAGGGACGAAACAACAGCCAGCAACTCGATAAAGCCGTTATGGGCTCCACCGTGTCGTTTCTGTTTTTTACCGCTATCCGCCAGGTGCGAGAAAACCGCGTCCATGATGGTTTCTAGCCGTGTAAGCGGTTCAATGGGTTGTGGGACCGTCGGCCCCTGAAACCCGGCACAACCTGGCGTGTGTTCAAGTACTCCACGAGCCGCTTCGATAATGTCGATATTCTTGCCCGCGAACTCGATCGTTCCTAGCTCGTCCGGCGTAATAACCGGATCCAGTGCTTTCACTGCCACAATCACATCTGACCACTTGCCCCACTGCTTGAGAGCATCCGGAGAGAAGTATGCGGTACCGATTCGCAAGTTGCCTACGTGATCTAACCGAACACGTGCGTTGCGATCTAGGGCAATTTTCCAACGATTCGCAATTTCCTTAGACTCTTGTACACGCCGGGACCGCGTGCTGAGTGCGCTCAAAGCTTCCAGGATGTGACCGATCGCTCTGTCGTTTTCAGGACAAGCGGTCACTGTTCCTTGATACGCGGTTAAACGGTGCAGTGTGATAGCCAGCAAAACTTCGTTGGTCAGTCCAGCACTTGGACGTAACGCAGTGGTATATACGGCAGGTACGGCGTGATCTTTGGCCTCATAGGTCACGATGTACCTACCAGGCACGTGAAGCCCCGCTGGAGTTTGTCCGTACACCGCCATAACGTCTATGGCGTGGTTCATGTCGTCGGCACCCATGTCCTTCTTGTGGGCGGTAACAGCTTCAGATTCTACGCGTTTTGCGTCTTCCATCTTATTCCCCTGTTGGTTGTGTTTCTTGACTCAAACGGGTTGTTCTTGCCTGGAGATGTTTCATGGCGACGGCCAGGGCATCAACGGCACCCTGGTACTCGTCGCACGGGGCATTGCCCATTTGTTGCAGTTCTATTCTGTGTTTAACGACTGCGAGTAGCACTTCATCCGTCAGTCCTAGATATTTCGGCAAAGATATCTGACTGACAACTTCATCATTCTTCAGCGTCTGCACAACGTACTCCGCTGTGCCTCTTCTTCCAACTGTGGCCTGCACCCGGATCTTGCGGTTAGGGTCCGACGCTACCCCAGGGCACATGTGATCCGTTATGGTGCATACTAGCGGATAATCCGAACTGCCTTGCAAAAACATAAAGTCTCACCTAGTTGTGCACGAATAATGGCGTCGCCACATAAGCCGTCTTATTCTTGGCCTTAGCCACCAATCGGTTGATATAGTCTCCGTCGCCGTCAAACGTAATGCGATCGAATTTGACGCCGGCTATAAGGTCCTTATGTGCCATAAAAGCACCGAGATCTAGTTGACCCTTCTTGGGTCTGCTGCGATGTACGGCCCATTGTTTATGGGAACGAATAAAATCGCAATACACAAAACGCGTGTTCTGGCGTTGAGCTTCGTGAAGCATCCACTCCAGAAACACAGGCATGTAGTAGTTGTCCTGGTTTGTCTGCAGGAGCCATTGAGCCCCGCCGCTCACCAAAATCTCCGCCGTCTGTTGTCGATGCGGATGCCCAAACTGCTGTTGCCGCGTTGCCGTTTCTCGAATCTCTACGCGGGTATCTTTAGTCAAATCTGCAAGTACAGAATGCACGGCCACAGGAGCAGGCCCGTCGTGTGCGACTTCCATTCGCCAGTTCCCGTAGGTTTGCGACTGGAACGAGGCAATTAGACAACGTAGTGCGTGTAGCTCACGACAATCCTCGTGCGAAATGTACGCAGCTACACTGATACCGACAAGCGGGCGATTTTCGACCTTACGAGGCTTCCAAAATCTCATGTTACACAATCCACTGCGTTTATAAGTACGTGATCAAACTCTTCTCGCATCTGGGCTACATCTCGCGTGTAGTGGTTGTTCAGACCGTGTACCGCGTCTCTTTGATTTACCCGCGTGCGTCGGCTCATCATGCGGTCCAGATAGAAGTCCCAACCCAGTCTTGGGTAGTGCAACAACCGTAGGCCTGCAAACTGCCTGAGCTTAAACTCAGGCATACCGACCGTTGTTACGTGATGAGCCCCCGGAGTAAACAGCAACGTATCCACACGATCGGGCATGAAGATGCACGGTTTGGAATACGTCGGCGTGGCTATCCCTGTACGCACGACGTTGGGTAGATGTTCACCTTCTTTCGGAAACTCCGTTGAAACCATGTCGTAGCCTTGTGCTCGACATATCGATGTATTTGACTCCTTTATGCTCTGCAAGAATCGCGACATGTCGTTGTGGTAGACGAACTCATCACAATCTACGATTACGACGAAATCCGCACACCCCCGAGTCAGGTCACACAGACTGTTACGGATACCCACCATGGCGTTTAGTTCTGAGTGGGTATTGTCCGTTGCGTACGGGACACGAAGTACCTTGGGATACAAGGCGTCGCACAGTTTCGCCGTATTGTCCGTACTTTCGTTATCGAAGACAACAATTACGTCGGCCCCGAGCCAACCCAGGTAATGGTCAAAGAAGAATGGCAACATCCGTTCTTCGTTCCACGCAAACGTGTATACCCAGATCTTGTTGCCGCCATTACCACCACCGCTTACGTACTGCACGGGTCACTCTCCTCGGTTCACCCGGAAACTACTAGGGTCCCTGGTATAGGCAGACAGGTCCTTAGGTGCTGGAAGTTTTGGTAGTTTGAGCTCCTCCGTTAGTCTTGCGTAATCTTCGTGAGCGTTGGCAACCCCGATAAATGGAGTCATGCTCATTACGGACACGCCCAACGTACGCAAGATTCCACGCACCTCAGCGGTAGACTGCCGGTACAAAGAGTACTGATCGTCTGGCTTCATTCCCAACCACTTCACATGCTGGTCGTGTGCGTGGCAATCGCCGTTGAGGGCGTAGCCGTCGCACCCAACTAACACGATGTGCCTGGCACCCATACGCGCTGCCAGGTCCATAGCACAGGTCTGTACGCCTTCTCCCAGGTACAGCGTATCCTGTGGACGCAACCGCACGGACTTCAGGACGTACGAGGTATCAAACACGTAATAATGCGGATCCATAAACTGTAGATCCGCCCGTGGGGGTTTCCTTTTAACGACCCATCTTGTCGGTTGTTCGCTCCACCGGTTGTGGCGTCGCGGCTTGACCGCGTCATAATCCGCCAGCAACTCTGGATGCACCGTAATAGAGTACGTAGGCTCCAGATGCCTCCACGCCTGGTTCAGCCCTATGGTGATATGCTCGTTGAAGAACGACAAATCAAAACATCGTAAGGACGGGCCGGTCCCTACGATGTAAATAGTCTCACCAGCGTGTCTTTGATACAGGGCTTGAATATGCATAAAACCTCAATGGAATTTAAGCTGCAGAGAGAGGGCACTACAGACCTGCCGTACGATACGGCGTAGCCCGTCAGGACAGCACACAGCTTCGATCTTCTTAACACCGCGCAACCACGCAGACTGTGTCGCAGCGAACCACGCATTACCGCACAGCTCTTCCGGATGCTGCGTTATGTACGCGGATGGATAGTATAGGGTCAGGCCTTTCGGCATATTCCCGGCGTGCGGTTTAGGTTGTATGGTGTGCCGGAGGTAATTCGCCGTGTTCCCTTGCGAACTGTCCGTAGGGAAAACACAATACGAAGCTAATCCAGTCTGCAGGGCCGCCAGAAAGTCATCAGCACGGTCGAACCAAACTTCTGTGCACGCACTGACCGGTAAGCGGTTAACCAGGCAAACGTCGGGCGTGGTCGGAATACGCCCGTGATTGTAACTGGTATCGTTACCGAACATGAAAAGCGTCTCTGGTGCTGGCTGTGCTCGCAACGCCATCAAGTTAGCAATCGCCGCACGTTCTAGTAGCCTTTCCGTTTTCCAGGATGAGAGTAACACGTCCTCCCGGCTGAACTTGTTGTGTACCAGTACCGGGTTAGCTACTTTACCCACGTCAGAGGCCAACACGTTGTACGCATCCGGCAGTTGCCCCACATTCATTGGGAGATCTTTCAACACGTCGATAAACGTACCCTGGTCACAGGTTTCGTAGCGGTGCCCAAACGCGTCTGTGACTTCCTGCCAGCGTGTAATAAATTTGCGGACTTTTTCCGTGTTGGCGAGTAGCATAACCCCTACGTTGTACTTCTCCTTTACGTTGCCCTCCCGTTGTCGCACTAGCATATCGTACGATCCTAGCTGCGGTTCTAGCTTCGACAGATCTCCTACCAGTTCACAATCCGCATCCACGTATAGCACAGGTTGCGTGGACGCTTTTAGCGTCTTTGCGATGATGTGTAGTTTGTGCGTTACGTTCTTCCACCACTTCCCAAAATCCTGCCGGTGATACAAAGCGCAGTCAAAGCCTTTTGCTCGCATAGCGTTTTTAAGTCGTACCGCAGCCACGCGGTATGCTCCACCTGTCTCGTAACAACATACTTTCATATCGATTAGCCTTTAGAGTTGGGTGATTTCAAGAACTTACTTTGTGTGGGGTACTTGAAGGGCTGTACAGCGGTTCGCTTGGCGACCACCACGTTGTGAGCCCCATACGGTATATTGCACCCAGTCGTTGCAGTGAAGGGGATTACGTTGGGGGCTTTTACGATGGATTCTACGACATTGTGTACGACGATCTCGCAGCCGTTTTGCTTCAAGACATCGTGGTAGAACGTCGGACTGATGGAATAGAATCCGTGGTTGGGGCTATTAGCCGGTGTGACGGATAGCAAGTGCCCGCCTTCTTTCAACAGCTCGATCGCACTGCGGATACCTTGAGCCACGTTGAATAATTGTCCCAGACTGTTGTCGTACACGAAGTCATAGGTGCCTAGCCAGTCTTGCGAAAACGGTTCATTGAGATCTTTAATTATCTCGCACCCTCTTGCCCGCACGACATCAAAACAATCCAGATCCCAACCACACGCCTTAAACAACTGCGAGGTGTCTACCACGCCAGGCAACCACGCTCTTGCCTTGTGCCACGCTATGATAGCCTCGGAATCCTCACGGTAAGGTAGCTCTTCAACATCGGGACCGAACACGTTTTCGAGCTGTGGCCGTGTAAGCAATAGATCGTGGCACGAAAACATAGCAGCTCTGAACTTATTCGGTTGCTCACTTTGCTGCAGCCGTTGTAGTTGCTGTCGCAAGAATACCTGACGAATCAGTTTCGCCGTATACAGTGTGATGGCCATTAGCCCCCCTTGTATTTCTTCAAAGCAATTGTTCCACAATCAGTCACCGATCCGAAACTGACCAGTCCTTCGTGGAGAGGTTGCCGCTTTGCTTCTTCGATCGTGTCGTGTGCGTGTGCCCAGAGATCACCTTTGGCAACGGTGTACTTGGTGACCTTACGCACAAGTTCTATTATCTTGCCGTAGATGAACTCGTTGACATTGTGCTTGGGGTCTGTCGTTTCTTCTTGCTGCCACCCGATCCAGGTAGCAGTGGCAGCGTAGTTGGCATGTTCAACATTCGGCGAGCGGACGTCGAATACGTACGTACCGTACATTGAGCCAAACGTTTCACGGTTAATATAGTTGACAGCGACCTCGATCTTATACGGGTCAAACCTGTTGGTGGCTGTTACGATGTTCCGGACGTCTACCCCAAGCGTTGTACCTTGTGACATCAAGTACTCGTACACAGCCAACGCACCTAACGGTGCTGCTGCCAGCGCACACGCCTTCCACGTACTCTGAGCGTAGGCCATTAACTCTTCTGTACTTGCAAACATTGCAGCGAGTCGAGCTGTTGCATCTTCCGTAGCCATTTAGCTGTCCTTTATTTCTTGTTCCCGCATTTAACGCACGCGTATACCGAAAACACCGGCTCTTTGGTGCCGTGCGAGTCGCCAAATAGTGTTCGCGTAACTTTGTTACTTACCTCCGCGTCATATTGCATAGGCGTCCCGCATTTCGGACACGGTCGACCCCTGGCAACCCAGTCCTGGTCTGGTCTCTCGTAAAGATGGTCGTCGTCTTCCGTAGCCATTACTTTAATACTCCCGTCCTGCGGTGCAGGCCTTTGTCGTGACCCAAGTACGCACCCAATGGTGAGAACTGAATCACGGTGTTGTTAGGGCCTACAGCCGTTGCCAAATCAATGGCGCGGACATCACGTGCAGCGTTAATTCCCTTTTCCAACTGCACACAATCATCCCACCTTTCGTCCTTGCGAAACTTGCCAGAACTGTACCGTGTGACCATCTGGTTGATGACTGTCAAGCCGCCCAACTTCAGGTGATAGCCAACAACACCTGTCTCAATGGCGGTGCGTTTGTTCTTCAAGTAGATGCAGCCGTACTTGTCCGAGAACCAAGATGCCACAACGTCCGCGGGTGTGTGCTGCAGAAACACAGCATCTGAATCCACCCACATCATAATGTCGAAGTCGTTGCGGTACATCTTGGCTATGAGCTGTGCGGAGCGTACCTTACGCAACCACCGAAAGGCGTTGCGACAAAACCAATAACCGACACAGGGCAAACGGTGGTGCTTTGAGTGTACGTCCAGCGGCTTAACGCGGCACCTGCACAGAGGTTCTCTTGCCGTGCCGCCCAGTTCCACCGGTATCACGGCCTTGTTGTTGCTGAGGAACGTGTCAAGGAATATGTCTCCCTCCAACCTGTGCCCTTCAGCGTTAGGCGTTGGCGGAAGGTCCATTCCTTCGGTGAAAGCAACTAGCTTGTCGCCAGTGCCGGTAGCAACAAAAGAAGAGACGAGCCTAGATGCACTCGTCTCCCACATATCCGCTGAAAAAGTCGTAGCCCAAAGCACTTTCATATCAACCTCATTTTTTAACTATCACGGGCGTGTCTACATCGTCGTCGGCAGGCAGAGGCAGGTCCATCTCTACGTGTGGATTAAGTCCCCCCAGGCATTTGGATAACGCGATGAGCTTGTCCTCAACGGGCGTGTCGCACAACCCAGCGGTCGCTGCGTTTATTGGAACGATTTTCGCTTCACCGTCATCGTCGATTACAAGCAGCTCTGTTAGCTCGAATTCCGTGGGTGTGAAAAGGTACGGTCCCACCTCAATTGACTCTGGAGCCGATGCGGTTAGGTCATCGCGTATTTTCTGTTGTTCTGCCTGTCGTTCAGCCTGTAACGCTTTGGCCTCTTTCTCGAAATTGTTAGCTAACCAGTCGCGTGCTAGTGCGTAGCGATCAGGTGTCTTCTCGCACGCAACAATGACCGACCCTGTGGTAGGTTCAATCCCAGCCGTTGGGGCCGTGCTGTCCGAGATTATCTCTGCACGACTTATGGTCAAGTCTATGGGGTACTCAATTTGCCGCGATTCTGGAAAGTCACTGTAAGCTGCGAATTGCTTAGCCCACGCGTCGTAGTCCGGGGCAGTGCGTTCGTCCGCAGGTTTGTCGAAAGTCTTCAGATTAGCCAGAACCCGGCTGTACAGAATCTCCCACGCCTGGCGTGCAATACCTTCCAAATTGATCGTGTAATGGATAGCGTGTTCAACCTTCGCAAAATCTGTATACCCTTCACGCCAGGCCCGCACGTGCATTGCAGCAGTCAGAACCCCAAATACGCTTAGGTCCGGAGCCTTTTTACGCGTTGGGTTCGCGTCGAACCACTTCTGTATCGCGTCACACATAGCCTTACCTGCGGCTACGGTCTCTTCCGTTTTCTGCTTCACCCACTTTTCCAAAGCCGCAAGATCGTCCGTTTTCACCTTCAAATCGTCACTAGCCATGATCATTTCCTGTAAAAGGTCTTAATGGTCTCCACCACGTAAGCGACATCCTCGTCGGTTAGGTATTGGTGGCAACCAATGTAAAATGCGTTATCAATCAGCCACGATGCCACTGGGTTCTGCTCTCGCAAGTTTCCGTACTTGCAATACACAGGTTGGTTCACCAATGGCAACAAATCTCTCGTCTCGATCCCACGCTCTTCCAGGTATTGCGTGAGCTTTGGTTTGTCCCCCGCACGCAAGCATACCATTGGGAACATCATGTACACATGCTCGCATTGGTACGCCACGCGAGGTAACTGCAACACATCCTGCAGATCATCCAGTCCGGTCAGATACTTGGTGGCGATCCCCTTGCGTGCGGATACAATTTCGTCTTTGCGCTCGAGTTGTGCCAGCCCAATTGCGGCCTCCAGCTCGGTACACCGGAAACTGTGCCCAATGCTCGTAAACTTGAACCTGCGATCGATAACTTCTTTGAGCTTATCCCCGGTTAGCCCGTCATCGTCATCAATGCTTAGATAGATCCCATCCCTGCCGTGGTTCATTAAGCTACGCAATTTGACAGCCACGTCTGGGTTCGAAGTAGTAGCCAGACCGCCAACCCCAGTGACGATGTAGTGAGCCATGTAAGTGCTGAAGCACCCAATGTCTCCCCACGATCCCACCTTGCGACCAGCACAACTGGCAAAGGTAGTCTCACAGCTGTCTTCAATAATCCGGAGGTCTTTCACTTTGGCAAAATTGGCAATCGCTGGCATCTCTGCAGACTGGCCCGTGAGGTGCACTGGGATGATTGCCCGGGTGCGTTCTGTGCAGGCCTCAAATAGCTTCATAACGTCGATGTTGTAGGTGTACGGGTCCACATCTACGAACACGGGAACCATATTATTATGTATAACCACATTTGCCGTTGCTACGAACGTCGTAGCCGGCACCAAAACCTCGTCCCCGTCTTTCCACCCATGAAGCTCTTTGAGGGCCTGTAATGCAATATGGAGGGCCGAAGTACCGGAGTTACAGAACACGGCGAACTTGGAATCGTGTTCCTTGGCCCACAATTCTTCAAAAGCTTTGGAAAACGGGCCATAGGAGAGACGTCCGCTCAGCATTACCCGGTTGACGTACGCCCATTCCTTGGAACCCGGTTTGAAATCGCCCACTGTAACTTGCCGTCCTTGGCTTCCCATAGCGCTCTCCTAGCTCACGAACTTTAAATAATCTGGGTGCAACCCGTTAGTCGGTCGCCAGTCCTCCTTGACCCCAAACTTAGCCACTGCGGCTTTCACTTCTTCTGCAGTTACGGCCCCATCCGCTAAAGCAAGCTTCAATGCGGTTTTCCACAAGTAGGCCAGCGGGTGGCTCGGTTTGTACCAAGGTTGTTCCGGCTCCTTGGTGTAGTGTAACAACTTCGTCTGCCCAAGTGTGTAGACGTTTAGGTTGTTCCACGTCTTTTCGATGCGAGTGGGTGCAGCCGCGGTCCACCAGTGCCACAAGTTGAATTCAGGGTTCGAGCCTGGTACAAGCTCCTGACAGTGCATGAACTTGGCGTACTTCTCCCGCGTGGCTCCTTTCAGGAACGAAAGTACATTGGCAATGTGCCAACCGACTTCTCGCTGTGCCCTTTCGCAATCAATAACCATTACAGAAGTCTGAGGTGCCGGGGTCTTGTTGTACTTATCGGGTTGATAGGTACACCAGATAGATGCGTCTGCAGATGGTTGCTGATCTGGCTTTGTCCATAAGTCTGCAATGTCGGACAGCACCAGCTGGTCTGCATCCAGATAGATGGCCCGTCCCTTCCAATTACAAAACTCTGGAATCATCCAACGTCGCAAGGAGAACCCTGTGCCTACAGTTAGCCCTGCTGTGGAGTATTCCCACTCTGGGCCAATCATGGGCACGATCTGCACGTCAGCCTTGGTGGTTTTCCGGATGCTGTGCTCCAGCACCTTGCGTGGTATCTCCGTCTTGGGTTCGGTTCCAATGAATATCCGAATCGGCTCGCTCATCTTCCTTCGCCGCCTCCACAATAAGTTTGTTTTCTTTAGCCCGCAATTTTTGCACGATTTCTAGCACGGTCTCCCGCACCAAGGACATGCCACCCTTTGCAAACAAATCAGCACGTACCGCGTGACTCATGTTACTAAGAACTGAATTGTAAAGTCCCGTATCAATCAGGGACAACGATGCTGGGCACGAAAGCGTGTTGTTGGTTTTAGCAGACGCCAAGCAAAGCTTATCGATGAGGACGATGTATTCACTCATCTCCAGATCCGGTTCTGCCGGTGGTTTCAGCTTGTGGCGTGCGACTAGCGCCACGGTCGGATCTGGTGGTCCTTGTTCGGGCTCCGGCTGCAGCGGTTCTCCACCGGGTAACACTTTGATAACCATAGCGTCTGGCGCTGCGTTGTTCATTGCCTGGATTAATGGAGGCAACGGCTCAACTGGCTTCTTTAGTTCGTCCAGCAGAGTGAACGCACGGTTCGCCTCTTCCGCAAACGTTACTGGCTTCTTCAATACGGCCAATAGTGCTTCCGTTTGTGCGCACATGTCTACGAATGAAGACGAGGACGCCGGAACCTCGTGGGGTAGGTCTGCCGGTTTCGTTTCCGGCGGGTCTGGTTTAACTTCTACCAGAGGCTCCGCCTCTACCGCTGGTTTGGCTTTCCGTCCAAATAACCATCTGTATAAACGCATACTAACTCCTAGTTGGGGTCTTTGTTGTACCCAGCAATCGCAGATTAAAGAACCTCGTTCCCATGTCCGTGTACATTGCTTCGAGCTCCCTAAGGTACGTGAGGTGCCCGAGATCCATATCCCGGATAGGTTCTATGCGAAGTGCTAGTGATTCTAACCAGGTATCAAATGCGGCAGTATCAGCTGCCTGAATACGCCGCACTTGTTCTTTCCTACTCTCAGCTGCCATAGCTTACTGCTCACGAAAGATAGCCGAGATTGCGGAAAACAAATCGTAGACACGCCAGCCCCCTTGGGGAACAGGGCCATATATCGCAGCGAGTATCTGGATTCGCTGCTCAACAGTGCAAGGTACTCGCTCCAAACTGAGCCTGTGTTCGTACCAGTGGTCGTAGAGTACCAGCTTGAACGCATTCTCCTCAACCGTCACGCCCACTTCGTAATCTACAAGCTTCTTGATTTTGCACTTGATCAAGTCCTGCCACGCGATATGTTCCGCCGCGATTTCGGCACGTTCGTCCGCTTCACGTACCTGCCGCACTTCCGCTGCAGCTTTGGCGAGGGCTTCTGGGGTTAATCCCGTGTCAGCCATCTTTACGCACCTCATCTAACGCTTCCATGTGCGCCAGCAACACCTGTGCTTCCACCTTGGCCTCTTCGGATAAAGTCGGCACTTGAGTCAAACCCTTCAAAGCCGTCACAGCACTGATGCGGGCTTTCTCTAAGCCCTCTTCCAACTTAGCCATCGTTCCTTCTGGCTTCCCAATCAACTCGTCTTCCGTGACGCCTAGCTCCGCCAAAAGTCGTTTACATTCGAGACGTGTCTTCTCGTAGTCTGCAGCTAGCCCTGCGATACGGTCGAATTGGGCTTGGACACGTTTATCCACATCATCGTCAAATCTGGACGGTACGGGGTTGCTGTTTGTGGGAAGACTTTTGGTGAAGTCAACACCCTCAAACTGCTTGGCGAGGCTGGCGGCACGTAGACGCTTCACTACGGCCTGGACATCCTCTGCGTTTGAGTCAAATACCCAGTTGGGGTCCGCCTGGGCCATGACCTCCATTTCCTTCCGGAACTGTATCGCCGTTGCAGATCCAAAGCAAAACTCAAGTTTGTTTTGGTACACCTGCACCTTCAGAGAGTTCTTTGGGGTCATCTGTGTGGGCGGTAATTTGTTTTCTTTTTCTTCCACGTTGGGTCTCCAAAGCTTTTATTACTACGTCTATGTCGCCATCGCTCAACTCGTCCATCGGCTGGCCTAGTTCAATCAAGGCCAGCCGACATTCTCGTATGGCGTCTTTACATCTTTGCACGACTGCCGGGATACAGGTAACTTGGGCCTGTATCCGCTTGCAGTCTTCATCCGTGGGCAGCTGTCGCTTCAACTTTTTGGTCACTTCTTCTTTCTCCACCAGAACAAAACCCTGGTGAGATCTAAAAACCACTTTTTAAATCTCTGACGACGCAAGTGCCGATCCATGCGAGTTAGCAGTACACTGCGAATCATGGGAGCACCGCCCACAGCAAACAATCGCATTCCCTCCTCCGTCGACATTTTGAACCACATTTGCCTGTAGGCGTTCTTTTGTTTTGGTGTGAGATACGCAGGCGGATTGATGGTGTTCGCCTTGGTCTCAAACTCTGCTGCGTATGTGGACTCCATCATCGCCGGGTCCATGCGTTCGGCACTCGCCGTATAGCGATCCGGAACTACGTTGGGGTCCCGTAGCCCCTGTGGCTCGCCCTTCGCTGCCGTAGCTTCGCCCCAAGGGGTCATCGGGTTGATCGCCTCAGCATATGCAGCCAGAATACGCTTCTGGTCTTCATTCAATTTGGTCATGTCGTACTTCGATGCATCAAACGCAGCCATGTCATACTCCTAGTTTAATCCACTTACCTTTTACACGACGCACAGTAGCTTCCAGCTCCTTAGTTTGAGCATCGAAAGACTTGTGCCCGTTTGCCAGTTTTGTTGCAGGGTCAAACGCTACGCCATAACCGGTGCCGCCGTCTACACCGATCGAGTAGATGTTACGTACCCCTGCAGCTGCCAATATGTTGAAAACGCCCACCGCACTGAAGTAACGCAGGCGAATGGTGGGCAGGGATAACTTCTTGGGACGCTTACCTGCTGTGGTCGCGTTATATGATATGAGTCTCGGTCCCAGTGCCGCAACTTTGGAATAGTCCAGCACGGTCTTGTCTCCTGCCCTGAAACGCACGTGCGGGTACCAGGGCAAGCATACGAAACAGTTGAGCTGGTTAATGCGCTCGAGATTGTCCTCAAAGGCTTCTATGTCCACGAAGTGCATTATGTGCGGCAGGGTAATCCGACAGGCATGATTCAACGTGATGATGCGGTACTTATCCGTGTCTAGTTCGTTGAAGCGGTCGCTGGTTGGGCCTTTACCTACCACTAACCATCCTCGACTGGGCACGCCATTAAACAGAGACACGACGTTTGTTACGGAGTTAACGCTCATGGTTCAACAGGCCTCGCGGTTCTTATTTTGTGTAGCAGATCCACCAGGGTCTTTGGCGGATCATTAGATACTTCCGGTTCTGGCCGTAAGGTCACTCGCTGCACACCTCCCGCCAGCCAAAACCGTGCAGGAGGTGGCATTGTCTTGAGCACTTCCAGTGCCGCGTCTGGGGTACTGAAGACGTGAGCGTAGGCTACCCCGTGATAGCCTAAAACGAAAGAACGGTCTGGACGCCTTTCTACAAAAGCATCCAGACCGGAGTCTGGCTCAAGATATGGGTAGAAGATGACCCAGCCTACCCCCAAAACGGATTTGGACATTTCCGCCCTTCCTCATAACCATTCGGCCCGCAATTGCAAGCATCCGGATAGCAAACCTCAGGAGCCTCGGAGTGTTTAGTGGTTATGTCGATTAGCTGTTCGTCTGTGCGGGCCAGCATGAACTCCCGCAGCCGTTCGCCTTTATCCGTAAGCCACCCGAAACGCGGCGAGGTTCCGTATTCCAGAATATCCGCTTGTGCCAATACGTTGATTAGAAGCCACGTAACTGTGGGCGTTAGTTGCTCTTCGAGTGTTCTGTAGTCGTATGGACTGGCGAGGAGGCCCTTCTGGCAAAGCACAAGAAACTTACGCAGGGCTGGAATGATGTAATCTTCGCCGGTTCCGTAGCCAAACCCAAAGGTGTTGTGCTCCCAATCGCGAAAGTGATCTGCGAGCGTCTTTGTGGACTTAACGATATCGGCCATAAAATCCTCGTATACCTGTATGTTTAGGGCGACCGCAGCGAGCTTTAGATCTCGCTGCGGATGTTCTCTGCTACCGGCGAAACATCACTGGGAAGCGTAGCGTCATGCTCTTTAGCGATGCCACCTACATCCAGTCGCACAATGTCGTGCTCCTGGGCTTTACCATAATACACCTCTAATAGCTGCGTAGCTTGCAGGGCTTGAAAGCGATGCCACAGTCCCGGCTCTACCGTGAGAGACATACCGGGCTGCAAGGTGTAGATAGTGATTGTGGCGGCGTCTTCTGGGGATGCCCACACAATCACGACAAGCTCGCCGGACACTACGTAGAACTCATTGGTTTTACGTTTGTGACAATGCTTGCTGGAGAAACCGCCAGCGTTGATGCTGGCGTGCCAGACTTCATGCGTGTCATTGTGGTAGACACGCTTAGTCTTTCCCCAACTCTTCTCGATGACTTCTGGACAAACTGGATTCGACATCGATATCTCCAGGTGCGTCTACCTTGCGGTAGCCCAAGGACAACAGGATATAGAACAACTCACGATTGGTCGGGAACGTGCGGTGGTGCTCTCGCTTGTACTTGTCCACCGCATTGGCAAACTCTACCTCTGCTGGGGTGTATTCAATATCGCTTGTGCACGGATTTTGACAGGGAGGAAATCCTGCCCGAGCTACCTTGGTAGATTTATTCTTGGCCATACTGTTCTCCTTGTTGTTGTCCAAACAATTGGGCAAGCCACTCATTGCGGGCTTGCAAAGCATTCGGTTGCACTTGTCCTGGCTGTGCAACACCTGGGCGTTGCCCTTGCGTACCAGGTGCCCCTTGAGCCTGCTGGGCCTGGGTTTGATTCGCAAGGAAATGTGGTAACAACGCTGTAAGGGCCGAAGCACCGCCAGCACCTGCTAGCATTGGAGCTCCTGCAGCAACTCCGCCGCCGGCCCCCAAGGCTCCGCCCAAGATCATCAATTTCTGTAATGGGCTCATGGTCTCGGGATTCATGCCTAAAGCTTGAAAGATCCCATCTGTGTGCCCCATGGCCTTATCGAACATACCACCACCGGTGCGTTTCAATGTACCAGCAAGATCCAATTGACCGTTTTGGTTAATCAGACCTTTCTCGTTGAGGTACTGATCCATGAAGTTTGCAGCGTGGTCTTTCAATTCTGGAAGCAACTCTGCAGCAGTTTCTCCTGCAGAGTTGTGTACCGTATCCGAAATGCGATTGTCCAACGCGGACAACCCACCTCCAACTGCTGTGGCACCTAACGTACCAATACCTAGCATTCGCCCAACAGCTCCTGGGCGCACACCTTTCATCCACCCAAACGGTCCACCCATCGTCCCCATTTGCCCGCTAGTGAGCGAAACGGGCTTACCTGC
>Ga0075163_10003637_pt1 | contig 20732 bp, 18 predicted proteins | sample JI1023141ADNA_FD_71478 | JGI IMG/M metagenome (GOLD analysis project Ga0075163, IMG submission 71478) | Wastewater effluent complex algal communities from Wisconsin, to seasonally profile nutrient transformation and Carbon sequestration -... | ecosystem: Engineered > WWTP > Effluent > Algae... | reverse complement strand
CGCGGCTGCACGGCTCGTCGGTGGAGTTCGCCGAGCACAAGGAGTACTCGCCGGGCGACGAGCTGCGCCACATCGACTGGAAGGCGCTGGCCAAGCTCGATCGCTACTACGTGAAGCAGTTCGAGCAGGAGTCGCAGCTCACCGCGTACCTGGTGCTCGACGCGTCGGCGTCGATGCGCTTCGCCGGCGCCGGGATCAGCAAGGTCGAGTACGGCGGGCTGGCGCTGGCCGCGCTGGCGTACCTGGTCAGCCAGCAGCAGGACAAGATCGGCCTCTACGCGTTCGGCCCGCGACCGGCGCCGCTGCACGTGCCGCCGCGCGCCAAGGGCAACCACCTGGCCGACGTGCTGGCGGTGCTCGACGCCGCGATCGCCGACACCGGCACCGGCGACGCCTCGCCGGCCGACGCGCTCGATCGGATCGGCGAGCTGGCCCGGCGGCGGCGCGCGCTGGTGGTGCTGGCCTCGGACCTGTTCGACCCCGACGATCGCACGCTGCCCGCGCTGCGCCGGCTGCGCGCGCTGCGCCACGACGTCGTCGTGCTGCACGTGCTCGCGCCCGAGGAGCGCACGCTGCCCTACGAGGGGCTGACGTTGTTCGAGGCGCTCGAGGGCGATCACAAGCTCCTGGCCAACCCGTCGGCGATCCGCGCCGACTACGTCGCGAAGATGGACGCGTTCCTGGCCCGGGTCACCGACGAGCTGGGCCGGGCCGGCGTCGACTACCACCTGGCCGAGACCACCCGCCCGCTCGACGAGACGCTGCTGGCGCTGGTCGCGGCGCGGCGCGGCCCGCGGGAGCGCCGATGACGTTCCTCGCGCCGCTGATGCTGGTCGGGCTGATCGGCGTGGCGATCCCGCTGGTGATCCACCTGATCGGCCGGCGCCGCGCCCGGGTCGTGAAGTTCGCCGCGCTGGCGTTCCTGATCGGCTCGAAGCGCAAGACCTCGCGGCGGCTGCAGCTGCGCGAGCGGTTGCTGCTGGTGGTGCGGCTCCTGGCCTGCGTCGCGCTGCCGCTGGCGATCGCCAAGCCGTTCACCTCGTGCCGGGCGCGCGGCCCGACGGTGGCGCGCGGCCCGCAGGCGGTGGTGTTCGTGATCGACGACTCGTTCACCAGCGGCTACCGCATCGGCGGACGCTCGCTGCTCGATCGCGAGATCGACGCCGCGACGCGGATCCTGCAACAGCTCGGCCCCGAGGCCGAGGTCGCGGTGGTGCGCGCGTCGGAGGGGTCGCCCAACCCGACCGAGCTGTCGCGCGAGCAGCTGCGGCTGCGCGACAGCCTGCTCGATCTCACGCCGACCGCGCGCCCGGCCGATCTGCGCCGCGCCCTGGCCCGGGCGGCGCAGCTGCTGGCCGGCTCGAGCCACAAGACCAAGACCGTCTACCTGGTCGCGCCGCTGACCGTGAACTCGCTGCCGCCCGGCGACCCGGCGTGGGCGGCCGACGGCCCGGCGCTCGAGATCTACGACGTGCGCAAGGGCGAGGCGCTGCCCAACCTGGCGGTGACGTCGCTGACGGTGTCGCCCGATCCGACCTCGGGCGCGCGCGGCATCGCGATCGTCGCCGAGATCGCCAACCACGGCACCACGCCGGTGGCCGACGTCACGCTGTCGGTCGAGGTCGACGGCAGCGTCGTCGCGCGCGGGCGGATCGACCTCGCGCCGGGCGAGGTCCGCGGCAAGCGGTTCCTGGCGACGCTGCCGCCCGAGCGGCGCTCGGCGCCGGTGGCGGTGGCGATCCCCGACGACGCGCTGGCCACCGACAACCGCCGCTGGGCCATCGCCCGGCTGCGCGACGACGTCCGCGTGCTGCTGGTCGACGGCGACGCCCGCGCCGATCGCCACGACGACGAGGTGTTCTACCTCGAGGCGGCGCTGCGCCCCGGCGACCGCGGCGAGGCCGGCACCGTGGTCACCAAGGTGCTGCCCGACGAGCTCGACGATCTCGACCTGAGCGGCTTCGACGTCGTCGTGCTCGCCAACGTGCCCGCGCTGACCCAGGACGTCGTCACGACGCTGGCGGCGTGGGTCGCCACCGGCGGCGGCCTCCTGGTCGCGCCCGGCGATCACGTCGACCCGGCGGCCTACGACGCGACGATGCTGCCGCTCTTGCCCCAGAGCCTGCGCGATCCGATCGACACCGCGTGGGGCGCCGCGCCCGACGAGCGCGCCGCCCGGGCGCTGCACCTCACCAAGTGGGAGGCCGATCACCCGATCTTCGCGCCGTTCGCCAAGGACGCGCCGGGCCTGGCCGACGCGGCGTTCACCAAGGTGATGCTGCTGGGGCCGACCACCGCGACCGCCGATCGCAAGGTGCTGGCCCGCTTCACCAACGGCGCCGCGGCCATGGTGCTGGGCACGATCGGCGACGGCCAGGTGCTGCTCTACACGTCGACGCTCGACCGCGACTGGAACGACCTGCCGATCCTCCCGGGCTACCTGCCGCTGGTGCAGGAGGCGGTGCGCTTCCTGGCCCGCCGCCGCGCCGACAACCTGACGCCGGCGATCCTGGTCGGCGCCAGCCAGGCCTTGCCGACGCTCGAGCTCAAGAAGCTCGAGGTGCGCGGCCCCGGCTCGAGCTCGACGACCTTCGACGACGCGCGCGTCGCCGGCCGCACCTCGGTCCGTTATGGCGACGCCGAGCGGCCCGGCGTCTACCGCGTGATCGGCACTGACAAGACCGGCGCGACCCGGGAGCGCGACGAGCTCGCCTTCGCCGCCAACCTCGACCCGCGCGGCTCCGACCTCGCGCCGGCGCCGCCCTCGCTGCTGCCGACCAGCGGCACCACCGGCACCAGCGACGGCAAGCCGCCGCTGCGTCGCGTCGAGCTGTGGCACGCCGTCGCCGCCGCGCTGCTCACGCTGCTGTTGATCGAGTCGATCCTGATCCAGCAGCGCCGCTGACCCGGGCGCCGGCGGCGGCGCCGCTCAGGCGACCCGGCCGGCCAGCCGATCCGCCAGGCGCCGGTGCGCGAGGGCGCCGACGGCGTCGAGCCCCGGCGGTGGCGCGGCCGCGCGCCGCTGCGCGTGGGCGCTCGCCATCGCCCGCACCCGCGCCGCCGCCTCGCCGAGTCGGCGCCGCACCTCGCTGTCGCGCTCGCCAGCCGCGATCAACGCCGCCCGGGCCTCGGCCTGGTGCGCCGGATCGCGGCACAAGAGGAGCACGTCGCAGCCCGCGCGGATCGCGCGCACCGCCGCGTCGCCGACGCCGAAGTGATCCGCGATCGCCTTCATGTCGAGATCGTCCGAGACGATCACGCCGCGGTAGCCGAGCCGCTGCCGCAACAGCCCGGTGATCACCGCCGGCGACAAGGTGGCCGGCACGCTCGCGTCGAACGCCGCGAACACGACGTGCGCCGTCATCAGCATCGGCACCCCCGCGGCCGCCGCCGCCGCGAACGGCGCCAGCTCGACGGCCTCGAGCCGCGCCAGGTCGTGCTCGATGCGCGGCAGCGCCAGGTGGCTGTCGGTCACCGTGTCGCCGTGGCCGGGGAAGTGCTTGCCGCAGGCGAGCATCCCGGCCTCGGCCAGCCCCTCGGCGCACGCCAGCGCGCGCCGGGTGACCGTGGCGGCGGTGCGGCCGAACGCGCGGTCGCCGATGATCGGGTTCGCCGGGTTGGTGTGGACGTCGAGCACCGGCGCGAAGTCGATGTCGAAGCCCAGCGCCGCCAGCTCGCGGCCCAGCGCCGCGCCGACGTCCCGGGCCAGCGCGCGGTCGGCGTCGGGCGGGTGGTTGTCGTGGGCCAGCATCGGCGGCCACTGCGTCGCCGGCGCGCGCACCCGCTGCACCACCCCGCCCTCCTGATCGACCGCGATCAAGAGCGGCAGGTCGGCGGGCGCCGCGGCGTGCAGCGCGCGGTTCAGCTCGATCAGCGCCGCGGTGTCGGTCACCTCCTGCGGCACCGGCCCCGCCACCGCCTCGACCCGCAGGTTGCGCTTGAACACGATCGCGGCGCCGATCTGGCCACGCGCGATCTGCGCGTGCAGCTCGGGCGTCACCTCGGGCCCGGGGAAGCCGTGCCACAGCACACGGCCGACGTCATCGACGAGCGACGAGCTCACCGCCCGAGTGTACGGGCGACCGGACGGCGAAGTCGATCGCCGCCGCAGCCGAGATCGCGGTCACCCGCCGGTCGAGCACTGCATCGGGCCACACGTGGCCTCGGCCTCGAACACGACCAACTGGTACACGTCGGCCAGGCCCTGGCGCCGGATCAGGAAGCCCTGCGACGCGTCGCCCACGGCGAGCACCCGGATCGTCGCGGCGGCGCCGCTCACCATGCCGCTCGGCGTGTTGTTGTTGATGTTGACCAGGCCGACCCGCCACCCGGCCTGCTGCGGCCCGCCGACGATGGTCCAGGTGCAGGTGCCGCTCGGGCACGGCGGCAGCGGCGCTTCCTGCAGCGGATCGGTGCACGCCGGCCCGGGGATCGCGCCCGGCACCCGGGCGGTGCACACCGGCGCGACGCCGCTGGTGCAGTTGATCGGATCGCCGCCGGACGCGCACGGCGCGCACAGCCCGGGCGGCAAGGTCGGGCTGGCGGCCTCGACCTGACAGCTCGACGACGCCTGCCCGATCGTCTCGGTGCACGCGCGCGTGCCGAGCTGGCAGCTGCCGGCGCCGGTCACCACCGGCAAGCATGGCACCACCCCGCTCGAGTGATCGAGCTGGCCGTCGCACAGGCTGTCGATGCCGTCGCACTGCTCCATCGCCGGGCGCGGCCGCCCGAACGGATCCTCGTCGTCGCAGTCGGGCGCGTCGCCGGCCAGCGCGCACAGCACCGCGTCGGGCGGCGCGGACCCGGCCCGCGCGCAGCGGGCCGCGCCGTCGCCGTCGCCGTCGAGCGGCCCGCCGTCGTCGCAGCGCCGGTTGCAGTCCTGATCGACGCCGTCGCACTCGATGTCCTCGGCCGTCGGGTGGATCTCGGCGGCGGCGATGGTCCGCATCTCCTGCGGATCGTTGCCGATGCCGGTCACCTCGCCGGTCTCGAGGCAGTCGGTCTGGCCCGGGAAGCGATCGCAGGTGGTGATGTCGACCGCGCCGACCGCGCCGCCGGGGCCGGTGCAGGTGACGTACTTGTCGCCGTCGGGATCCGGCGCCCTGCGATCGCACTTGCCGCCGGCCGGGATCGCGCACGACTCGTCGACGCCGTTGCAGGTGGTGTCGTCGACGCCGGGGTTGATCGCGGCGGCGGGCACCAGCGCACCGAACAGATCGCGCACGCCGACGTCGTCGGCGCAGTCGCCGGCGCACTTCTTCCACCCGTCCTGGTCGTTGTCCGCGACGTCGGCGATGGTCTGCGAGCAGCAGTCGGTGTCGGTGGCCGAGCAGTCCTGCGCGGTCGCGCCGTCGTGCGGGAACACGTCGGGCCGCGCGTCGTCGCAGTCGATCGCCAGCTCGGGCTGGCAGTCGGGCGCGGTGGCGCCCGCGGCCACCGCGACGAACCCATCGCAGTCGGCGTCGTCGGCCGGCACGATCGCGCGGTCGCGCACCCGGCTGGCGATCGGATCGGTCGGCTCGGCGGGCCAGAACGCGCAGCCGGTGGCGGTGACGCCGTAGGCAGAGCGGTCATCGGCCGGCGCCAGCGGCACGTCGAGGCGCCGGATCTCGCCGGTCGCGAAGCGGACCGGCCCGGCCGCGTGGGCGAAGCCGATCAGCGCCTCGCCGTTGGCGCTCGGCGCGTAGGCGGCGACCGCGAAGACCAGGTCGTCACCGCGCCCGAGCTCGGCCGACGGATACAGGGCCAGCTCGTAGGCCTGCGCGCCGAAGCCATCGGGGAAGCTCAGCGCGTCGGCCGGCAGCTCGATCGGCGCCTGGCGCCACCACGCCGGCGTCACCACGCTGCCGGGCGCGGCGGCGGGCGGGGTCACGTCGCCGACGCCGACGTACAGCGCGAGGCGGGTCGCGGTGGCGACCGCGTCGCTGTCGGTGTGCAGGGTCAGCACGAGCGCGGTGTCGCCGGAGCACGCCGCGAGCGCGAGCGCGAGCGCGCACGACGCGAGCGAGGCGAGCCGACCAGGCGTGGATGTAGGCATGCGTCCCCCCGAAGAAGCCAAGGCTTCATCGTAATGCAACCCGGACGCCATCGGGCGCGCAATCGCCGACCGGGACCGGCTACCGTCGGCGTCGCCGTGCTGGCCGAGCTCGCGCGCCGCTACCCGCTCGACGGGCCCGCCGTCCGGGCCGCGGTCGCGCCGTGGACGATCGCCCACATCGGCGCCAGCGCGATCCGCGCCGCGGTGGAGCTGGTGCTGGTGGCCGACGCGCGCCGGCTGGTGGTCGCGATCGAGGCGCGCGCGTCCGGAGGTGACTACCTGGTTGCCACCCGCGACGTGCAGCTGTCGTACTACGCCGAGCCAGGGGTCGACCACGCCGGCGCCGCGGCGGTGGTGCGCGCGCTGGCGGCGGTGCTGGCCGGCTGCGAGGTCGGTGACGCGCCGCGCCGCCTGCCGCTCGCGCCGATCGCCGGCCACCGCTTCGTCGAGCTGCGCGTCAACCGCGCGTGCAACGAGGCCTGCCGCTTCTGCAACACGCCCGCCGATTCGCCGACGATCCTCGACGGCGCCGACGCGGTGCGCGCGGCGATCGCGGCGGCGGCGGCGGGCGGCTGCCGCGACCTGCTCCTGACCGGCCGCGAGACCACGCTGGCCCCCGAGCTGCCCGCCTACGTCGCCGCGGCGCGGGCCGCCGGCATCGCCAACGTGCGCGTGCAGACCAACGCGACGACGCTCGGCCACGGGCCGATGCTCGCGCGCCTGCTGGCGGCCGGCGTCACCGAGTTCGAGGTGTCGCTGCACACGCTCGCGCCCGCGACGTTCGCCGCGCTGGTCGGCGCCGCGGCGCTGCTCCCCCACGCCGTCGCCGGGCTCGACGCGCTGGCCGCGGCCGCCGCGCCGGTCACGATGGTCACGGTGATCACCGCGACCAACCTCGACGAGGTCGCGCCGCTGGTCACGGCGATCGCGGCGCGCTGGCCCAACGTCCGCCGGCTGGTGCTGTCGCCGGTGGCGCCGGTCGGCGACGGCGCCGCGGCGCTCGACCTGCTGGTGCCGTACCCGCGGCTGGGACCGGTGGTGGCCGCCGCACTGCGCGCCGCCGCGGCCGCCGGGCTCGACGCGTCGGTGCCGGCGCGCTGCGGGCTGCCGCCGTGCGTGCTGCCGCCGGCGCTGCGCGATCGCCACGACGCGGTGCGCGCCGATCGCGGCGGGCCGCTCGAGCCAGGCAAGCGCAAGCCCGCCGCGTGCAGCGGCTGCGCGCTCGACGCGCGCTGCGCCGGGCCGTGGGCCACCTACCTCGATCGCTTCGGCGACGCGGGCCTCGCGCCGATCGCGGGCTGACTCACGCCGGCTCGGCGTCGCCGTCGGCGTCGGCGTCGGGCTCCTGGGCCACGCCGCGCGCCTCGGCCAGCCGCGCCTCGTGGCGGCGCTTGGCCTGGTAGCGGCGCGCGCCGCCCTCGGTCAGCCGGCCGACCGGGATCGGCGCGTCGTCGGCCGGCGCGGCGTCGGTCGCCGCCGCCAGCCGCGCCGCGAAGGCCCGCTTCCACGCCGCCAGGTCGCGCAGCGGGTACGCCGGATCGTCGGGGTCCTCGATGATCGCGCGGACGATCGCGTCGGGATCGACGAACTGCGGCGCCAGCTCGGCCGGATCGTACGCGGCGCCGCGATCGAACAGCCCGCCGCAGATCGGCCGCAGCGTGCACGCCGCGCAGCCGTCGGCGTAGACGTGGGCCCAGTCGGTCTGGCGCACGGTCTGCTTGGCGTCGAGGAAGTGGACGATGCGCTCCTCGCCCTTGACGATCTTGCGGGTCTCGGTCGAGGCCCAGCCGAACCCGCCGAGGTAGCACAGCGGCACCTTCTCGACGCGGAACGTGCGTCCGCCCTTGTGCAGGTGGCGCAGCGCGCGCTCGAGCGACAGCTCGAAGTCGGCCAGCCGCGGCGTGAACTGCGCCTGGTTGACCTCGGCCCGGCCCATCGACGGGTCGAGGTTGTTCCAGACGAAGTGCCGGACCTGCGGGTGGTGGCGGGTCAGGTAGCGGACGTTCTGGTCGAGGTGATCCGCGTTGTGGCGGTTGATGACGCAGTTGACGTTGACCTCGAGGCCGGCGGCGTGGGCGCTGTCGAGCGCCGCCAGCGCGGTCGCCAGCGTGCCGTCGTGGCCGCGCAGCCGGGCCTCGACCGCGGGCCGCACCGAGTAGATCGACACGTGGGCCAGGCGCACGCCGGCGGCCGCCAGCGCCCGGGCGTAGGCCGGATCGGCCAGCCGCGTGCCGTTGGTGATGATCCGGACGTGCAGCCCCGCGTCGGTGGCGTAGCGCGCGATCGCCGGCAGGTCGGGGTGGAGCGTCGGCTCACCGCCGGTGAGGATCACGCCGTAGTAGCCGCGCCGGACGAAGTCGTCGACCAGCGGCCGCATCGTCGCCAGCTCGTGGACGTACGGCGTCGCCGGGTTCGAGCAGAACCCGCAGAAGTGGTTGCAGTGGCGGACCACCTGGATGTAGCCGAGGTTGGCCACGCAAGGCGCTCGCTAACGCACGCTCACTGCCAGTCGTAGATGCCGTTGGACAGCTCGAGGTTGAACTCGGCGCAGGTGTCGGTGCCGCCGGTGGTGCGCTCGACCACGACGTAGTAGTCGGAGGCGTCGTCGCCGCACGGCGAGACGTTGTCGACCGGCGTACCGCTCCAGCACGGGCACTGGCCGGTCAACACGCCGCCGATGTTCTGGCGGAGATCGGTGGCCCACGTGACCTCGGTGAACTGCCCGGGCGGCGTGATCGGCGCGTCGCAGGCGCCGCGGAACGCGCGGATGCGGAACTGGTCGGTGGGGTTGCCGACGAACTTCGCGTTGACGTGGTAGTTGTCGCAGGCGCTGTCGGGGGTGTCGACGCCGCGGAACCGGTACCAGACCTGCCGGCCGTTGGGGATGTTGCCCATCACGTTCATCGCCTGGCCGACGTCGCTGATGTTGCCGACGTCGATGGCGGTGGCGCACGACGTGCCCTGGCCGAGCGCCGGCGCCGCGGCGCACTCGCAGCCCGGCACCGTCGGGTCGAGATCGAAGTTGCCGTTGGGGCACACGCAGCTGCCCATCACGCACACGTTGCCGGCCTGGGCCCCGGAGCACAGCACCGCCGGGTCGCCGTCGTCGACGGTCATCGAGCAGTCGTCGTCGATGGCGTTGCACACCTCGGTGCCGCCGGGGTGCACGTCGGGGTTCTGCTCGTCGCAGTCGGTGCTGGCCGGGAAGGTGTCGCCGTCGATGTCGCGATCGTTGGGGATGCAGACGCCGTTGCGGCACACCGTGCCGGGGCTGCACATCGGCAGCGGATCGGGGCCCGGCGTGCCGGCGTCGACCGGGCACTCCGGGAACGGCACGCACTGCCCCTCCTTGCAGTACTGCAGGCCGGGACAGGTGATGCCCGCGCACGGGTCGACCGTGCCGTCGTTGCCGCCGTCACCGCCGACCGGGCCGTCGGTGCCGTCGCCGCCGGGCTTGCTCGACGCGCACGCGCCGAGGACGACGATCGCCAGCGTGAGCGCGTACGCGGTCCCCCGGGTGGACATCCCGCCGAGGGTACCGCAACCGCCAGCCGGGATCCAAGGCTATCCTCGCCGGGTGGTGACGCCGCTCGCTCCGACCGAGGCGCCGTGAAGGCGCTGATCAAGGTCGGCTATGGCTGCAACGATCACTGCACGTTCTGCCACACGCTCGACGTCCGCCACGTCGACGCGCCGGCCGACGAGATCGACCGCAAGATCGATCGCGCGCGCGCGCTGGGCCACACGATGGTGGTGCTGTCCGGCGGCGAGCCGACCATCCGCCCCGAGCTGGTGCGCTGGGCCCGGCGGGTCGCCGCCCGCGACATGGACCTCGGCCTGGTCACCAACGGCCGCGTGCTGTCGTACCCGGCGGTGGTCGCCGAGCTGCTCGCGCTGCGCCTGCGCTACGTCTACCTGTCGCTGCACGGCGGCAGCCGGACGATCCACAACCGGCTGGTGCGCGCCGACGCCTTCGCCGAGACCCACGGCGCGCTGGCGCAGCTCAGCGGCCACGGCCTCGACCTCAAGGTCAACTGCGTCGTGACGCTGCAGAACGTCGATCACCTGCGCGGGGTGGTCGACGCGGTCTTGCCCTACCCCGACGCCACGCTGAAGTTCTCGATGGTCGAGCCCAAGGGCGGCGGCGCGGCGCTGTTCGCGGCGCTGTCGCCGCGGGTGAGCGACGCCGCGGCGCGGGTGGTCGACGCGATCGAGTACGGCCTGGCACGGGCCGGCGCCGGCGGGCCGCGCTTCGCCCACGGCGGCTTTCCGCTGTGCCTGATGCCCGGCCACGAGCACCGCTTCGCCGACCTCAAGACCGATCGCTTCGCGACGATGATCGAGGTCGGCGAGCCCGACTTCTTCCCGGTCGACGACGACAACAAGCTGCAGCCCGACGCGGCCTGCGCCGGCTGCGCGCTGGCCGGCCCGTGCCCTGGCCTGTACCGCGGCTACCACGCCGCGCTCGGCGCCGGCGAGCTGCGGCCGCGCGTCGGTGGCCCGCGCAGCAACTCGTTCGACTACACGCTCGAGGCGACCGTGCGGCCGTCGCCCGACGGCGGCTGCCCGGTGCTGCGGATCGGCGTGACGCCGTGGGATCGCGGCCGCCACCTGTTCGTCGCCCACGGCGATCGCGTCGCGCGGTTCCGCGCCGACAGCCGCGACTTCAACGACGCCGCGCTCGCCGAGATCAAGCACGCGCGCGGGCAGCTCTACCTCGATCGCAGCGCCAAGGACGCGCCCGACGACTTCGCGCGCGATCTGATCAAGCTCACGCGCAGCCCGCGCTGCGCGCCGTGCCCCGAGTTCGCCCGCTGCACCGGCCTGTACGAGCCGGTGGCCGACGCCGGCTTCGAGCGCGACGACGCGATCGTCCGCGGCTGGCTGGCGGCGCTGACCGGCGACGTGATCGACGTCGGCTGCGGCGCCGACGATCGCTACGACGCGATCTTCGCGCCGGCGGCGGCGGCCGGGCGGCTGCGCTACGTCGGCGCCGAGCCGGATCCGGCGCGCGCCGCGGCCCGGGCGGCGCAGTGCGCGTGGGGCGAGGTGCGGACCGCGGCGCTCGACGCGCTGACCGAGCGCGGCGCCTACGATCACGTGCTGGCGCTGCGCAGCTGGAACCACTTCCCCGACGCCGACCGCGCGCTGGCCCGGCTGGTCGCGCTGGCCCGGCCGGGCGGCACGGTGATCGTCGTCGACAACGTCGCCTTCGGGCTGGCGCGCACGCCGGCGCAGACCGCGCGCGCCCGGGCCGGCGCCGCCGGCTTCGAGCACTTCCGCGACGACGACTCGCACGCGGTGGTGCGGCGCGCCGCCGCGGCCGGCCTCGCGGTGCTCGATCACCACCCGGTCGGCCCGGCGACGTCGAACCAGTGGGCGGTCCGGCTGCGCGCGCCTTGACCGCGCGCGGCGCCCCCGGTACCACCGAGCCATGGCCAGTTTGCCGTCGATCCCCGGAGAGCTGGCGAGCGCCGACGTCGCCAGCGGCGTGGTGCGCCTGACCGTCCGCGAGGAGCTGTACCCGCTCGACGCGGTGTTCGCCGCGGCGTTCACGTTCATCAAGGACTGCTGGGTGGTGGTCGACCGCGCCGACGCCGCGCACTGGGCGATCGCGCTCACGCCCAAGGCCGCCGGCGCCGACGCCGCGCTGCTCGAGCAGTGGGTCGGCGGCTTCGCCAACGAGCTACTGGCCTGCGCGTACCGCCACCGCCTGGCCAAGGATCACCGCGCGACCGTCGAGGCGGTCACGACCGCGGCGATGGCCGGCGCGCTCGGCCCGCCGTCGCTCGAGGAGCTCGAGGACTTCGACTTCTCCAACGAGGCGTTCGAGGATCCGCTCGGCATCGCGATGTCGTGGGAGGACAAGTACGGCAAGAAGGCCAAGGCCGGCGACGCCGCGCCGGCCGGCGCCACCGACGACGACGACGGCGGTGCGCCGTGATCGCGCTGCGGCTGCACAAGGACGTCTACGCCGGCGCCGCGGTCGACGCGGCGATCAAGCAGTTCGCGCGCTACGCGCGGCTGACCGCCCGCGAGGAGCCGAGCCACTGGGTGGTCGAGGTCGTCGCGGCGACGCCGGCGCGCGCGCGCACGGTGGCCGGCGAGCTGGGCAACGCGGCGCTCGGCGCCAGCGCCAAGGCCCGGCCGGCGGTGCAGCCGTGAGGCTGGCGCCGCTGGGTGAGCTGGCCACCCGCCACGCGGTGGCGTTCCGCTTCCGCGCGGTCGGCGATCGCGTGCTCATCACCAACCAGGAGGGCCGCTGGCTGCTGCTGACCGCCGCCGAGTTCGACGCGTACACCCGCGATCGGGTCGCGCCGGACAGCCCGCTCCACGCCCGCCTGGCCGCCGCCAACTTCCTCGCCGACCACTACGACCTGCGGGCCGCCGCCGCGATGGTGCGCGCGCGCAAGCGCTTCGTCCACCACGGCCCCAACCTGCACATGGCGGTGGTGACGCTGCGCTGCAACGAGACCTGCGTCTACTGCCACGCCTCGCGGGCCGACATGGAGGCGGTGCACACCGACATGACCCGGGAGGTCGCGGAGCAGACCGTCGACTTCATCTTCAAGACCACCAGCCCGTTCGTGACGATCGAGTTCCAGGGCGGCGAGCCGCTGGTCAACTTCCCGGTGGTCCAGCACCTGATCGAGTACGCCCTCGACAAGAACCGCGCCGCCGGCAAGCAGCTCGAGTTCACGATGGTGTCGAACCTGGCGCTGATGGACGACGCCAAGCTCGAGTACCTGCTCGGCAAGAAGGTGCAGCTGTGCACCAGCATCGACGGCCCGGCGCCGCTGCACGACAAGCAGCGGGTGCTGCCGATGGCGTCCTCCTACGACCACGCCGCGCGGTGGATCAAGCGCATCAACGACGCCTACGCCGCCGCCGGCCTCGACCCGACGCTGTACCACGTCGAGGCGCTGCTCACGACGACGCGCGCGACCCTGCCGCAGTGGAAGGAGCTGGTCGACACCTACGTCGCGCTCGGCTGCCGCGCGCTGTTCCTGCGGCCGCTCGATCCGTTCGGCTTCGCCGCCAAGACCGGGCCCAAGCTCGAGTACCCGCGCCGCGAGTACCTCGAGTTCTACCGCCGCGCGGTCGACTACATGATCGAGCTGCACGGCCGCGGCACCGAGATCCTCGAGCGCTACGCCGCGATCTTCCTGACCAAGATCCTCGGCGGCGTCGACCCCAACTTCCTCGACGTGCGCTGGCCCGCCGGCGCCGGCCTGGGCGCGCTGGCCTACGGCTACGACGGGCGCATCTTCACCTGCGACGAGGGCCGCATGCTCGACGCGATGGGCGACGACGCGTTCGCGGTCGGCCACGTCGCGACGTCGAAGTACCGCGACGTCGTCGGCCACGAGACCATCCGCGCGGTGACGATCGCGTCGAACCTCGACGCCACGCCCGACTGCGTCGACTGCGCCTACCAACCGTACTGCGGCGTGCCGCCCAGCCACAGCTACAAGACCCAGGGCACGATCTTCGGGCGGATGCGCGAGAGCGCGCTGTGCGAGGTCTACAAGGGCATCCAGGACTACCTGTTCGAGAAGCTGGCCACCGGCGACGCCGCGACGCTGGCGACCCTCGAGCGGTGGACCACCCACCGGCCGCGCGAGCACTTCCTGCAGGCCGGCGCGGGATCGCCGGCGGCCGCGAATCCGGTGGCGCCGCGCCCGTGATCGGCGGTAACCTCGCCGGACCCGCGTAGACCATGCCAGGCAACGACGACACCCTGTTCGATCCCAAGCGGCCGCCCGCGCAGCCGGTCGGCGGCGACGCGCCGGCGATCGACGACGACGCCGCGATCCCGGTGTTCAAGGGCAAGCCGGCCGACGCGCTCCTGCCCGGCGAGCGCGAGGTGTCGGACAAGGCCAAGGACGACGCCGACGCCGCGCCGCCGGTCACCGGCGACGATCCGATCCGCGCGCAGCACGCCAGCCACGGCAGCCACGGCTCGCACGGCAGCCACGGTTCGCACGGCAGCCACGGTTCGCACGGCAGCCACGGTTCGCACGGCAGCCACGGCTCCCACGGCAGCCACGGCTCCCACGGCAGCCACGGCTCCCACGGCAGCTGGTAGCGGCGCGGCGGTCGCTCAGGCGATCGCGGCCAGCTCGTCGGCGCCGAACCGGTCGAGGTACGCGGGGTCGACGCCCGGGCAGCGCGCGCGCGCCGCGCAGCTCGCGCAGATCGCCGCGAAGCCGCGGACCGCGGTGGCCTCGGCGTGCGCGGCGAACGGCCCGAGCAGGCAGCGCGGCGCGTCGACGATCGTCGTCGGCAGGCCCAGCCGGCGGGCGCGCTCGGCGGCGTGGAGCGCGTGGGGCAGCGCCATCGCCAGCCGCGGGATCGTGCGCGCGACCGCGGCCGGCGCGACGTCGGCGTCGGCCAGCACCCGCAGCTGCCAGCGGGCGACGTGGTGGCCGCGCAGCAGCACCGGCAGCGCCGCGAGCACGCGGTAGCTCGAGCGGGTCAGCGGCGTGGCGACGGTGACCGCGACGTCTGCGGCGCGCGCCGCGGCGAGCGCCGCGATGGCCTCGGCGAAGGCGCCGGCGCGCCCGGCGTGGAAGTCGTGGGCCGCGGCGTCGGGGCCGGCCAGCGCCACGATCGTCGTCGTCACGTCGGGACGACGTAGACGCCGCCCGGGAACGTCCGGTGGCGCTCGGCCTGGCTGATGAGCGCGAGCCCCGCGCCGTCGCGGTGCCGGAGCGCGGCGGCGATCAGCCGGATCGCGCCCTCGAGGTCGGGCGGCGTGGCGCGGGTGCCGCGGCCGGAGTTGACCAGGTAGAGGTGGCCCGCGCCGGTGGCGGCGATGCCGGGCGGCGACGCGGCGTCGTGGCGGAGGAGATCGATCTGCGCGCGGCGGCCGTCGGCGTGCGCCAGGACCAGCGGCAGGCCGCCGCGGAACACGCCGTGGACCCGCGCCAGCGTCCACCCGCCGAACGTCGCGCCGACCGCGATCGGCGCGAGGAACGCGTGGACCGCGGCGTCGGGCGCCGGGGGCAGATCGTCGTGCGCGCGGGCGGTCGCCGGCGCGGCCGGGCCGCTGGCGCCGACGTCGTCGACCGGCGGCGGCGGGCTCTGGCGCGGTGAGGCCGCGGCCACCTTGGCCAGCGCGCCGGTGCTCACGGCCAGCGCGGCGGAGCGCCCGAGGCCGGTCAGGAACGCGCGGCGGCTGCGAGTGCGATCGTCGGCCATCGCCGAAAGCGTACGGGCCCCGTCGGGGCGGGGTCAAGCCGGATCGCCGAACGCCAGGACGCAGGCGTCGACGAGCGGCGCCCCGGGCGCGCCGCGCCGCCCGTCGCGCGCGATCGCCACCGGCGCGGCCAGCCGGCGCGCCAGGTGGTCGGCGCCGACGCGATCGTGCGCGCGGGCCACCGCGATCACGCGGTCGGCGTACGCCAGCGAGGCCGGGCAGTCGAAGCGACACGGCTCGTGCGACAGCCACCCCGGGAGGTGGTCGCGCTCGAAGACGTTGGCCCGCGCGTCGAGCGCGGCCGAGCGCGCCGCCGCCTCGGTGGCGGCGATCCAGTCCTCGTGGGCGCGGCCGCCGTCGGCCGCGACGTCGGCGCCGCGGGCGATGCGCGCGACGAACGCGACGACGCAGCACGGCGGGAAGCCGAGCAGCGCGCCCAGCGCCTCGTGCGGCGCCGGATCGAACCGCGCGCGCGGCGCCTGCCCCGGCAACGCCGCGGCCTCGGCGTCGCGCACGGCCCGCGCGGCCGCCGGCGTGCGCGCCACGTAGACGATCGCGCGCTCGCCGAGCGCGACCACCTCGATCGCGAAGCCACGCCGGCGCGCCGCCGCCGCCTCCGCCTGGGCCCGGCGCGCGTCGCGCAGGAGCCGCAGCGCCGGCTTCACGCCGGCGAGCAGCGCCAGCCACTCGGGCGGCGTCGGGTCGCGCATCACGCCGCGATGCTACGCTGGCGACGCCGCCGATGCAGCCGCCGCCGCTCGACCTGATCGCGTACGAGCTGGCCACCGGCGCCGCGCTGCGCGCCGCCGCGGCGCGGCTCGCGGCGCTGCCCGACGACGCGCCGGCCGACGCGTTGCGCGCGGCGCTGGGGGTCGCCGCGCGCGTGGTCGCGCCGCGGGTGCCGATCGTCGACCGTGCGGTCCCCGCGCTCGGGCGATCGATCGAGGCGTGGAGCTTCGCCGCCGGGTTGCGCGAGGTCGCGTTCGTCACGGTGGCGCCCGACCGCGTGGACGCCACGCTGGCCGAGTTTCCGGACGCGCACGTCGAGCGCCGCGCGCGCAAGGTCGAGATCGGCCCGCACGATCGATGGTGCGACGACCGCGCCCGTGGCCAACCCCGCGTGGAGCTGTACGTGGCGCGCGACCCTGCCGCCGCGCGTCGCGCGGCCGCGCTCCAGACCGACGATCCGACGCGGCACGCGACGGCGCTCGGCGCGCTGTTCGGCTATCCACCGTGCTGCGTGGCGGCGTTCGTCGCGCAGCGGACGCGCAACGACAACACGCTCAACCGCTACCTGGCGGCCTACCGCACCACGAGCCGCGGGCCGTGGCCGTGGCAGCTCAACGACCTGGACCTGCGGCTGATCGCGTTCTACCCGTGCCGCTACGACTGCCCCGGCGCGCTCGCGATCGCCCGCGCGACCGTGGCGGCGATCGGGCGCCGCCACCCCGCGCTACCCGGCCAGCTCGCGGGGATGCTCGCCGCGACCGTGCTGTACGTCGACCACGACCACCAGGTCTGGCTCCGTCCCCACGCCGGCCCGGTCCCGCACGGGTACGACGCGATCACCGGCGTCGGCCGCGGCCGTGCGCTAGCGCCGCTCACCGACGCGGTGGCGCTCGGCGATCGCCTCGTCGACGCCGACGGTGCGCTGGAGCTCCGCGCCGGCGACGACCCGGTCGGCGCGGTCACCCCGCCGCCGCTGGTCGCGCGTTTCGCCTGACGCCGCCCCGGGGAGGCTGAGGCACATCGCGTCACAGGTGACCCCATCCGGCGGGTCACAGTCCTCGACCGAGTAGTTGCGATAGCCGTCGCCGCACACGCGCGCCGTGCAGTCCTCGTCGCAGGTCGCGGTGTCGCTACCGTCGTCGCAGGCCTCGGGCGGCTGCACCACCGCGTCGCCGCAGCGCGGCCCGTCGACGCCGGACTGGCTCGCCAGCTCCGCGCGGACGCCGGCCGCGACCACCGGCGCGGTGGCGCTGTAGCGCTGGAGCCACCACCCGATGCCGCCGTAGCCCGGGACCTCGAACGCGGCGCTCCACCCCGCCAGCCCACGCAGGTCGGGCAAGGCCATCGAGACGCGCGGCTGGCCCTCAACCCAGCCCGCGGACCACTCGAGGTCGAGCGTCGGCCCGTTCGAGAGGATGGTCGCCAGATAGGCGACGTGGCTGAACGCGTTCCCGCCGACGGGGAAGTCGAGCCGCGGATGGGTGGGGTCGACGGACAGATCCGGACTGCGCGCCGCGAACGCGCTGGGGAGATCCAGCGTCACCGATGCCGGTGCCGCCAACCAGGCATGCGCGTAGCGCATCACGCCCCCGGGCTTCGACTCGTACGCAGTCTCCTGCACCAGATCGCCGTCGCGGAGCAACGACGGCGCGATGGTCTCGACCCACGCCAGGCCGTTGTGCGCCTGGTACAGCCGGTACCTGGCCGCCTCGCCGCTGTCGAGCACCACCCGCAGGATCGATCGGGTGAACATGGTCCCGCCGGCGCGGTTGGTCACGGTGATCGGGACGCGGAGGTTGGTCGTGCTGCCGGCGAAGTCGATCGCGATCGTCCGGTCGGCGGCCAGCGCGAGATCGGCGATGCGGAGCGATCGCCCGGGCCCCGTCCCGGGGGCCTCGACGGACGCGATCAGGTCGGCGCGGCCGCGGTGGACCACGGCGGAGTACGCGACGTCGCCCGGGTCGAGACCGAGATCGACCGCGGCCAGGTAGCGATGGCCGGACTCGCCGCCGGTGCCGAGGATCCGCCCATCGACGCGGACCGCATCCAGCGGCGGCTGCGCACACCCGACGCGCGGCGCGGGATCTTCGGCGAGGGTCGTGAACCGATACTGCAGGAGCGCGGAGGTCTCCTCGCAGGCCACCGCCACGCCGTAGCGCGGGCCGGTGATCGCGGCGACGTAGTGGCCGCCGCTGCCTTGGGCGAGCTGCCACGGTCCGTCGCCATCCTGGTACGCGACGACCTGCGCGGCAAACGGCTCGTCGGGGAAGGCCAGGTCGCGGAGGACGGTGATCGCCACCGTCCCCTCGGGCGCATCAGCGGTGGCGTCCGGCAGGCCGGCAGGGGCGTCTGGCGCGGCCGGCGCCGGGCCGCCACAGGCCGCGAGCACCGACAACAGGAGAGGACAGCGGGACATGCCAAACTGAGCCACCACCGGATCGAGTGTGACAGAGAAAGGTCGCCTGCCGCGCTACGACGGCTTCGAGCGGCTGCGCTCGTCGGCGACGCGGGCGTGCTCGAGCAAGAGGTGGGTGATCGACTCCTCGAGCTCGGCCTCGCCCTCGGCGCCGCCGGCGGCCAGCTCGAAGTAGCCGTCGGTCCAGTCGAGCACCCGCATGAGCGTCGAGCGGGAGTCGCCGCGGTGATCGGAGGCGCGCACCCGCACCAGCCGGCCGTCGACGAAGGTCAGCCACGCCAGCTGATCGCTGCGGGTCAGCGTGAGCACGCCGGTCTTTCGCTCCTGCTCGATCATCGTCAGCAGCGACGGCAGCCCGAGCTGGCCGACCGCGCCGCGCACCAGCACCCGATCGCCGTCGTGGCGGCTGAGCCGGGCCAGCCGGCGCGCCCGCAGGATGATCTCGAGCGCGGTGAACGGCTTGTGGACGAAGTCCATCGCGCCGCGCTGGAACACCTCGAGGCGCCCCAGATCGGTCGAGGCGTCGCCGACGATCATCACCGGCACCGACGCCAGCTCGGGGTGCCGCCCCATCTCGTCGAGCAGGGCCAGGCCGTCGAGCACCGGCAGGTCGCGCGCGGCGATCACGACGTCGGGGTGGATGCGCAGCGCGGCGGCCAGCGCCTCGATGCCGCTGGCCGCGACCGCGACCTGGAAGCCGGCGTTGCCGAGCGCCGTCGACAGCCGCTCGAGCAGCCGGGTCGACGGATCGGCCACCACCACCCGCAGCTCGGCGGCGGCGGCGGTGACCTGCGGGTTGCGCTCGATCAGCGCGATCAGCGCGTCGTGGAGCCCGCCGTCGCCGGCGAGGTCGAGGGCGACGCCGACCCCGGGCTTGCGGCCGAGCGCCTCGGCGTCGGCGACGTCGAGGGCGTGGACCACCGTGGCCTGGCAGGTGACCCGGCGACCGTCGGGCGCGATCCCGAGGACCACCCGCGTGCCGACGGCCAGCGGCGCGTCCATGCGCAGGAACATCCCGAACGGCGTCACGTCCTGCGACACCACGTGCATCGTCCGGCCGGCGATCGACACCTCGACCGACAGGTTCAGCACGATCCGCACGGCGCGACGGCGCATCCGATCGAGGTAGCCGGTTTCGGGGTTCAGCTCAAGCGCAACCGGCGCCGGTCACGGACACGCGGTCGCGATCGCGAGGTACTCGGCGGCGTCGAGATCGCCGTCGCCGTCACCGCTCGGCGTCTGCGCCGCCGCGACCAGCGCGCCGCCGTCGGCGGTGGCGTACGGCGCCGCCGCCAGGTAGACGGTGGCCGGCACCGCGCCGAACGCCGCGGTCAGGTCGAGGGCGCCCTCGACGACGCCGCCGTTGGCGCCGGTGGCCGCGAGGTACGCCGCGCCGGTCAGCGCGGTGTCGCCGGCCGCCGCCTCGCGCCGGAACCAGCCGCTGAAGCCGTTGTCGTTCTCGTCGGCGAGGAACAGCAGCGGCCCGGTGCCGGCGGCGACGGTGCCGGCCTTGGCGAACGGCGCGGCGCGGGCGGCGCCCGGCGGCGTGGCCGACACCAGCAGGAAGTGATCGCTGCCCTCGCCGGCGTCGTCGGTGGCGATGTACAGCACGCCGGCCGCGCTGACCGCCGCGGCCAGCCGCACCGACGTCACGCCGCCCGCCCGCACCGGCACGCCTGGATCGAGCGCGCCGTCGAGCGTGAACGTCGTGACCGGACAGCCGCCGCCGTCGCCGCCGGGCGCGTCGATCACCTGACCGTCGATGAGCGCCGCGTCGGCGACCCGGCCGTCGACCGCGGCGTCTCCGGGCGCCGCGTCGGCCGCCGGCGCGTCGGGCCGCGCGTCGAGGCGCGCGTCAGGCGGCGGCGCGGCGTCGACGCCCGGCGCGGTCGGGCCGCAGGCGGTCGCCAGCACCGCCACCGCGATCGCGCCGCGCGCACCGGCGCCGATCACGGCGCCACCACCGGCACGAACTCGTCCCAGCCGTAGCGCTTGAGGTAGTTGGTCCAGACGCCCTCGCACACGCCGTCGTAGCGGCAGCGCGCGCAGTCGGCGCGCTTGGCCCGCAGCGCATCGTCGAGGTCGGCCCGGGTCACCCGCACCGCGGCCGGCGCGTCGGCGCCCTCGGCCGCGACCCGGCGCGCGGTGAGCTGCGCCGCGGGGATGAGCTGCTCGGCGGCGGCGGTCGGCGGCTCGTAGTGCGCGTACTTCTCGACGTAGCCGCGGTTGAAGTCCGGCAGCGCGGTGGTCGTGCACAGCGGGATGTCGACCAGGAACGCCGGCGGATCGCGCTCGATCGCCCCCTGCGCGCGCAAGAACGCCGCCGCGGTCGCCGCGATCTCGGTGTA
>Ga0075163_10003636_pt1 | contig 20734 bp, 21 predicted proteins | sample JI1023141ADNA_FD_71478 | JGI IMG/M metagenome (GOLD analysis project Ga0075163, IMG submission 71478) | Wastewater effluent complex algal communities from Wisconsin, to seasonally profile nutrient transformation and Carbon sequestration -... | ecosystem: Engineered > WWTP > Effluent > Algae... | reverse complement strand
CGCGCCGACCAGAGGCCAGCGCACTGCGGGGCTCACACGAGCGAGGGAGGAGAGGTCTTGGGTGCCGACAGAAGAAGCGGAGTCTGGGCGACGACGACGAGGGGTGGCGCCGTCGCGCGCTCGATGACCAGCAGCTGCGTGACGAGTGGGACGATCTTCGTGAACACCACCGGCTGGTGAACGGCGGCGGTCTGCTCGCAGGCGTCGGCGTGGTCGCTCGACGGCATCGCGTGGAAGTGCGAGACCAGCACCGTCTCGGTGTCGTGGCATTCGCTCTCGAGCGCGTGGCTCGTGATGCCGGTGCGCGCATCGGTGACGTGCGCGACCTCGGCCTCGTGCTGTCGCCCCAGGATGCCGGCGGCGACGACGACGGTGAGCGTCGCGAGTGCGATCGCGCGGCGTGCGCGTCTTGCAGCGGCGGCGATCACCGGGACATTAACGCCACGGGTTTGCCGTTCTGTCAAATCACTTCGCGGGCGGCGTGGCCGACAGCTTGTCGAAGTGACCCATCACACCGGCGAAGAACGCAGGTCCGCCGAGGCGATCCGAATCGAACGCCATCACCAGCTCGGAGCCGGCGACCTTCGGTTCGAGCTTGCCGACGTTCACGGCAAACGCGTCGAAGGCCGCGACGATGTCGGGCTCGGCCGGGATCTGCACCGGGAACTTGCCGCGGGTGCTCCAGTCCTTGATGAAGGCGAGGCCCTTGGTAGCGGCCTCAGCCGTCTGGTAGTGCACCGTGAACGTCCCGGAGAGGAACGGTGGGGCCGTGCCGAACTTGTCGATCGTCAGGTTCCAGTCCGCGACGTCGTTGCCCATCATGCCGGCGTAGCGCAGGTCGATGCTGGTCAACGCCATCTCGGTCGGCTTGTTCGGCAGCAGCTTCTCCCACTTCGCGACCCACGCGGTGTCGTGTGGCTTCGTCGCATCGACCACCTGGTCGCGCGTGCCGAACACCAGGAAGTTGCCGCGCCACGCGCCGTACGCGGTGCCGACCGGGCTGTCGACCGCGAGCATGCCGTCGTCGTCGCGGATCTTGGGGTTCGCGAGGAACGTCACCGGGATGCACTTCTCGAGCTCGTCGCGCGGAACGTTTCCCTCGACGATGAAGTACGAGGTGCCGCCCTGCAGCACCTGGTAGGCGCCGGTGACCTTGTTGATCAGCTCGGTCCAGCAGGGCTGTGGATCGGTGAGCTTCTTCGCGATCGCGAGGACCGGAAAGTTCTCGATCTTGGTGCGCATCACCGACGTCGCCGCCGGCGAGATCAAGCTTGCCAGTGACGCCGGCGGTGGTGGTTCCTGCTTCGAACCACAGCCGAGCACACCAGCGACGACGAGCGCGAGCTTCACGCCGCGAGCCTAACGTACGATGCCGCGATGCGGACCTTCGTCTGGTTGTTCGTGATCGCGTGTGGTGGCCCGACCACGCTCCCGGTCACCGACCGAGTCACGGTACCCACCAACATGCAGGACGCCGGCGCGGACCCGGCCAAGCCCGACGCGAAGCCGACCACGACGAAGGCGGTGGCCGGCCCGGGGACGTGGAAGGTCGGCCCGGGAGACTTCCCGATCCCCGGCGATGCCGACGATGGCACGCAGATGATCAACAACCTCGTCTACCAGATCCCGCGTCCTCGCGACTCCGTGCACGAGGAGGTGGTCAAGCACGTCCAGGCGACCGGCTACACGATCCAGAAGGACACGCTGTTCATGGGCGGCTACCGGATGGAGATCACGAACAAGAGCGGTCGCAGGTACGACGTCAGCGTGACCGAGAACGACGACACGTCGACGATCATGCAGGTGACGCCGCACTGACCAGCTGCTCCGTTTCGGTGCACTGAAACGAAGCAACGATCCGCGCAACTCCAGACATCTCCATGTGGACGCGTTCGTGCAACGCGGGGGGTCACACATGGACGAACGAAACAGCAAGCGCGACCTCGTGCTCGCGCCGAGCGAGTACGCGTATATGCAGGACGTCACCAAGGGCATCGTCAAGACCTACACGGGTCCGACGGTGATCAACCCGACCGCCCAGGAGCGGCCGGTCGTGTTCAACGCCGACAAGAAGCTGTTCGAGCCCTGCAACCTCGAGCAAGCGGTGCAGCAGATCGCGATCGCGCCCGAGGGCTTCTACGTCGTGCTGAAGAATCCGTCGACGCGCTTCGATCACCCCGCCGCGGGTGGCGTGTATCCGTCGCCGGATCTCGACGTCGGTCGCAAGATCAACATCACCGGTCCGTGCGCGTTCGCGCTGTGGCCCGGCCAGATGGTCAAGCTGGTGCAAGGCCATCACCTCCGCTCGAACCAGTACCTGCTGGTGCGCGTCTACAACGAAGACGAGGCCCGCAAGAACTGGAGCACCGCCGTGATCAAGCCGGCGACGGACTCCGCCGAGGCCGTGCAAGCGCGCGCGCCCGCGGATCTCACCGTCGGCAAGCTGCTGATCATCAAGGGCACCGACGTCAGCTTCTACATCCCGCCGACCGGCGTGGGCGTGGTGCCCGACGACGATACCTACGTGCGCGACGCGCTCACGCTCGAGCGTCTCGAGTACTGCATCCTGGTCGACCAGAACGGGAAGAAGCGCTACGAGCGCGGCCCGCAGGTGGTGTTCCCCGAGCCGACCGAGGCGTTCATCACCAAGGATGGCGCGCGGAAGTTTCGCGCGATCGAGCTCAACGAGATCCAGGGTCTCCACGTCAAGGTGATCGCGCCGTACACCGAGGGCGGGCAGTCGCTCCACGAGGGCGACGAGATGTTCATCACCGGCAAGCAGACGGCGATCTACTACCCCCGCGAGGAACACCAGATCGTGCGGTACGACGGCCGCGAGAAGCACTTCGCCGTCGCGGTCCCGGCCGGTGAAGGCCGCTACGTGATGAAGCGCAAGACCGGCGAGATCCACATGGTCCGCGGGCCGGCGATGCTGCTGCCGAACCCCGTCGACGAGGTGATCATCCGCCGCGTGCTCAGCGATCGCGAGTGCGGCACCTGGTACCCGAACAATTCGCAGGTGCTCGCGCACAACCGCGCCCTGCGCCAGCTCGACGACGCCGATCGGCCCGGCGCCGTCACCGAAGCCGAGGTCCAGAAGCAGAAGAAGCCGGCGCAACCCGAGCAGTTTCAGAAGCCCCGCACGATCGTGTTCAACACCAAGTACGAGGGCGTGCCGTCGCTCGCGGTGTGGGTGGGGTACGCGGTGCTCGTCGTCGACAAGCAGGGCAATCGCCGCGTCGAGCAAGGGCCGACGAACCTGCTGCTGTCGTACGACCAGACGCTCGAGGTGTTGCAGCTGTCGACCTCGACGCCGAAGACCGACGACAAGCTGATCGAGACCGTGTTCCTCCGCGTGCTCAACAACAAGGTCAGCGACGGCTGCGTGGTGGAGACGGCGGACCACGTCAAGGTGACGCTGCGCTACTCGATGCGCGTCAACTTCGAGGGCGAGCCGACGAAGTGGTTCGAGGTCGAGAACTACGTCAAGTTCCTCTGCGATCACGTGCGCAGCGTGCTCAAGGGCTCGACGAAGAAGCACTCGATCGAAGGCTTCTACGCGCAGTCGGTCGACCTGATCCGGGACGCGATCCTCGGCAAGCAGGACGACAAGGGACAACGCGCCGGGATGGTCTTCAAGGAGAACGGCATGCGGGTGACCGACGTCGAGATCCTCGACGTGTCGATCGACGACGAGGACATCGCCACGCTGCTCGGCGACGCGCAGCACGAGGCGGTGCAATCGAACATCGACCTGTTGCGGGCGCGGCGCTCGCTCGAGATGACCGAGAAGAAGGAGGCGATCTCGCGCGGCGAAGCGGAGGCGCGGGCCGAGACGGCGAAGCGCCTCGCCGAGCTCGAGGTCGCGGCGACCGCCGACCGGCTCCGCGTCGCGCTGGCCAGCGTGCAGGCGCAGCTCGAGCAAGCCGAGGCGGAGAAGACCACGGCGATCGCGAAGAACGCCGTGACCGACACCGATCACACGTCGAAGCTCGCGCGCGAGAAGGCGACGCGCGACCTCGAGACCGCGACCAAGGCGGCGCACCAGCAGCTCGTGCTCCAGGCGCTCGAGGCCGAGGTCGCCGCGGCGGTGCAGCGGTTCGGCGCGGCCCAGGGAGGCTTCAGTGAGGCGCTGCTCGCCCTCCAGAACCAGGAGACGCTCGCGAAGGTGGCGGAGGCGATGAGCGTGCAGTCGTTCATCGGTGGCAAGACCCTGACCGACGTGATCGACAAGGTCTTCGCCGGCACGCCGCTCGCCGGGTTGATGGATCGCGTCAAGGCGCGGACCACGATCACCAACGGCGAGGGCAAGCACCTGCCCGGCTGAGGCATATACTCCCGCCATGCGGCAACGGCTCGGCGAGATGCTGATCGAGGCGGGGGCGATCGACGAGATGCAGCTCCGCTCGGCGCTCGCCGATCAGCGGCGCTGGGGGCGGCCGCTCGGTCGCACGCTCGTCGAGATGCGGTTGATCAAGGAGGAGGACCTCGTCCGCGTGCTCGCGAAGCAGCTCGGGATCGAGACGATCGATCTCGACAGCCTTCAGGTCTCTCCCGCGGTGCTCGAGCTGGTGCCCGGGCACATCGCGAAGCAGCACCACGTGGTGCCGTTCGCGCAGCCGATGAAGTTCCTCGACGTCGCGATGCTCGATCCCACGAACCTCGGCATCATCGACGAGCTGCGCATTCGCACGCAGCTCAACGTGCGGCCGTACCTCGCGGGCCCGAAGATGATCGAGCGCAACCTCGAGCGCTACTACGGTGATGCGGCCGGGGTGTCGATGTCGCAATCGATCGAGATCCCGATCCACGACGGCGATCTCGACTTCCAGCCGGGTGCCGGCGACGTCGCGGTCGCGCCCGAGCTTCGCGATGGGTTACGCGCGTTCGTCCATCGCACGCCTCCGCCGGTGGAGCGTCCGAGCCTGGAGATCGCGTCGCGCGATCGCGAGATCGATGCGCTGCAGGAGCGCATCTCGATGCTCGAGGCGGTGGTCCAGCGCGACGAGCAGGTGCTCCGCAAGCTGCTCGCGCTGCTGATCGAGAAGGGGTTTGCCACCCGCGAAGAGATCATCGAGCGCCTCGGCTGAAGTGTTATGACTCGGGCATGAGGCTCGCCGCGCTGCTCCTGTTGACGTGCTCTCTCGCCTCCGCCGACGACAAGGCGGTGCGCAAGGTCGTGCCACCCGCCGACAAGCTCGCGGCGGCCGCCGGCGAAGCGTTCGCGAAGGCGAAGGAGGCCGACGAGGCCGGCAAGCTCGACGAGGCGGAGCGGCTGTACCGCAAGGCCTTCGCGATCGCGCCGCACCCGTTCTGTCAGTACAACCTCGCCGACGTGCTGCGCCGCAGGAACAACATCAGCAGCGCGATCACCGCGTACAAGAAGTACCTGGAGATGGATCCCGCCGCGGCGGATCGAACGCAGGTCGAGAAGATCGTCACGGAGCTCGAGGCGATGCCCGGCACGATCAGCATCGAGGTCGAGGAGAGCGACGCGCTGGTGTTCGTCGACGGCCAGCCGCTGCAGCGCAACAAGGATCCGAAGAACCCGTTCGTGATCAAGCTGCCGGCCGGGCCGCACACCGTCGACGTGATCACCGCGATCTCGTACGACAACGACACCTGCCGCGTGTCTCACAACAGCAAGAGCACCTGCCGGATGCGGCTCCGGCCGCGCGTCGACGGCAACGTCGTGATCAGCGGCCCGTCGTCGATGTCGCGGATGTCGAGAGGCCGCAGCGGCCGCCCGACGATTCACACCAAGGGCAGGTTCACGCTGGATCCCGGCAAGCAGCCGGTGTTCGTCGCGCCGTCGGATGACATGCAGTGCAAGCCGGTCGAGATCGACGTCGCGAAGGGCGACACCGTCGTCACCTACGTGTGGATCGAGACGCCCGAGAAGTGGCCGCAGTACCGCGCGGGGAAACGACCGTGCGTTGACTTACCGTACAAGCAGCGCGTGCTCAGGTTCTGAGCGCTTACGGCGATCAGACCGAGGCGTGGGGTCGAGCGTGGAATAGACCCACGATGAAGATCCTTGGCCTGTCCCTCCTCGGTGTTGTGATTTCCACGGCTGCGATCGCTCAACCCAAGCCTCCGATAAAACCGGCCGCGTTCACGCAGCCGGTCACGTTTCAGGCGTGCGCCACGAGTTGGGCGTTCGCGTGCGGCAAGCACGATGCGCAAGGCCGGACGTTCGGCACGGCACACGAGCAGACGCACTGCGAGCGGTACACGTTCCAGCCGAACGGCACGTACTCGGTCGCCGGTGATTTCGGAATGGCGAACGTCGGCACGTACAAGATGATCGGCAGCACGGTGAAGATCACGCCGACCCTCGAGGACGGCACGAAGGACAAGCCGTTCGAGCTCGTGCTCAGCTCCGACGGCAAGAAGCTCGGGACCATGGTCAAGCTGTGAGAGTCCTCGCCTTGGCGCTGGCACTGACCGCCTGCGAGAAGCCGGGGGCCGACGAGCCGGGTGTCGTCGCGCCGGCCGTCGCGCCGATCTCGCTGCATCCTCCGTCGGGTCAAGGTGTCTACGGCGTGGCGCGCGTCTATGGGGGAGACTTCATGCCACGGCTGGAGGGGGAGGGATCGAGGGGAGTCATCCACCCGGCCACGGGCCGCCGCGTCGTCGCGTTTCGCGGGGTGCACGCGGTCGTCCAGCACATCGATCCACGGGATCCGGCGATCGCCGGCACCGCGGTCGTGGATGCGGCGGGCCGGTACCACATCCCCGTCGCGGCGCCGGGGAAGTACACGGTGGTCCTCGAGGATCTCGATCACAACTCCCCTGCTGGTTGGATCGACGAGCCCTATGCCGAGCTCTCCGGGGAGCTCGACGAGCAGACCGGTCGACCGCGCACGTGGGCGTGGCTCGTCATCGCCCACCACGTGTGGACCGAGCACTTGCTCGACGACAACCGTCGCGCGACCTACTGAAGCATGCGCGTGAAGTCTTCGCGCACCGTCGGGTGATACATCAGCTTCGCCTTCTCGAACGTCGCGCGCGCGAGCTCGAGCCAGCTGCCGCCCTTGTCGACCAGCGCTTTGTAGAGCGGCCCGAGGTTGCGGCGGCGACCGATCGTCGTCAGGTACGCCTCGATCGCGGGGATCGCCTCCTTGCCGTCGGCGCGCACCATCAGCGGCAACCAGTTCATCGCGATCTCGGGGTTGGCCTGCGCGGTGAGCTTGAACTTCGCGTCGAGCGCCTGCAGCCGGGCGAGCGGCGTGGTCGCGGGTAGCGCGCGCAGGAACACCACCCAGTCGAGCGTGGTCCAGCTCGCGGCGTCGAACAGCTGACCGGAGAGAAACCGCTGGGCGATCGCGTCGAGCTCGGCGACGCGGCGCGAGGGTTTCGACGCGGCCCCCGCGGGCAGGCCGGTGCCGTGCAACCAGGTGGCGAGCTGCTGCGCGGTGAACGTGCCCGGGTGCTTGTCGATCAGCTCGCGGCGCACGTCGGCCTCGAACGTCACCGAGTCCGTCGACGAAAACGCCAGCCGCTCGAACCGGCGCCGGACGAACGCGTCGAACACCTCGCGCCCGAACGCCTCCTCGAGGGTGCGGAGGAACAGCGCGCCCTTCTCGTACGCGGCATCGCCGGGGACATCCTCGGGATCGCGATCGGGCGAGACCTGGAGGGCGAGCCGGGTGTCCGCGGGCTTGGTGTCGCCGAACGCCTTCGCGAGCTCGCGGTGACCGATCGACCACTGCATGTCGACGTAGTCGCGGCCGCGCAGCTGCTCCATGATCCGGCGCTCGACGTAAGTGGTGAACCCTTCGTTGAGCCAGAAGTCGGCCCAGGTGCTGTTGGTGACCAGGTTGCCGGACCACGAGTGCGCGAGCTCGTGCGCGATCAGCGACACCAGCGTGCGATCACCGACGATCGCCGTCGGCGTGAGGAACGTGAGCCGGGGATTCTCCATGCCACCGTACGGAAAGCTCGGCGGCAGCACGAGCATGTCGTAGCGGCCCCACGCGTACGGGCCGTACAGCTTCTCGGCGGTCGCCATCATCGCGTCGACCTCGCCGAACTCCGCGGCGGCGGCCTCGACGATCGAGGGCTCGGCGTAGATCCCGGTGCGCGTGCCGATCGCCTTGAACGCGAAGTCCCCGACGGCGAGCGCCATCAGGTACGACGGGATCGGCCGCGTCATCTCGAAGCGCCAGGTGCCGTCCGTTGGTGGGGTCTGCGCGTTGCTCGCCGACATCACCGCCCACAGCTTGTCGGGCACGTGGATCACGGCGTCGTACGTGAAGCGCACCGACGGGGTGTCCTGCAGCGGCACCCAGCTGCGCGCGAGGATCGCCTGCGATTGCGTGAACAGCATCGGCGCGCGCTTGCCCGCGGTGCCCGAGGGCTCGACCCACAACAACGCCCGCGCGTTCGGCGAGGTCCGGTAGGTGATCGCGATGCACTCGCTCGGTTGCTGGATCACCAGCTGACTGCCGAGGAACTTGTGCGGTCGATCCATCGCGTACGCGAGCGGCTTCTGCGACGCGCACTCGACGGCGGCCTCGATCGCGAGATCTTGCGTATCGAGGCGCAGCGGCGCCGCCGGATCGTGGCGCGCGACCGTGAGCTTCGCGCTGCCGACCAGGACGCGGGCGTCGAAATCGACGGTGAGATCGAGCGAGATGTGGGTGACCGCGACCTTCGCAGGCTCGGCGAACGAGTGTGGATCGCGCGCGAGCGGCGCGACCGGTTTCGCGGGATGCCCGCAGGCCACGAGCAGAGCGAGGACCAGCGTGCGCACGCCGGTCTTATACCCCACGGATCGCGAGCGGCAGGTCCGGGATCAGGGGACCCGCGTGACCAGCGAGTCGACGGCGTGGACCGGCGGGGCCGCGCCGTTGATCAGGTGCTTGATCGACCCGAGCACGAGGCGCTGGCTCTCGAGCATCGACTTGCCGGCGAACACCGGGGACACGACCTCGATCGTGTAGTGACCGCCGCCACCCTTCACCGAGACCACGGCATCGGGGATCTTGGTCTGGATGCCGTGCGTGATCGCGTCGGGGATCGAGCCGACGAAGTCGGTGGGATGGTCGCTCATGGGGCGGCACTATAGCGGCGAAATCCTTCGAAACCGAATGGTGGCGGCGGGTGTCTCATCACCTCGGTCCGCGCCGCGCTCGAGAGGAGACGATCCTGCTCGATCCGCGCCTCGGCGAGCCGGAGTGAGACCTCTCGGATGGGCTGGCGTAGTGCACAGAGCTCGTCACGGATTGGATCTTCGGGGAGGTCGGTCTCGGCTTCGCGGAGCTGCGGGAGGAACGCCGTCATCACGTCGATCCGCACCGCGCCGCCATCCGCTTCGCGACGACGAGCTGGACCGCGAATAGCAACTTCCCGAGCGCGATCAGCGCGACCGCAGTCGCCCGGTAGAATCGCGCATGATTGTGGGGCCCGACGAACGGAACGGTCGCCAGCACGAGCTGCGGTGTCGCGAGTTGGGTGGCCGGCTGGCCCTGGACGTCGTAGACCACCGCCGCCGGCGTGAAGTCCCCGACCTGCAGTGGTATCGTGTGGGTGATGACCGGTCCGCCACTCGATGCGCGACCCGATTCTCGACCACCACGCGATGATGCGGCGGTCGAAAAAGCGGTACGTGCAGCGTATGTGGCCGGCGATCTCGACGGTGCCGTGACGCTCGTCCTGCGCACGTTCGGACCCGAGGTGCTCGGGTTCATGCTGGCGCTCACCCGCGAGCACGCCGCGGCGGGCGACGCGTTCAGCGAGTTCTCGATCGATGTCTGGCGTGGCCTGCCCGGGTTCGCGTGGCGCGCGGCGCTACGCACCTGGCTCTACGTGCTCGCTCGCCGTGCGGTCGCGCGGGTCAAGCGTGGTGGACCACGCGCGCCACACGTACCGCTCTCGCAGACCTCGGAGATCTCCCGCATCGCGCTCGAGATCCGCGATGCGTCGCTCGCGCGGCTCGAGGCGATGCACGATGCGGTCGCGAACCTGCGCGCGCAGCTCGACGAGGAGGAGCAGGTCATCCTCGTCCTGCGTGTCGACCGCGACATGGGCTGGCGCGAGATCGCGCTCGTGCTGGCGCCCGACGACGGCGGCGACGCGGATGTCGACCGGATCGCCGCGACGCTGCGCAAGCGGTTCGAGCGGATCAAGGCGCGGATCCGCGATCTCGCGCGCACACCGTGACTCAGCGTGGCTTCGGGCAGTGGAGGTTCGGATCCGCGACGCGTTGCACGAGCGCGCCGTTCGTCGGCGGGTCGGGCGACCGGTACTGGTCGTAGTTCTCGTCCCACCCTCCCTCGTAGCCGTAGCGCCAGCGACCGTCACCGAGGAGGCCGTTCGGCGTGCGCACGAAGCGGATCTGGATCTCGCCGGCATCGATCGGGAGCTGGCGAGTGGGGAGCTCGCACCACATGCCGACGAGCTTGCTGTCGACCAGCCGCCCTTCGAAGAGCCCGTCGTCGTGCTCCGAGGCGCCGCGGACCTGATCGTCGATGACCTCGATGTACATCTCGCCAAAGATCGGGTGCCGGTACATCCCGGTGATCTCGGCGGCGGTGATCGGCGTGGCCACGGGATCGTTGTGCTCGACGAGGACCAGCGCCGCCGCCCCACCGAGCACCGCGACGACGCCGCCCGCGATCGCGAGGTCGCGGCGGAGCCTGCTCCGCGCGATCCGCGCCGACGGGAGCCGCGAGCGCGACGGTCGCGCCTTGCGCAGTGCCACCAGCATCGCGCGTGCGCTCGGGAGCCGCTCGGCCGGCGCGAAGGCGAGGGCCTGGCGTACGATGCGCGCGAGCGAGGGCGGCACGTCCTGCATCGACAGCGTCGCCAGCCAGCGCTCGAGATCGTCGACGGACGAGACGATTGGTGAATGCGCGCCGGTCAGCATGCGGTACAGCAGCATGCCCATCGCCCAGACGTCGGTGCGCTCGTCCTGGACCTCACCGCGCCACTGCTCCGGTGCCATCGAGGACGGCGTCCCGGAGCGCGACCGCGCATCGGGCTGGCCGGCGACGTAGAGCGCGGCGAGTCCGAAGTCGAGTAGGCAGATGCGGTGGTCGTCGCACAGGAACACGTTCTGCGGCTTGAGATCGCGGTGCAACACACCCTGGGCGTGCGCGTGCGCGACCGCATCGGCGACTTCCTCCACGATCCCGACGGCCTCGTCGATCGCCAGCGGACCGCGCGCGAGCCGCGCGTTCAGGCTCTCGCCGCGGAGCAACTCGAGGACCAGGAACAGCATGCCCGAGTCATCCTGTCCGGCGTAGTAGGCGGTCACGATCGACGGATGCTTGAGCTTCGCCGTCGCGCGCGCCTCGCGATCGAACAGCGTCCGCAGCTCGGCCTGCGCGAGCAGCGCCCAGCGATCGGGGCGCATGACCTTGATCGCGACTTCGCGCCCGAGTGTGCGGTCGGTCGCGCGGTACACGACGCCCATGCCACCACGACCGAGCTCGCGGTCGATCACGTAGCTTGTCCCGAGCACGTCGCCGGCCTTGAGCGTGACGATGCCGTTCGCGTCACCGACGCTCGGTGCATGGCCGACGGCGGCGATCAGGCTATCGATGGTGGTCGGATCGCTCATCACCCACCGATCCTATCCCGGGAGGTGCTGGCCGCTACGGACCACGGTCTTATCCCCGCCGACCATGCCGTGGGTCATGAGCTGGTACTGCGCGCTCCCCAGCTCCGTGTAGCCATTCCCGAAGACGGGGTCGGGCGCGACCTGGTGGGTCGTGTAGAGCGCGCGCACCGTGAACTGCCCACCCTGCGCAAGGTGGAGGAACGTCGGGCTCTGATCGCTCGCGAACGACCGCGCGAGGAGCTCGCGATCGACCGCGGTCTCGAACATCATCTCGCCGGCGCGCGGAGCGCCGCCCCCGGTGAGCAGGGCGTCGGCCTGGCTCGTCGGCAGGCCGTAGCGGACGAGGTCGCTGCGGAGTTGCAGTGCCCAGTGGGTGTCGATCTCGAGCAGGCTCAGCGCCTTCTTGAGATCCTCGGCGTTGACGCCGTTCTTCGCCGCGCCCGAGCCGTTCGCCATGCTGTTGCCGACCCACGTGCGCAGCATGTCCTGGAACAGCGCCGAGCCCGTCGGCGCGATCGCCTGCGAGGCCGCGATGTCCGCATCGGCCCACGCCCGGAGGTCGTCGACGGTCGTGACGTCGACGTCGCGGTGATCGAGCTGCGGGAGCTGCCGCTGATAGCCGATCGTCATCCGCTGCTTGCACTCGGTGCTCTTGCCCTCGATCTCGACGAGCTTCGCGCGCAGCGTCGCGATCGCGACCTCGCGCCCCTTCGACGAGGCGCCATCCGGTGACAGCGTCTTGCCACCCTCGATCTTCTCGACGGCTGCGCCGGTCAGCGCCGCGCCGAGCGCCTCGACGCCGGCCTTCACCAGCCAGCCGATCTCGGGCAGCGCCGCGGCGCCTACCGTCGACAGCGCGGTCGTCGCGGCACCGATCCCCTTGCCCGCGGCCATGCCGAGCGCCTTGCGCAGGACACCGGGCGACCACACCACCGCGGGCGATTCGGCGGTCATTCCGATGTACTGGGCCCAGTTGTCACGCGTGTAGTGCGCGACGCGATCGAGCGCCAGGTCGGCGGCCGCCTGCGCGGCGAGGATCTTCTTCCGAGCCTCGCCCTTCTCGGCCTCGGTCGCCATCGACGGCGCCGGGATTGACGGCGGCACGGGATCACTGTCCTTGTCGCGGAACACGGCACGCGCGTGCGCGTGGCTCGCGCCGCCGATGTCGAACGGCCGGCGCGTGACCATCGCGCTCGCGGCCGCATCGGCCTCGAGCTCCGCGGCGTCGTGCGGATTCGAGACCGCGAGTTTGTGCTGGCGCGTCGTCGAGCCACCTTGCTGCTGGACCGTGTGGGCGACCTCGTGCGCGAGCAGGTGCAGGCCGTCGTGCGAGCCCGGGTCGTACTGGCCGGCCCCAAAGTGGATGTCCTGGCCGACGGCGTACGCGCGCGCGCCGACCGCGTGCGCGGCCTCGCCGCTCGAGCCGTCGGTGTGGACCCGCACGCTCGACAGGTCCGCGCCGAGCGAGGTCTCGAACGAGCGCTGGATCTCGGTCGGCAGCGCGAAGCCATCGCTCTGCGCCGCGGCCGCGACGGCCGACTCCGCGTGCGGCGCCATGCCCACGGCATCGCGCTCGGCGGCGCGCTGCACCAGGCCCGACGCCATCACCCCGTGGCCGCCGAGGAGCTGCGCGCTCGCGCTGGCCCGACCGGGGACCTCGAACAGCTCGGGTGCTCGGGCACGGCGGAGCAGGTGGTCGGATTCGTGTTCGCGATCGAAGTTCATGACATCTCCTTCATCAGTCGAGAGCGCCGGTGCTCGAGAGCTTTCCGAGCTCGGCAAACTCGAGCGTCACAGCGCGCTCGAGGAACGCCTGCGTGATCACGGCCTCGGCCTGCGCGGCGAGGAACGCGGCGCGCAGGCACGCGTTGCGGATGTAGCCGCCGGCGAGCTGGTACTTGCGCGAGAGCGCGGCGAGGTCGAGCTCCCCGGCGACCGGCAGCTCGGGCGGCAGGTGTACGCGCCACAGCTGCTCCCGGGTCTCCTCGTCGGGGAACGGGAACGACAGCTTGAACGAGATCCGCCGCTTGAACGCGGGATCGATCGAGCCGCTGAAGTTCGTCGTCAGGATCGCGATGCCCTCGAACGCGTCGAGGCGCTGCAAGAGGTAGTTGACCTCGAGGTTCGCGTAGCGATCGTTGCTCGACTTGACCTCGGTCCGCTTCGCGAACAGCGAGTCGGCCTCGTCGAACAAGAGGACGCACTGGCCCTCCTCGGCGGCGTCGAAGATCGCGCCGAGGTTGCGCTCGGTCTCGCCGATCCACCGCGAGACGACCTTCGAGAGATCGACCTGGTAGAGATCGAGGCCGAGCTCGCGTGCGATCACTCCCGCGACCATGGTCTTGCCGGTGCCCGGCTGCCCGGAGAACAGCGCGGTCAGGCCGCGCGAGGTCGACAGCGTGCGGCCCATACCCCAGATCTCGAACACCTGCCGGCGATGGCGCACGCGCCCAATCAGCTCCCGCAGGCTGTCGAGCACATCAGGCGGCAGGACCAGGCTGCTCCACGTGGCGAGCCGGTCGACGCGCCGCGCATACTCGCCGATCCGCAGCTCGCGGTCCTGGCGGAGATACGCCTCGAGCGCCTCGGTCGCGTCGTCGTCGGTGATCGCGGCGGCGGCGCGCGCCGCGATGACGCCGGCGACCGCGCGACGGATCGCCGCGACGCCGATCCGGTAGCGCGCGGCGAGTCCCGCCACGTCGTGCACCGCCAGCGCGCCTGCGAGCGCGGCCGTCCACGCCGCGGTGCGCTCGCTCTCGGTCGGCGCGGGAACCTCGATCACGACGTATCCCGGTGTGAACGGCACCTGTACGTCGGGTGGCAGGCACGCGATCATGGGGCCGGCGTGCATGCCGAGCACCTCGCCGATCGCCTCGCGGCTCCGCCGGTCCTCGCACGGCACGCGATCGAGGTGGATGACGCACGGCAGCCCACCGGCGAGGTGTGCCTGGCGAAGCGCGGTCGCGAGGGCGCCGCGGAGCTGGTCGAGCTCGGTCCCGAGGCGCCCGGCATCGATAACCACGAGCGGACGGTGGACCTCACGGGCGAGCGCGGCGGCGAGCGTGCGCAGGCCGGCACCGTGACGGCCGCGGATCACGAGCCGGGCCGGCGTTGTTGCCGGTTGACCGAGCTGCGCGATCGCCGCGGCGAGGCCGGCGCCGGGCAACTCGAGTGCTTCGAGCGAGGGTGCGGTGGTGCGCATCTCGATCGCGGGCACAGCGCCCGCGAGCCGCGCGAGGATCACCGGATCGACCGAGAGCGGCGTGAATGGCCGCGGGCGATCGCCGCCACATCGAATCGCGCCGGTGCGCACGAGCGGTGCGTCGGCGTCGAGCTCGCGCTGGACGACGTGACGCTCGATGCCGAACAGCGTCAGCAGGAGCTGCTCGTCGACGAGCGGGCGGTGCGGGTCGTTCGAGAGGATGCCGTAGAGCCGCGCGGTCTCGCCGCGCAGCGCCGGGGCCGCGACCGCGAGCAGCAGATCCACGGCGACAGCCGACAACGCGAGCTCGCCCTGGAGCGCGCCGATCGCGGAGGTGGCCGAGCGGTGGTGCGGATCGATGAGGAGCTCGCGCTCGTAGATCGCGAGCTGGGCCGTGGCCGAGGTGACGTATGCTGTTGCGAAGCCGCGGTTCATGCCGACGAGCGCGGCGACCTCGTGCTCGAACGGATGCGCACTCTCGTCGGCGTAGCCGATGCGCCGGGTGTCCCAGGCGTGGCAGATCGCGAGCAGCGTCCGGAGCTCGACGAGCCGGAGCTCCCGGGCCAGTGCCGCACGCGCCCCGACAGCATCGACCTGCGCGACCTGGCGCGGACCCAGCGCGTGCAGCACGAACGGGCGCGCGAGCGGTACGTGTGTGGGCGCCACCGGCGCCGCCGTCGGTGGCGGCGAGACGATCGCCGGCTCGGCCTCGATGATTCGAGGGACCTCGCTCGCCGGCGCCCGCCGGATCGCCGCCTCGACGCCGAGGATCTCGACGAGGGCCTCGCCGTAGCGCAGCGCGATCATCCGCGCATCCCCGTCGAGCGCAAGCTCGTGGACATCGCACTCGGTCGCGATCGTCCCGAGGCACCGTCCCGAGCGCAGGTCGACGATCTCCACGCGCCGGGGCTCGGTTCCGACCGCGGCGATCGCACGCCGCGCCGCGAACTGCAGCGCACCGCGCGGGGCGAGTGGCAGCCGTAGCCGGCTCTGGACCGCACCGCTCGCGCGTACGACCATCACGAGCTCGACGTGTCGCGCGGCCTCGCCCACGAGCACGGCAGCGCTACCATCCCCGACGACCTCGGCATGGACGAGTCGGTGCACCGGCGACGCGATCACAACGCCGTTGCCGAGATCGATCCGGCCGTTCCTGACTGTCAGCCAGCGCCGCGCGGTCAGTGGAAACGCGAGATCCGCGACGGGTGCGGGATGCTCGCGCAGCGTGCCGAGATCGTCGTAGATCGCGCGGCCACCCCAGGTCACGGCGGGTGGACCGACACCGATCGTCGCGAGCACCGCACTCCGCTCCGCTGGCAGCGGATACGGCGCGCCGATCGCACGCCCGTTGCCGTCGACGCGGCGCAGGGCAGGTGTCTCGCCATCGACGATCCAGATCTGGTCGGTGAAGCCGGCAACGCCCCGCGGCAGGTGCGCCGGGATCCGGACGGTCTCGCCATTCGGGTGCGCGAGCACGACGACGCTCTCCGCCGTCGTCATGAAGACGCGCCGTCCGTCCTGGCCAAAGGTGATCGTCGCGACCATCGATCGGTAGAGGAGGGCTGCCACCGGTTTGTGACAGCACGAGCTAACCGATCAGGATCATTGCGAGTTGTCTTCCGCGTCTCTACGCCGGCGCCGATCCCACGATGTGTGCGGGCGACGCTCGAGCTCGTGGAGTCGATGTGGAAGCGCTCGTGGTGCGGTGCCGGGTGTCGACGATCCGGCGCGCGTGGAGGCGCACTTCAACCTCGGCGTGCTGTTCAAGGACCACGTCGCCGCGAGGGCAACCGATCCAGCCGCAGCGAAGGATGCCTTCAAGAAGGCTGCCGACGCGTTCCGGCGCGCGAATACACCGGAGGCAACGCTCTGGGCGGACGACTGCGATAAAGCAGCCGCCCTGCGCTAACTAGGCATCCGAGTCCGACGAACCTTCGCCGGCCGGCTTGCCGCCCTCGTTCTTGATCGCGGAGACCTCGTTGCGAACGGTCTGCGCGAAGGTCTTGAGCTCCTGCATCGCGTTGCGGACGCGGGTGCCGGCGGCCTTGTTGCCACCGTTATAGAACTTCACGAAATCGGCCTCCATACCGGCGACCAGGGCCTGGAGCTCGGCAAAACGGGCGACTGCGGACTCGTTGCTGGTCGGGGTCTCGGTTTCGGTGTCGGTCATCTGGTTGGTCTCCATGAGGGGCCGGAAGCTTGCACGAAACCTCTGACATCGGGCTAACCTCGCGCATCTAAATGCCTACCTCCGATAAGTTGCGAGTCGAGGTCGATCCGGCCACGGCCGCGACCGAAGACCCGGAAGCCCGCTGGTTGCGCGAGGTTTATCAGCCGAACGAGGCAAACCTCACAGTCCGTGCGGTGGTCGCCGGGGTCCTGATCGGCGCGGTCATGTGCCTGTCGAACCTCTACGTGTTCTTCAAGACGGGGTGGTCTCTCGGGGTCACCCTGACCGCCTGCATCCTGGCGTTCGGGGTGTTCCAGCTGACCTCGGCCGCGAAGCTGACCAAGCCGCTCGGGGCGCTGGAGAACAACGCCCTCACCACGGTCGCCTCCGGAGCCGGGTACATGACCGCCGGCGGCAACATGGCCGCCTACGGCGCGCTGCTCATGGTGCTGACCCCGCCGCTGCTGGTCCCGCACCTGTGGGACGCCCTCGAGGGCACGTTCCTGCTGTCGCGCGCCCCGCAAGAAGGTCCGGGCACCGGACAGATGATGATCTGGTTCGCGGTGATCGCCGCGATGGGTGTGTTCGTCGCGATCCCGATCAAGCGCCAGCTGATCAACCAGGAGGGCCTCGCGTTCCCGACCGGCACGGCGACCGCCGAGACGATCCGCTCGATGCACAACGCCGGCGACGGCGGCAAGGCGAGGAGCGCGCTCAAGGCGCTCGGCATCGCGTTCCTCGTCGGCGTCGCGATCAAGACCGGCGTCAGCGTGGTCAAGATCCTCCCCGAGCACATCGACTTCCCGTTCGAGTACGGCGGCTATGCGGCGCTGTCGTGGACGCTCTACATCAACGTCGAGGTCGTGCTGATCGGTGCCGGCGCGCTGATGAGCTTCCGCACCGGCTGGTCGCTGCTGCTCGGATCGATCCTCACCTACGCCCTGCTCGCGCCGTGGCTCGTCGATCAGGGTTATCTCCCGGCGCTCGTCGACGGCAAGAGCAACTACAAGACGATCGTGCAGTGGACGCTGTGGCCCGGCGCCGCGATCCTCGTCAGCGCCGGGTTGACGTCGTTCGCGCTCGACTGGCGCGCGCTCGGGCGCTCGTTCTCGGGCATCAGCAAGATCTTCCGGCGGCAGCCGGCAGTGACGGACCCCATTCCGCTCGCGACCGTCGTGACCGACGATGCACCGCCGACGATCGACGACGTCGAGGTGCCCGGCACGTGGTTCCCGATCGGCTTCCTGATCCTGACGCCGATCGTCGTGTTCCTGATGGCGTGGATCTTCGGGATCCCGGCGTGGGCCGGCGTGATCGCGGCGTTCCTCGCGATCCTGATGGGCTTCGTCGCCTCGCGCGTCACCGGCGAGACCGACATCACCCCGACCAAGGCGCTCGGGCCCGTCACCCAGATGGTGTTCGGCGGCCTGACGCCCGGCAACCTGACGGGCAACATCATGTCGGCGAACGTCACCGGCGGCATCGGCCTCCACGCCGCCGATCTGTTGACGACGATGAAGACCGGCTGGCTGCTCGGCGCGAAGCCGCGACACCAGGTCTACGCGCAGCTGTTCGGCGTGATCGCGGGCGCGATGTTCATCGTGCCCGCGTTCCGCATCATCATCCCCGACCCCGCGGTGCTCGGCGATAGCGAGTGGCCGGCGCCGTCGTGCCTGGTGTGGGAGGGCGTGTCGCGCGCGTTCGTCAACGGGCTCGGGTCGCTGCAGCCCTCGGTGAAGGTGGCGATGGTGATCGGCCTCGTGATCGGCACGCTGCTCGCGATCGTGGAGAAGTACGCGCCCAAGGACATCAAGAAGTTCGTCCCGTCGGCCAACGGCCTCGGCATCGCGATGGTGATCCCGGGTGCCAACGCGATCGTGATGTTCCTCGGTGCCGCGATCGCCGAGTGGATGAATCGCCGCGGGCAGGGCGCGCACGTGGTGCCGATCGCGTCGGGCCTGATCGCCGGCGAGTCGCTGATGGGCATCGCGGTCGCGCTGATGATCAGCTTCGGCGTGATCTCCCAGTAGCGACGCGAGCTCGTCGCGACGACGTGGCCGCGTCGTCGATCCCGCGACGGGATCGAGGCAGTCCAGGCAGTTGCGGCTGGCGTCCAAGTTGCTCGGATGCGCGGCGATGCAACAACCGCCTGGTGATCCGCCACCTCCGTACCCGCCGCCGCAGGGGTATCCACCGCCGCAGGGCTATGGCCCGCCGGGCTATCCGCCGATGCCGTACGGCGCGCCGCCGTTCACCGGGCAACCGCGCACGTCGGGCATGGCGATCGCCGGCTTCGTGCTGTCGTTCTTCTGCGGCCTGCTCGGGCTGATCTTCTCGGCGATCGCGATGGGTCAGATCAAGAAGAGCAACGGTGCCCTGAAAGGCAACGGGCTCGCGATCGCGGGCCTCGTGATCTCGATCGTCGCGATCCTGATCAACATCCTGATCCTGATGGTTCGCAAGAAGGGTCGGTTCTAGCGACCGAGCAGCCGCGCGATCCCCAGCGACGCGGACCAGCCGGGCAACGCATCGCCAGCGCCGGCGTCGTGCACGCCGAAGGTGCCGTCGAGGTTCACGGCCCAGCGCGGCGTCCACGCGAACCACAGGCCGAGCCGCACGCCTGCGTAGACGCCCGGCGCGCTGATCGGCAACCCGGCCTCGCCCGCGAGCTGGATCGCGGCGATGTCGGCGAGGATCGGGACGCGCACGCCGATCGAGCCCTGCAGCGAGAGCCGCGCCTCTCGATACTCGCTCGCGAGCGCGGCCCCGGCGAACAGGTAGCGCTGCAGCGGCACCAGGACGCCGAACCGCGAGACGCCGGTCGGTTGCCAGCGATCACCGACGCGGACCTGCCCTGCTCCGGTCTCGAGGCGCAGCTGCGCGCGCTCGAGCGCCGGATGCCGCGTGGTGGCGAGCTCGCCCGACGTGCCGAGGCTGCGGTCGATCGCCTCGAGCAACGCGCGCGCGGTCAGCCGATCGTCCTTCGAGGTCGCGATCTGGCGAAACACGATCGCGCCGTCGCGCCGGATCACGACGACACCGGGGATCGAGTGATCCTGGTCGTCGATCCCGACCAGCGCCTTGGAGATCGCGCCGTCGAGATCGCTGATCAGCGGGAACTCGATGCCGTAGGCGCGCGCGAAGCTCCGCGAGTCGGAGGTCTCGTCGCGCGACACCGCGACCAGGATCACCCCACGCTGGCGAAACGCTCCAGCCTTCGCAACCCGGGCCAGCTCACCGAGCTGGTGCTTGCACCAGGGTCACCAGAAGCCGCGATAGAACACGATCACGACGTGGTCCTGCGCCAGCGCCTCGCTCGACGAGAACGTGCCGAGCTGCGAGGTCGCGACGAACCGAGGAGCCGTGGTCTCGAGCGCGCCGCCCCGCGGGTGGATCGAGGTCACGCACCCGGTGACCGCGAGGAGGGCGAGGGCGCGCATGCCGCAGCGTACGAAACCAGGCGTGGAGCTGATAGCGTTCCTCGCATGGGAAAGATCGGATTCTGGCAGCTCCTGCTCGATGACAAGCTGTCGTACTGGGAGGCGCAGAAGATCAACTCTGCGACCGAGGCGGCGGAGGTCGCGAAGGACGTCGCCGAGGCAGCCCAGTACGCGGCGTACCACCAGCAGGCGCGCCTCGACAGCCTCGCGCGCGAGGTGGTGTTCCTGCGCACCGCGCTGACGGTGCTGGTCAAGACGCTGAAGGACTCGAACGTCCTCGACGAGCGCCTGCTCGACGCGCGCCTCGAGGCGGCGATGGACGAGGCCAGCGCGGTGCTGCCGAAGCAGCCGAC
>Ga0075163_10003635_pt1 | contig 20735 bp, 30 predicted proteins | sample JI1023141ADNA_FD_71478 | JGI IMG/M metagenome (GOLD analysis project Ga0075163, IMG submission 71478) | Wastewater effluent complex algal communities from Wisconsin, to seasonally profile nutrient transformation and Carbon sequestration -... | ecosystem: Engineered > WWTP > Effluent > Algae... | reverse complement strand
TATATATCAATTGATTGCACATGTCTTCAGAAATGTGTCGCTATACATTTTTAAGTGACATATTTATGTATCAATGATATAATTAATTAAAGTATCACATGGATAAAACTAACATCACTGATAGCACTTCAGTGATCCACCGCCGTACTGACCCTTGTGTAATGCACATCATGGGGGCATACCTCAGAGCTGTACTGCAACTTATGACAACGAGAGATGAATCACGGTTTGATTCAATTGAAGTAGCCAGACGTCTCGATATAATCATCAAGCTTCATTTCATCATCGAGCACTCAAATACTTTGCAGTAGGCATTGAATCACTGAATTAACATTTAATACAATCACCGCTTCATAAATATTGCCAACTCCATAAAGAATGGCTTCACAAACTCTACCACGTCTCCCCACTTGTCCTTCATCACAATCTCAATATTCCTCAAGCTGCTGATCTCTTCATTGGTCTTGTACACATCACCATCGAACACTCGTTCCTGTGGGATCTCTGTCTGTGATGTGCTTATGTGAACGATTGCCATGTGTGATGTCTTTCGCCCATTGTCATCCCAGCGCAGGCTCTGCAAGTTGGACTGGATGTACAACTCCTTGATGGGAACCATGTCACTAATCCTTGGTGAAAACGCACTCCAGTCGTAATCGTTTGGCCCCATCGTTGTCCTTGCTTTGTCCGCGTATCGCTTGGCTATAGTCATGTGCATCATCCTATCGTAGATCTTCCAGCCATACGTCGTCCCAAATGGTGATGCCTGTTCAGGCCAGTGCATACCCATGCAGTTACTTAGTATCTCCCTTCGCTTGTCGGTCATATTTGATCCTGCTTTGATCTCAACGTAAAAGTTTACAGTCTCGTGGTATATGTTATTCTACTGCCCACTCGTAGTAAAGGTTCCGCTTGGAAACAAGGTTATCTATTCATTGTCTACAGGTGTTGGTATATTTGAGCCAAGCCAGGTTGCTCCGTTCCATATCGCTGGTCTTACGTGATACTCGTCAAGATGGTTGTACCCCAGCCATTTTGTTATAGTGTTCGCCTGACCAGTGTACGTCTCTGAACCCATGAAGGCAACATGTACTCCTGTCGTTGGATAGACCCACTCAAACTTTATTCTCCCAGACCCAGCATCAAATACAAACTACGAGTTCCTGAATATATTACCAACGTTTACTTTAATAGGATGTCCAGGAAAGACAGGGTCCAAGTTTATTTTCATATTTGTAGACATTGCATATCTATAATCTTCAAAACGTTGGACAGCTATATTATCCAGATAGCGTGTAAGTTCACTATCGTGCACATTCAGCCATGTGTCTCTTGTCATGTCGAATAACAAGTTTCGAACAGATCTATTGAGAATCACGACAAACTAATCTGCTGTAACAATCTGAGGTTCTGCTACGTCTAGATTTAGTATAACGGGATAATCAACAAATCTCTGCGAGTCCATTTCGTCAACTATCAATAGAGAGTCATAGTCCGTGGGATGCACATTGCCGTCTCTCCATACAATGAATCCCTTGGGTCCAGAATCAACGCTGGTCTACTGGTAGTACATTGCCTTTGCCCTGAGCTCCAGGTAGTCGCCGGGGTATATCTGATACTAATCATTGGGAAACTTTAATGACTTGATCTGATACTACACCAGGCTAGACTCCATGCCTGTTCTTGAAAAATGCTGTGTCAATTCAGGTAGAGCTATCTTAACAATGCCAGATGTACTTTCAACCTCAATAACATTAGCAGTCATTTGCCTGTCATCCATCGTGTCAGTAAAATCAGTCCGTCCCATAGAGTACAGCTGCCTAGCCATCTATGTCTACATTTGGTCACCTTGTCCGCTGTGCATTATAATTAATTATTACATGATGAGACCAAAAAAAAAGCAAGCACCAGTCGAGGGTGGATAGAATTAAGCAAATGATGGAGAAGAAGAAGAACAAGAAGAAGAATAAGAGGAAATCAAGGATGAACCTGTTATCATACCGGATGCAGATCTTGGTGCTGCCAAAGTGTCATCATCTAATAGATTTGAAATAGGAGCACCTGATTTGAACAAAGCAATGGGAGCACAGACAGCTGTGTAGTAGCTTGTTAGTACGCTTGGCGGAAGCAACGCAATGGCCATGGAGTCCGTCATCAATACAGCCAAACTAAACAAAGATACTCCTTTAGCAAGAGGCAACGAGGCATTTGAGGCAATGAAAGCAAAGCTGTTGGGTGTGCCAGTCGCAAATCCAACCCAGTAAGATGGTTAGTATGTATTTGCTGACGACAATAAGACTGGAGGCAAATCACTATAGTTTGTGAGGCAGAATGAAAGCATGAACGCCATGCAAGACTTGCTGGGGAAGTTCTTCTAGTTCCAGGGTGATCGAAGTAAACCATTGTAGTAGAACTTGTCAATGTTCAATGGCATGGGATTCAGCGGAGCAACTGCCGACAATATCATGCAGACACTTTCCAATCCAGACATGGTCCCTAACGCAGACAATATCCCCGGGTCGATATCAAACCTCAACCCAGCATTCCAAGAGAAGGCCAGATAGTTCAGAAGTTTTATTGAGGGAATGCCTGTTACTGCAATAAAGGAACTGAGGCATCCTCGTCACATGTACGAACAGGTTCCCAGGGATCCACTTATAAATATGATTCACCTGGACTCACAGAGGAGAAGGGTTGAAAACTTCTATGCGTTTATTTGATATATAATTTATTAATGGATTAAGATAACATTGAATAGGTACCCGTTGAAGGCGAGCAGGTTGAATAACCTGTATAGGAATAGATTGAATAACCTGTGGAGATACAATAAGAAGAACTTGTTACTGAAAATATTGTCCCATAATAATAGCACGAGTCTACAGAAGGAAGCAGAGAACATAGGATTGGTCTACTTAGTCAACGGATTAAAAGTCTAGAGGATGAGCACGTGTTTACAAAGGAAAGAAAAGCAGAGCTGAGTAATCTCCGGAAAAAACTTAGAATAGATAAGAACAATCAAGCACGGTACGAGTGACAGTAATAATCAAAGAACACGGGTGTCGTAGCAGCTGCACCCATTCAACCCGAGAACGATGTCTCTATGAACTCTGCACCTGAACCAGAACAAAAGGAGCAGGAGGAACAACCACAAGTGATGATGGACGACGAAGATGAGATTACATAGTAGAATGAGGAAAGTATAAAGAGGTATAATGAATTTATTAAAAAGTAATTAGAAGAAGAGGAAGCGGCAATTGAATAGTAGAGACAGGATTAAAAGAGACACTTGGACGAGTTACGGAATGACATTAAGAGAATGCAATAGAAGTGGGAGTCTAATACAAATCAATAAGAAGCCAAGAATGAATTTACATAGTTGTACGGAGTTCTGCGATAGAACAAGAGTAGACGGACGATCATCGGAGAAGCGATATACAAGACACACAAGCATTGATTAATAATTAATAATTATGGCATAACCGAAAGTAACGGGTATTAATAAGCCAAAGCTCAGATCGAAAATCCTTAACCAATTGGATAAACTTGAGGATGGATCATCTGAGATTACTAACGATGTAATGAATCGTATTGAAATGATACGACGACATGCATATCAAGAGTACTACACCAAGGTCACACCAAAGATTGACCTGACAGCCCTGACTAGTTAACAGAGCATGAGGTACAGGTAGACGCTTGAAAGAATACAACCTTATATTACTAGGTATGCTGGCCCCAAGCACTTGGAAGTAATTATAGACTTCTAGTAAAGGTACACAGATTTCATAGCACAAGAATTAAACGTACAGCTATTGTCAGGACGAAAGGTTGATATACACGTAGCGTAAAATGCTTACAAGTTTATCATGTCTGATATTAGAAATCAATAATTTCCAGATGCATCAAACTAGCGAAGAGGAGCAGAGTTATGGGAGGTCTTTCTAGACATGTACACACGGAAATCTAAATTGAGAAGACTTATTACAGAATACTTGGATAAGCTATTATACACCAAAGATCCAGTTAGCAAGATGTTTTACACAATTCTAACAGACGGCACATTCATAAAGGTGGTAGCAGATAAAGTTGTTCAAGGTGGCGTGAAAGTTCTCAGGGAGTTTATATATCGTTCACTTACACTGGTATAATTTATTGTTGCTTTTTACAGAGCTGTAAGGGGCATTGAAATTTCATTAGAGGGAGCTGCAGACTTTGTAGTTGGTATATTGTCAGACTTTGGTAGATTCATACATTCGTTATTTTAAAAAGACCCTCTTCAGTTTACACGTGTAAACTAGGCACTAAAGAAAAAGGTTCCCATGCCAACTGCCAACAATGAAAAGTTTATAAAAAAACTGAGTGCGGCAATCTCCCATAACTTGTTGGCTGAACTAAAAGAGAAGGAGGAGCGCTTAGGATAGTTTGGACTTAGCAGGCATTACTTGGAATCAATTGGATACTAAATGTCGTAGATTACAATACCCGCCATGGATAATGCTTGGTTCTAGAGTCTCTATTCGGACGATGGAACATTGCTTACTAATAAGCTGGCTTGGTCACAGAGGTTATTTATTTATTATGGTTTAGATAAGGTTCATCGGGATTACACTGCATACACTAGTTTTGTTCCGGCTTAATACTTTTTTAGTCGCTCTCTCAAGGTTCAACTAAAGATTGCTCTTGCTTTGGCCAAGTACACGACAGGCTACAATGCAACTCTGGACACTATAGTGTATGCAATACAAACATTGGCATTCACTAGGCATGTGGGCCTCATTGCAACAGAGGCGTATGCTCTGACTTATACTTCTCTTATAAAGGAAAGTGCGCTTGCCTTGACCACCGGGATTCTGGATCGCTACGGTATGGCGTCTACCGTAGCACTGTCTGCAGGTATTGACGCTATGGCTGATTCTACTATCAGGGCCTCTGTTGCTGAATTATTTAATTCTGCGTAAACTCGACTACGGGCAAAAAGAGGTCCTGCAATTGTCAAGGGTATGTATCGATCTTTCATACACGATACAGCTGCCGGCATTCTTGAAGATGTTGCAACATCCAACTCGATTAATTTTGCTCAGAATGTTGGGGATGCATTTGGATATTAGATTGCAAGTGCTTTGGACATTGGAGCGCAGAGTCTCAAAACTCTTGTGTCGGATCTAGTGGACGAGGCCGTAGTAAGACAAGACAACGACTGGGTGTATAACAGAATAGTAGAAAGTAATCCGCTTACTGTCTTGAAACGAATAGTAGATTAGCGAGCTGCCTTTGAAGATGCAATGATGCAAAGTACAAATGTAAATCCCAGATAGATTATATAAGCCATCTCGCTGACCAATCACACGCCATTCCACGATCTAATAAGGCACTACGATGCTGATTACGCCATTGGAATTGACGGTGTAGTGGCCGTGGTAAAAGACGAGTTTCACAATGCAAAAGGCTGGGGCTTGAATTAGTTCTATGGGTATGTAACAAGCACCAACGGTATGGAATACGACAGGGCGTTGGCCGTGAATTTGTAATAGATAAATCATATGATGGGGACAAAGGTGAGCGCATAGAATTATAATCCAGCCGCATGGGCATCGTTTGCTTACTCTCGTTTGGCTTAATCTTCAAAAGATTGGGTTACACGCAATGCTGATACCATGTACGAAGGTCATCCGTACATGGATCTAAGCTAAGATGAGTTAAACTTGCAGCTTGCAAATGAGTACAACGAATTATCATCATACGCAAACATATAAGAAGCCACAGTTGCTTACAATCCATTTTCTACATTATTTCAAGCTGGAGCATTGTTTGCAACTGGTTACTTTATATACAATATAAACTATGATGAGATAAAGAAATAAGCAGGGTCAATGTTAAATGGATCAAAGGAGACTCTGATTAGGGGATTTGCTGCAATACAAAACATGTCAAAGAGATGGTACGGTATCGTAACATAGAGAGACATAAACAAAATGAAAATTCTATTTGACGCAAAGATGACAATGGCTAATGCAATACAGATGCTAATAATCTTTTCCAAGATGCAACCAAAGTTTGCTAGTCTAATTGAAGTTGCTATTCAAGAAGCCATGGTGCAAGCTAAACGAAAGACAATCAAATAAATCATGCGTCAAAGTTCTGCGACTCCGAATTTAGATGTGAACGCAATACGTGCATAGATTAATGAAGCAATAACTGATCCACAGTTTATTGGGATGGTTGCACTACATGCAAGCACAACAATTGTGGCAAATGGATTTAAACTTGATACCCTATTTGATTAACATGAATTAACAAAAATATTTATGGCATACTCTAAATTTTTTGTATTTGCCCACAACAAGTATACAGTGGAACAATTGAAAGATGTGGTGCTTGTTAAAACGTTGCTTTAGGATTTAGATGCCAATACTTCATAGTTGGTGACAATGTTTACTAATCATATAACAGACACACTTGTCGCGTATGTAGAGGGCAAAGATGAAACTGAAATAATTCGGGCATCAAAGTTATTGCAGGTTATGGGTGGAAAATTTGGCCGTAACTGGAAGGATTATTTAGAAAACATGGTACTGTCGCATCAAAAAATTTAAGACAAATTAATTGCGAAATTATTGTCTGCCATTGACAAATGGATTGATTAGATATTTACCGAGGATGATATAATCAAGCCAGGAGCAGAGGTGAGGAAACTCAGAAGCGAAGCGTTCTCATCAAGATCATTTTCTTTCTGGATGGAACAGTATGATACCTTAGACAAGTTTGATGGTGTCTTTGTAGTGTAGGCAGATGATGATACAGCACTTTACATTACAGATGCACTTGTTACACATTTTGGATAAGGCTTTGGTGCATTGCTAGGAGATCACTTAATTATGCAAATGGAAAAGTCTGTAATGATAAACAGACATAGATTCAAAAACTTAAATGTTAAAAAGGCATTTGCAGAGAACCCAGAAGAAATGTACATGTAACTATATTAGTTTGATAGAGTACGCAATATTAAGATGGCCAAGGTAGATGAGGAGACAGATAGTCTAGCAGAATTGTTATAGGCACATGTTAATATGACAAACTGGATACACGAAACAAAAGCATACTCTAATGTTCCAAGCACTGAATAGGAATAACTAGTATTTCGCGAGATGTCAGATCAAGCTATACACAAAGCTCCAACCCTGAACGTAGCACAGATGATGAATAATAAAATACCGGTCGAGCACGTGGCACAAGTATATGAAGCATTCACAAATGAGACTGGACGCAAATTTCAATAGCCTCACGTGGATGACAGTATAGCATATTCATAAGCATTCCCCACAATGATGCCCACCCGTGTCTACGCGCAGTTTGAAAAGCTATTGCTAGCTTCATACAAGGCCAGATATGCAGAGAAGGAAATTCAATAACTGGACGAGAAAATAAATAGCGCCGTCAAGATTTTACACAACGAAGTATTCTAACCAAGTCACTAGAAAAGGAAACGTGCACACATCTTGCTGGAAAAATTGCACAAGGAACGGGAAGATAAACTTCACGAATTTTACATTAGGGCAGTAGACGGTAAGAATGAAGCATTCAGTGTATTATAAGAACATCTAAAGGTTATGGATGATATGCTATACTTGAAGAGTAGGTACTCTAAACAGTTGGACCATAAACCTTCCGGTACACATAAGATGTAACTAATTAGAAAGTATTAGGATATACTCAAGTCTATGATCTCTACTCAAATGTAAATTGTATTCCAGGACGATCCTTAAATGAAGCAATAGTTGGAAACTACTATTGAGACTGGAAGCCCAAGATAAGCTGTTATTGCATTGACATCGTTTCTATAACGATCTACATTCAAACCGGAAGGTGTGACAAGCTTTCTAAATGACATGAACGGCATTGTTGATGTTCTTGAGCAATTGTCTAGCAGCAGCGGAGATACCATACTCGTATCACATAATTCTGCCATACACGGAAGAGATCTATAGTAGGACGAGTTGCTTACAATGATGGAGGATGATGTAGAGTTTATTGAGTAGCTTGGTAAGGGTGATGATGATTTGAACATTGTACGCAAGCTAATGGAAGAAGACTAATTTAAACAGGCAAAACAAGTAGTCAATGGATTTGGGCAAATTGTAGAGGAACGAAAGATTAGACGAAATTCGACCAGGACCGCACAAGTAGAACTACTCACATTGACTGCTCCAAACATTACTACCCCTGCAATGTATCAAGCACATCATGGATTCCTTGCAAACAAATAAAAACTAAAGGAGCTGATTACAATTGAAGAGTCAAAGATTTAACAAGCTCCTTAGCCAGAATTTTCTGAGGCTCCTTAAGCAGCGCCCGAAATGTAATAGGCTCCCCAGCCAATTGAGGAGGAATCAAAAGGCGAGCGTTTGATACAAGAGGACTTTATCAAGGACACGATTGACGGTAATGATGGTGATAGAACTTTTCAATCTGAACTAACAAATGCGAGTATGCTCAATCCAGTCATACAACAATAGCGCGAACTTGAATAGCTGATAAAGGCTGAACACATTATGAGCTAGGCTGTGTTGAGTGATTATGATGCTGGTGGTCGCGCGCTGCAACACACTGTCAATCAAATAGCCAACTCTGATCTCACTACTGAAGAATCAAAGACAGCAATTGGTTAATTCACAGAGATAGTGTCGTGGACAGTTTAAAAGGCTACTCCGCATGTTAAGAAGTTTGTAAAGGATGCAGTCATTAAACTTTAAACTAAACTAGCTGGTCAAGATGGTTAGGCTGCTCCAGTAGTACAATAGCAACAGTAGCAGCAACAGTAGTAGTAGTAATAGAATGCAGCTTAATAAAACCAAGGCGCACGTGGCGGCGGTAACGCTGCAGGTGGTGCTGGCGGCGGCGGCGATGATGGAAGTGGCGACAGTAGCAGAGACAATGGTTCAAGCAGTAATCAATAGAGTATTGGCCCCGCAAGTATAACATCCTCCGAAGAGAGAAGACAACTTGAAGCGCTATAAAAGAAAAAACAGAGGGAGCGGTAATAAACGGATGAGATGAATCAGCGGCGCGAGCGCGTACAGAACCTAGAAGCAGCAGCAAGATAGCGGATCCGTGCCGCCATAGTTCCACCCGAAATCAAACCAAGCAGAGCCAATAAACCACCATAGCAGCCAGCCGTGAATTTCAAGGGACTTGAATAAGAGGATGCCGAATAAGAGTACCCAGTGATTGATAACAAGACGCCCCGTAAACTAGCATCTCCTCAGTAGCAAGACATTCCAGAGGAATAGGAATTCAAGAAACCCGATACCCCGCAGCGATAGCAAACTGCCCGTGCTCCTCTTCCAGATAACTTGTATGCTCGGTACAAGCTGAAGGCACAAAGACGTGCAGACGTTTTATCCAAGGAGGCCAAATACATACTCGTCAATCGTCTCGAACAAGAGTATGAACCAGAGTACCAGATATAAACGCTGGATGAATTGGTAGACATGTCCAAGGAGCACCAGGCTCGCTTAAACAAGCTACGCAAAAGGGAATAAGAATGGGATCAATATATTTTTAGGAATCCATAAAAGGTATTCCATGAAATGGCATAGATCATTTATCAGTACAAGGTGTACGGGCAAGAAGAACCTGGTGATCACGTGGAGGAAATTATAAAGTAAGCAAAGTATGCACAAGATAATAGGATCACCCCATCAATCATGGATCCGGATCAAGATTTTTCCAGACATACATATACATAGTTTAGAAAAGACTTGGTATAGTTTATATCGTCCAATGCCATGAAGAGTAAAGGAGAACCTCCCTAATACCAAGATCTTCGTGGTAAGTTTGAGCTAGAACAAGAAGATCAAGAAGAGTACGAGCTTGACGAGGATGTAAACGGTCATATCACAATTACTAAATCAAAAGGTGCAGAGTATGACGCGAACGGATTCTTGAGGGAAAAGGGATTTCGTTTCATGGCTTAGTTTGACGCAAGCGACTCATATGCACCTGCCATGACTCTTGCCTTGTCTAGATTAAAAGAAGCAGATAAAAGGTTCAAGCAAATGTATGAAGGAGCAGACATACAATTCATGCGTGGAGGCAATGAAAGGAATTTCAAAGTACTGGGACACCACATGCAAGAGCACATTGTCGATCAATTTAAACCATCATACATACAGAACAGAATAGAGTAAAGCCCGTCTTATCTTGATGATCTTATTCGTTAGCCGGTTCCAAAAGATATAGCTCCTCTTGGTGATCGACGACGGTAATATCTAAGTAGATAAGTATACACTGGCTAACGAGTTGAGTATTCCAATACAACAATTGGCATGATGATTAACGTAATGGAAAGGTACAAGCCTGGGAATTTACCGACTGGTGAACTAGGACCCTGGAGTTCCAATAATATGATGTCTTCTGCTGTCATTGAATAGCTGCAGGACATTTCAAAAGACTTTAGAGACTCACCATCTGGTATACTATAGTCATTTGGAAAGGCTGCGCCTGTGTTTGGCCTCTTGACATTAATGTAAAACGTGTGGGCATTTGATGATCTCGGGAAATCTGCCCCAACTGCTTCTCCTGATCTAAGTAGATGGGTCGCCGGAGTATTATCAATGTAGTACAATGATCCACATCATTACATTGACCGGATCGAATAGTATGGTCAGGCAGCACTACGCATGTCCACTGCGACCACCGATACATTAGTTAACCTCCTCAAGTAGGTCAAAGGTATACAGAAGGTCTCTCCGGACATTTAGAATTTACATGACAGCACACTTGATATAATTCGAAACGTTATACTAGACCCAGGTAATGTTAAACATAAATTCTAATCTGCCATACTATCGCTTCGCGCATATGTGGACGACATGCAGAAACCATAAAACATACTGGCCACACTGAGAGACGATGTATAAAGATTGGAGACTTAGTTTATTACTAGCAGGGGTATACTATAACAATAGCATCCCTTATAGTTGACAACAACTCTATTGAACGGCATGGTGCTCGCCGAATAGATCTAGTTTGATGAGTACAAGAGATTGATACACAATGAGTTTTTTAAGGCAAGGTGATAGCTGGAGAGACAATAGACCCAGATTGTCAATAGCACTGAAGAGTTTGAAAGGATTTAACGAAATCAAGTACAGTTTATGACTAGCATCCAATCTGTGTCATACAACGTGCGTCACCACGAAAGAGACGATGAATCAAATAAGACACAGAAAAGATAGGCATAGAAGACAGATGAACTTACTGCAATTGAATAAATGATCGAGATGAATAGTGATTCATTGGACTATGTGAGAGAGTAAATACAAGAACGCATATAGAACCACGCAGACTTTTTCCACTATGGACTATCGTCCCGACTCAGAAGCCAGGCGGATGTGGAAGTGCCGTCGCAGTTTGACAAGTGGCTATTTTAGTTTAGCAAGGACAATCTACAATGGTTATCGACTGTGCCCACGGAAGATAACTTTCCTATCTATGCGACAATGGTCTCAATGATATCGGCTCCAGAAGAACAGATTAACAATCAAGCGTTGGGCACACAAGCTGCAAACAATTTCAAAGCAGAGCTACGAGCAAGCACGGCCCACATTTCGTTACTGTATAGTCTACGTGGAAGACTCAAAGACTCTATAGAAAAGTTTGGGTATGCGGCAGAGGCAGCCAATGAAAGGCTTGATCCAGCTCTTCACACACTGGCACAGTACTCTAGACTGTCCGATAAAAGACTCAGTTTAGTTCATGACGATATTGGCCTAGGTGAGTTTATCATATCAAGCTTATTGAACCCAGGCATGTAGCCATCGGCCATGCGAATACTGGGGCAGTAGAGCAAGGCAGTGTCATAAAATTTTGAGCAGTTGTACGCTCATGCCGTGGCAAGAATATCGGAATACGATGCCAACGAAGAAGACAAGCTCACGCTAAATCAAGTTGTTGGCGCAGTCAAGCGCAAGCTTGTACTTGACAATGAGCGAACGCGAAAAGAGTAGGGTGTTGGTGAGTATATGGATGGTATGCTTGACGAGCTAAACGTTTAGTTTATCAGGGACAATGGTATTGTTAAAAGAGTAATCATTGATGGACCAGATTAATCTGGACTATCATAAGGCGAGTACGACAAGTTTGTTGGGGAAATATAACACGCAATGCACGCGTACATGAAGCACCACAAGCTCGAGTAGGATGAGGACGCCGAATTTATATTCAAGAAGGATCACAGGCCGCGCACCATGCACCCGGTGGCGCTACTCGGAACGGGTATCATTATAGGACTGGTGCTGCTACAGCAAAGGTACAGGCAGGCAAAGAAGGAACACGGAACGTCCAAGCTTGAACACAGGCAGAGGTTTGCAAACCAGATGGGAAGACACAGAATCAAGCAGAGACTAATGGCCGAGGCTGGGGTTGGCAAACCGGCCGAGTTGTATAATTCGTACCGGGCGGTCAAGGGCAGGAAGCAATGGGCGGCAAGTTGATTAACAGGTTTATAATTAAATGTTTGATACTTTTATGAATGAGGTCGGTCAGCAAAGAAGCTATACTGACATGGTGACGGAGGTTACACAGGGGTTTACCGCGCAGCCTGGTTCCATCATGCGGGACGACTATGGCACACAGGTCAAGCAGCGATTGCACGCGGCCCAGGGCAGCCAGGAGCCCTACTATGTGAAACTGTTTAACAGCATGGGAGCCAGCGACATTGCCAGGACGAGAGAGATTGCCGTGATGCAGATGGCAATGACACCTTCGGGTATTGATGCACTCAAGCGAAATGTAGAGTCAGCCATGACATATATTAATACTGAACCAGGAGCACAGGCGGAACCTGATCCCAAGGCTGGCAGCACCAGCTACTCTAATGTACTTTAACCCGGTGCAAATGAAAACGAATAACAGTCAATGGTGCTGGCGCTATTAAATCTACAAAGAATGTTTGGACCAACATATGCTCCACAACAATTAAAGCCTGGCCAGGGTGTACAATAGCTACAAGCAGCTATGGGATAAAATTAACAAGCTGCACTGCAAGCCTAAGCCTAATAAAGGTAATCAAAACGAGAACAGGTGGCAGCGGCTCAGGACTAGTAGTATGGAGGACTCAATATAGAGTATGCAAACGCTATGAGACTTGTTAAAGATGATACTATAAAATACGCATACCAGAATATGGGAGAGGAGGAGCAGCGTGCCGCTAACATACGTGCAAATATTACAACAGCCCTCATTGCAAATATAAATATGAGGGCGAATGAAATGTCATCAAAGGCTCAACAAGAGGCAACACGATCTGTTACAAACTTAGACCCTTAGTTTAATCACGCAGCACGAACCGCACTTAGTAGAGCATTTCGTGACGTGTAAAATCCAAACTTTCAACCCGCAAACGGAATAGCCCAATGGACCACAGGTCTTACAGGTTTGGAGCCTGAATAAAAATTCTAAGAACTTGTGTTGATTCTTGGATTGACTGGAAAGGATTAATATTAGAACAATCCTCATATTACACAGTTTCTCAAAGCCACTAATTGGTCACGTGAATTGATGGACAAACAAATAAAACATTTGTCAGATCTGACAGGAGTTGGCCCTGTTATCATAACAAATTATTTGGACAGTGCACTAAAAGACACAATTCAGGCTGGTGATCCAGAATATGCATTCGGTCGGGCAAAATAAAATCTTATTGGGTTTATAGCTGATAATATTGCTGTTGAAGAGGTTCCTAATTATTATACTTCGAAGCTCACATTCCCATTACAAGCGCTCCCCACGGCTCGCCATAATGGTGACCTTGCCAAGGCTGCGAATGTATCAGCAGCAGGTTTGACATTTGAGAAGAAGGGTGGGCACTGGGCTGGAGGTTCTATTGTAAGATTTATGGATGCTGTTAGAACAACATCATTTGAAAATTAGGGTATATTGGATAGATATGGTCTCAGGAATTTATCAAAAGAAGATTATGACGTTCTGAAGACTGGTGTATAAAAATTAATAAAGACAATTGAACTAGACGTAAATATAGATTCATATGCGCCTGTAAAGGCACTACTAGAATCAGTTGGTATGTTTGGTGAACACGCTAACAAACCCAGTGCTTTAAAACTCGAACGACATGTGTTTAATTATCCATCTGCTACGTTTAGTTAAGATTTGTAGTATGCAATCAGAACAATGAAGGACGTAAAAGATCCAGGCGAAAGAAAGGCAATCAACAGAGTATTAAATAAATTAACAATAACAGACTAGACTATTATTTCCTAAGGCATGGACAGACCATCCGCATTATCAGAGGCAGCAAGAAGGGGCGTAGCAATGAGAATGGCACCAGACCTTGTACAAGGAATAGATGCTAAGATGAGAAAGATGGAGTTTGACACCTTGATCACCAAAGAAAATTTATTAGGAGCTCATAAGATGTTTGCGCCAAGTGGTGAACTGGCTCCAAATTTTTTGGAGAGTGAATTCTAAGATGGAATAATGAGTGGAACACTTGTAGAAGATTAGTCTTAGAATAATGTGCTGATGGGTTCTTTGAATAGAATAATGGCAGATCCTAATTTAACTCCAAGCGAAAAATATCAAGCAGCTGAACTATATGATCGCGCAGACTTTGCATTGAGACGATATGGCATGTCGGCTATAATAAACTTTTAACTAATGAACCATCGAACACAAAGGGTGCCATCTGAAACAAATAAGAATAGAATCGCAATTGCAACTGATGAAATCGTATCGAGCATGTCAGGCTTCCAGCATATCTTATACAAAATGAAGGACCTGGATCCATTACTTAACATGGCTGCACTAACACACTAAATGTACGGATATGACAATGGAGAATGGAACTCACCTATTCCAACATCCAACCATCCCGGAATTGTACGGATACGAGAATAGGCCAAGCAACGTCTGGATGCAGCTCAATAAATTACACTGCCACTTGATGCAAAGAGAACATTTGAAGATATGAGAATATACGGAAAGGATCCAGTACTTAGGCTAGCGTTTGCAAACTCAATTTCAACCAAGGAGCATCCTAACTTGATATAAAATATATCAGTGCTCAGTCATCCAAAATACCAAGTGCCTGGTCCTTTGAGAATATACACGCATAGCGAACTCAGTAATAATCCCACGTCAAACTTTATTAGAGATTAGGTGCGGTCCTCATTCTTCTGATGATATATATAATTTAAACATTAATACATTCACTTTCCCAGCACAGTAACTACCAGGTCTGGTCTGACGTACAAAAAGTAGTCGGCCCTTGCAAAGATGTGAGACTCGTAAAAGGCAGTGGGGTCTTGGAAAGTGTCGGCCGTGAACACGACATCAAAGGGCATGAGTCCGCGTCTTCCCGCAATAGTATCCTTGTCCCTTCCCAGCTCTTCTCCCTCGAACGAGATACCCCATTGGAATCTTCCCAGGTTTGACTGGCGTAGGTACAACTGTTGAACACTTGTCAGGTTGGCATAGTCGGTCTGTATTGTTTTTTGATAGGTGTGACAAGCTAGGGCAGAGTCGGTATTAGGATCATGCATCTTGTTCCAGGCCTTGTACGTCTCAATCAAGAACTGCGTGTGAAGCCCCTGCGCACTTGGTATCAGGCCCTCTATGGGAAGACTTGGTATGTACTCGGTGCCGTTCCTGATTTACAATGACTTGAGGGCTGGCGCAATAAAGTCTAGTCTCCTCCTGTTGGGATTAACCTCGTACTCCTTGTCCAGGAAGACACCATGAATGGCGTTGATGCTCTTTGCGTAAATGTTAATATTGTGAGTTGTTTGTAGCGAACCTTTGCTGGTGCTAATGGGCGCCTGGAAGAAGCTAGGATAATGAATAAATATTCCGTGCTACACCACGACCGCCTCAAGAGACCTATGGACCTCTTGTTCAAACTCTAGAATATGAGAGTATAACACAATGTCAGTCAATAGATAACCTCGCCCAATAGTAACAATCGAGCTCGACTGCGAAGTATAAAAGAAGTAAGGGTTCAACTAAATTTCAATCTCCAGAGGCAGTAGCGACAAGGGTATAAGTTTCTTATCATGCATGAGGACTCCTATGATTCCCGAGTAGAGTGGAATACAAAAAGTAAACTCGGTAGTCGAACCCTTCTCGGATATGACAGGATACTATTGTACTCTGTTTTCGGGTGCGCCAGTCAAATTCATGTACGCAAAGTTGCTTAGGTTTCCTGAGTTACCAGGTTTAGAATAAGCGTTCCGGGGATTTACTGCTGCACCTCTGTGCTGATCAATTCCAATTTTACCATAAGGATCGACATGATGTATGAAGGTTCTGGCATCAGCGCCAGTCATGTCAGCGCCCACCGGTTCATACTCGAGCTCAGGATCCAACGTCTACACGGTTGCTGCGCCAGGCAGTAATATTACATCCACTGCGTCAGTGGATGCCGCCCGAGCCAATGCGTTTTTTCGATCAAGCGCGGTAGCATATTACGTTGCGACGAGCCTGGTAGTGGTCGGGTTGGGACCTTTGAGAGAAAACTAATAGTGACCCACATCTCCGCATTGTGTAATCAGATTACCAGGGCCATTGTAGCCAAGAGGTGCATCAATATAGTTATCTGTTGTAGACGTGTGCTGTGGCACAATGTTTAAGTGTGGGAAGCCCTCATAGTGATGCAATTGCTTTTGCTCGTTCGAGTATATCATATCGTTGATCATTGCCGCCACTACATCATAGTCCTCAATCCTCTCAATCTCTGTTCCGTTCGAGCGCACAATAAAACGCTTGATGAGTGAGTGGGCACTTCGATCAATGCACTTGGCATAATTCTACTCTAAGGCCTCGGTTGGAATTGAGACGACAAACTTAAAGTAGGCCGAGTACGGATCATAGAAACCATTGCTCTTGATATCAAATCGAATCGTCTGTCCGGGGCTTGCATTGGTGGCACTGCTGTGCGGGCGAAACTGTACTAACTTTACCCTGTTCTCTATTAGTTCCGGCTTGATGTCAGCATAGTTTAACCCTTGGGGAATGACCTTCTCCATATAATAAATAATTATATATGAGACGTTCAACCAGCCGCCCCCACAAGTAAAAGCAATCCCAGCCTTCACATCAGGCCAAGTGGGAAGAGGTTACTGACTATAACTCTTTACTCGCCTACGTGTAAGAACGATTCCCGGCATTCCCGGTAGCCCTTTAGATTGCATATGCGCAGTCCATCTAGCACGCCGTAAAGAATCCCAGGGATGTCACGCCCGAGTTTCTTGCAAGCATTGGCTATGGGCACAATGACGAATCGAGCAGCAACTATCGGTGGAACCCTCTTGATGATTTGGAGAGGGAACAAAAGGAGGGCCTCAAACAACTCAACATCCAAAAGAAGGACAAGAAGAAACAACTGAGGCGAGAGGCGACACAACCAAAGGTTGAGCCGCAGCCTACGGACACTACCCCGCCTGACGACGACGAAGAACAATTACTAAAGGAGGTCACCCAGTAAATGAGGGACGCCAACCTGACTCGTGAGTCTACCCCTGAGGAAATAAAGTGATTCAAAAAACTTATTCAAATCCCTTGAAGATCTTTCGCTTGTCTGTCCATATGTTTACAAAGTCGTGACCACCGTGAGAGTCGGCACCCGGCTGTTTGGCTAGCCCCGTGTCAGAGCCAAACACAAGATCTGTTATCTGTTTCCATGTGTCATCGGATACATCCACCTGATCCTCCTTGAGTACATCCATGTCCCGAGGGTTTAGTCTAAAGCTGATTACCTAGTTGGCATTTGTGCGGAGTCGGGATGGGATAAGGGTATACTTTTGTGAGCCGAGGATTATGCTGATGGTGCCATTGGCAATGAGATGTCTCCGGTTGAGAAAGAGCTTTGTCATGGCCGCGTTCTATTCTAGTTCCTTTACATCGCTCACCACATCGTCCAGCACGATAAGCATATTCATGTGGCGCTTGTTGGCTGTGGCATCGTCCACATACTTTTTAAACATCTCGTTGATGCTGTTCGCATACTCTTGTATTTGCCCGACCCGTTCCTCTAGCTTGACTCCCTCCTTTGTTTGCCGCTTTACGATTCGTCGCTTGGTGGGCTTCTCGATACTGGAGACTTTGAACATGGGCGCAGGCACATCATAGATCCCAGAGCCGAGTGCTCCCTGGCCCTTGATGCTTCGGGCGAGCTGCGCCATGTAAGGAGAGTTGTGCATCTGCATTCCCTTCATGAAACGATTCTGTAGATATACGGAGGGCGGGTTCATTGCCGTGCCATAGACAACGGCCTTGGTTAGCTTGGAGTAGGTGAGCCCCGGATCAATGACCGAGTCTTGTTGATCTCTAAATCGTTGCATCCATTGCATTTGCTTTTCGTTCAGCTAATGAATCTTTCGGAAGATCCACTCAATGTCAAAGACCTCGGCCTTGTTTGACTTGCGAATGTCTAGCTCCATCTTGTGTACCGAGGGGCTCACCACCAGCACACGATTAAACTTGCCACGGTAAAACTCTTACTCATTGATTAGCTTCTCAATGAGTGTGCTCTTGCCGGCGCCGGGCTTACCGATAATCACAGAGAAGAAGTGTGGCTATAGGTATCCCTTCTATCTATCATCCAGCTTCACACCCTCCAATCGCTTTGCCTTGTCGTGCTTCACCAATTGAAACTCGTCCATCCTCTACACAGTCTCATCCTCACTGTCGTCGTCCCCGAACACATTATCACCCGGACGCATTTACCCAGGCTGCCATTCTATAGCACCCATCTACCTGGCAAGCCCGTGACCGTATTGCAGCAGCTATTAGATCTTTGTTCCGTACATGTTTATAATTATAAACAATGGTATTGATGGGCATGCTGGGCAGCCTGGGCTCGGGTCTGCTGAAGGGCGCAATAGGTGGACTGTTGGGAAAGACGGGATCCAAGATTCTAAAAACAATACTGCCAGTCGGAAGAAACTTATTATCTAATGGAGTACAGGGTACATTCAACTCGCTGAGCAAGGCGGCTGGGCGGCGAGCTAATCAAGTAGGTCGCGACATTTAGCAAAAGGCATATCAGAAGATTGGGTAGGTGGGTGAGAAGGCAATGGGTAAAGGCATGGACTATATCAGGGAAGGTGCATCAGCCGGCAAGCAATACTATGACGCGCAGTAGCAAAAGTTTAGTAACATGGCCAACAGGGGCAATGCAAGCCAGGGAGGATAGATGATGAACGCAGATCACACGGCCCAGACGGCCAACGATCAGCAGACGGTGATGAGGGATTGATTATAATTATATTATGGGTTCGTTATGTTGCGGAGACAGGGACGCAGAGATGGGAATGAGTATTCCGGTGGGATCGCGTAAGCTTAACTTGCGTATAGATAACATGTAGGACTCGCCAGCTTGTACACCGCGGTCCAATCGCAGCGTACATCCGCCGCCACCGTGTGCGACGTGCATGTACTTTCGAAAGAAGGCACAAAGCGGACTAAGAAGTATAGACGAGCACGTGGGCAACGGGGACGCCGCATCTAATCATTCGCAGCAGAGCAAGTTCCTGAAGAGTCCACAGGGTTCACAGCTGAGCCGGAGACGCAAGTAGACACACTCCCGAGAGGACACACTGGAAGACTTTACAGCTAAAGCTTAATCATGATCACCACATCTTGGACTCTCCTGTTATCTAACTCACGGCATACTCTAGTCTCATAACCTTCTCAATGAGAGCATCGATCAACATCTATTGAAGGCCCTTCACGTTCAGTAGCTTCTGCGTGTACGCAATCCCTGTCTCCTAGTTCATAGACTCTTTGGTGCTGCATAGCTATGGGTAGCTTGCGTACACGTCTTCCCACAGCCACCCTTCCTTGTATTCTCTCGCGTCAATGTATTCCTGGCCCTTGCCCATGGCTCTACAGAAGGCCTCCGAGTAGCGGAAACTTATTAGTCGTGGAAGGTTCACACTTCGCGGGTGGTACTACTCGTAGCCATTGCACTGGGGCACGCCCTTCTTGATGTCACAGAAGCTAGGTTTGGTCTCCTTTTCAACACAGTAGCTGTACTCCTTGTACTCGAAGCTTGAGGGCGCCGTCTCTATCAGTGTCTCCACTGTAAAATCTCCGTTCAGTTTTCCCGTGCCCGCCGTGTGGTTTACTTCAAAAAACACACCTGATGTCATTGTCATCCTCATCAAGGGCACGTCACTCATGAGAAAGCTTGCTGTGCCAAGTGATCCCTTTACTTTAAAGTTATATTCGTTTTGCGTTGGTTGGGATCCCCTGACCCTGAACGTCCCAGGTACACCTGGTTCGGATAATTTAACTTCCATATCTCCTCTGGTGTCTACATCTATTCCATTTAGACCATACATGATTACACTTCCACCCTGTGAAGTTATCGACACTTCTTCTACGGCTTGTACAGAAATAGTGTTTGCACTGTCTAGACCAAGGTTGCCTGTTCCTGATGTAGTCGTGAGCGTCGTTGAGGTTGCTGTGCTTGTTAGTACGTTGCCAGTGTACTCTGTGATTGCCGTCGCAGGATTGGATCCCTGGATGTTGGTGGGCACGTAGCCACTAAAGTCTACAAGCTGGTACGAGGTGGCGTTGCGAGTGCTTACATGAACATGAAGCTTTACATCGTTCCAAGCAATTTCAGAGTAATCAGGAGTACCATCATTAGCTTCATTGTTTAGAAATGTTACTACGGATGCCGATACTTGCGTGGCAATCAAAACGGAATTAGT
>Ga0075163_10003634_pt1 | contig 20735 bp, 17 predicted proteins | sample JI1023141ADNA_FD_71478 | JGI IMG/M metagenome (GOLD analysis project Ga0075163, IMG submission 71478) | Wastewater effluent complex algal communities from Wisconsin, to seasonally profile nutrient transformation and Carbon sequestration -... | ecosystem: Engineered > WWTP > Effluent > Algae... | reverse complement strand
GCTCCGCATCCCCGCGATGCTACGCCACGGTCAGGTCTCGGGCCAGCCGGCTTCGCCGACGAGCGGGACGAAGTAGACGGCGCCGAGCTCGTGCTCGAGGTAGCCCTGATCGGTACGCGTGAGCTGGAGCAGCGTCTGCTGATCGAGCGCGCCGGCGGGCAGCACGAGCCGACCACCGATCGCGAGCTGCGCGAGCAACGCGGGCGGTGGCTTCGGCGCGGCGGCGGCGACGCAGATCGCCTCGTACGGCGCGGCCGGCGCCCAGCCGAGCGAGCCGTCGGCGTGATGGACGTGGATGTTGGTGAGGCCGAGCCGGGCGAAGCGCGCGGCGGCGGTGGTCGCGAGGTGCTCGATCCGCTCGACGGTGACCACCTCGCATACGAGCTCGCCGAGGATCGCGGCGGCGTAGCCCGAGCCGGTGCCGATCTCGAGGACGCGCTCGTGGCCTTGCAGGCCGAGCTTCGCGACGGTGATCGCCACGACGTACGGCTGCGAGATCGTCTGCCCGTCGCCGATCGGAAGCGGCGAGTCATCGTACGCGCGAACGATCGACTCGGGCGGGACGAACTCGTGGCGCGGGACCGTGCGGAACGCCTCGAGCACGCGGCGATCGGTGATGCCGCGACGCACGAGCTGCTCGTCGACCATCCGGTCGCGCAAGGCCTGGAACGTGGTCACACCGATCGATCCGGCGTGCCGGCATCCGCCGACACCAGCTTGTGCAAGCCGACCGGCCCGTAGAACACGCCGAGGACGAACGCGAGCCACACCCACACCAGCTTGCCCTGCACGCCGGGCAAGCCGGCGGCGTTCGCGAGGATCATCAGCAGCTGGACGACGAGGAACGAGCCGGCGAGCAGGGCGTTCTGCTGGCGATCGTTGCGCGTCGCGATCCACACCAGCGCGCGCCACGCCCAGCCGGTCGCGGGTTGCTTGCGCGACTTGATCACGGCCCACAGGCGAAGCGCGTCGGGGTCGGTCGAGTCCTGCAGCAGCGCGAACTGCGCGTGGCGTTCGGCCGCCGCGAGATCGCCGGTGCGCAGATCGATCTCGCCGGCGACCACGTTGGCCGCGAGGTCGGTGCCGGCGCGGCGCAGGGCCTCGTTCGCGTGGCTCGCCGCGAGCTCGAGCCGACCCGCCGCGAGCTCGAGCTTCGCGGCCTCCACCCGCGTGCTCACCCGTTGCGGCAGCCATGCGATCGCGCGCTCGAGGAGCTCGCGGGCCAGCTCGGTCTCGCCGCGCGCCTGCCGGATCTTCGCGCCGAGCACGTGGATCGCCACCTCGGTCTCGGGCTGGTTGCCGATCTCGAGGCCCCCGCCGAGCGCGACCGCGCAGCTCGCCCAGGCCTCGTCGAAGCGGTCGCGCGCGAACGCCGTCGCGGCTCTCGCGTAGTGGCAGTACGGCGACCCACCGTCGAGCTCGAGGGCGCGCTTCGATTCGGCGTCGGCGCCGATCACCCGGCCGGGGACCAGGAGCGCGAGCGCGAGCATCGCGTGGGCGTGCGCGTGATCCTCGGCGAGCACGAGGGCGCGGCGCAGCAGCTCCACGGCCTCTCGCCACGCGCCGGTCCGCAGCTCGCGATCGGCCGCGCGCACCAGCTGATCCGGATCCCAGTCGACGGTCTCGCTCATGTCAGCCCGCCGACGCCCATCACGATGATGTCCCACAGCGGATCGTCGAACAGGCCCTGCACGTACGGCCGCAGCAACATGCCGCCCGCGATCACGAACGTGGTGGCCTTCGCGGTGCCGCCGTACAGCTCGAACACCTGATACGCGCGCTGCTGGATCGTGGTGATCGCGTACGCGAGGTAGACCTTCCACGACACGATCACGAGCATCGCGAGCTGCAGCAGCGTGCGCGACTCGATCAGCTCGCGGTCATCCGCCCACAGCAGCAGCGAGCCGAGCAGCGCGGTGATCATCAGCTGCACCACGCACAGCGCGATCTCCTTGCGCTTGGTCGGGCTGCCGAGCACGATCGCGTTGACCACGAACCACGGCAGCGACAGCCAGGACCCGACGACGATCTCGGCGAGCAGTGGGCCCGAAGGCGTGACCACGAGGTGTTTCCAGGCCGTGTCGTGCGGCTCGTCGGCGATCGCGTAGCTCACGCGGCCACTCTAGTGCACGTCTCATCACTGGTGCGATCCAAGTTCGCGTAATGCGATCCCTGCTGCGGGCGACGCTAGATCACGACGTTGATGTGGATCCCCGAGGCGGAGCGTCATCGAGCTGTACATTCCTCGTCGAGAAGTGCGCGCCGAGCGAGCTGCGTCGTCGCTGTGGTGCTCGGCAGGTCGTTCACCGATCTCGACGAGCGCGAGCAGGTCTCGTGGGCCGTCCGACCGGGTCCCGCCAGGATGTTTTGGACAGGCCGTGCAGGGGGACGAGCTCGCATGCGTGCTCGCGTGGGCGCGCGCGTGGCGGGCGGCCGAGCGAGCCGGCAAGCACGGATGGGGTGCACCACCCGGCGCAAAGGTGACCGCAATGCTCGCGTCAGGCGCAGCACCGGACCGTCCGGACCGTCTAGACGATCGACGGCGTCACCTGGCGATCGCGGCGAGCGATGTGCTCGTCCGTGTCACGGGGGCACGCTTCCGCGCGCTCACACGATCAACAGCGTGGGATAGGCGGCTTGCCCCGTTGCGGCGCCGATCGCGGCCGCGTACATCCGGACCTGCATCTCGTAGCTCTGCTGCAGGAACGCGACGCCCTCGCCGAGCTCCGCGTCGGTCTTGTAGTCGACGACGGTCCACACCTCGCCCTCGGCGAACGCGAGGTCGACGATGCCCTCGAGCATGCCTTCGGTGGTCGACAGCACGACCGGCGCCTCGCGGCGCAGCTTGTCGGCGGCGCGGGCGCGCAGCAGCAGCGGGTGACGAAGCGCGGCGGCGACGGCGGTCGCGGCGGCATCGATCTCGTCACGTGTCGCCCCGACCAGCCGGCCGTGGCTCTGCGCGAGCGTGGCGATCGCGACGGCGTCGGCAGCGAGCGGGATGCCGGCGAGCACGGCATGGACGAGCACGCCGAACCGCTTGCCGCGCGGCCGGCTCGATCGATCGACGCCGGTGTCCTCGATCGCCACCGGATCCCAGCCGGCGTTGGCTTCCTTGGACGCCTCGGTGATGGTCTTGACGTCGAGCGAGGCGCGACTGCCGTCGACGATCGCCTTCGCGCGGCGCTCCTGCCAGCGGCGATGCGCGTCCTCGCTCGCACTCGCGCGCTCGCCGGATTCATCGGCCTGGAGCACCTGACGTTGGCGCATGCCGCCGCCGACGTGGCGATCGAGATCGAGGACGTGCGGATCCCACCACACCACCGGCGTGGTGCCGGCGCGCGGTTGATGGCGACCCGGTGACACCGAATCGGCGCCGAACCGGTCGACGTCGGGCCCGCGCGACCGCACCGAATCGGTGCCGAACTGCGGGCAGCCGGCGGCGCCGACCGGCGACCTCTTGCGCTCGGGATCGGGATGCGTCACCGGCACCAGCGCGGACAGCCAGCTGTCGCGCTCCTCATCGCCGACGACGGGCATCACGAGGATGTCCTTCGCGCGCGTCACGGCGACGTAGGCGAGGCGCTGCCCTTCCTCGCGATCGCGCTGGAGGACCTCCTCGGCGCGTTCGCGCAGCTCGCTCGGGACACAGCCCGCGAGGGGCTCGAGCCAGAGGCGGCGCGTGGAGTCGACGTAGCGCGACGGGTTGTGTTGCGCGAGCTGCGCCGTGGGATCGCACAGGATCACGACCGGGAACTCGAGGCCCTTCGCCGCGTGCGCGGTCATGATGCGGACGCCTTCGGTGCCTTCCTCGACGACCATCGCGTCGGGTTGCCGGCTGCGCTCGGCGTCGTCGGCGAGGCGCTCGACGAACGCGCGGAAGCTGGTGGCGGTGGACGCCCGCGCCTCGAACTTGCGGGCGAGGTCGAGGACGCGCAGCACGTTCGCGAGGGCCTGCTCGCCGGCGGGCCACATCGCGAAGCCGGCGTGCGCGCGGGTGGCGGCGAGCAGCCGGCCGAGGGTGTCGGCGATCGGCCGACGATTGCGCTCGCTGTTGAGCTCGCCGAGGAGCGCCAGCGAATCCGCGATCTCGCGAAACCGCTCGACCGAGCTCTCGGGACCAGCGCTCGCAGGCCCGGGCGCGCTTGCCGTCGCCGCGGCGGGCGCGTTGGTGGGGGGCGCGGTCGAGCCCGGTCCGCCGGCGGGTGCCGGCGCCGACGCGGCCGCGATGCGCGTGCGTGGGACCAGCGGTGCACCGGCGAGGTAGCCGAGCGGGTAGAGCGGGCCGTAGCCGTGCTTGAACGCGACGAGATCCTCGTCGTGAAACGCGAACAGCGGCCCGCGCAGCGTGGCGTAGACCGACAGCTCGTCGTCGGGCCACTCGATCGCGGACAGCGCGGCGCGGATCGCGATCGCCTCCTCGCGTTCGTGGAACGACCGGCCGCCGACGAGCACGTGCGGGATCTGGCGCGCCTCGAGCGCGGTGACGTACGGGCGCGTCAGGTCGCTGCCGAAGTTCTGGAACCGGCGGAACATCAGGCAGACGTCGCGCGTGGTGATCGGGCGCGGCCCGCTGGCCGTCAGCAGCGTCCAGCCGCTCTTGTGGAGCAGCCAGTCGAGGAACGCCCCGACGGCGTGGGGATACGACTCCTCGATCGCCTTGTTGGTGACGTCGCGCTTGCCGTAGGGCTCGGGCACCGGCAACGCGATCAGCGACGGCCGATTCGCGACATCGGTGCGCTCGGGGGACAGCGGCACGTAGCGCGCCTGGCCATCGCCGCGCATCACCGGCTCGAACGCCGCGTTGATCGCCGCCTGCAGGCCGGGCACGGCCCGGAAGCTGGTGGTCAGCTCGACGAGCTTCGCGCCATCGCCGAGCAGACGGCGCTTGACCTGCTCGTAGAGCGCGACATCGGCGCGGCGGAAGCGATAGATCGCTTGCTTCGGATCTCCGACGACGAACAGCTTGCCCGGCTTGATCCGCACATGCGCCGCGTCCGCGCACGCCGGATCGTCGGCGCACAGCAGCATCAGGATCTCGACCTGCAGCGGATCGGTGTCCTGGAACTCGTCGACGAAGAACCGCGTGAACCGCTGCTGGTAGTCGCGGCGCACGCTCGGATCGTCGCGCAGGACATCGCGTGCGCGCTCGAGCAGATCGAAGAAGTCGAGCCGGCCGGAGCGCGCCCCGAGGCTGGTGTACGCGACGACCAGCGGGCGCAGCTCCTCGTGCAAGCACGCGGCGAGGTCGGCGTCCGCGGCCTGCCGGAACGCGGCGATCGCGGCGATCACGTGATCGCGGATCGCGACCACCTCGGCGCGCGGCAGGCCGTCGCCGTACTGCTTGTTGCGGCCGCTGTACCGCCACTCCCACCAGCGCGCGACGGTGGCGAGCTCCGCCTCGAGCCCGTCGAGATCGCGAGCGCGGATCGCCTCTCGCCGCGCCAGATCGCCGAGCCAGTTGGCGAGCCGCGCGCACAGCTTCGCGAGCGGATCGCTGGCGGACTGCGCCCGGGACGCAAACGCGGCGAGGGTCGCGAGCTCGTCGAGCACGGTCTGGATGCCCGCGGCGCGATCGAACGGATCGCGGCGCCAGTCGCCGTCGAAGTCGCGACGATTGATCAACGCGCGCCCGGCGCTGCGGAGCTGCTCCACCGGCCCCTCGCGCCGCAGGATCCGCCGCACGCCGTCCCCCGGATCGGCGAGCGTCTGCTGCAGCCAACCATCGAACGCCTGCTGGAACATCCGATCCGCCTGGTCCTCACCGGCGACCTCGAACAGCGGATCGACGCGCGCCTCGATCGGGCGCTCGCGCAGCAGGTCCGCACAGAACGAGTGGATCGTCCCGATCCGCGCCACCTCGAGCTCCGCGAGCGCGCGCTCGAAGCGCGAGCGCTCGCGCCCGACCGCCGACGTGGTGCGCCCGGGCATCTCGCCGCGCGCCTTCTCGAGCTCGACGCGCAACCGCAGCTTCATCTCACCGGCGGCCTTGTCGGTGAACGTCAACGCGACGATCTGCTCGAGCCCGGCAGCTCCGCTGCGGATGGTCTCGATCAACCGCGCGATCATCTCGGTGGTCTTGCCGGTGCCCGCGGCCGCCTCGACGACGAGCGTCGACGCGAGATCGGTGCGGATCGTTTGCCGCGCGGCGGCGTCGACGAAGGTCATCGCAGGCCCCTCAGCTTGCCGAGCTGGACGAGCGGCTCGCGCTTGACCTTCTGGCGAGCCTCCTCGAACGGTCCGCAGATCGCGACGAAGTCGCAGTACGTGCACGCCCCGCGCGCCGGCGCGGCGGGGAAGAACGCGCGCTCGAAGTGCGCCGACAGCGTCTCGGAGAGGACGCGGACGGCCTCGCGGGCGATGGCATCGAGCGCCACGGTGACCTCGCGGAACTCGCCGCGGCTCGTGCAGTAGTAGAGCCGGCCACCGCGCACCTGGGCGCCGGTGAACAGCCGCTCGAGCACGAGCGCGTAGAGCACCGGCTGCAGCGAGGTGCCGCCGGCGGTGACCGCCTCGGGCTTGACCTTCGCCGCGCCGGTCTTGTAGTCGGTCGCGCGCAGCGCGCCGTCGAGCGATTCCTCGACGAGATCGATCGAGCCGCGCAGCGAGAGCGGCGGCTCGATCCCGAGATCGACCGGATCCGCGACGCTGTTCGGATCGCTGGCGCCGCGCCCGGTGGGCCCGAAGGCGAGCTCGAAGCGGCGCGGGATCCATCCCGGGTCGTCGATCATCCGGCGCACCCACTCGCGGAGGTCGGCGCCGATCCCGGCGATGCCGTCGTCCCACACGCGATCGATCGCGGGCGCGAGATCGTCGCGATAGCGTGCGGCGACGCGCGCGAGCACGACGTCGAGGCGATCGCGGACCGCCTCGAAGCTGGCGATCGGCAGCTCGCCGGCGTCGCGCAGCTCGGACAGCAGCTCGAAGTGGACGTCGTGGATCAGCGACCCGCGCTCGAGGGGACCGAGCGTCTCGATCGCCTCGGGTTGCTCGCGCGGCTCGAGCTTGACCACGGTGCGCAGCGCGAACCGATACGGGCATTGCGCGAGGAGCTCGAGCGCCGTCGGCGAGAACGAGCGCTTCGTGGGCGCGTGCACGGTCAACGCATCGCGCCCCGCCTCGGTCTCGGCGATCAGGCCGTCCGACGCCTTCCACGCCGCCACCGTCCAGCGCCGCGCGCGGAACCGCAGCGAGCGGGCGAGGTGCTTGTTCGCGTTCAACAGATAGGCGGCGGCGCCTTGCGGTGCGAGCACCTGGTTGCCGCCGGCACCTGGCAGCGTGCCCTTGCCGAGGGGCGTGGGGCGTTGTCGCGAGGCTGTGCTCGCTGCGGGCCTCGCGGGTGGTGGTTCGTCGGGTCGCGACGCGCTCGCGGGATCGCTCGGTGTTCCGGGTGGCGAGGCGTCGGCAGTCGCGGCATCGATCGGGCGTGCGTCCGGGTGCGGGTGCGTGTGCTCGGCGACCGTCCCCTTGCCGATCGCGGGGCGGACCTGCGCGACGCCCTCGTCGCTCGCGGGATCGCTCGGCGTCCCGTCGGGGCGCGCCGTGTGCTCGGCACTCGCCGCATCGGTCAACGTGCCCTTGCCGAACGGCACCACGCGCGGCTCGGCCGAGCCCTGGGTGAACAGCGACGCACGCGGGGGCTCCACGCGGGACGCGGCCGCGGAGAACATCGCGCCGTCGGGGCGCAGGAAGCTGTCGAGCAGCGCGAGATCGTGCTCGGCTTCATCGATCGCGCGCTCGCGATCCGACGGCGCCGGCCAGCCGATCCGCGCGGCGCCGGTGGCATCGGCCTTCTTGCCGAGCTCGTCGAAGCCGGGCAGGGCGCCTTCCGCGGCTTCGAGCACCTCGAGGCCATAGAACGACGGCACGCGCGGGCGCCCCTGATCGAGATCGATGCGCGGATAGCTGACCACCGCGCGCTGGCAGGCGGCGCCGATCGCCAGCCGCAGCGCCAGCCGCTCGTCGGCGACACGCCCATCGCGCGTCACCAGCTCGCCGAGCTCGGCGCGGATGTCGTCGAGCAGTAGCGGATCCTCGATCACCTTCTGCGGGAACATGCGCTCGGCGAGCCCGGGCACGAACACCACGTCGAACGCCATCCCGCGGATCGCCTCGACGGTGGCGACCAGCACGTGACCGTAGCGGCGCGTGGTGCGCGGCACGATCACCTCGGCGAGCCGCGGGGCGAGCACGAGCTGGACATCGCGCAGCGAGACCGGCCCGACGTCGCTCATCGGCACCAGCGCCGACAGCACGGCGAGCACGCGATCCGGGGCGCGCAGCGTGCGGGTGGCGAGCGCCGACAGCCGATCGATCCACTCGCCCCAGGTGGCGCGAGCCGGCAGGGCCGCGAGCTCGTCGAGCAACGGCAGCGCGAAGCCACGCAGGTGGGCGAGATCGGCGAGCTGGCGCGCGCGCTGCTCCCGGCCCGTCTCGCGATCATCGAGCGCCAGCCGGGCCTCGAGCCCGGCGAGCCGGCGCGCCCAGCGATCGCGACCACCGATCACGGCCGCCTCGACGACCAGCCGCTCCCACCGCCACGGCGCGCGCAGCGTGCCCGCGGCCACCGCGTCGCTCGGGCCGCTCGCCGCGCGGAGCTCCGCGCGATCCGGGTGGTCGGCATCGCCGATCGCCGCCGGTGACAGCTCCTCGTCGGGCGCCACCCAGCGCTCCGCGGCGGGTAGTGCGGGTGGTGGCTCGCCGGCGATCGCATCGGGGATCTCGCCGAGCGAGATGTACTCGGCGAACCGCCGCGCCGACAGGTTCTCCACCGCGCACGCGAGCAGCGTGAGGAACGCGCGCCCCGACGGATGCGGGCGCACCGTGCCGTGCTCGAACCAGATCGGCACGCTCGCGCGCGCGAACGCCTCCTCGAGGTGCGCGCGATAGTGGTTCGGCGTGCGCAGCACGATCGCCATCCGATCGAACGGCACGCCGGCCTCGGCCTCGGCGAGCACGCGGCGCGCGAGCTCGACGCACTCGCGACTCTCGCCGGGCGCCGAGAAGATCTCGATGCTGCGATCCAGCTGCGCGTAGTTGAGCCGCCCGCGATCGAACAGGTGCTTCTGCACGCGCGCGAGGGCATCGGCCTCCGGCACCGCGAGCTGCTCGGCGGCGCCACCGAGCCGCGCCAGCGTGGCGTCGTCGCCCGCGGCGACGGTGACCAGCGCATCGGGCGCCGCCGCGAGCACGGCCTCGAGCAGCGTCTGCTCCGCGCGCGCGCGCAGCCGAACATCGAGGACGAGCGTGGGGATCCCGAGCAACGGCTGGTCGCCACGCGGGCGCTCGGGCTGGATCGCGATCGCCTCGGCGATGGCGAACACCGCGGCGCGATCCGCGAGCCGGGCACGATCGAGCTCGCTCTCGAGCCCCGCCATCGCCGCGCGGAGCTCGCCCTCCAGCTGCTCGGGCCGGAGCTTCGCCATCCGCAGCTCGCCGAGCGTCCGGGCGAGCGCACGCGGCAACCCCGGTTGCTCGATCACCGCCTCGAGCCGCCCCAGCGTGCCGGCACCCTGCATCGCGTGCAGCACGCGCGCGCACAGCGCCTCGACGGGCAGCGCGCCGATCGGCGCTCGCTGCTCCGCCGCCAGCGCGAGCTTCGCGAGCTCCGCGGCGAGCCGGCCGAGGGTCATCCGGTGCCAGCCGAAGCCCGTGCCACGCTCGCGCGCGACCATCCGGATCAGCTCCGACGCGGCATCGTGCGTGGCGCCGATGATCAGGATCGGCTCGTCGGCACCGCGTGCCGCGAGCCACGCGGCCGCCTCGCGCAGCCGAAGCTCCGCGCGTGCGCTCGTCACGACCCGCCTCATCCCCACGTTGTATCGCGCCGGCCTGACGTCAGCCGCGGGTGACCAGCCGCGCGAGGCCGAGGCCGAGCAGCCCAGCGATCGCGCAACCCACCAAGGTCACGCCCACATTGAGGAGCGATCTCGACGGTTGGCCGTCGAGCGCGAGCGTGGAGCTCTCGTAGTTGAACGCCGAGTACGTGGTCAACCCACCGAGGAAGCCGGTGGTGAGCGCGAGCCGGAGCTCCTCGGGGAAGGCCACCAGCCGCAGCGACAGCTCCATGAAGAACGTCATCAGGAAGGCCCCGATGAGGTTGACGATCAGCGTGCCGTACGGAAACGCGGTGCCGAACCGCTCGCCGGCCCACATCGAGATCAGGTATCGGACGGTGCATCCCGCACCGCCGGCGCCGAACACGATCAGGACCCGCGTCACGGGTCCGACAGTATCAGGCCGCGCTGCGGTCGGTCTTGTGGAGGGTGTCCATGCGGACGGTCAGCACCGGGCACGGCGCCGAGCGAACGATGCTCTCGGCGACGCTGCCGAGCAACGCGCGCTTGAGACCGCGACGGCCGTGCGTGCCCATCACGATCAGATCGATGCCGAGCTCCTTCGCGGTCTGGTCGATCACGTCGCGGGCATCGCCGGTCTTGAGCAGCACCTGGCCGAACGTCACGCGGTCGCGCCGCTGGGCGGCGAGCGCATCGACGGCCGTCTGGTTCTCCGAGATCAGCTGATCGATGACGGTCGAGGTGACCGCGACGCCGAGCTCGGGAACGCCGAGCGACGGGATGCCGATCACGTGGACCAGGTTGATGGTCGCGCCGAGCTTGGCTGCCAGCTCGCACGCGTAATCGAGTGCAGCCTCGGCGCCCTCGCTGAGGTCGGTGGGAACGAGGATGTTCTTGGGCAGCATGCCACCTAGGAGTTTCACGAACCGGGCCAACGGATTCCGGGGTCCGAGCAGGGAAAAGCGCGACAGCCGCGCACGCCGTGCGCCAAAGGCGCGGGACACGGTAGAACCTGCGCAGTGCGGCTGACTCGCAAGTTCATCGCGGCGCTGGTGATCGGCGTCGCGTTGGTCGCCCTCGTCCAGGGCTACTTGGACTATCAGCGCGAGCGCGATCTGTTCGACCGCCAGCTGCGCGGGGAGGCGGCGGCCCTCGGTCGCGCCCTCGGTCGCGGCGTCGCCGACGTCTGGCAGCGCGATGGTGAGGCGGCCGCGCGGCAGTTCCTCGAGGTCGCCGCCACCAAGAGCGGTCGCCTGCAAGCGCGCTGGGTGTGGCTCGATGCGAAGGGGCGAGACGAACCGCGCGCACCGCGCGCCGAGCTCGAGGCGCTCGCGCCCGATCAGGTCGTCGTCGTCCGCGACAACACGCGCCGCCACCTCTACACCTATATTCGCGTCGAGGTCGGCGAAGCGCGGCTCGGTGCGATCGAGATCGCGCAGTCCCTCGAACAGCTCGACGCCTACGTCTCCGAGTCGTTTCGAACACGTGTGATTGGCTCTGTCAGTGCCGTGGTGATCGCCGCGCTGCTCGCGCTCGGCCTCGGCGTCGTGTTCATCGGTCGGCCGATCGGCAAGCTCGCGAGCAAGGCGCGCCGCGTCGGCACCGGCGATCTGAGCGGTCCGCTGGTGCTCAAGCAGCGCGACGAGCTCGGCGAGCTGGCCTCGGAGATCAACGTGATGTGCGAGCGGCTCTCCGAGGCGCAGGAGGCGCGCGACAAGGCGACCGAGCAGCTGCGCAACGCGGATCGCCTCACCACCGTCGGCAAGCTCGCGTCCGGCCTCGCCCACGAGCTCGGCACGCCGCTCAACGTCGTGCGCGGTCGCGCGAAGCTGATCCTCGACAAGGAGGTCGAGGGCGAGGACGTCTTCAACTCCGCGCGCATCGTGGTCGAACAGTCCGAGCGGATGACGCAGCTGATCCGCGAGCTGCTCGACTTTGCCCGCCCGCGGGCGCCCAAGAAGTCCCCGGTCGACGTCACCCGGGTGTCCGCCCGGGTCTGCGAGCTGGTCGCCACGATCGCGCGCAAGGGGCAGATCACGCTGATCCCGCCCGACGCGAACGAGGCCCACCGCACCGAGGCCGACGACGCCCAGCTCACCCAGGTGCTGACGAACCTGGTGGTCAACGCCATCCAGGCCACCCCGGCGAACGGCAAAGTCACGATTCGCACCCACGAAGTCGAACAAACGCCCCCGCCGTACGTCGGAGGGGACGTGCGGTCGTGGCTAGCCATCGCGGTCGAGGACACCGGTGCGGGGATGGACGAAGCCACCCGGATCCGGGTGTTCGAGCCGTTCTACACGACCAAGGACATCGGCGATGGCACCGGCCTGGGCCTCTCGGTCAGCTGGGGGATCATCCGCGAGCACGGCGGTTGGATCGACATCGTCTCCACACCCGGTGAGGGTTCGACCTTTACTGTGTACATTCCGAAGGGAACATGACGAACGTCTTCGTGGTCGACGACGAGCGCGAGATGGTCGATCTGATCGCGCTCGGGCTCAAGAAGCGCGGTTTCACGATCATCCCGTTCACCAACGGCGCCGATGCCGTCGCTGCGATCCCGCAGCACGATGTCGACGTGATCATCACCGACCTCAACATGAAGGGGATGACCGGGCTCGAGCTCTGCGAACAGGTCGTGGCGGATCGCCCCGACATCCCGGTGCTCATGCTCACCGCATTCGGCTCGTTCGAGACCGCGGTGGGGGCGATCCGGGCCGGGGCGTACGACTTCGTCACCAAGCCGGTCGAGGTCGAGGCGCTCGCGATCGCGGTGCGCCGCGCCGCCGAGCACCGCTCGCTGCGCTCGGAGGTGAAGCGGTTGCGCGAGGCGATGGCCTCGATCACCACCGCCCGCGGGCGTGGCGATCTGATCGGCGCGAGCCCGGCGATGCAGCGCGTCCACGAGCTGCTCGATCAGGTGAGCGGCACCGACGCGAGCGTGCTGGTCACCGGCGAGAACGGCACCGGCAAGGAGACGGTCGCGCGCGAGATCCACAATCGCTCGCGCCGCGCGGCCGGGAAGTTCATCGCGATCAACTGCGCGGCGATCGGCGAGGAGCTGCTCGAGAACGAGCTGTTCCGGGCCGGAGGCGCGTTCGAGCAGGCCCACAACGGCACGCTGTTCCTCGACGAGATCAGCGAGATCCCGCTGCCCTTGCAGCCGCGCCTCCTGCAGGCGATCCAGGAGCACAAGGTCCGGCCGATCGGCAGCGAGGCCGAGCTGTCGGTCGACGTCCGCGTGATCGCGTCGACCAACCGCGATCTCCAGGAGATGACGGAGGCCAAGCAGTTCCGCGAGGACCTGTACTACCGGATCCACGTCATCCACATCCCGCTACCGCCGCTGCGCGCGCGGGGCGGCGACGTGCTGCTGCTCGCCGGACACTTCATCCGTCACTACGCGACGGTGCAGGGCAAGAAGGTCACCGGGGTGTCGAGCTCCGCCGCCGAGCGGATGATGAAGCACGAGTGGCCGGGCAACGTGCGCGAGCTCGCGAACGCGATCGAGCGCGCCGTCGCGCTGACCCACTTCGAGGAGCTCCAGGTCGAGGATCTGCCCGACAAGATCCGCACCGCGCGCGCACATCAGATGTCGGGTACCGAGCACGCCGAGCTGCTGACCCTCGAGGAGGTCGAGCGCCGCCACGTGCTGCGCGTGCTGGCCGCCTGCGACGGCAACCGCACCGACGCGGCGAAGATGCTCGATCTCGACCGCAAGACGCTGTACCGCAAGCTGCTCCGGTGGGGCGTCAACGACGACTAGGGAGGAATCCAGATGCGTTCAGTGATGATGTTGGGAGTGGTGCTGGTCGCGTCGTCGGCCGCAGCCGATCGCGTGAGGGTCACGCAGCTCGAGAAGAGCGCCACGGTCGATTGCACCAAGGATCCGCACGTCTCGATCAGCAACGGCATGGGCACCTACACCTTCAAGGGTGCGTGCCAGCGGATCACCGTCGGCGGCGGCGTCAACACGCTGACGATCGAAGCGGTCGAGACTCTCGTCATCAGCGGCGCGAAGAACACGGTCGCGGTCGGCACCGTCGGCACGATCGACGTCAGCGGCGCGATGAACGCGGTCACCTGGAAGAAGGCGAAGACCGGCGACAAGCCCACGCTCAAGGGCCAGCCGAACAAGAACACGATCGCGCAGGCCAAGTAGTTTGGCGCGGTCGCGAAGCCTGGTCGTCGTCGATCGCTTCGCGACGGAAGCTCCCGAGCTGAGGCGCGTGTTCGACGAGCGCTTCGAAGATCCGAGGCGAGCGAGCTCCGATCGCTTCGTCTGGGACTACTGGCACGTGCCCGGTCAGTACACCGCGCTGCGCACGCCGGCGTGGACCTACTTCCCACCGGCGCTGTACCGCCGGTTCCACGAGCGCCTCGTCGCGTGGGGGCGCGAGAACCTCGGCTGTCACGACGTCTCGCCGCCGTGGCTGTCGAACTACGTCGAGGGCTGCCGGCAGGAGCTGCACGGCGATCTGCCGCACGGCCCGTGGGCGTTCGTGTTCTCGCTGACCAACTGGAAGCGGCGCACGTTTCGCGGTGGCGAGACCCTGATGCTTCGCGACGAGGTGCTCGACTACTGGCACGGCTTCGAGTCGACGCGCTCGATCGAGCAGGGCGAGCTGATCCGCGAGATCCCGCCGGAGCTCAACCGGCTCGTGGTGTTCGATCCGCGGATCCCCCACGGCGTGCGGCAGGTGACGGGCACGCACGATCCTCGTGAGGGCCGGCTCGTCATCCACGGCTGGTTCGTGCAGCCGCGCCCGTTCATTCAAGGGCCGCTGTCGACGAAGACGTTGATGTCGAGGATCGAAGGGCTCACCGATCAGCTCGGCGGATGGATCGGCGAGCTGCCGATCGCCGGCATGGTGAGCCTGCGCTTCGCCGTCGATCGCCAGGGCCAGGCATGCCACGTCAAGGTGCTGTCGGACACCACGCGCGTGCCGGCGAGGGACGACAAGGAGAGAACCAAGCTGATCCGATCGATCTGCGATCACGTCGCCGGGTGGAAGGGCCTCGGAGCCCGTCGCACGCTCAGCCGCGTCACGCTGCCGATCGTGTTCGAACGCTAGGTCAGCTTCGGGAACGCCGGCAGCACGACGCGCAGGATCTCGAACAGCACGCTGGTGAACAGCTCGCGCAGCTCCTCGCGCGACAGCCGCGGGTTCGCCGCCCAGTCGATCGTCGCGCTCTCGACGAAGCCGATCCAGCCGCGCACCGCGGTCTCGAACTTGAGGTTCCCGGCGACGATCGCGGCGAACGGCGTGTCGTGGGTGAACTGCGCGAACAACCTCGAGCGCACACCCTCGATCACCGCGGAGACCTCCGGATCGCTGCCGATGCCACCACGCATCAGCGAGACGAACGCCTGCGGCAGCCGCGCGATGTGATCGAGATAGGCGTCGAGCCCGGCGCGCACGCGATCGATCGGCGCGAGGTCGTCGGGCACCGCGGTGATCGCCCCGACCAGCTCGTCAGCGATCTCGCGCAGCCCGGCCACGTAGAGGTCTCGCTTGGTCGGGAAGTAGTGATAGAGCAGGCCCTTCGAGATCCGGGCATCGCGCGCGAGATCGTCGATCGAGACGTCGTCGTACGCGCGCTGCGAGAACGAGCTCTTCGCGAGCGCGAGCAGCTGCGCGCGGCGCTCGTCGGTGTCCAGGCGGATGCGCTTGGGCGCGGCCTTCCGAAGGACCCGTCGAACAACCCGGCGTCGCGGAGGCATGGCCCGAATCATAACGGAAATCCGCGCGTTGTCGTCGCCTATTGACTCATTTTCAATAAGACCTATGCTCCGACTACCGTGCGTATCGAACCTCGAGACTTCGACGACGATCTGTCCAGCGTGCCGCGCCACTGGGTCGGCGGGCACCCGGCCGCCACCGCGGTCAGCAACGGCATCAACCTGTTGTTCCCGCACGGCGAGCGGTTCTTCGTGCGCTCGGTGAAGCGGTTCCTCGATCAGATCGACGACCCGGAGCTGCGCGCCGAGATCAAGGGCTTCTTCGGCCAGGAGGGCCGCCACGCCCACGCGCACGACGAGCTCAACCAGGTGCTGCGGACGCAGGGGTTCGAGATCGATCAGTTCCTCGCCAGCTACAAGCGCATCACCGATTGGCTCGAGGCGAACACGCCACCCAAGCTGCGCCTCGCGGTGACCGCGGCGTCGGAGCACTTCACCGCGATCCTGGCCGAGGGCGCGTTCCGCCACGGCGTGCTCGACGCGTGCGATCCGAAGATGCAACGCCTGCTCGCCTGGCATGCCGCGGAGGAGATCGAGCACAAGCATGTCGCGTTCGACGTGCTGCAGCGGATCGATCCGTCGTACGCGCTGCGCGTCGCCGGGCTGATCTACGCGACGCTGACGCTCGGCGGGTTCTGGTTCGCGGCGACGCGCATGCTGCTCCGGCAGGACAAGCTGTCGCTCGGCCAGGCGATCCGCTCGATCCGCGCGATCCCGAACCGCGATCCGGTGATCCGCCGCGTCTTCGTGCGCGGCATTCGCCAGTACCTCGCGCGGGACTTTCACCCGAACCAGCTCGACAATCGCGAGCTCGCGGCAACCTGGTTCGCCGCGCGTGGTCTCAGCCTGCCGGCTAGCAAGGACGCAGCATGAAACTCGATGATGGAGTGGTGGTCGTCACGGGCGCGGGGAGCGGCATCGGTCGCGCCACCGCGCTGGCCTTCGCGAAGCAGGGCAACCGCGTCGCGATCTGCGATGTCGACGAGGCGCGCCTCGCCGCGCTCGTCGGCGAGCTCGGGGATCGCGTGTTGCTGTCGCGCAAGGTCGACGTCGCGGATCGCGCGCAGATGGCCGCGTTCGCGGACGCTGTTCACCAGCACGTCCCCGCCGTCGACGTCGTCGTCAACAACGCGGGCGTCGCCGTCGGGGGCACCTTCCTCGAGATCTCGCTCGACGACTGGGACTGGATCGTCGGGATCAACCTCACGGGCGTGGTCCACGGCTGCCACTTCTTCGTGCCGAAGATGGTCGAGCGCAAGCGCGGTCAGGTGATCAACATCTCGAGCATCCTCGGCATCTATCCGGCGCCCTCGGTGACCGCCTACGTCGCCACCAAGTTCGCGGTACTCGGGATGTCGCAATCGCTGCGCGCCGAGCTCGCGCAGCATCACGTCGGCGTCACCGCGATCTGTCCCGGCCTGATCAACACGCAGATCGTCGCCGACGGTCGCGTCCGCGGGATGGCCGGCGAGCGGCGCGAGAAGGTGAAGGCCACGTTCCGCAAGGGCGCCTCGCCGGAGATCGTCGCCGCCGCGATCCTCGACGCGGTGCGCACCAACCCCGCGGTGCGCACCGTCGGGCGCGACGCCGCGGTGATCCACACGCTGACGCGGATCGCGCCGCAGTTCAGCATGAAGCTCGCGTCGTACGCGCAGAAGCGCTTCGCCGCCTCGCACTGAGCCGTGACATGGTCGGCGGATGAGCTCCACCCCGCAAACGATCGTGCGCTCGGCATCGGCCTCGGACGCTGCCTCGCTGGCCCGCATGCTGTACGAGTTCAACCGGGAGTTCGAGGCCGACACCGACGACGAGGCCGTGCTCGCCGCCCGGTTCACGCGGATCCTCGACGAGCCGGCGGTGCTCGCGCTGATCGCGTCGGATGGCGGGCACGACCTCGGGTTCGCGCTCGTCACCCTGCGACCCGCGATCTGGTTCGAAGGGCCGGTGGCCGTGCTCGACGAGCTCTACGTCGTCCCCGAGCTGCGCGATCGCGGCATCGGTAGCGACCTGATCGCCCGCACCCGCGCGCTGCTGCGCGAGCGCGGCTGTCCCGAGCTCCACATCAACGTCGACGAGGTCGACACCGACACCCGCAGGTTCTACGAGCGCCACGGCTTCGTCACCGTCGAGCCGGGCACCGAGTTCCGCATGCTCTGCTACATCGGCCCGACCTGAGCGGTCATTGCGAGCAGGGTTCTCGGCCTCGGGGCATGAGCAGGAACGGGATCAACGCGAACGCCCTCATGTCGCGCGCGCGTCGGTGCAAGGCGTGGTGGTGTCGTGTGCGATCACGGTGAGTTACCCCGCTGACTACCCCGAACTGACCATCGTTGGACAGTAGAAAGTTAGAAGGCCAACTTCCAACTACGCAAATCCCGCCCGGGCTCGCGGGGTTGTGTGCGGTGGGCCGGCCCGATAAGGTCCCGCCGTGAAACTCGCGACGCTACGAGATGGCACGCGTGACGGCCGACTCCTCGTGGTTCGCCGCGATGGAGAGGCCGGGGCGCCGCACGAGCACTGGCGCACCATGCAAGCTGCGCTCGATGACTGGTCCGGCGCCGAGCCGGCCCTCCGCGAGCTGGCCGAGCGGATCGAGGCCGGCAAGGTCGAGACCACAGCGATCGATCCCTATCGGCTCGCGGCTCCGCTGCCGCGCGCGTACGAATGGATCGACGGCTCGGCGTTCCTCAACCACGTCATCCTGGTCCGCAAGGCCCGCAAGGCCGAGCCCCCCGCGACCCTCGAGACCGATCCGCTGATCTATCAAGGTGGCTCGAGCGACCTGCTCGGGCCGCGCGACGCGATCGAGCTCCACGACCCCGCGTGGGGCCTCGACTACGAGTCCGAGGTCGGCGTGGTGCTCGGCGACGTGCCGATCGGCACCAGCGCGATCGATGCCGGCAAGCACGTCCGGTTGCTCGTGCTGCTCAACGACTGCACGCTGCGAAATCTGATCCCGGACGAGCTCGCGAAGGGCTTCGGGTTCTTCCAGAGCAAGCCGGCGACCGCGTTCGCGCCGTTCGCCGTCACCCCGGACGAGCTCGGCGATCACTGGCGCGGCGGCCGGCTCCACCTGCGCGTGCGCTCCACCTACAACGGCGAGCTCTACGGCGACTGCGACGGTGGCGAGATGCACTTCTCGTTTCACGATCTGATCGCGCACGTCGCGAAGACCCGCCGGTTCACCGCGGGCACGATCCTCGGCAGCGGCACGGTGTCGAACGCCGATCGCGCGCGCGGCATCTCGTGTCTCGCCGAGCGGCGGATGATCGAGACGATCGACAGCGGCAAGCCGTCGACCCCGTTCATGTCGGTCGGCGATCGGATCCAGATCGAGGTGCTCGATCCGGCGGGCGCCAGCGTGTTCGGCGCGATCGATCAACGCGTGGTCGCCGCGGGAGGTGCGACGTGAAGCTCGTCCTCCACAACTACTGGCGGTCGTCGGCGAGCCACCGCGTGCGGATCGCGCTCGGGCTCAAGCAGCTGCCGTACGACTACGTCGCCATCAACATCATCAAGGGCGCGCAGCTCGAGCCCGGCTATCGCGATCTCAACGCCTCGGCGCAGGTGCCGACGCTCGAGGTGGTCGAGGACGATGGCTCGCGCCGCCTGCTCGTCCAGTCGCTGCCGATCCTCGAGTACCTCGAGGATCGCTTCCCCGCGCACCCGATCCTCCCGGCGGACCTCTACCTCCGCGCCCGCGCGCGCGGCCTCGCCGAGATCATCAACAGCGGCATCCAGCCGCATCAAAATCTGACCACCACCAAGAAGCTCGAGTCGCTCGGCGTCGCCGTGCCGCCGTGGGTGAAGAGCTTCATCGCCGAGGGCATGATCGCGTACGCGCTGGCGGCCACCGCCGTCGCCGGCTCGTTCAGCGTCGGGGACGCGCCCACGATCGCGGACTGCTGCCTGGTGCCCCAGCTCGCCTCGGCGCGCCGGTTCCACGTGCTCGACGGCACCACCTGGGATCAGAGCATCCCCGGGATCAAGGATCAGCTGTCGAAACTCCAGCGCCTGCTAGAGATCGAAGGTCGTTGCCTCGCCATCAAGGCGTTCGCAGACGCGATGCCAGACCAGCAACCCGACGCGGTGAAGTCATGACCAAGGGAATCGGAATCAAGCGGCTCGAGGGCATCCACTGGTACGTGCGCGATCTCGATCGCTCGCGGAAGTTCTACGTCGACAAGCTCGGCTTCGCGGAGACCTGGAAGTCCTCCAAGGAGCTCGAGACCACCGGTCGCCAGCAGAGCGTGTGCTTCTCGGCGAACAAGATCGACGTCGTCGTCTCCGCACCCGTCGGAGAAGGCGGCCGTGCGGCGCGCTTCCTCGGCAAGCACCCCGCGGGCGTCGGCACGCTGATCTTCGAGGTCGAGGACATCGCGCGCACCTTCGCGCTGCTCGAGGAGCGCGGCGGCACGCCGATCGCCGACATCGAGACGTTCACCGACGACGGTGGCACGCTCCGCCAGTTCGCGATCACCACGCCGTTCGGCGACTGCACGTTCAAGTTCCGCGAGCGCCGCGGCTACCGCGCGCTGTATCCCGGCGCGGTCGCGGTGGCGCCGACGGGCAAGGCGCTCAACCCGTACGGCTTCGAGGAGATCGATCACGTCACCTCGAACTTCCAGACCATGAAGCCGATGCTGCTGTGGCTCGAGCACGTGCTCGGCTTCGAGCAGCTGTGGAAGATCGACTTCCACACCTCGGACGTCGATCCCAGCCGCAAGACCGGCTCGGGCCTCAAGTCGATCGTGATGTGGGATCCCGCGAGCAACGTGAAGTTCGCGAACAACGAGCCGGCGCGCCCGTTCTTCAAGAGCTCGCAGATCAACATCTTCAACGAGGAGCTGCGCGGCGACGGCGTGCAGCACGTCGCGCTGACCTGCACGAACATGATCGAGACCGTCAAGGGGCTTCGCCAGTCCGGCGTCTCGTTCATGCCGACGCCCGACAGCTACTACGAGATGCTGCCGGATCGGATCGCCACCTCGGGCATCAAGCAGATCGACGAGGACATCGCGGTGCTCCGCGATCTATCGATCCTCGTCGACGGCGCGCACGACCACGCGTACATGCTGCAGATCTTCTTGAAGGAGGCGGCGGGCCTCTACAAGGATCCGTCCGCCGGTCCGTTCTTCTACGAGATCATCCAGCGCAAGGGCGATCGCGGCTTCGGCGCCGGCAACTTCCGCGCG
>Ga0075163_10003633_pt1 | contig 20737 bp, 7 predicted proteins | sample JI1023141ADNA_FD_71478 | JGI IMG/M metagenome (GOLD analysis project Ga0075163, IMG submission 71478) | Wastewater effluent complex algal communities from Wisconsin, to seasonally profile nutrient transformation and Carbon sequestration -... | ecosystem: Engineered > WWTP > Effluent > Algae... | reverse complement strand
TCAGTCCCGCGCGCGATGTCGCGCGCACTCGACTGGTCGCGACTTTACGCGGCGTGGTTGCCGCACCGCGTGGTTGCCGCACTGCGTGGTTGCCGCGACTTTCACCACGGGCTGCTAGGCAAAGCCAGCCAGCCATCCGTCCTCGGCATCTTAGCAGGTGAGGAGGAGATGAAGTGACGAGCCCACCAACGCCGCAGGAACGCGTGGTCTTCTACGACGCGGCCGTGCTCGGCCTTCGTGCCCTCGACACGCGTGAGAGATCGGCTCGCCGTTTCGGCGCCGACGCGGACGCGCGTTGGACGCACTTCGCAGGGTCTCTTGGAGCGGGTGATCGTCTCGATATCCTGCTGCGCGACGCAGCCGGAACATGGGGCGCAGCGTTCTCCCCGTCCGAGTGCTTTGGCTTCTTTGGCCTCGCCGACGATGAACCCTTCGGCCCTGACTGGGTTGGTATCGACGACCGCGTAGCGAAACGACTGTTTGCCAGTCTCGATTCTCCGGTCACGCTCGACCACATCGCCCAAATTCTCGGCGTACAGGAAGCGGACGCTGCTGTTCCTCGGCTCACACCGGCTACCAAGCTTGTCGTCGCCGGGGGCGCGGCGCTCGTCGCGGTCGCCAAGGCGTTCGCGACGAACGGTGCGCTCTCGTGGACGGATCAGGTCGTAGCCATCGCCGACAAGGCCGCATGGCGGCAACTCGCCGGGCTCGCGGCGGTGCTGCTCGGTGCGCGCGCTCGCACGATCATTGTGCGACCCAGCGCCGATGTGGCGAAGACCTCGGGGGGTTTGCACGTCGACAAGGCCGTCGTCTCCCCCGACGCCGAGCCCGAGGCGGCGGAGTTCGCTCGCAGTTTGGGGGGCTCGTAGCGTGGCACTACCAGAGAGCCGAATTCACCGTGGTCGCCCGACTCCCTACCCGTGGGAGCGGCAGGCGCTCGACCTCGTGTACAAGCACGAGTCTCTCTCGGACACCGATCCGCATCAGGCGTGGGAGTTGCACGAGCTCTACAACCCTACATCGGGTCGGCTCTATGAGATCGATCTGCTCTTCCTCTCTCGTCAGGGCCTGTTCCTCGTCGAGATCAAGAGCCATCCCGGCGTGCTCACGGGCGACATCGTCGATTGGAGCTTCACCGATAGCGGGCAACGGCGAACTATCGAGTGCCCGTTTCCCGGTACCAACCTAAAGGCCAAGGTGCTCGGCGATCTACTCGAGCGACAGCTCGGCACCGAGCGGCCCTATGTCCACGCGGCAGTCTTCCTCTCGAACGTAACCGATGTGCGTCTCGACGGCGGACGGCCACCCTGGCTCTTGCTTCCGAAGGACGTCGGCTCGAAGCTCGTCAACGGGCTCGACGGTCGCGACGCCCATCGCATCGTCAACCGGCCGATGATGAAGCAGCTCCTTCAAGCGGCTCATCGCATCGGTCTGCGTCCGAGCACGACCGCACGTATGGTGGGTGGCTACCAGCTAGGTGAGCTCGTCGACGACGGTGAAGGCTACCAGGAGCATCTAGCGAAGAACGCCGCCGTCGAGCGCGATCAGGCACGTGTCCGAAGCTACCTCGTGCCGGCCGCGACTTCCGCCGAGAGACGCGCTCAGCTTCACCGTGCGGCTCGACGCGAAGCACAGACGCTCGCGCAGATCGGGCAGCACCCCGGCATTCTCGCCTACCGCTCGTTCGTCGACGACGCGCCTCTTGGCCCGGCGGTGCTCTTCGAGGCTTTCGAGAACTCGCTCCCGTTGCACGCCTTCATCCGTCAGGAGCCGAACCTCACCTTCGACGAGCGGCTTGGGCTTCTCCAGCAGATCGTCGAAGCGGTCGCCCATTGCCACCGCTCAGGTGTTTTGCACCGCAACCTATCGCCCGCCTCAGTGCTGGTTCGGCGTGGGCCCGACGGGCGCCTGCATGTGCGCCTTCATCGCTTCCAGACCGCCTCCTGGATCGATCACAGCAGCATCGGAACCCGTCACTTCCACGAGCTGTCGCAGGCCGTCGACAGGCTCTACCAAGCGCCCGAGGTGCTCGCAGATCCTGAGAAGGCGACCTACGAGAGCGACGTCTTCTCGGTCGGTTGCCTCGCGTGGCTCGTGCTCACCGGGCATCACCCCGCCGCCACGCTCGCCGAGCGTGAGCAGCGGATCAAGGGTGTGAAGGATGGCGAAGGAGGTCTGCGTCCCTCGGCGGTGCGCGCCGACCTAGCGATTCTGGACGAGGCCATCTCCTTTGCGACGCAGCCAAACCTTCATGCTCGTGCTGACGATATCTCCGACTGGTTCAGCGCCTTCGTTCTCGAGGCTCTGACGCGACCAACGGTCGATATCAGCGCCGGAGCCGATCCGCGCGAGGCGCAGAAGGGAGATACGCTCCCAGGCGGTCTTCGGGTTGAGCGCCGCTTGGGTTCCGGTGGCACCGCGCTGGTGCTCCACGTGCGCCGCGAGGGTCGCGACTTCGCCCTGAAGGTTCCCCACGACGCAGGCTGCGGCGAGCGCCTGCTCGCCGAAGCTAAGGTGCTGCGCGAGCTTCGACATCAGCACATTGTTGCAATGCGTGATGTCGTCACGCTGGGAGGGCTGCCTTGTCTGCTCCTTGAGTTTGCTGGCGATCGAAGCCTCGGAGATGTGCTCCGTGAGCAAGGGACTTTGCCGCTCGAGCTCGCACGCCGTTATGGCGACGACCTTCTCTCAGCGGTGCAATACCTTGAAGAGACCGGCGTCACCCACCGCGACATCAAGCCCACGAATGTCGGGTTCACGAGTCTCTCGAAGAAGCAAAGCCACCTGCTTCTCCTCGACTTCTCGCTCTCGTCCGCCGACTCGACCGCCACCAGCGCGGGAACCGCCGAGTGGCGCGACCCCTGGCTGTATTTACGCGGGGCGTGGGATGCTGATGCCGATCGCTATGCCGCCGCCGCAGTTCTCTACCACGCACTCACCGGCGCGCGCCCGTCGCTACTACAGGGTAACCCAACCACCGATGTAGTTGTGGAGGCCGAGCGCTTCGACGCGGCTGTTCGCGACCGGCTGACCGCGTACTTCCATAAGGCGTTCTCGTGCGAGACCAAGGCCCGTTTCACGAGCGCCGAGGCCATGCGCCAGGCGTGGGCTCACGCGCTTTCAGCCGACACCGAGACCGACGACGGCGCGTCCGCGGTTGCCATCGACCAGGTGCGATCCGAGACGCCGGTCGATGCGTTGCCACTATCGGCGCGTGCCCGCAACGCGCTCGACCGCGCCGGTGTATCGACCGTTGCCGAGCTGCTGCTATTGCCGCGTAACCAGCTCTCCGTCGTTCGCGGCGTAGGCACGCATGTCGCACGTGAGATCGTCGGACTCGCCGATCAGCTCCGCGCCCGGTTCGAGGTCGAGAACCGTCCGTCCTTGGTACCGGGCTTCGCACGTCCGCGTCTGATGCTTGAAGAACCGGAGGTCGGTCTTGACGCGAGTACGGTAGACCGCTTGGTGGCGGCCGGCATCAAGACCACCGTCGATGCGGCGCTCGCCCCAGCGGCGCGCATCGAGAAGCTCCTGGGACGTCCCCGTGCGGAGGCACTTCACGAAGGGCTCGTCGCCATGGCTGCCGCCGAACCCTCGCCGGGCTCGCTCGCCGACTGGGCTCGCGAGCTCATCGGACGCGCAAGTGCGAACGAGGCCAATCGCCGACTTCGTGTGCTGGTTGGGCTCGACCCGCTACCTGATGAACGCCCAGACGGTGGACTACCGGCTGTTCGCACTGTGTCCGAGGTAGCCGGGGCTTTCGGCATCGATGCCGCCCAGGTCCACTCGAGCCTCCAATTCCTGCGCAAGCGCTGGGCCGGCAACGCAGCAGCGGCCTCACTCACGGAGGTCTTGTCATTGGTGCTCGACGCTGGCGGGCCTGCGATGCAATTCATGGACCTGGCCCATGGGATAGCCAAAGCTCGCACAGAGGAAGCGCCCACGGCCGACGACATGCGCACAGCTGCGGCGCTGGTGCGTGTCGCACTGGAGTTGCGACCCAACCCGCCGGCCACCTGGCGGCGCATCGGCAGCACACTCTGGGTGGCGCGCGATCCCGAAGTGCTCGATACGCTCGCCGGTCTCGCAGAGACCGCTGATCGCCTCGCCATGACCGAGCCGCTCCCCTCGTCCGAGGCGGTTCGCGTGGGCCTCGCCGAGGTGAGTGCGGGAACTCCGCTTGCGACGTTGCCGGCCGATCAGAGGCTCACGCTCGCAGCGCGAGCCAGCGAACGGGCCGCGGCTTCGGCCCGGCTCGAGCTCTACCCGCGCGGCATGGACGCGACGCGCACGCTGGCCTTGAGCCTCGCTGCGCTCTCGGGCGCGGGGCTGTCCCCGGATGTTGTCCGGAAACGTATCGCGGCTCGCTATCCCGAGGCTGCACCGCTTCCCGATCGCCCGACACTCGACGTGTTGCTCGCACCTTACGGCCTTGTGTTCATGCCAGAAATCGGCGCGGGCGAATATGCGCGTCCGGGGCAACACACGAACACATCGATGACCGTCGCGTTGCCGTCACGCAAGCCTACGGCGCCGGGGCTCGTCCCACGGCGCAGCCCTGAAGCGCAGCGCGCGGCCGCTTTCCAGGATCAGCTCGATCGCGGGATCGCGTCGGGCCGCTTCCGCGTTGTGCAGGTGCGAGCCGACGTCGCAAGCCATGCGCTCGATGCTCTGGCGGCGAGTCTGAAGACACAGGCGGTTTCACTCGATCACGCGCTAACCAGCGCCGTCCGCCAGACAGCCCACGAGCTCGGCGTCGAGTGGTCCAACATTGAAGCTGCCGACCGTGCGGGTCCCGGTGGCCCCGACTGGCCACTCCTCGTCGAGCTGGTGCGCCAAGCAACGGACCGCGTCGTCGACGAGCTGCTGAAGCGCCACGAGCAGACGCTGGTTCTCGCATGGCCGGGCGCCCTCGCGCGGTACGGCCTCGCTGGCGCGCTCTCGCGTATCGTCGAAGGTGCGGAGTGTGGTGACGCCCCGGCCATTCTTCTCGTGGTGCCTTCACACGCCGATGGCACCGCCCCCTCCATCAACGGTCGGCTTCCCGTTCCCGCGCCCCTACCGAGCCAGCGTCTCGTCATGCCGGATGCGTGGCTGGCCAATGCCCACAAAGCCGCGGAGGTACCCTAACGATGAGCATAACTACCTTGCCAAAGCTGTTGCAGCCCGCGCTCAGGGCGCTCGAGAAGGACCTCCTCATGCGCGCCAAGACGGAGCGCGTCGAGGCAGGCCTTCGCGTCGCATGGACGGAGGAACAGAAGGCCGGGTTGACCAGCCTTGGTTTCGACCCGTGGCGCCGCGAGCGTGTGACACAGCTGGCGGTCGCGTGGATCTTGTCCGTCGTTTTTGTGCGTACTCTCGAGGACCGCAGTTACATTGATCCGCGCGTGGCAGGCGCGACAGCCGAAGCGCTGCGCGCAGCCGAGGACCGTGAGTCGCTCTTCCTCCAGGTCGCTCCGTTCCTCGGTCCGCGTGAGTACTTACTCGCTGTGTTTCGCGAGCTGGCGAAGCTCCCAGGCGTGCGCGATGTGTTCGACACGCGCCACAACCTGGTCTGGGCGCTCGCACCGTCGAGCGAGGGCGCCAAGGCGCTGCTCGACTTCTTCCGCAAGCGCGACTCGACTGGTGCGCCAGCACTCATCTTCATGGGTGAGGACACGCGTTTCCTCGGCGATCTGTACCAGAACCTCTCCGAGGCTGTGCGCAAGCGCTACGCGCTGCTCCAGACGCCGGATTTCGTCGAGGAGTTCATCCTCGACCAGACGCTCGATCCGGCCATCGTGGGGTTCGGCCTCGCCGAGGTGAAACTCATCGATCCGACTTGCGGCTCGGGTCACTTTCTGCTCGGTGCCTTCCGCCGCCTGCTTCGTCGCTGGCAATCGCAAGCAACGGAGGCCATCGAGGATCTCGCGCGGCGGGCGCTCGACCAAGTCTATGGCGTCGACATCAATCCCTATGCCGTTGCCATAGCGCGCTTCCGCCTCGTACTGGCGGTCCTCGATGCGGTTGGCATCAAGCGCCTCGAGCGCGCACCCGACATCCGGCCGAATGTCGTCGTTGCCGACAGCCTTCTGCATCGCTTCGAGCAGCGTGTGCTCGGCGTTGGTCAGCTGTCAATGGACGACGACATGCGGTGGGGTGACCGGCTCTTCCGCCTCGAGAATCGCTCTGACGTCGAGCGAGTGCTGAACAAGCGCTTCCACGTCGTCGTAGGGAACCCCCCCTACATCACGGAAAAGGATGCTTCGAAGCGCAAAAAGTACCGCGAGATGTACGAGAGCGCGGCGGGAAAGTTTTCGCTCTCGGCTCCGTTCACGGAACGCTTCTTCGATCTCAGCGTCGAAGGAGGCTTTGTTGGGCTGATCAATAGCAATGCGTGGACGAAGCGCGACTTCGGTAAGACGCTTATTGAGCAGGTGCTGCCGCGTCTTGACGTTCAGAAAATCATCGACACGTCCGGCTGCTACCTACCCGGGCACGGGACGCCGACGCTTCTTCTGTTTGGACGGAATCGCACGCCAAGCGGTAGTGACGTCGTCGCCGTTCTCGGGAAGAAAGGAGAGCGCGAAGTTCCGTACCCCCCTGCCGATGCGCCGGTGTGGAGCGAGATCATTCGTCACCACAATGACGTAGGCTTTGACGGTGTATTCGTGTCAACAGAGTTGGTCTCGCAGCGTGAACTGCGAAGCCATCCTTGGGTAATGGCAGGCGGCGGCGCGCGTATCGTTCTCGGTTTGATTTCTAAAGTGGAGCATTCACTGTCCGCATTGGTAAGCAGTGTTGGATTCATGGCAATCACTGGTGCAGACGATGCATTTGTGCGCCCGGCTCGCGCCTGGATGCGAGCGGGAGTGAAGGACGAGTGGTTACGTCGACGGGTTGCGGGAACCGACATTCGGGACTGGGTAGCATCATCGGAATCTGAGATCCCCTTCCCGTACCGTGACGCTCGACTCGTAGGTAGTGAACTCGCAACGGCTGCTCTGGGCTATCCGCTGTGGGCCTGCCGTCGTGTGCTGCTCGACCGTCCCGATTTCAGTGGTCGGAAGTACTTGGATGTGGGTCGGACCTGGTTCGAGTTTCACCAAGTACCGCTCGGAAGACTGAACGAGCCTTTCCTGCTCGCATACGGCGAGATCTCGACACACAACCACTTCATCCTCAGCGAGGGCGGTGAAGTGTTCGACCGCACGGCGCCTGTCGTAATCCTGAGAGGTCAGCCGCGCGAAATCTATCAATCGATACTAGGGTATCTAAATAGCTCCACGGTCGGCTTCTGGGGGAGGTTGAACTTCTTTCAGAAAGGTGGTGACCAGGCGGGCGATGGCGCTCGCATGTCTGCAACACCATGGCAGCGTCACCTCCAGATGGCGGGAACGCTCCTCCAGCAACTCCCTATCCCGAAGGTCGACGATCTGCGTGACAAGCTCCTCCACCTCGTGGTCGCGGCTGTGGATACGGTGCGACAGATGGCCGAGTTCGCGCCCGAGCAAATCGTAGCGACCACCCTCGCGGCAACTCCCAATCTTGCCGCCCTTCGCGAATCCCGCACGAAGAGTCTCGCTAAGCGAGCGCACTTGCGAGGGATCCTCGTTTCTCTACAAGAGGAGATCGATTGGCGTGTGTATGGACTCTTCGGCCTACCGACGATCGCTGCGCCCTCAATCGACGCCGTACGCGTCGTCGTCGAGCCAAGCCAGCGCCCCTTCGAGGTGCGCCTCGCACGCGAGGTGGCGACCGACATCTCGGCCTCCGAGTGGTTTCGCGTGCACAAGCGCGAGGCGCCGAAGGACGTAAGCGGGCCGCTCGCCGATCTCTATCGCCGCCGCCTGCGTCTCCTCGACGATCCGGACCACGGCAAGCAGCTTCGCCTACTCGAGACGCCAGAGACGAAGCGCCGATGGTCACCTCCCGATGAGACCAATGCTTTCTCGAACGCTGTTCGGGCCTGGCTGCTGGAACGCATTGAGGCCTCTTTCAGTACGCAAGACACGCCGGAGCTACGCACTGCTCGCCAGCTCGCCCTCGAACTCGGTCGCGATCCCGCGGTCAGCGCTGCCCATGAGCTCCTCACCGAGGAGAATGGCTTGGACTTCGTGCGACTTATTTCGGATCTGGTCGACGGCCAAGGCGTGCCCTTCCTCGCCGGTTACCGTTATGCCGAGATCGGCATGGAGAAGCGCGCGAGCTGGGAGGAGACCTGGCGGCTCCAACGCCTAGAAGACGCGGGTACTCTCGCGCCCGAGTTGAAACGCCTCGGTCATAAGGCGATTCCGGTACCTGACAAATACAGTCCAAAGGACTTCTTGCGACACTATTGGAGCCTGCGCGGCAAGCTCGACGTGTCAAAGGAACGGTTCGTAACCATTCCCGGTGGGAACACCGACGAAGACCCTACGCCGCTCGTCGGCTGGGCGGGCTGGGACCACCTGCAAGTGGCGCAAGCCCTCTCCGGTCTCTACCAGCGCCGCAAATCGGACGACGGCTGGACGAAGGAACGCCTCGTGCCGCTGCTAGCTGGCATCGATGAGCGCGTGCCGTGGCTCCTTCAATGGCACAACGAGCCCTCTACAGCCTTCGGCGGGATGAAGCTCGGCGAGTTTTTCCGCGACTTCGTCGCGGGCGAGGCACACTCGCTCGGCGTTGCGGTGGGTGACCTGCGCGCGTGGAGGCCGCCCACCGCGCCGAAGCGCACGATAGTAGACCCGAACGAAGTACTCGCCGCGCTGAAGGCTTGGAAGCCCGAGGACGAGGAAGACGAGGAAGACGAGGAAGCCGAGCTTCCAGAGGGGCCGACGGAAGTGGATCTTGCGACCGAGGTCGGCATCACAAAGAACCTCATCAAGAAGGCGCTCAAGAAGCTCGAGGCCGACGGTCTGGTCGAGAAGCTGAGTGTGCGACCGGCCCGGTACGTGGCCACTGGAGACGAAGCATGACGACACTCATCCACGAACTCCTCGATCTGCCTGAGTCCGTCCGGAAGGGCGACTTCGTCCAGGACCTCACTGGCGGCATCGCTCATCCCGATCGCACCGTGAAGGACTACGCGATCACGCCGAAGATCGTTCAGACCTTCGAGCACGCGCTGTCGATCATCGGGAGCGCGCTTCGTGATGGACGCAGCCAGGCCGCTTTTCTGCACGGCTCGTTCGGTTCGGGCAAGAGCCACTTCATGGCGCTACTCGACCTGATGCTAGCCGACCACCCTGCGCCGTGGAGGCGTCCCGAGCTCCACGAGCTGCGCAGCAAGAACCCGTGGATCGGCCAGAGGAAGCTCCTGCAGCTCCCGATTCATATGCTTGGTGCGCACGACATGGAGTCGAAGATCCTCGGCTCCTACGTTCTCTGGGCCGCCAAGCATCACCCCGATGCCACGACGCCCGCGATGTACGTGGACCAGGGCCTCATCGAAGACGCTCGACGTCTGCGCGTGACGCTCGGCGATGATACCTTCTTTGGCAAGTTGAACGGCAGCGTCCAGCAGGCGGCGTCCGGTTGGGGCAGGCTCGCCGAGACGCGCAAATGGGATGCGGTTTCGTTCGACGCTGCGGCCTCGTCTCAGTATGTGGGTGAGAGCGATCGCGACGCGCAGAGCCCGCGTGCCAAGCTGTTCAGCGATCTCGTTCGCACGTTCTTCACATCGTGGACCGCACAGCAGGGGCGTTTCGTTGACTTGGACACCGGACTCGGCGTCATGAGTCGGCATGCCAAATCACTCGGGTTCGACGCCATCGTGCTCTACCTCGACGAACTCGTGCTGTGGCTTGCAGGCAACTCGAGCGACCTCCCGTTCGTCGGCCGAGAAGTCCAGAAGATGGTGAAGCTGAAGGAAGCGCAGGATGCCGACCGCACCATCCCGATCGTCAGCTTCATCGCACGCCAGCGCGACCTCTCGCAGTTCCTCGGTGAGCAGGCCCAGGGCGCGGTGCGTACGGAGCTGTCGCGCAACCTATCCCACCACGACGGCCGCTTCGAGACGGTCACCCTCGCCGACAGCAACCTCCCGGCGATCGTCGCGCATCGCGTGGTACGCCCTAAGGACGAGTCCGCGGCGCAACGCCTCGCCGATGACTTCGCTAAGACATGGCGCGCCGCAGGGCAAGCGCAGAGCGTGCTCATCGGCAGTGAGGGCGACGAGGCCGACTTCAGGAAGGTCTACCCGTTCTCGCCCGCGCTCGTCGAAGCGCTCGTCGCCTTGTCGGACTGCCTTCAGCGTGAGCGAACGGCGATCCGCATCTTGATGGAGCTGCTCGTCAACCACCTGCCGGATCTCGAGACCGGTCGTGTGGTCCCCGTCGGCGACGCGTTCGACGCCCTCGCGGAGAGCGAGGACCCCATCGACGACCAGGTCATGAAGGCGCGCTTCGATCGTGCCCGCGACCTCTATCGCGAGAGCTTCCTCCCCATCATCCGGCGTCAGCACAACACGGACACACCGAGCGCGTGCCAGCGCCTGCGTGAAGAGCACGACCGCCGCCTCGGCTGCAGCGGCTGCCAGCAGCGCATGTGCCGCAACGACAACCGCCTCGCCAAGACGCTGCTCATGGCAGCGCTCGTGCCCGAGGCCAAGCCTTTCAAGGGGCTGACCGTGAAGCGGCTGGCCCACTTGAACCACGGCACCATCGCGTCGCCCATACCCGGTGCCGAGATACAGGTGGTCGCACAGCGGCTGCGTGACTGGGTGAGCCAGATCGGCGCGCTTCGCCTCGGAGAGCAGGCCGATCCCGAGGTGAGTATCCACCTCGCGGGCGTCGACCTCCAGCCGATCCTTGCGCAAGCCGCAGAAGCCGATACCCCGGGTGCACGGAAGAACGCAATGCGGCGACTCCTGTTTCAGGCGCTGGAACTGAACAGTGACGGCACGGTAGTAGAAACAGAGCTCCCATTCCACGGCACGCGCCGAAGGGGCCGCGTCCGCTACGGCAACGTCCGCGAGATGGACGACACCACGCTGACCTGTCCGCGCGAGTTCGAGTGGCAACTTATCGCCGACTACCCGTTTGACGAGCGTGGGCATGGGCCCGACGAAGATCTCCGCACCGTCGAGCGCTTCCGTGACTCGCGCCCCGCCGATGCACCGCCGAACCCAACGGTGGTATGGCTGCCGACGTTCTTCTCACACTCGCTCGAGTGCGAGCTCGGCGAGCTGGTGATCCTCGAGCACATCCTCGACGGCGACGCGCGCAAGTACCTCGGGCACCTGCGTGTCGAGGACCAGTCGACGACGCGTGCCGATCTGACGAGCCTTCGCGCCCAAAAGGAAGCACTGATAAAGCGCACGCTGGCGCAGGCCTATGGGCTCGCTATGGCGAACGATAGTGGGCTACTCGACCAGTCGCGCACGGTCGACGAGCACTTCATCCCGCTGCTCGGCGACCTTGACATCCGCGCGGTGCTCGCGGGCACGATGAAGGACGGCTTTCGACAGGTTATAGATACGATGCTGTCCAAGAAGTATCCGCACCACCCGCGCTTCGACGGCACGGTGTCTGTGACGCGGATGGAGAAGGTGGGCGCGCTCGTCGAGAAACTTCTCGACGAGCGTGACCGCCGCATGAACGTCGAACGCGGTGAGCGTAACGACCTACGCGCGTACACCGATCCGCTCGGCATCACCGAGACGGGCGACGTTGCTGTGCTACTCCGAGAGCGACCGTTTCAGGACATCGAACAGCAGCGACAGCAGGCGGGCATCGACACGCCGACCGTCGGCCACGTGCGTGGCTGGCTCGACCCGCAGCGCACGCGCGGCCTTCCTCGCGAGGTGCAGGACGTCCTGATCTCCCTCTACGCCTCTTGGAGCGGGCGCAGCTTCCGTCGCGATGGAAAGAGCTACTCGCTCCCGCGCCTGGGCCAGCTTCCCGACGACGTCGAACTGCTCCGTCCCGAGCTGCCGACGCTCACCGAGTGGACCGAGGCCCTCAACCGCGCGGGTGAACTTTTCGGTGTGGCAATCGGAGGGCGGGCGCTCAGCGCGCGCAACCTCTCCGCCTTCGTCGACAAAGTGAAAGGGGCGCTCACGACAGTCCATGACGCTGCCGAATTGCCGTCGGCACTTGAGCCGAAGATTCGAGACTGGGCCAAGCCAGAAGATGCTCCGCGTTTGGCCACCGCGCGGGCGTCAGCTGCGCTCCTCGCGCAGCTCGGCCGCGGCGATGGTACTGCAATTGTGCGCGACCTCGCGCTCTTCACTCCGAACACGTCCATCCCTGCTATGGGACGAAACTTCACGACCGCTGCGGCCAGCACACGCCTTCTCCAGGAGGACGCGCGCTGGATCGTCCTTCGTCAGGTGAAGGGTCTGTTGGGCGACGCCGAGCGAAGCGAACGCGCGAAACTGCTGCTTCAAGACCTCGCCGCGCTGATCACCGCCGACGAGGTCAACAAGATGCTCGCCGATGGCTTGGCCGACCTGACCCGCCGTGCTGACGAACTGCTTCGCGTTCCCACGGGCAGGCCTCCGCGCCCGCCCGTGCCTCCCGTACGAGACGAGGAAATTCTCATTGATGAGTCGAGTGATATCGGCGATCCACAGGCCGCCGCCGATACACTCCGGACACTCGCGGGTCGCCTCGAAGCCGAATGCAAAGGCGCGTCACGCGTCGCTATTCGCATCACGGCCTGGAAGCGGAGGCCGGAATGACGGAATCTCCACTCCTCGCTGAGGCCGACATTCGCTTGGAGGTGGACCGGCTCTTCCGGCGCGACCATCGCTCGAAGCTACTCGCACTCTTTGGCCGAGGGCAGCCGGGACGATTCGAGCTGGATGGACTATCTTGGGAGATCATCCCGACGGCCTGCGAGCTGGATCTGCGCTCGAAGCTACCCGCTCCAGGTGTGTCCTCAACGTCGGGCAGCGTGTATCTCATCGACTGGGCCGAGGACGCGCTTCCGCTCGACGTCTCGTGTCGTCTCGCGGGTGGGCGCATCTACCACGTCGCCCGTGACGCACGCCTCGCCGCGCTGTTCGGTGCGCGACAGGTGGACCCGGGACTTTCCTCGACGGCGCTCGCGCGGTTCGTCCTTTCCGGCGGCGTCCAGAACCTTCGGAAGGTGACGGGGCTGCGGCTTACGCGCAGCGATCTTTGGAAGCGCGTGCTCGAAGCGCGCTTCGGTATCCCAGAGCGCTCGCTTGAAAGCCCGGCCGAGTGGCTTCGCTGGGTCCGCGGCTCGGACGCGGGGCCTGCTTTCATACATGCGTGCAAGACCGACGACCTCCTGCGTGGGGTGCGACGCGAACTGCTCGACTGGCTCGAAGAACAGATTCCCGCCGTCGGCGTGTTGGGCTTCCGCGCCTGGGAGCTCGGCTTGGTCAATCGGGCGCTTCAGGCCCTCTTGCTGTTGGTCGCGGTCGAGCAGAGCGAGGACGCCTACCTGCGCGGACTCGTGAATGGACAGGTAGCGAGCGTCGTGCCAGGACTGGCGAATGAAGTGCGAGCAGCACATGCCGCAGTGATGGCGCAGACGCTGCTGGGGTCCCTACTCTCCGTCGAGGCTCCCGAGGACCGGCGCCTACTCGACGAGGCCGAACAACAAGCCATCTCAGGTGGAGCCGCAGCGCTCGCCACGGCCAGCGAGTGGTTGCCGGCGGGCCATGCGGCGCGTGAGGCCGCCGTCGCCGCAGCCCTGTCGGCGTTCGTTGATGCCCCGAGTTCCGAAGCACTGGAAGCGTTGCTAACGTCCTTCGAACGCCTGAGCGCTCATCGGTTGGACCGGGCGCTTCGTCGTTCGGAGCATGTCGAGGCGCGAAAGATGGCGGCACGGCTCTCCGCGTGGCTCCTCGCGCGGCGCGTGCGGCCTCAGCTCGCCGAACATGGCACCGCATGGCAGGCAGCGATCGACCTCGCTCGGCGCTACGCCGAGGAGGGTGGCTTCCTCGATTGGGCTCGGCAAAGCCTGCGCGGCATGCGAGGCGCAGGCAACGAGCTCATGGCAGCCGTCCGGCGCCTCTCCCACGCGGTGGACACGGTTGCCCGCGCCGACGACCAACGCTTCGCGAAGTCATACGTGGCCTGGGTAGACGCCGGGAAGCCGTCGAGCGAGGTACTACCGATTGAGCACGTTACGAAGCGAGTGGTCGCACCGTTCCTCAAGGGCAGTGAGCATCGGCGTCTGCTCCTCGTGCTGATGGACGGCATGAGCTACGCAACGGCGGTCCAGGTGCTTCAGCGCCTGCGTGAGCAGCGCCGATGGAGCCCCCTCGCGTGGCGCGCGCCCGGGTGGAATGGGCAGCTCCCGATCCCCCCTGTGTTGGCGGCGGCGCCAACGTTGACCGAGGTGAGCCGTGCGGCCCTCTTTGCGGGCGTGGCCGATCCGCGCTTCGGCGACCAAGGCTCGGACCGCGACGACGCCCGCTGGGCAGCGAACCCGTACGTGCGGGAGCTGGTGGGGGACGAGCCGCTCAAGGTCTTCTTCCGGCGCGACATCCACGCCGGACACGAACTGATCGACGAAGTGAAGCAGGCCATCGCAGGCGATCAGCGAGTGGTCGCGGTGGTGGTCAACGCCATCGACGAGCAGCTCAAGGGTAGCCTGCAGGTCGCAGTTGACTATAGCCGGACGCCCATCCTCCCGCTCGAAGCACTGCTGAGCGCGGCCGATGGCTCCGAGCGCGCGGTTCTTCTCGTCGCCGACCACGGACACGTCGCGGGCGATGCGATGCGCGTTGCAGGTGGCCGAATCCCGCCTAACCGAGACGGTGGGGCCCGTTGGCGCGCGCTGACCGAGGGCGAGCAGCCCCAGGCCGACGAAGTGCTCTTGCCAAGGACGTCGTGGAAACCGCGTGGTGCAGCCGGTATCGCCGCCCTCTGGGACACGTCGATCGCTAACCGCGCGCCTCACTATGGTGAGCACGGTGGGTTGTCGCTCGCCGAGGCCGTCGCGCCCGCGTTCTTGATCGGTCCCGAGTGGCTCGACCGCGTTGCAGGTGAAGACGTCGAGCTCTCATGCCGCGTGCTCCCGGAGCCGGATTGGTGGGCGCTGAAAATTGCTCGACCGGCAGCCATGCTCGTCGCAACACCGCCACCGACGACCACGATACAGCTCCAGTTCATGGCAGTCGAACCAGCCATGGCGACTTCGACGCCGCCGGCGGCCCCAAGCGAGCCGGCGCTCGTGGCCCGCCTCCGTCAGTCCAAGCTCTTCATGCAGCAGGTCGCTGGCGTGCCGAAGCCCGACGTCGAGCGCGTCTTGACATGGCTAACCGTACTTGTGGAGGCGAGTGGCAGCATGGCCACATCGGACTTCGCCCGTCTTTGCGGCGTGCGCTCCCATCAGGTCGGCGGCGTCGTTGCCCGCATGGGTGTATTGAACGCAGACGGTTTTTCGATCGTGGATCACGACGTCGCGGGGCGCCGAGTCGTTCTGCAGAAAGCAAGGCTTCTCTCGCAGTTCGGAGTGACGGAATGAGCGAGCCGAGCGTACTGCTCCGCAAAGACGTCATCGACGCCCTGCGTCGGGGAACTGTTCCGCGTCGAGGTCTCGATCTGTTTGCCGTGGGGACCGACCGTTTTGTGGTTTCGCTGCGCGATGAACTCGAACGCTGCGCGACGGGCGGTGCCGTCTTCAAAGCGTTGCGAGGTGACTTCGGTTGTGGCAAGAGCTTCACCGCTCGCTGGTATCAGCAGCAGGCGCTCATACGAGGTTTCGCCGTCGCCGAGGTCCAGATCTCCGAGAACGATACTCCGCTGCATCGGCTGGAGACGGTCTACCGACGTGCCACCGAGGGCCTGCGGACCTCTGAGTGGGACACGGGCGCGTTCCGGGCGATCATTTCCCAGTGGCTCATGGGCCTGGAAGAAGAGGTTTCGCGCACGCTCCGCGATCCCGACGACCTGAAGGCGCTGGCCGCTGGCGTCGGTAACCTGCTCGAGGCACGGCTCAAGGACGTGAGCGCGGTGCAGCCGCAGTACGCGGCGGTGCTTCGCGCCTACCACGCGGCCGAGATCGGCGAAAACCACGCGTTGGCCGAGGGGCTTATCGCGTGGCTGATGGGGCAGCCGAACGTCAGCGCCGACATTAAGCGGCAGGCGGGTATCAAGGGCGAGATCGACCACACGGGCGCACTGGGCTTCTTGCGTGGCCTGCTCGCCGTGCTGCAGCAGTGCGGACGTCCGGGTCTGCTGCTCATCCTCGACGAGGTCGAGACGATCCAGCGCGTTCGCTCCGATAGCCGCGATAGAAGCCTCGAGGCGATTCGCAAGCTCATCGACGACCTCTACGGTGGTCGCTTCGCCGGGCTCTACGTTCTCATCACTGGTACACCTGCTTTCTTCGACGGGCCCAACGGCGTGAGGCGACTGCCGCCGCTCGCCCAGCGCCTTCATGTCGACTTTTCTGGCGACGCCAAGTGGGACAATCCGCGCGAGGTCCAGGTGCGCCTCCTCCCGTTCGACCACGAACGGCTAGTCGAAGTCGGCCGTCGCGTGCGCGACTTGTATCCAACGGACGCATCGGACCGCATGAAAGCCCGCGTGACCGATCAAGTGCTCTCGGCGCTTGCGTCCACGGTAGCAGGGAAGCTCGGCGGCAAGGTCGGCGTGGCCCCCCGCATCTTCTTGCGTAAGCTCGTCGCTACCATCCTGGACCGAGTCGACCTCTTTCCCGACTTCGACCCGGCCAAGGACCTCGACATTCGTATCGAGACCGGGGAACTGACGCTCGAAGAGCAGGCCGCAGTCGCAGGTAAAAAACCGGATGACATCGAGATTGACCTGTGACGACGCCGCGTAACGCCTTCGATCGCCTGAGCCCCGCCGTGCGGTACCAGATCGCGAATGGCCTGGGTTGGAGCGACCTGCGTCCCGTGCAGGCTCTCTCGACCGAAGCGATCCTCGATGGTGCGAACTGCGTGGTGCTCGCGCCGACCGCGGGCGGCAAGACCGAGGCCGCTTTTTTCCCTCTTCTTTCGAAGATGGACGTCGAGGACTGGCGCGGCGTGTCGGTGCTCTACGTCGCACCTATCCGTGCGCTTCTCAACAATCAGGAGGCGCGGCTGTCTCGGCTCACTGGGCTCATCGGCAGGCGTGCCGCCAAGTGGCACGGCGACGTCAAGGAGCGCGAGCGCCGTCGCATGATCGACGACCCGCCCGACGTCCTGGCAATCACACCCGAATCGCTCGAGGCGATGCTGCTCAGCACACACACACCCGCGCGTCGTTTCCTGGCCCATGTCCGCGCGGTCGTCATCGATGAGGTTCACGCGTTCGCCACTGACGACCGTGGTGCACACCTCGTAGCGCTATTGGAGCGCATCGCACGGCTCGCCGAAACGGACATCCAGCGCATCGGCCTCTCGGCGACCGTCGGCGACCCCGAGACCATCGTCGCATGGCTCAGCGGCAGCAGCCTCAGGCCGCAACGGGTCGTTGATCCGGGCGGTGCTCGCAAGGTGCCCAACCTGTCGCTCGACTTCGTCGGTACGCTCGACAACGCGGCACACCTCATCGAGCGTCTCTATCCAGGGACGCGGCGCCTCGTGTTTGTTGACAGCCGTCGACGCGTCGAGGAGCTTGGTCATCGACTCTCGCAGCGTGGTGTCGACGTCTACCTATCGCACTCGTCGCTCGCGTTCTCCGAGAGAACGGCCGCCGAGAAAGCTTTCGAGGAGGGTACCAACTGCGTCATCGTAGCTACCTCGGCGCTCGAGCTCGGCATCGACGTCGGTGACCTCGACCGCGTGATTCAAATCGACGCGCCGAGCAGCGTCTCGTCCTTCTTGCAGCGGATGGGGCGCACTGGGCGACGCACGGGCTCGACGGCCAATTGCACTTTCCTCGCTACCGATGACGACGCGCTCCTACGCGCGGCCGCGCTTATCGATTTGTTTAGGAGCGGCTACGTGGAGCCGGCTGGGCCGTCGCCTTGGTCGCCGCATGTGCTGGCCCACCAGGCTATCGCCCTGTCGATGCAGGAGCAGGGTTCACCGTCACACGCGTGGTGGAACTGGCTCGAGGGCTGTGCGGCGTTCCGCGAGATTTCGGCGTCAGAGCGCGAAGCCATCGTTCGACACATGGTCGACAACGACATACTTGTCGAGGCTGACTCACGCCTCATGCTCGGCGCTCAGGGCGAGAGGCTCTACGGCGCACGTAACTTCCTCGAACTCTACGCGGTGTTTTCGACCCCGCGAGTGCTCCGCGTGATGCACGGCCAGACGGAGGTAGGCGTCGTCGATGCCTCGTTCCTCCAGGACAAGGAGCGAAAGAGCCCGAACTTCGTTCTCGCCGGCCGACCGTGGCGTATCGTTGGCGTCGACTGGAAGGGCGGGACCTGCTCGGTCGATCCGGCCGATGCGGGTAGCTATCCTCGCTGGTTCGGCCAACCCGTAACCTTGCTGCGTTCGCTCTGTCAAGCCATGCGTAGCATTCTTCGTGGCACGGATTACGATGCATCTTGGTCGAAGCGTGCGATCACAGCCCTCGCTGCTCAGCGCGAGTCGCATGCATTCCTCGACGATGGACCTCTTCCGCTCGAGGAAGTTGTCGACGGCCGCTGTCGCTGGTGGACCTTCGGCGGCGGCGCAGGTAACCGAATCCTCGCTGGGCTACTCGAGCTTGAACTCGGCGCACGCGTATCGCCTGGAAATACCTTTATCACGTTCGCAGACGGAGCTGCCCAGAGCAGTGTCGCTGTTCGGCGGGCCGTCGATGCACTGGCCGCACGTTGGCCGCTCACTTGGGTCGATGCCGTTCGCTTGGTTGACCCGGGTCAGCGCTCGCGCATTTCGAAGTTCCAGCCGTGTCTTCCACCTGAGATCGAAGCCGGCTTTGTCGCGCGCGAGACCATGAGCGTCGACGACGCGAATGCGATGCTCGTGGAGTGGAAGCGCTGCTCCTCGAACGTCGAGGTGAGCGCATGACCATGTCAGCGTCGGGCCCGCAGCACGAAGGGGAACTGTCGCCTGGCGGCGTTGAGCCTCACCCGGACACAGAGCGCCCGCGGCTTCTCTCCTGCAACTCGCTGCGTTACCCTGTGCGACCCATGCGAGCCCCCGCCGTCCGAGATCGTTCAGGAGCACCTGGATGACATCTCGTGTCGACGCGCTGGTGATGACGGCCCTGCTCGACGAGTTCGTGGCCCTGCGCGCGGTCCACGATGGTGCCGGACGCTGGTCCGAGGCGAGGGACGGCGCGGGCTTCCCGTACCATCACCGCCAGCTCGGCGGCCTCCGAGTCGCCGCCGCCTGGATCGGCGAAATGGGGGAGACCGCGGCTGCGACCCGTACTACCGCGTTGGTTGGTCATCTCGCCCCGAAGTACCTGGCCATGTGCGGCATCTGTGCCGGCAACCGGTCCGCCGTCGTCCTGGGCGATGTGATCGTTGCAGACCGCGTGTACAGCTACGATCACGGCAAGATCCTCGCCACGCGCACGCCAGACGGCCACCGCGACGTGCAGGTGTTCCGGAACATCACCACCTACAACCTCGGGCAGGTCTGGAGGATCCACGCCGGGCACCTCGCGATCCCCGGCGAGTACCACACGAACATGCAGCGCGACCGTCCCGTCGCCCGCGCACACCAGGAGAGGTGGCTCTGCCACCAACTCGCCGAGCAGGGCCGCGGCATCACACCGCAGGAGCTCCCGGACCGCAAGGCGCGCTGCCCAGATTGGCCCGTGGTGGTCGAACACTTACGTGCGGCCGGCCTCGTCCGCCTGACCAAAGATCGCCTGAGTCTGACCCGGAAGGGCCGGGACCGCGTCCGCGAGGAGCAGCTCGCGTACCCCGACGGCCTGCCCGACGAGACCCCCTTCCGCGTCCACATCGGCGCGATCGCCACCGGCAAGACCGTCCAGCGCGACCCAGAATTGTTCACGGAGCTCGAGCGCTCGGTCTGCAAGACCATCGGCGTCGAGATGGAGGCCGCCGCGATCGGTCACGTCGCCGATCACTTCGAGCGCGACGCGCTGATCATCAAGGCCGTCGCGGACCACGGCGATCACGACAAGGACGACAGGTTCCGCGCCTTCGCGGCTCGCGCCGCCGCCGATGTGCTGCTCCACCTGCTCATGCGCGGATTGACTGCCCTTTCTGATGCACCGCTCCCTACGCAGAGAAACCCCTACAGACCGGCGGGGACGTTGCCGCCGGACCACCCGACGTACGTCCGACGAGCCTGCGACGACGTTCTCGAGGCCACACTGCGCGACCATTCGACTATCGCTATCGAGGGCGACTTCGAAATTGGCAAGTCGAGCCTGATGATGCGAGTCAAGGCAGCGCTCGCCGAGACCCACAGCGCCTGCTACATCGATCTCTCCGATTTCCGCGACGATCAGGTCGTGCACTTCCTGGACCGCGTCTTCGATGGACTGAGCCGCGGCCTCGGCCGCAAGATCCGTGACTGGCCGGAGCTCGACGTGGCGACCGAGCGACCGCTCGCGCTCATTCTCGACGAGCTCGCCGTTCTGACCAACCCCGGGGCCGTGTCGTCGCTGTTCACGCGGTTGACGTCGCTCGTCGAGCGAAGGCCGGAGATCCGCATCCTCGTCTGCCTGGCGGTGGGCGAGGGCAACCCGTCGATCCGGGAATTCCTCGCGCATGCCGGCCTGTCCAACCCGAAGCATCGCGACCGCTGGCACCGGATCGAGGTGCCGCGGTTCACTGGTGCGGAGATTGACCGTCTGCTCGCCCTGCTGCCTGCGCGCGCACAGGACCTGGCACGCGCACACGCGGATGCGATCCTGACGCTTTCGTCGGGTCGCCCGATCGCCGTCCAGAGGCTGTGCAGCGTCCT
>Ga0075163_10003632_pt1 | contig 20737 bp, 13 predicted proteins | sample JI1023141ADNA_FD_71478 | JGI IMG/M metagenome (GOLD analysis project Ga0075163, IMG submission 71478) | Wastewater effluent complex algal communities from Wisconsin, to seasonally profile nutrient transformation and Carbon sequestration -... | ecosystem: Engineered > WWTP > Effluent > Algae... | reverse complement strand
GCCAGCGCCGCCTTGATGGCAGTGGCGCCCAGATCCGGGGCGCTGAGCGTCGAGAGCTCGCCGCCAAAGCTGCCAATGGGCGTGCGCGCCGCGCTGCACAGGACAACCTCGCGGCCGCCAAGTCCACCCCCAACTCCACGATCGCTAGACATGTTTCATTCCTCCGATTTGAGCCATTAAGCATAACTCCAGACTGCACCCTGGCATCTCTCCGCCGTCGGTGGAGGCTGCCCGCGACCGAACCGCTCCGAGCGATTCGGTCGCACCTCAAGAGTCGCTGCTGCTGACTATGGAGGGGTGACGGTGGTCATCAGCGACACCACCGTGGGGGCCTGCATCGTCGTCGCGCTCGACTCGATCACGGCCACGACGCCCAGCGGCGAGCCGGGAATGGTGCTGGAGCCGGTCACAAAGAGCGACGTCACCTCGCCCGCGGCATTGTCGGCGACCATCTGCGGCACCACCACATCCCACGACTTGGTGCCCATGAGCAGCTGGAGCTTGCCCACTGGCAGGTCGTCCGAGCGATAGGGCGACGCCAGCGGGTAGGTGAGCCGCGCGAACAGCGTCGGACCGTTGTTCTTCAGATCAAACGTCGCAGCGTCCGGCACCGCGTGCACGGCGCGGTACAGGCTGCTCGCCCCCTTCACGGCCCGCGGCGCCGAGCGAATCGCCAGCCCCTGCGCGCCGGTCTTGGTGGCAAAGCCAACCGCATACACCACCCAGTTGAGCCCCGGCAGCAGCTTGACGCTGGCGCTGGTCACGACCGCCGACATGCCGGCCGGCTTTACATCGATCTGGTACGCGCCGGGCATCAGATCCAGGAGCGGCGAGGCCTTCTGATAGGCCAGCCCGCCGATGAGCCGGGCGCCGTTTTTCGCGAAGATGTCGACCGCCGGCGCATCCGGCGCCGCGTGGAACACATACAGCGTCGAGTGAGTGCCCTGATCATTGATGGTCAGCGGCACATCCGTGAGCATGCCCGTCGCCTCATCAAAGAGCGTCACGCTCAGGAACTTGGCATCGCTGCTCAGCGGATCGATCTCGCCCAGCGCAATGGCCGTAACCACCGAGCCGGTCTTGATCGGACCGGGCAGCTTGAGGCCAGCCAGGACCTCGGTGTCGCCCGTGGACCGCAGCGACAGCGTCACGGTTCCGGCGAGGTCGCCTTTGACCGCTCCATACGCGGTCGCGCTGCCAAACGAGGCGCCGCTCAGCAGCACGTTGTCGCCGATCGCAACGTCCAGGCTCGGCGCCCCCGGCGAGGCGTGCAGCAGCCGCAGCTGCACCTGCGCCGGGTCCGAGATTCCCAGACGCTGCGCAACCAGGTTGAACTTCGTCGCTCCCGAGGTCTCGGCCACGCGGCCCACTGCGGTCAGCAGGACCTTCTGATCCGACTGGAGCACCACGTAGTTGCTCCACACCGGCATGTCCGAGTCCGCGGCGCCAGCCGGCCGGATCTCGACCTTGTGCGAGCCCGGCGCGACCATGACGTTGCCGCTGCTCTTGCGGTAGTCGACCGCCGAGATCGTCTTTTTGCCGTCGAAGTAGACGTCCACCGACGGCGCATCCGGCGACGCATGGATCAGGTTCACAACAGCGGGGTGGGCGGCCGGCGGATCCTTTTGAATGTTCGGATTGTCGACGGACGAGGAGCCGCAGCCACCAGCGGCAGCAACCATCCCAAGCATCAGGGTCAGGGCAAGCGAGCGACGAGACAACATAGGAACCTCCTCTAGGAATCGGCGCCAGATCAGGGAGTCAGCCGAGCAGCGCACCAGGCATGGGTCACGGGGCAGCCCACGTCACGACCAGCACGCCAGCGCGCCAGCACAAAAGCTCGCGCGGGCGGCGCTCACTGCGGCTCAGCGGCATGCTCTTGACTATCCAGCGACGGTAAAGATGTGGAATCGCGGCGGCCGAGCTCGCTCATGACGCGGTCCAGCACACCGTTGACAAAGCCGCTCGACTCGCTGGTGCTGTAGCGCCGGGCGATCTCGATGGCTTCGTTCAGCACGACCCGGGCCGGCGTCTCCTCGCGATCCCGCAGCTCGTAGGCCGCCAGCCGCAGCAGGTTGCGATCGACCCATGACATGCGCTCCAGGCGCCAGTTGCGCGAGCACTGCCCGAGCAGGCGATCGACGCTCTCCAGCTCGTGTCGCACGCCCAGCACCAGCGTCTCGGCGAAGCGGCGCTGCTCTTCATAGGCCTCGCGCTCGACGGCAGCCTGCCGCGGCGGGACCTCTTCGAGCTCGCTGCCGACCAGGTGCTTGAAGAAAAGATAGAGTCCCTGCTCGGCCGACAGATCGGGCTGCCGGTCGAGCACGCACAGGACCTGGAGCGCCATCTCGCGCGCCCGCCGCCGACTACCCATGGGAGCCCGAGCCCGCGCCAAGCTGGCGGTAAAGCGAGATCATCTCCAGCGCGGCCATCGCGGCATCGGCGCCCTTGTTGCCGGCCTTGGTGCCGGCGCGCTCCACAGCCTGCTCGATGGTGTCGGTGGTGAGCACGCCGAAGATCACGGGCACCGGGGCGCTGTTCGAGACCTGCGCAATGCCCTTGGCCGCCTCGCCAGCGACGTAGTCGAAGTGCGGGGTCGAGCCGCGGATGACGGCGCCGAGGCAGATGACCGCGTCATAGCGCTCGCTATGCGCGCAGCGGCGGGCCAGCGGCGTGATCTCGAAGGCGCCGGGGCAGCGGATGACGGTGATGGCCGCCGCCGCGCCGCCGGTTCGCAGCAGCACGTCGGTGGCTCCTTCGATAAGCCGCTCGACGACAAATGAGTTGAAGCGGCTGGCAACGATGGCCACCCGCACGCCGCGGGCATCGAGCTGGCCGCTCAGATGGGTGACCGCTGTTTCAGCTTGAGGAATCGGGTTCTTGGAGGCCATGGGCTTTCGCAGTCCGTCCGTTTCGACTGTTTTAAATTGATTGCGCCCCTTTTGGGGCGTCTTCGCCGGCCTTAGCGGGCGAGCAGCGGCAGAATCTCTGCGATCTTCAGGCCGTAGCCTTCAAGGCCCGCGATCTTCTTCGGGTTGTTGGTCATCAGCCGCATCTGCTGGACCCCGAGCGCACGCAGCACCTGCGCGCCGATGCCGAAGTCGCGCAGCTTGCTCCCGTGCGGCGGCGACGCCCCCGGATTGACCACGTAGGACTCCAGATCATGGCGGAGCGTATATCGTCCCGTCGGGAAAATGTAAAGCAGGATGCCGCGGCCGGCGGCGTCGATGGCCCGCAGCGCCGCCTTCAGCTGCGCGCCGCTGTCACAGCCCAGCGCTGACAGCACATCGCCGGGCAGGCTCGCGGTCTGCACGCGCACCAGCACCGGCTCCTCGGACTCGTGGTCGAAGTCGCCGCGGCACAGGGCCAGGTACTCGGTCGGCTCGACCGGCGTTGTGTAGAGGTAGCCGCGGAACTCGCCCAGCGTGTGGCCGTCGACCGTCGGCGTCAGCGGGAACTCCAGCACCCGCTCGACCAGGCGCTCGGTCTGAAGCCGGTACTCGATGATGTCGGCGACGCTCAGGATCAGCAGATCGTGCGTCTCGGCAAAGCGACGCAGATCCGGCAGCCGCGCCATGGTGCCGTCATCGTTCATGATCTCGCAGATCACACCAGCCGACTCCAGCCCCGCAAGGCGCGCAAGGTCCACCGAGCCCTCGGTCTGACCGGTGCGCACCAGCGTCCCGCCGCGCTTGGCGCGCAGCGGAAAGATGTGGCCCGGCGTGATGAGATCGTCGGGCTTGGCATCCTTGGCGACGGCGGTCAGGATGGTGTGGGAGCGGTCGGCGGCCGAGATGCCGGTGGTGACGCCGTTTCGGGCCTCGATGGTGACCGTAAACGCGGTGCCCAGCGACGGCCCGCCGCTGCGCGTCGCCTGGAGCGGCAGCTGCAGCCGATCGGCCCGCTCCTCGGTCATGGTCAGGCAGATGAGGCCGCGGCCGTAGCGCGCCATGAAGTTGATGGCGTCGGGCGTGACCTTCTCGGCGGCCATGGTCAGATCGCCTTCGTTTTCGCGATCTTCGTCATCGACCAGGATGACCATGCGCCCGCGGCGCATCTCGTCCAGCGCCTTCTCGACGCGGGCAATGCGCTCGGCATGGTCGCAGGCGGGATTGGCCGGGGAGTGAACGAGGGAGCGGTCTCCCGAAGCCGAGGCTGGGGTCGGGAGCGAGACCAGGGTTGCGTGATGGCCGTCAGACAAAGCCATTCTCCTTTAGCTTCTCCAGCGTCAGCCCGCCACGATTTTCCGCATGGGGGGCGCCGGGCGCATCGGACTGGTTGGCCTGGTTGGCCGAGTTGGTAGCCGATGGATGAGTCGACTGATGAGCCGACTGATTGGGCAAATAGGGCATGAGCAGCTTCTCGACGTACTTGCCGATCATGTCGACCTCAAGGTTGACCCGCTGCCCGACGGCCTTTTGATGCAGGGTGATGCGCTCCTGCGTATAGGGCACAAGCGACACGGAAAAGCCCTTGGCGTCGACACGATTGACCGTCAGGCTGACCCCGTCGATCGCGATGGCGCCCTTTTCCACCACGTAGCGCAGGATCGAGGCCGGGCAGGCGAAGGTCACGTCCCAGCTGTCGCCGCGGCGGGCGCTCTGGGCGATCACCCCGACGCCGTCGACGTGCCCCTCGACCAGGTGGCCGCCCAGGCGGTCGCCGAGCCGCAGCGCCCGCTCCAGGTTCACCCGCTGCCCCACCGCCAGTCCGTCCAGGGTGGTGCGCGACAGCGTCTCGGGGCCAGCCTCGACCTCGACCTCGCCCGGGCGCATGGCCACCACCGTCAGGCAGACGCCATCGACCGCCAGCGAGTCGCCGAGCTTCATGGGCTCTTCCAGCAGCCGGGCGCGCAGCCGCAGGCGCTGGCCGCTTCCCCGAGGCAGCGGCGTGAGCGCCACGACAGTTCCAAGATCTTCCACGAGGCCGGTAAACATTTACGAGACCACCGCTTCTGTTGACTCCAGAGGAGCGAAGCCGCCGCTGCGAACCTGCCCCGTGATGAGCGTGTCCGGCCCCAGCGCCTCCACCTGCACGCGGTCGAGCCACGGCGCATCCGCCACGGCCCCCACCGCCAGCCCGCGCCCCAGTGGAACGGCGCTGTCGCCCAGAAAGATCGGCGCCAAGAACAGCGCCGCTTCGTCGTAAAGCCCTGCCGTGAGCAGCGCCCCGTGCAAGAGGCCGCCGCCCTCGCACATCACAAAGAGCAGCTCGCGCCTCGCGAGCGCTCGCAAAACCTCTTGCAGATCCAGCTGCTCGGCGGCGCCTGCCCCGGGCAGCGCCAGCAGCTCGACGCCGCGTCCCCGAAGCGCTGCCACCTGCTCGACTCTGGTCCGGTGGGCCGCTTCGCTGGTGATGATGAGCGTTCCCGGGCCGCACAGCTGCGCCTCGGGCCGCGTCCGCAAGGCGCCATCCAGCACCACCCGCAGCGGCTGGCGGGCGCCTGGGCGCTCGCTTCCGGGCAGGCGCACGGTGAGCAGGGGGTCGTCGCTCTCGACGGTGCCGGCGCCGACCAGGACCGCATCGGCGTGATCGCGCAGCTGGTGCGCCCGCGCCCGCGCCTGGGCGCCGGTCAGCCACTGCGGGGCGCGCTTGCCGCCCGGTCCGATCGGCGCAGAGGCCGGCGCCAGCCGTCCATCCAGAGAAATCGCAGCCTTCATCTGGAGCTGCGGCCGACCGTCCTTCAGCCAGCGCACGTAGCCGCGGTTCTGGTGGCGGCAGGCCTCGGCCGACTCCCCCAGCAGCACCGTGACCTCGACCCCGGCGCTGCGCAGGCGCTCGATGCCGCCGCCCGTGACGCGCGGGTTGGGATCGCGCAGGCCCACGACCACACGGCGCAGGCCCGCAGCCAGGACCGCGTCGGTGCACTTGCCGGTGCGGCCGATGTGATTGCACGGCTCCAGCGTCACGTACAGGGTCTTGCCCGGCGCCCGCCCATCCAGGTGTCGCAGCGCCGCCACTTCGGCGTGGTCGCGGCCCGGCCCCACGTGGTAGCCGCGCGCCAGCACCACGGGCTCGCTGCCGCTCTCATCGACCACCAGCGCACCGACGAGGGGATTCGGGCTGGTGCGCCCGCGGCCGAGCTCGGCCTGCGCCACCGCCTGCGCCATGAAGGCGGCGTCGTAGGGGCGCTCGCCGTCAGCCACAGCGGGACTGGCTGCTGCTGCGATCGGGGCCTCGGATCGCGCAGCGGAGTTTTGAGGATCGGCGGACATCTTTAAAGATCGTGGGGCATCGATATCAGGTGCCGCAGGCCGTGTAACCCAAGCCAGGCCCTGTGCGCAAGCGGCCGGTATAGTAATTCAAGCGAGTTAGCTAAAACGATTTTGCGTTGAATATTGGCATTGGTGACACGAAGGATCCGTAGGGCTAGCATTGGGGTACCGCGTGGCACCACGCACTAAGCACGAGCGAGGAATCGTCATGAGACTAGCTAATCTTGTTGGAACGAGTGCAGCAATGCTGACGCTGGGCCTGGGCGCCGCTGCCTATGCTCAGGTGGCGCCCACCGCCGATCCCTACCTGCCGCCGCCCCCGCAGCAGCCGTATCAGCCGCAGCCGGGACAGCCCTACCCGACGGCGCAGCCCTATCAGCCGGGGCAGCCGGGGCAGCCCGCGCAGCCGGGACAGCCCTATCCGACGGCGCAGCCCTATCAGCCGGGGCAGCCGTACCAGCCGCAGCCGGGACAGCCCTACGAAGCGCAGCCGGGCTACGGCTATCCTGCGCAGCCGGGCTACTACCCCGCGATGCCGCAGCGCCAGATCGTCTCCTACCGCATGGCGCCGCGCTACGGGCTGGTCATCGGCGGCGCCGTGCTGCTCGGCGTGAGCTGGCTGATCACGGTTGGCTCCACCGCCGTCGCGCAGAGCACCTGCAACTTCACGACGGATGGCTTCTACGACTCGTATTCCTATGCCTGCCCGAACACCTACTGGCCGGCGTACATCCCGGTCCTGGGCCCGTTCATCGAGATGGCCTATGTGCCCATCGATGGCTCGCAGGGTCTGGCGCGCTTCGGCCTCGCCGTCTCGGGCCTGGCGCAGATGGGCGGCCTGACGATGCTCGTCGTCGGCATGGTGGCCCGCCACCGCGTCCCGGTCTACGCCCAGAAGGTCCAGGTTGCCCCCCTGCTGACCGCAGGCGGCAGCGGCCTCGCCTTCAGCGGCCGCTTCTAACCTCCCCTTTCAGCAACTTCCATCTGCCGCCCCCCCGCTCCCCTCTCCCCCAGGGAGAAGGCCGGGTGAGGGCATCATGGCCCGTCGCCGCCGTCCCCTCACCTGGCCTCTCCCCGAGGGGGAGAGGGATTTCAGAGCTTCAACTCATCAATACTTCTGGGGAAGATCCCCGATTTACACGACCAGCACTACCGCGTGCTCTAGGTCTTCGGCCGCGTGCTCTAGGTTTTTGACCGCGTGCTCTAGGTTTTCGACCGCGTGCTCTAGGTTTTTGACCGCGTGCTCTAGGTTTTCGACCGCGTGCTCTAGGTTTTTGACCGCGTGCTCTAGGTTTTTGACCGCGTGCTCTAGGTTTTTGACCGCGTGCTCTAGGTTTCCGACTGCGTGCTCTAGGTTTTTGACCGCGTGCTCTAGGTCTTGGACCGTCTGCTCCAGGTCTCCGTCCTCGTCTGGTTGGAGAGATTGGGTCGATATCTTAATGATTGAGTTAATTTCGCTGGCGCCGGTTGGATCACCTGGTAAACCAAATTGGTTCGCAATTTCGCGGATATAGGAGAACCAGGTTACATGCCCACCAAGACACCAATTTCCAAAGATCCCAAAAACCCAGTGCCCGGCGACCTGCATATCGACTGCACGCCAGTGGCCTCGCTCATCGTTGACCTGCCACCGGGCGCGATGACTGGCATGCGCCGCGAGCGCGATGGCATGACTGAGCTGCTCACCGAGCTGGCCGACCAGCAGAAGGCTTACGGCGCTCGGGCGGGCATCTCGGATAGCGAGGTTCAGCGGATTCAGACATTGACCGAGCAGCTCACCGAGCTGCGTAAATATCGCGAGCCTGTGCGCAAGCTAAACGAGCTGCTCGAAGAGACCGAGGCAAACCTCGACAACGAGCGCCATCAGCACATCAGCAACATTGCTACTAGCATCGACCAGCGCGCCAAGCTACGGGGCAACGGAGACCTGCTGAGCCTGTACCGGGCTACCCGTCAGTATCGCTCCGCACCCGCGATCAAGGCCGCACGCACCCGCGCCAAGCACACCGAAGCATCCCCGTCCGAGCCCACGCCGCAGTAGTTCTTCCTCTCACCAGCAACCTTCCCAACGACACCCTTGCTGATAAGCAGTAGCCTCCCCCTCTGACCTCAGACGGGGAGGTGTTTTATTTCCTGTGCGCCGCCTCTGCGGGCGAAACTTGGGTGGAACCCTGGGCAGGTCTGTTTGTCTTTTAATGCGTTGAAGGGTGGGTCATGTCCAAGCATGTTGTGATTGGGATTCTTGCGGTTTCGCTCGCGATTGGCGCCGGCTCTGGGTACGGGATCGCTCGCACGAAGCGGCGCCCGGCCGGGATTCGCGAGTCCAAGTTCTTCAAGGTCAACCTCGACACGCACAAGGTGGTGGGGCCAAGCGACCGGGTGGCAGCGGCGCTGCACCTGGACCTGACATCGGTGACCACCGACCAGCCGCAGTACTGGCCGAACGAAAAGGTCCACCTGCGCATACTCGCCCTGGGACGGCCGGGCGCCGAGTGGACGGGCAAGCTGGCCAAGCGCGACAGCCAGGCCCGCGACCTCAAGGGCAGCCTCGACGCGCAGGGCGTGGCGGTGCTGGAGGTCCTGGACGGCAGCGCGGCGCCGCTGGAGCTGGGCGAGTACCGCCTGGATGTCAGCGTCGCGGCTGGCAAAAGCAAGGGAACGGCGACGTTTGCCGTGGTGCAGGGCACGCTGGGCGCGCTCTCGTTCGCGCACGAGTTCCGCAAGCTGCCCAAGGCCGAGGAGCTGGAGCAGGTGCCCGGCGGCTGGTACCTGGGCAATGCCAGCGGCGCCGGCGCGCGCTGGGGCAACGGCCTCTCGTTCAAAAACGAGCTGCGCGTCTCAAACCAGCCCTACACCGGCTACGTCGACGTCAACAGCCGCTGCATGCTCCCGGGCTGCAACGGCAGCCACGCCGGCCCGACCCAGCACATGGCGGTCGAAAAGGGCCATATCTCGGGCACGCTGGACATCCGCGGCCACTCGGGCCCGTTTCAGATCGAGGTCATAAGCCCGCGCGGCAGCCTGCGCCACCAGTTCGAGGGCAGCAGCCACGTCGAGCGCGACATGGTCGCGATCTCGGGCGGCGTCAGCTACCAGCATCGGGCTGGCCTCGCCCCTTATGACAAGACGGTGCAGGTGCCGGGGCGCGATCTGTTTGTTGAGTCGAAAAAGTCGACCGACGATCCGTTTACCGTCGAGTCGGTGACGCCTGCGCCCGGGGCGGCGGCCAAGCTGGTGGTGCAGATCAACCAGAGCATCAAGGCGCCGTCGCTGGTCGCCCATCAGCCGCGACCCGACGGGACCTTTGAGTCGCACCCGATCGCGGTGCCGGCGGAGCTTGCCCCCGGCCGCAAGCTCGATGTCGAGCTGAAGCAGCCCTACACGCTGGTCACCATTGGCGGCTTCGTCGGACCGGGCCACGAGGACTTCAAGGAGGGCTGGGCGCTCGGGCTCATGCCGTCGGGGCTCAAGCTGGAGCTGAGTGCGCCGGCCGAGAGCCGACCGCTGAGCACGGTGCCGGTTACGATCACGGCGCGCGACCTCGCGGGCAAGGGCGCCGCAGTCTCGGCGATCCTGGAGGTCTACGACAACCGCGTGCCGGCGCGTAGCCCGGCAAACCCGCTCGGCTCGGCCATTGGCGACTCGGTGCGCAACACGTCGCGCTCGGTCTCAAGCTGGGTCGATAACACGGGAATCATCGAGGAAGAGGAGGTCGCGGCAGAGGAGCCGCGCCGCAACGTCCACGAGAAGGCGAAAAAAGAGGCGGCGGCGCCGCCGGCCCCACCCATGGCCAAGCCGAGCCCCGGCGCGGCGATGGGCATTGGCAGCCTGGGAGTCATGGGGCGTGGCATGGGCGGCGGCGGCGTGGGCTATGGCAGCGGCAGGGGCAGCATGAGCATGGCCATGCCGATGAAGATTGCGGGGGCGGTCCGGGTCGGCGGCAGGAGCGCCGCAGGCGGCGCCGCAGGCGGCGATGAAGATGTGCGCGAGGAGATCCGCGAAGGCGACCGCAAGGTGGTCTTCTGCCAGCGCATCACGACCGATGCCAACGGCCAGGCGCAGGTCGACGTGGCGCTGCCGCCGCAGACCGGCCGGCTGATTCTGCGCCTGGCAGCGGTGCGGGCGCTCGACTACGCGACCACGCAGCGCGAGCTCGACCTCAAGCGCAGCGCCAGCGTCGAGGCGCGCCTGCCGCGGAGCTTTGTCGCGGGGGCCAAGCTGACCATCCCGGTGGATCTCACCAACCAGACGGGCCAGCCGCTGAACCTGGTGGTGGATGGCATCGGCGTCGCGGCGCCAATCCAGCACCCGGTCGCGGGCGGGCACGGCGTGTGGGAGCTGCCGCTCGATCTGTACAAGCCGGGCACGCTCAGCCTGTCGCTGCGCGATGCCGCGGGCAAGCCCTTCGACCAGCGCGAGCTGCGTCTGGAGACGCTGAGCAACCAGCCGGTGACCTACTCGCGGCTGGTCTTTGGAGACGGGGGCCAGCTCTCGATTGCCAAGGGCGAGAGCGCGCGGGTCTATGCCGGCTCGGGGCCGCTCATGCGCGGGATGGTGATGAACATCGTCACGACCACCGAGTCGTGGTTCGGACACGCGGAGGCGCTGTCGGCGCGGGCGGCGGTGCGGTCGGTGGTGCTGGCGGCCATCAGCAAGCGGCTGCTCGACGATGAAGGGCTGGCGGCCACGCTGCGCACCGGCATCGATAAGGACATCCGCGACCTCAATGAAGCGTTCCTGGATCAGGAGAGCGGGCTCATTCGTCCCTATCCGGGCGTCGCACCGAGCCCGCTGTGGAGCGCCTGGACCGCGCGCAACCTGCTCTCGGCGACGCAGGCGCTCGAAAAGGCCAACTCTCCCGACGCGCGCATCAAGCAGGCGCTGGTGACGGGCAAGGCGCTCGCCGACCGGCTGCGGCAGGCGCTGGCGCAGCGCGGCATCAAGACCGAGGAGCAGGCCGGCTTTGACAGCCAGGGACAGTACGTGATCCCGGTCGAGGTGAACGGGCAGGTGGTCTATCGGGTGCTCACCGATGACGCAGTGACGCGCTGGGCCAGCGAAAAGCTGCTGCCGCGGCTCGATCTGGATGCGCAGGATGCCGAGGTCGCATTCAGCAAGGTCTACGATGCGTTCCGCTTCCTGCGCGCCTTTGAGCGCGTCGGCAACCTTCAGTACCTCACGGACCTGGCGACGGCCTATTACCTGAAGGGCGACCACGCGACGTTCGCCAGGCTCTACCGGCAGGTGGCGCGCGGCATGATCCTTTCGCAGGAGCCGGGGCTGATTCAGGGGCCGGCGCTGCTCGGCGGCGTCTACTCGACGCCCATGGCCATGGTGCGCTTCCTGGAGCTGCAGCTGCTCCTGGGCAGCCACGCCAAGCCAGTGGGTGCGGCCGAGCAGGCGGGGGCGCCGGTCAAGTTTGAGCAGACGGTGAACGGGCCGACGGCGCTGACCGTGCCGGCGGGCGCCATTGTCCGCGTGGATCGCAAGGACTCGGTGCAGCTTGTGCCCACGGCGGCGGCGTTTGGCCGCGCCAGCGTCAGCAAGTCAGCGGCGCAGGTGGGCGAGGAGCTGACGCTGGAAGTGGAGCTCGACCCGAGCCGCGACCCGCTTGAGTACTATGCAATCGTCGCAGTTCCGACCACGACCTCGGTCAAGCAGACCGAGGACATCCTGAGCGACTACCGCGGCCAGCTCATCTACGGCCAGCAGGGCCAGGGCGGCACGCAGATGCAGCTGCTCACGGTGCCCTTCCGCGGCAAGCGCAGCATGCGGCTGCTGCTCGAAGGCGCGTATCGCGGCAGCTCGCCGGGGCTTGTGGTCATCCGCCACATCGAGAGCCGCGGCCTGGTCTCGGGCGTGCCCATCCCGGCGGTTACGGTTCGCTAGACTCCTCTTCGTCTTCGGCCTGCTGCTCAGGCCCAGGTCCTGGCCCAGACTTGGTCTTGGACCTGGCCTCGGACTCCATGACCGGGCGCGGCAGCGGGTCGGTCGGCGCCAGCTCGACCTGATCATCCAGAGACGGCGCGGCCGGCGGCGGACGCCACTTGCCGTGCTCGGGCGTCTGCTCCAGCGCCATCGAGAGCTCGGCGGCGCTGGAGAAGCGCTTGCGCGGGTCCTTTTCCAGGCAGCGACGCACCGCGGCGATAAACTCCGGCGAGGGACGCGGCAGCGTGGCATCGCGGCGCGACTCGATGGCCGGCGGCGGATCGTGAATCTGGCGGTAGATGTCGAGGTAGGCGTCGCCGGACGAAAAGGGCGGCTCGCCGCACAGCATGAAGTAGGCGACACAGCCGAGCGCATACACATCGACGCGGCAGTCGACCTTCTGACCGCACAGCGCCTCGGGCGCCATGTAGCGCGGCGTGCCCATGAAGGCGTCGGGGCGCGTGAGATCCGGCCCCAGATCCACACCCTTGACCAGCCCGAAGTCGAGCACCTTCACGAAGTCGCCGACGCCGCCCATGGTGGTCACAAACAGGTTTCCCGGCTTCACGTCGCGGTGGATCATGCCGAGCGTGTGCGCCTCGGCGAGCGAGCCGGCCACCTGCTCCAGCAGGTAGATGCAGCGCTCGGGCAGCAGCGGTCCGTCGCGCCGCACCAGCTGGCCGATGTCGCAGCCCGCCAGGTACTCCATGACGTAGTAGGGCTGGCCGGCGTCGGTGCGGCCAAAGTCGAAGACGGCGATGGTGTTGGGATGGCGCAGGCGGCTCGCAGCCTCGGCCTCGCGCTCGAAGCGGGCGATGGCCAGCGTGTCGCCCAGGCCCGCCTTCAAGATCTTCACCGCGCACGGCCGCCGCAGCGAGGCGTGATAGGCCAGGTGGACCTCGCCCATGCCGCCGGAGCCGAGCCGCCGCACCAGACGGTAGCGCCCCATGAGCTTGGCGGTCGCAAGCCCCAGCGCCAGCCGATCGGCGACGTTGGCCGCCACCAGGCCCGGCACCATGGCGCCCAGGATGAAGGCCAGCGTCGTGATTCCCTTCATGCCAAACAGGCCCGGACGCTCATACGGCGACGGCCACAGGCAGGCGCAGGCCAGGAACACCGCCAGCATGAACATGCTCACCGGCGCCACCCGCCAGAACGCGCCGGGCATGAGGACAAAGCGCGCCAGCATCAGGATGATGAGCAGGCCGTAATAGGGGCTCGACATGCGCCCGGTGTGGGCGCACAGCACACCTATGCAGCCGGCGCCCAAGGCCACCAGCAGCCCGTCGCGCAGCACCTGCCACTGGAAGTCCATGTCGCGCACATACGAGGTCGCGAGCAGCATGAGATAGCCCGCGACCCACAGGGCGCGCAGGCCGAAGAACTGCCGCGGCCCGAGCGAAACCTCCTTGGGCCAGGGATAGAAGATGTCGATGATGTAGAACGCGCAGACCAGCACCACGCCAAAGACGCACATCTGGCGGAAGCGCTGCGGAAAGAGCGCCCGCTGCGAGTCCTCCATCGGCAGGAGCTCGCGCCCGGCCGCCTCGCCTTCGCCACCGGGGCCAGGCTGCGCCGGACGCTCACCGCGACGGCGGGCCCGGCGCGACGCGCGGGCGGCCATGGCCTCATGCTCGGCAGACTCGCGCGCCGGGACCAGCACCCCCGACTGCCCAGGATCGGGATTCTCCTGAGGAGGGTCCGACGCGGGCCGGCCTTCCCGACCGCGCGGTCCAGGCTCCCGGGGATCTTTCAGATCCTTGCGCACGACAACAGAGTGCATAACTCGGCCCCCTGGCGGCAAGTCCGGCGGGTGATCGCGGGGGTGGCGCAGGCAAAAAATTTCTCTATGATGCGCCGCATGCAAGGCGACCTAGCAGGGCCATCCGTCCTAGACTGCAATTCCTATATGCCGATCGGCGAGGCCGGAGAGGCAGCGGCCAGAAAAGGGCTCTCCCAGAACGCGCTCGGGCTCGTGGGCTCGGAGATCCTGAAGATCGCCGCCAGTGTGCGGGCCCTCCAGGCCAAGGGGCTCAAGGTCTGCAACCTCACCGTCGGCGACTTCCTGCCGCGCGAGTTTCCGATTCCCGAGGTCTTGCAGGCGGCGATCAGCCGCGCCTACGAGCGCCGCGAGACGAACTACCCGCCGTCGGACGGCATGCTTCAGACGCGCGAGGCTGTGGTCGAGTTCTACCGGCGCGCGCTCGGGCTCAGCTACCCCGTCGAGAGCGTGCTCATCTGCGGCGGCGCCCGCCCGGCCATCTACGCCACCTACCGCGCCATCATCGAGCGCGGCGACCGCGTCATCTATCCGACGCCGTCGTGGAACAACAATCACTACATCCACCTCTGTGAGGGCATTCCCGTCGAGTGCCCCACCCGCCCAGAGGATGGCTTCATGCCCACCGCCCAGACCCTGGCGCCGCTGCTCAAGGGCGCGCGCATGGTCTGTCTAAACAGCCCGCTCAACCCCACCGGCACCGTGATCAGCGAGGCGGAGCTGCGCCGCATCTGCCAGCTGATCCTGGAGGAGAATCGCCAGCGCAAGAGCAGCGGCGAGCGCCCGCTCTACCTCATGTACGATCAGGTCTACTTCATGCTGACCTTTGGCGGCGAGCACCACTACACGCCGCCGCAGCTCTTGCCCGAGATGGCCGCCTACACCATCTTCGTCGACGCCATCAGCAAGTCGCTGTGCGCCACCGGGCTGCGCGTCGGCTGGGCCGTGGCCCCGCCCTACGTGACCGCGCGCATGCGCGACATCGTCGGCCACGTCGGCGCCTGGGCCCCGCGTCCCGAGCAGATGGCCGCCGCCGAGGTGCTGCGCAACCTGGAAGCCATGGCCGCCTTTCACGTCGAGATGTGCGCCAAGGTGCAGGAGCGGCTGGATCTGCTGTACGCCGGCATCGCCGGCATGCACGAGCGCGGCCTGCCCGTGCGGGCCATCCCGCCGCAGGGCGCCATCTACCTGTCGGCGCAGTTCCGGCTTCACGGCCTGCGGCTGCCCGGCGGCCAGGTCATCACCACCAACGAGCAGATCCGCAGCTATCTGCTGGAGTCGGGCATGGCGGTGGTGCCGTTCCAGGCGTTCGGCATGAAAGAAGAGACCGGCTGGATGCGGCTGTCGGTGGGCGCCGTCAGCGTCGCCGAAATCCAGGAGACGCTGCCCCGCATCGAAGCGGCGCTCCAGGCGCTGCAGCCCGCCTAGGCCAGCTGCTCTATAAATGCTCTTCGCGGTGGGCGAGGCGCTCGCGCTCGAAGAGCTTTTGCAAGTAGCCGCGGACGTGCGTCTTGGGCACCGCGTCGTCGGCGCCTGCGGCGAGCATGCCGCGGTTGGCCTGGGCGTTGGCCGAGATTGCGACGATGAGCCGCGGCCAGCTGAGGTGCCGATTGTGCCGCCTGGCCTGCAGAGCCGTGATGGCATCGGCGCCGCAGCGCTCTGCGTTCATCGAGAAGTCCATCAGCACCACGTCCGGACGCTCCCGCTCCACGATGGCCACCGCGTCATCGGCATTGGGAAAAAACAGCAGCTCGACGCCGCCGCCGTGAAAGCTCAGCTGCGAGCGCGCCGGCTGCTGGCTCAGCTCATCGTCGAAGATCACCACTTTCATCGCTTGGTCCTAACCTTCACAGCGCCCACCAGAAGCGGCCCCAGAACGCAGCCCAGAAGGCCAAGCGCCGCCCCAGCCACGACGTCTATCACGTAGTGCATGCGCAGGTACACAGTCGACAGGATCAGCAGCGCGCCGAGCGGCAGACAGAGGTACGGCAGCGCCCGCAGCAGCCGCCGGAAGCGCAGCGAAAAGCCCATGGCCAGGGTCGCGGTCGCCGTGTGCAGCGATGGAAACGCATCGGTCGTGACCTCCTGCATGCGGTTCCAGACCGAGATGGCCCAGTCGTAGTAGCCAAACGCGCCGTGGATGGGTTCACCAGCACCGCCGGACCCGGGCGCCGGCAGAAAAAAGCGCGGCCCGCGCGCCGGCACCAGCATGTAGCCCAGAAACCCGAGCCCCAGCGTCAGCACCGTGCCGGTGAGGATCGCGCGAAACTGCTCGCGATGGCGCATGTGCACGCCCAGCGGCCCGCGCACGGTCGGAATGTACACCGGCGCAGCGCTGAGCAGCGGCAGCACGAAATAGGACGAGTAGCCGAGCGCCATGACCTCGGTGACCAGCGGGTGGCGCCAGCGATGCGCGCCCAGCCACTCGCTCGGCGCGACGCCGAACCAGCGCAGGTCGAGCGCGTAGAGCGCGCCATCGAGCGGCTCGCGATGCAAAAGGCGCGTGTACGGATCGAGCTGCATGTAGAGCGCAATCATGGCCAGAAACGGCCACCACTCGCCAAGCCCCTGCCAGAACGGCCGCCGGCAGAGCGCGCACACCAGCATGCCCAGCACCGCGGCCAAAAGCGGTGCCCACAGCGTGCGCGGCGTGAACCGCAGCGTGCCGCCGAGCGCCACCGCCAACCCCAGCACCAGCGCCCACGCCCCGATCGCTGCCCAGCCATCGGCCCCGATTCGATCCAGCCGGACCAGCCGGGCCAGCCGGGCCAGCCAGCCCGACCAGACCGGCCGGCGACCCCACGCGCCTCGCCTGCCAGGTGAGGGCGCTGCTGTCCCACTTCCGTCCACGTTGCCCTACCCTCCCCACTGGGAGACTTCGCCCCGCGTGCGCACCGCTCAAACCTAATCAGAACCCGAGGCCCGAGGCGATGGAAAAGCGCTCAGGTCCCTGCCGCGGCGGTATGCTGATAGACGGGCCACTCGCCTGAGCGGCCTCCCGATGCAACCCCAGGCAGCACTCTCGCTACTGTTCGAGTTTACGCGGGCGGAAGGAGCGGAAGATCCCTACGCCTTTCGCGCCGGTCCGCAGGTCTACATCCTGCGCGGCGAAGGCGGCGGCGCCGAGACCGCAATGCTCGACTGGGACGCGGGGCTGCTGGCGGATCTGACGGCGATTCAGCGGCCCGGGGTGGATCCGGCGGTGACGCAGCGGCTCGGCGACCGCATGCGCGCATTTCTGAATCAGACCGGCTGGGCGCGCTGCGAGCAGCGCATCCTCCAGGCCGTGGCCGAGGGTCGGCCGATCAGCCTGACGGTTCGCTCCAACGCCGCCGAGCTCTACTCGCTGCCGTGGGAGCTCTTGACGCTGCGCAGCACCGGACAGGCTCTGGGCGAGCTGCCGGGGCTGCTGTTGCGCCAGGCGTGGCCCGAGACGACCTCGCATCCCGAGGAGCCGACGCCGCGCGGCGAGGGCGGGCGCATCCTGTTTGCGTGGGCGGGTCAGGTGCCGGCGGCCGAGCACGAGCGGGCCATCCGGGCCGCGTGCGAGCGGGGCAACTACCCCTTTGATGCGAGCCGCGATGTGCTGCCCAATGCGTCGCCCGAGAGACTTCTGCGGCGGCTGCGGGACAGCGAAGCCGGACCGGTCGCGGTGCTGCATCTTCTGTGTCACGGCTTAAGAGGCGGCGAGACCTATGGGCTGGCGCTGGAGCGCGACGATGGCAGCGGCAGCCACCTTGTCGATGCCACCTGGCTGCGGCGAAACCTGGCCGAGCACGCGGGGCACCTGCGGCTCGTGGTGCTGTGCGCGTGCGATAGCGCCAACAGCGGCCAGCTCGGCAACCACCTGGGCAGCGTGGCGCAGGCCGTGCATCAGGCGGGCGTGGCCGCGGTGGTGGCGTCGCGCTTTCCGCTGACGATTCCAGGATCGGTGGTGCTGGCCGATTCGCTCTACGAGCAGCTGGTGGTGCGGCTGGCGTCGCTGGAAGATGCGGTGAGGCGGACCCGCCGCCGCCTGAGCGAGCGCACGGGCAGCCTGGACTGGGCCAGCATGCAGCTCTATGCGCGCCCGGAAGACGACGATCGCGACAGCGGCGTGGCCGACTCGCGGCCGCTCATCTTTCGCCCCTATCGCGGACTTTTGGCATTTCAGGCCGAGCATCAGCGCTTCTTTTTCGGACGCGACCGCGAGATCGACGAGCTGGTGGGCGAGCTGGAGGCGCTGCGCATCAGCAACATGCCGCGCTTTCTGGTGGTCGCCGGCGCTTCGGGCACCGGCAAGTCGTCGCTGGTGCTGGCGGGCGCGGTGCCGCGGCTCATGGCGCCGCCGCTGAGCTTCCGCATGATCTATCTGCGGCCGGGAAGCGAGCCGGAAAAGACGCTCGCGGCCGAGCTCAGCGCGCCGATGCTCGTCACCACCGACCGGCCGCTGCTGCTGTGCGTGGATCAGTTTGAAGAGATCTTTACGCACACGACCGATGCGGAGGCGCGCAGCCGATTTGTGCAGCGGCTGTGGCAGCTTGCGAGCGCGGCGGGCGGCAATATCTCGGTCATCATCACGCTGCGCGTCGACTTCATCGGGCGCTGTGGCGAGCTGCTCCTGGACAATCAAGGAACGCGGCTCGATCGCGTGGCCTATGACGAAGCGCACCGCGTCTTTGTCGCACAGATGTCGCCCGAGCAGCTCCAGATTGCCATCGAGCGGCCGGCGCACGAGGTCGGTCTGACGCTTCAGGCCGGGCTGGCGCAGCGCATGGTGCAGGAGGTCGGCGGCGAGCTCGGGACGCTGCCGCTCATGCAGGACACGCTGGATATGCTGTGGCAGAAGCGGCAGGGGCGGCTGCTCACCCAGGCCGCGTACGCGGAGCTCGGCGGGGTCAGCGGCGCCCTGCACGGACGCGCCGACAAGCTGCTGGCCAGCATGAGCGCCGAGGAGCAGCGCACTGCACGGCGGCTGCTCGAATCGCTGGGCACGCTGGGCGAGGACGAGACGCAGCTGTCGCGGCGGCGGGTCAAAAAAGAGGAGCTCGTGTCGCGCGATCCCGAAGAGGCGCGGCGGCTGGAGAGCGTGCTCGCAAAGCTCATCGGCGAGCGGCTGCTGGTCTCGAACATCGATCGCAACCAGCAGGAGATCGAGGTCGCGCACGAGGCGCTGCTGCGCGGCTGGCCGCAGCTTCGGCAGTGGATTCAGGAAGATCGCAAGATGCTCATCGAGCTGGGCGATCTGCGCGATTGGGTGGCGCAGTGGAGCCGACATCAGGTGCTGCTGACCGGCACGCAGCTCGGCTACGCCGAGGAGATGGAGCGGCGCTATCCCTACGACATCTGGCCCGAGGCCCGCCGGCTGATTGCCGACAGTCGCGCCGAGCTTACGCGCAAGCGCAAGAAGGAGCGCTTCTGGGGGCTGTCGCTGCTGATCTTTTTCGTCAGCAGCACGGTGCTGTTTGGGGTGATGGGCGGGCTGTCGCTGCGCAGCCGCAATGCGGCGCGCGAGTCGAGCCAGGAGGCAAAGGCAGCCACCAAGACCGCGCAGCGCGAGCGCGAGCAGACGCGAATCGAGGCGATGCAGGCGCGCGATGCCCTGCGAATCGGCGCCGCCCGCGAGCTGGCGCAGGATCCGGCGCGCGCCGCAGCGATCCTGCGCGAGATCGAGACCGAAGATCTGAGCAAGCTGCGGGTCTTTCTGCCGATTGTGGTGGGCGCGCTCTATCAGCGGGCCTGGATGGTCGCAGAGTCTCCAGAGTTCAAGTTCGCGTCGCAGGCCGCGGCGCTGAGCCCCAGCGGCCGCCAGGTCGCCATCGCGTCGGCCCGCCAGATCCACGTGCTTTCTCTGGACAAAAATGACCGCCGCCAGCCGCTGGTGCTGCGCGGGCACACCAAGACCGTGACCTCGGTTGACTGGAGTCCCGATGGCGGGCGCGTGCTCACCGGCTCGCGCGACGGCACTGCCCGGGTGTGGCTGACCGACGACAGCGGCGAGTCCACGGTGCTGTCCGGGCACGGAGCCCCGATCATTTCCGCCCGCTTCAGCCCGGATGGTCAGCGCGTGGTCACAGCTGCCCTGGATCACACCGCCCGCATCTGGAACGCCGATGGCACCGGCCAGCCGCTGGAGCTGGTCGGCCATCAGGAAGCGGTGCAGTCAGCGGCCTGGAGTCCCGATGGGAAATCCGTTGTCACGGCCACTGTGGGCGGGACGCTGCGCCGCTTTGGCAGCGAAGGGCGCGGGCGGGTGCTGCCGCTGCTGCTCAAGACCAAAGCCGCACCGGCGCTGTCTGTGACCTTCAGTCCCGACGGAAAAACGCTGGCCGTGACCCACCAGAATGGCACCGTCGAGCTGCTCGCCAGCGATGGCCGCGGCCCTGTGCTCACGCTGCGCGGCCACAGCGATGAGGTCCTTTCGGCGGCCTTCAGCCCCGACGGTACCCAGCTTGCCACCACCTCGCGCGATGGCACGGCGCGGGTCTGGCGCACGGATGGCCTGGGCACGCCTATTGTGCTCAGCGGCCACCGCAACGCCGTGGTCAGCGCGCGCTTCAGCAGCGACGGCCAGCAGCTGGTGACCGCGTCCGCGGATCAGCATGTGCGGACGTGGCAGCTCTCGGGTCCGCTGATGCCGCAGATCCTCTTCGGACACCGCGGCGAGGTGACGTCCGCAGCCTGGAGTCCCGAGGGAGCGCGCGTGATCACGGGCTCCACCGATCGCACTGCGCGCATCTTCTATCTGGGCCAGCCGGGCCGCCCGCCGCTGGTGCTGGGCGGACACGAAGACGCGCTCTCCAGCGTCGCCTTCAGCCCCGACGGTCAAGAGGTC
>Ga0075163_10003631_pt1 | contig 20739 bp, 29 predicted proteins | sample JI1023141ADNA_FD_71478 | JGI IMG/M metagenome (GOLD analysis project Ga0075163, IMG submission 71478) | Wastewater effluent complex algal communities from Wisconsin, to seasonally profile nutrient transformation and Carbon sequestration -... | ecosystem: Engineered > WWTP > Effluent > Algae... | reverse complement strand
TTTTTTCCTTCGAAAAATCTTGGTTGTTTTGGAGATGGAGGTGCAATTTTCACTAATAATGATGACCTGGCAGAAAAACTTCGTGTTATCGCCAATCACGGCATGAAAGTGAGGTACTATCACGATGCAATCGGGGTCAATTCACGTCTTGATTCGATTCAAGCAGCCGTGCTGAGAATTAAATTGAGAAGGCTGAATGAATATAATAATTTGAGGAAAAGTGCGGCCGATTTTTATGACAGAGCATTTTCTTCAAATATTCATCTTAAAGTACCGTCGAGATATAAAAAGTCGACTCATGTATTTCATCAATACACTCTGGTGACATCTGGCATCGATCGATTCGCACTTCAGGATTTTTTGCTTAAGAAGGACGTTCCGGCAATGGTCTATTACCCAGTGCCACTTCACATGCAAAAGGCGTATCTTGATGATCGATATCAGGAAGGTGATTTTCCGATCACGGAAGACCTTTGCAAAACTGTCATTTCATTGCCAATGCATACTGAGTTGGATGAGGAACAGCTAGAGTATATAGCTTCGGCAGTCCTCGAATTCGTCAATAAAAAAACTTAAACTAATATATTAATTATCGTAAACTATTTATTATGAAAACAAAACAAATTCTGATAGTGTTTTTTGCTATCCTTTTTATTCAATCGTGCACGATTGAAAAAAGACGTTACACGGATGGTTACCATGTGGAATGGAGTCATCGTCATAACCGTCACGAATCAAAAACAGATACTGAAGTTGCTGATTTGAAGAAAGAAGCGGCAGAAAGGGAACTTTCTGTAGTGGTTCAAAGCGAAAACGAAGTGTTAACTAGTGAAGTAACTAGCAAGGTAGAGCCCACGCCAACCGTGACTTCTGCCAAGGTTCAGCCAAAAGCCACAATAAGGAAGGAAGCTGAAAAGTCAACAGTGTCACTCAGACATCCGATTGTTCGTCATACTCCAGCGTTTAAAAGCAATGAAGGTTCGGTTTCTATCAATGAAGAATTTCAAAACAGTGAAGAGGAACTTTTGTTAATCATCCTGGCTATTTTCATACCCCCACTTGCTGTCTTTTTGCACGAAGGTTCTTGGAATACAACCTGCTGGATCAATCTCATTCTAACCCTTTTGTTTTGGCTTCCAGGAATTATACATGCTTTTATTGTCATTCTGAGGTAGAGTTCAGAAAACTCGAAGTCTTTTTTATGTCATAGATAAGATGCGATATTGTAAAACCCGCGTCCTGTTTTTTTCTTGTTTTATTTTTGAATTATGACTGACATAATTTCATTTTTTAACTATTAATCTTAAGAAAGGTTAGTGCCTGAAATGCGATTGTCGTTTTTTATTTGGCGTTCAATTGAAAAAACAATTCATGTTGAGAAAAAATAACTTGATATTATTATCATGCTGAGATCTTCTTTATTCAAGTTCGCGGGCAGATGCTTCGTTTTTGCCACAGCATCAGTTCTTTGCTCCTGCTCACATAAAGCGCCTTCCACCGCCGGGGGAGGAGCTCCTTCAATACAAATAGATGTTCTTGTGATTCAGCCTGATTCATTTTCATTTACAACTGATGCTGTCGGTAACATCCTTGCGCAAGAGTTTGTTGAATTGAAACCGGAAGTCAGCGGCCGCATTACTCATTTGAATTTCAAAGAAGGTTCGTTTGTTGAAGCTGGAGCATTGCTTGTGAAATTGGTCGATGATGATCTGCAGGCGCAATTAAAAAAGTTTAAGTCGCAACTCGAAATTGCAGAGACGACTTTGTCCAGGTTCAAAAAGTTATTGGATTTGAATGGTATGAATCAACAAGAATATGATCAGGCGTTGAACACCGTAAATACGCTGCGTGCTGATGTAGATTTGATCAATGCTCAAATTAGAAAAACTGAAATTAGGGCACCTTTCAGTGGGATGATTGGGCTCAGAAATGTAAGCGTAGGGGCATTGATTACTTCGCAGGATGTAGTTGCAACATTGCAACAAACAAATACCCTTAAGTTGGATTTTGTGTTGCCTGAATCTCAAGGTAACAGCCTAAGACCGGGCGATCTGGTAAAGGTGAAAGCGAGCAATGATGATTTGCACTCAGCAAAGATTTTAGCAATAGAGCCGCAGGTTTTGCAAGGAAATAGAAATAGAAAATTTAGAGCGGAAATTTTGGAAAGCGCGAAACTAAATCCTGGTGCTTTTGTAAGTGTTATTATCTCAAATGATCAAGGGACAAACGCTATTTTGATACCTACGAATTGTGTTATTCCGGAAAGCAGAAACAAGAAGGTTGCGCTGATTAAGAATGGCAAAGTAAAATTCCAGATTGTCGAGACAGGTCATAGAGGACAGGAATTGATTCAGATTACCAGTGGATTGGCTATTGGCGATACGATCGCTACGTCGGGCTTGATGTTCTTAAAGCCGGAAGGAATTGTTCAAATTCGCTCTGTGAAATGACTATATCTGCAACAAAGGAATGAATATATCTGAAATAAGCCTCAAGCGTCCGGTGTTTGCAATGGTCTGTAGCATCATTATTCTGGTGTTCGGTGGTGTCGCATTTAGATTTTTAAGCGTTAGAGAATATCCCGCCATAGATCCTCCAAACATCACTGTACGAACGAGTTATACTGGGGCAAGCGCTGATATTATCGAAACCCAGATTACTGAGCCTCTTGAGAAGGCTATCAACGGCATTCAGGGAATTCGAACCATTTCGTCTGCAAGTAATCTTGGAACGAGTGTAATCACTGTTGAGTTCAATCTTGATGTAGAACTAGAAGATGCTGCTGGTGATGTTCGTGATAAAGTGAGTCAGGCGCTAAGAAATCTGCCAGCTGATATTGATGCTCCTCCCGTTGTGTCAAAAGCGGACGCAAATGCTGATGTGATTATTATACTTTCGGTGCAAAGCGAAAAGCGTGACATACTCGAACTCACCGATTTTGCAGAAAACGTTCTGGCCGAGCAGTTACAAACTATTCCTGAGGTGAGTGGAGTGAATATTTTCGGCTTGCGCAGGTACGCGATGCGCCTTTGGTTCAATCCAGATAAAATGGCTGAGTTTAACATTACGCTGAGTGACGTCAACAATGCACTGGCAAAAGAGAATGTTGAACTGCCTGGTGGAAAAGTCTATGGCACAAACACTGAAATGGTTGTGAGAACGATGGGCAGACTTTCCACAGAAGATGATTTTCGCAATCTCATCTTGAGGCAAGATGCGACAGGAAGCGTGCGTCTCTCAGATATTGCTGACGTTAATTTGGGTAGTGAAGCAGAAGAGATTGGTTTTAGGTTAAATGGGTTCAATGCAGTAGCCTGCGGAATTGCCCCACAACCTGGCGCTAACTTTATTAATATTTCGAACGAGTTTAATAAGAGAGTCGAAGAAATAAAAAAGCAAAAGGGTAACGAAGACATCATTTTTACCAAAGTTCTTGACAGTACCGAAAATGTGCGAATGGCTTTGACGGAAGTTGAAGAAACACTCGTCATTGCGTTGGTTCTTGTTGTTCTTGTTGTTTATTTTTTCTTTCGAAATTGGTCTATTGCAATGCGTCCACTCATTGACATTCCGGTTTCATTAGTTGGTGCTTTTTTCATAATGTATGTTTTCGGTTTTAGTATCAACATTCTGACATTGCTTGCCATTGTGCTCGCCACGGGTCTGGTTGTGGACGATGGAATAGTCGTTACTGAAAATATCTTTCGAAAATTGGAAGGCGGTATGAACATTAAAGACGCTGCCCGTGAAGGTTCAAAGGAAATATTTTTTGCTGTTCTTTCAACTTCAATTACGCTCGCTGTTGTTTTCCTTCCAATCATTTTTATTGAAGGTTTTGTTGGAAGCCTATTCAAAGAGTTCGGTATCGTTGTGGCTGGTGCTGTGCTAATTTCTGCCTTTGTATCTCTCACATTGACGCCAGTGCTCAATGTTTTACTGAATAAAAAGCATAATAAACCGTCGTGGTTTTATAATAAAACTGAACCGTTTTTTGTAGGATTAGAAGTTGGATATCGGAAGCTTTTGAAGAAATTTTTACAAAGACGCTGGCTTGCTTGGCCAGTGTTGTTCACTTGTACCGTGCTCATGTTTGTTATTTTTAGTCAATTGCAATCCGAATTGGCACCGCTGGAAGATCGAAATCAGTTTAGATACAATGTGACCGCCGCTGAAGGTACTTCCTTCGATTTTATGGACAATTATGTTGTCAATCTTGCTGGATTTTTCTATGATAGTATTCCCGAACGACGTTTTGTTTTTGCAGCAACAAACCCGAGCTTTGCTGGAACAGGCGCAGTGAACAACGCATTTGGCAGAGTAGTTCTCACTGATTCTGATCAGCGTGAGCGTTCTCAAAGTGACATTGTAAATGCAACGAATAAGGTATTAGGAAGATACAATGATGGTCGGGCATTTTTGGTGCAGGAACAGACGATCAGCGTGGGACTTGGTTCAAGAGGCGCCTTGCCTGTGCAATTTGTGCTTCAAAATCTTCAATTTGAAAAGATCAAGGAAATTCTTCCTAAGTTTTTAGCTGAAGCGAGGAAAAACCCTAGTTTCCAAACTGTCGATGCCAACTTGAAGTTTAATAAGCCTGAACTGCAGGTGACCATCAATAGACTAAAAGCGAAAGATCTTGGAGTGAGTGTCGTAGATGTAGCCAAAACGCTTCAAAGCGCTCTCAGCGGAGGTAGAATAGGCTACTTTATTATGAATGGAAAACAATACCAAATCATTGGTGAAATGGATCGTGAGAACCGGGATGAGCCTCAAGATTTATCGAAACTTTACGTTAGAAATTTGAATGGTGAACTTATCCAATTGACGAACGTCGTAGACATAATGGAAAGCAGCAGTCCTCCACAATTATATCATTTTAATAGATATAAGTCAGCTACCATTTCTGCTGCACTTGCGCCAGATAAAACAATTGGTGATGGTGTGAAGGCAATGGAAGCAATTGCTGATTCTTTGTTGGATGATTCATTTACGACGGAGTTAAGTGGGCCTTCTCGCGATTTTGCTGAGAGTTCATCGAATACATCATTCGCATTCGTCCTCGCCCTGGCTTTGATTTTCCTTGTTCTTGCTGCTCAGTTCGAAAGTTTTATTGATCCATTAACAATCATGCTTACTGTACCACTTGCGCTGGCCGGCGCTTTGATTGCTCTATGGATTTCTGACCAAACAATCAATATTTTTTCTCAAATTGGAATGATTATGCTCGTTGGTTTGGTAACCAAAAACGGAATTTTGATCGTTGAGTTTGCCAATCAAAAGCAATCAGCTGGTGAGAATAAAACCACTGCTGTTCTAAATGCTGCGACACAAAGGATGCGCCCAATTTTAATGACGAGTCTGGCAACAGCGCTTGGCGCATTGCCCATTGCTCTCTCACTCGGTGCTGCCGCGACAAGCAGAATTCCGCTCGGTGTAGTTATCGTCGGGGGTATCATTTTTTCTCTTTTACTCACATTGTTCGTTATTCCTGCGGTGTACACATATCTCTCATCTTCTAAACGGTTTGCAAAACATGTTGAGGACTAGTCTGCTTCTTATGATATTCTTCTTCTGCCTTCCAGGCATTAAAGCCCAGGATACGCTGTCTTTGCAAGAAGCAATTGATGTGGCTCTGAAGAATAATTTTCAAATTGAAATTTCCAGAAACAATCTTGAAATAGCAACGAATAATAATAATCCGGGAAATGCGGGAATGCTCCCATCAGTGGGAGTGACAGTAGGAGATACTCCTTCACAAAACAATATTCGACAAGAATTTTCGAATGGTACAACTATTATTCGGGATGGTGTTGTTTCAAATAATTTTAATGCTCAAATTGCAATAAACATGACCCTCTTTGATGGTGGAAAAATGTTTGCTACACGAGAAAAATTGAACGAAATGCAACGTCTGGGGGAGTTGTATTTGAAGGCCGATGTTCAAAATGTTGTCAGTGAAGTTGTAGGATCTTATTATTATATTCTAACGCAAAGTTCTTATTTAGAAGTGCTTCAAAAGTTGGCCGCGGTAAGTGAAACTCGTTTAGAATTAATGAATGCTCGTCTGGAAGCAGGTCTTGCAAACAATGCTGACAAGTACTTGGCTGAAATTGATATGGAAATGAATACGCAAGCGATCATTGCTCAACAGACGAATATTAGCAACGCAATCATTTCATTGAACAAAGTGCTTCAACTTCCTGCCGATTCTGTTTATCGTGTGGAAAATTCTTTCTACCTCACGGAATCGCTGAAAAGGGAAGAGTTAAATACGCTTTTCGAGCAGAACCCGGAGTTTTTAGTGGAGGATTCAAAAGTGAAGATCGCTTTGAAATCTGAAAAGGAAGCATCAGCCTCCAGATTTCCAAAAATTAGCCTTTCGGCTGCTTATGGATACTTGCTTACGAAGAGCCAGGCAGGTTTTTCATTGTATAATCAGGCATACGGTCCAACCGGAACCATTTCATTGAACATCCCACTTTTCAGTGGTAATGTAAATAAAGTCAACTACAGGAACGCTGCTTTGCTTCGCGAAAATGCGGAAATCACACAAAAACAGACCACTTTGTCACTACAGGCTGATTACGAAAGAGCATGGCAACTTTACAATTCAAGTCTGCTTCAAGTGCGCTCAGGCCAGGAAACAATAAAAAAGGCAGAGAATTATCTGACAATCATTCAGTCCCGTTTGGACTTAGGTGAAAGCACTATTCTAGAACTGCGAGAAGCTCAGCGGGCTTTAAATGACGCTGGATATAGACTTTATTCCAATCAGTACCTCTTAAAAATTGCTGAAACTGATCTACTTAGGTTAACTGGCCAGTTGGCTCATTAAATTTCGTTTTTTCAGATTTTTGCCATGACCAGAAAATGGTGTGTCGAAATCATCCAAAAGCAATTTTTTTTTCTTTCTGCGAAAAACACGGTTTTTTTTTGAAAACGCCAAAACCTACACTAATTGTCTGAATTTCACAGAAATCATCTCGCGGAGGAGTTTTTGTGTGCTCCTATTTAATTCTTTGATTGACACCCATCTGGAAAAAAAAATCGCATCGCAATGCCTGACAGGACTGATGTTCTGAGGATTTTTGAAAATTATTTTACATAAAAGTGTTGATACCACTTGCATGAGTGAAATGGCGGCGTACATTTGCCGCCCGTTTTTTCGATAACACGACTTGTATCGAAAGCGGTGAAAAAAAGCAACTTAGAGAATCAGATGCCTACCGTTCAGCAACTTATCAAAAAGGGACGCACCCCTAAAACATACCGCAGCAAGTCTGTGGCACTCGACTCTTGTCCACAACGCAGAGGAGTTTGTACAAAAGTGTATACGACTACTCCAAAGAAGCCAAATTCGGCTCTGCGCAAAGTAGCTAAGGTTCGTCTTACCAACAAATTCGAAGTTATCGCCTACATCGGCGGCGAAGGTCACAACCTCCAGGAGCACAGCATCGTGCTTGTTCGTGGTGGAAGGGTGAAAGATCTGCCAGGTGTGCGTTATCACATCGTTCGCGGTGCACTTGATACTGCAGGGGTAAGCGGTCGCAATCAACGTCGTTCGAAGTACGGCACAAAACGCCCAAAACCAGGTGCACCAGCTCCTGCTAAAAAGAAATAATTCCTGAACAGAGATTATAGCCAAGTACAATGAGAAGAAGAAAGGCCAAAAAAATTGCCGTACTACCAGATCCAAAGTTTAACGAGGTGATCGTAACGAAATTCGTTAACAACATCATGCTCCAGGGTAAAAAAGGAACGGCGTTCAATATTTTTTATGACGCTATCGACAAAGTAGGAACCAAACTCAATGAGGATGGTCTCGAGGTTTGGCGCAAAGCGTTAGAAAATGTAACTCCAGCAGTTGAGGTAAGAAGCCGCAGAGTTGGAGGTGCTACATTTCAAATTCCAACACCAATTCGTGACGAACGCAAAAGTTCAATGGCGATGAAGTGGTTGATCAATTACGCTCGCTCAAGAAACGAGAAGAGCATGGCAGACAAACTCGCTGGTGAAATTATCGCAGCGAGCAAAGGTGAAGGTGCTGCATACAAAAAGAAAGAGGATGTGCACCGCATGGCTGACGCGAATAAAGCGTTTGCTCACTTCAGAGTTTAACAAATTGAACTCCGAGAAGAAAGAAGATAAGAGCTAAAAAATAATTAGCTCCAACAATTGAAAAAAGAGATAAATGTCTAGGGACTTAAAATATACAAGAAATATTGGGATCGCTGCCCACATCGACGCTGGTAAAACAACGACGACTGAACGTATTCTTTACTACTCTGGTGTAAATCACAAGATTGGTGAAGTACACGACGGTGCAGCAACGATGGATTGGATGGCACAGGAGCAAGAGCGTGGTATCACTATCACTTCTGCGGCTACTACTGTCGGCTGGAAATACCGTGGTACTGATTATCACATCAACATTATCGATACTCCTGGTCACGTTGACTTTACTGTTGAGGTGAATCGTTCCCTCCGTGTTTTGGATGGTCTTGTGTTTTTGTTCTCTGCTGTTGATGGTGTTGAGCCGCAATCAGAAACAAACTGGCGCCTGGCGAACAACTATAATGTTGCACGTATTGGCTTCGTGAATAAAATGGACCGTCAGGGTGCTGACTTTCTTATGGTTTGCAAACAGGTGAGAGAAATGCTTGGTAGCAATGCCGTGCCGCTTCAATTGCCTATCGGTGCTGAAGATGATTTCAAGGGTGTTGTTGACTTGATCAACTGGCGTGGAATGATCTGGAATGAAAGCGATAAAGGTATGACCTACCAAGTTGTGGACATTCCTGCTGACATGATTGATGAAGCTAAAGAGTACCGCGAAAAATTGCTCGAAGCAGTATCTGATTACGATGACGCAATCATGATGAAGTTCTTCGATGCTCCTGAGACAATTACCGAGAGAGAAGTATTGGATGCATTGCGTAAAGCTGTATTGGACATGAAAATTGTTCCTATGGTATGCGGTTCATCTTTCAAAAATAAAGGGGTTCAAACTATGCTTGACCTCGTGATGGAATTGATGCCAAGTCCAATGGACAGAACAAGCGTTATTGGCACCAACCCTGATACAGGTGAAGAGGTTTCTCGTCGTCCGGATTACAAAGAGCCATTTGCTGCGTTGGCATTCAAAATTGCAACTGACCCTTTCGTAGGTCGTCTCGCATTCATGCGCGCTTACTCGGGAATGTTGGAAGCTGGTTCTTATGTGTTGAACACCCGCAGTGGAAATAAGGAGCGTATCTCTCGTATTTTCCAAATGCATGCAAATAAGCAAAACCCTATCGAGCGCTTAGGTGCTGGAGATATCGGAGCTGCTGTTGGTTTTAAAGATATTAAGACTGGGGATACCCTTTGCGATGAAAAGAACCCAATCGTTCTTGAAGCAATGAATTTCCCTGAGCCTGTAATTGGTCTGGCGATTGAGCCAAAGACTCAGGCCGATTCAGATAAAATGGGTATGGCACTAGCCAAACTCGCTGAAGAGGATCCAACTTTCCGTGTGAAAACTGATCATGAAACTGGACAGACTATCATAAGCGGTATGGGTGAGCTTCACCTTGAGATTATCGTGGATCGTATGAAGCGCGAGTTTAAAGTAGAATGTAACCAAGGTGCTCCTCAGGTTGCTTACAAAGAAACTATTACGAATAAAGCAAACCACCGCGAAGTGTACAAAAAGCAGTCAGGTGGTCGTGGTAAGTTCGCAGATATAAATATTGAAATCGGTCCAAATGATGACGCCGAAAAGCCAGGTCTTGTTTTCGTAAACAATATCAAAGGTGGTAATATTCCTCGTGAATTTATTCCGGCAATTGAAAAGGGCTTCAAAGAGGCGATGAACAATGGTGTTCTTGCTGGTTATCAGGTTGACTCTTTGAGAGTTGAACTTAATGACGGTTCGTTCCACGCAGTTGACTCAGATGCGCTTTCGTTCGAACTCTGCGCTAAAATGGCTTACCGTGAGGCAATGCCAAAATGTAAGCCGGTTATTCTCGAGCCAATCATGAAATTAGAAGTTGTTACACCTTCTGAGAACATGGGTGACGTGATCGGTGACTTGAACAAACGTCGTGGTATGATCGAAGGAACTGGTGAGCGTAATAACGCAACGGTGATCAATGCAAAAGTTCCATTGTCCGAAATGTTCGGATATGTGACTGACTTGCGTACCATCACTTCTGGTCGCGCAACTTCAAGCATGGAATTCAGCAACTATAGTCAGGCTCCTAACAACGTTCAGGAAGCTGTAATCGCAAAAGTGAAAGGAAAAGCAAACGCATAAAATGGAAAAGGGTTAATTTTTTAACCCCAATAAAATAAAAAATGGCTCAGAAAATCAGAATAAAACTCAAGTCTTATGACCATAACTTGGTAGATAAGTCGGCTGAGAAAATTGTGAAAACAGTAAAATCTACAGGTGCTGTCGTGAATGGTCCTATTCCATTGCCAACACACAAAAGAATTTACACAGTGTTGCGCTCTCCCCACGTAAACAAAAAAGCACGTGAGCAGTTCGAATTGAGTTCTTACAAACGATTACTCGATATCTACAGCTCTTCAAGCAAAACTGTGGATGCGTTGATGAAGCTAGAACTTCCGAGTGGAGTTGAGGTAGAGATCAAAGTGTAGTTAACGAGAGATTGCTAATCTCGCAAAAGAAATGAAATTTTAAGGTGGTTTATTCCATCTACTACAAAAGGGGAAACCCAAGATATTAAAGTTAAAAAAACAAACACATGCCAGGTATTATTGGAAAAAAAGTCGGTATGACTAGCATCTACGGTGCCGCTGGGAAGTTGATCCCATGCACGGTGATAGAGGCTGGTCCATGTGTGGTGACGCAAATCAGAACCAAAGACAAGGATGGTTATGAGGCGGTGCAAATTGGATTTCAAGATAAGAAAGACAAACACACCACAAAATCAATGCAAGGCCATTTTAAAAAGGCCGGAGTAACTCCAAAGCGTCATCTAGCTGAATTTCACGATTATGAAGGTGAGATTTCATTAGGTCAAACTTTCACAGTGGATAGCATGTTCACAGAAGGTGAAAACGTTGATGTCATTGGAACTACGAAAGGTAAAGGTTTTCAAGGCGTTGTAAAACGTCACGGTTTTGGTGGTGTGGGTGAATCTACCCACGGTCAGCATAACCGATTGAGAGCTCCTGGTTCTATGGGTGCCTCCTCGGATCCATCACGTGTATTTCCTGGTAAAAGACTTCCAGGTCACATGGGTGATGCTCGCCGCACGATCGGTAATCTTCAAGTTGTTAAAATTCTCCCTGAAGAAAATCTGATCTTAGTTAAAGGCGCTATTCCTGGATTTAATGGTTCAACCGTTTATATCGTTAAGTAACATGAAACTCGAAGTACTCAATACATCAGGCCAGAAGACTGGTAAGACCGTTACACTCGATGACACGGTGTTCTCAATCGAACCAAACGATCACGCTATCTATCTGGATGTGAAACGTTACCTCGCTGCTCAGCGCACAGGGACGCATAAGACAAAGCATCGTGGAGAAATTCACGGTTCTACAAGAAAATTGCACAAACAAAAGGGAACAGGTGGAGCAAGAAAAGGTTCTATCAAGAATCCTTTGTTCCGCCAAGGGGGTTCAATATTCGGACCTCGTCCTAGAAATTACGACATCAAAGTAAACAAGAGCACTCAGCGCCTTGCACGTATGTCGGCACTTTCTTACAAAGCGAAAGAAAACGGAATTCTAGTTTTGGAAGGCATGGGAATGGACAAGCCAAAAACGAAAGAATTTATTAGTGTTTTGAAAAACCTCAATCTTTCCGGTAAAAAAACATTGGTGTTGCTTCCAGAAAGAAACGATAACGTTTTCCTTTCTTCTCGCAACATCGAAAAGACCAATGTTCAAATTGCTAATTTGGTGAATACATATGACATCATGAATAGCACGAATGTGGTTTTTGTTGGAAATGCTCATGAATTGGTTACTGAACTATTGAAAAAATAAGAAGCCATGAAAGAAATCCTCATCAGACCATTGGTCACAGAGAAAATGACTGCTATCACTGATAAGCAGGGCAAGTTTGGCTTCATCGTAAATAGAGAAGCTAACAAGATTGAAATAAAACATGCCGTTGAAAAGGCGTATGGTGTGGACGTGCTCAAAGTGAACACTATTCGCTATGATGGCAAGCGTAAATTCAGATATACTCCGAAAGGAATAATCGAAGGTCGCTCGCAGGGATACAAGAAGGCTATCGTTAAGTTGAAAGCCGGTGATACAATTGATTTTTACGCTAACGTATAATACACAGACGAAAAATGGGTATTAAAAAATTAAATCCGATAACAGCAGGTACAAGGCACAAAGTAGCTCTCACATTTGATGAGATTACTACAGCGAAGCCTCACAAGCCTTTGCTGATGCCGATGAAAAAGACCGGTGGTCGCAATAACCAAGGAAAACGCACTATGCGTATGATTGGTGGCGGTCACAAACAGAAATACCGTCTGGTTGATTTCAAACGCGATAAACATGATGTTTCATCAAAAGTGCTTACTATCGAGTATGACCCAAATCGTACAGCGCGTATTGCACTTATTGAATATGCTGATGGCGAGAAAAGATACATCATCGCTCCTCAGGGGTTGAAGGTGGGCCAAACTGTAATGAGCGGCACGAAAGCTTCACCAGAGGTTGGAAATGCTTTGTTCTTGAAAGATATTCCACTTGGAACGAACGTTCACAACATTGAAATGAAGCCTGGTAAAGGTGGCTCTATCGCTCGAAGCGCTGGTAGCTATGCTCAGCTCACTTCTCGTGATGGTCGTTACGCTGTAATCACGATGCCTTCGGGCGAAAATCGTCTCATCTTAGGTGAGTGCATCGCAACAATTGGAGTAGTTTCAAATGCAGAGCACAATTTGCAGATATCAGGTAAAGCTGGTCGCACACGTTGGCTGGGTCGCAAACCTCGTGTTCGTGGTGTAGCTATGAATCCTGTAGATCACCCAATGGGTGGTGGTGAAGGACGTCAGTCTGGTGGTTTGCCTCGCTCACGCAAAGGCCTACCTGCTAAAGGCTACAAAACACGTCATCCTAAGAATCCGTCTAACCGTTTCATTTTGGAACGCAGAAAGAAATAAGATAAGAAATGGCAAGGTCACTTAAAAAACCACCGTTCATCCATTACAAGCTCGCAAAGCGTATCGATGAAGCACAGGCAGCAGGCAAAAAGAATGTCATCAAAACTTGGAGCCGATCTTCTACGATCACTCCAGACTTCGTTGGACTTACTGTTGCAGTTCACAATGGAAAACAATTCATTCCTGTTTACGTCACTGAAAACATGGTAGGACACAAGCTTGGTGAGTTTTCACCAACGCGCAAGTTCACAGGCCACTCAGGAAACAGAAAGGGAGATAAATAAACCACGGTAAAGAAAAAGAATCATGGGAGCCCGTAAAAGACTAATGGCCGATAGAATGAAAGAGGAGCGTAAAACCACCGCTTTCGCTAAATTGAAGAATGAACCTTCTTCTCCAAGAAAGATGCGCCTTGTGGCGGATATCATTCGCGGAAAGGATGTCTTCCAGGCCTTGAACATATTGAAGTTCACTCGCAAACACGCTGCTTTGCCAATGGAAAAGTTGCTTCGCTCTGCGATCAGCAATTGGCAAGCTAAAAATAGCGGAAACGATGTGGCTGAAGCCGAACTAATTGTGAAAGATGTCACAGTTGACGGCGGACGTACACTGAAGCGTATTAGCCCGGCTCCGCAAGGTCGTGCTCACCGCATCCGCAAAAGAAGCAATCACATTACCATCATTTTGGACAAAAAATAATAGAAGGCACTACGCATGGGACAAAAATGTAACCCGACAGGACTGAGATTAGGCTTTATCAAAGGCTGGGACAGCAATTGGTACGGTGGAAATCATTACGGCGACAAAATCGTTGAAGATGATAAAATCCGCAAATACCTTATGGCCCGTCTGAAAAAGGCTTCGGTATCTAAAATTGTTATCGAGCGCACTCTCAAATTGGTAACCGTTACGATCAACACGGCACGTCCGGGTGTGATCATCGGTAAAGCTGGTGCTGAAGTGGATAAACTCAAAGAAGAGTTGAAAAAAATTACCGGTAAGGATATTCAAATCAACATATTCGAGATCAAACGACCTGAGTTGGATGCTCGCCTCGTTGCTGACGGCATCTGCCGCCAGATCGAAGGTCGTATCTCTTACCGTCGCGCGGTGAAGATGTCAATTCAAACCAGCATGCGAATGGGCGCTGAGGGTATCAAAGTCCTTGTTGCAGGTCGTGTGAATGGTGCTGAAATCGCTCGTTCGGAGCGTTTCAAAGAAGGCCGCACACCTCTGCATACGTTGAGAGCTGATATTGACTACCATCAAGCGGAAGCTCATACTGCCTATGGACGAATTGGTGTGAAGGTGTGGATATGCCGTGGTGAAGTGTATGGAAAACGTGATTTGGCTCCGAATTTCGGTCAGCCAGCTCAACAAAGAAGAAGCGGCACAGCTCCAATGGGTGGTCGTGATGATAGAAGAGGTGGTGGAGATAGAAGAGAAGGTGGTCGTGGTGGTGATCGCAGAGGCGGCAATCGTGGTGGCAACACTGGCGGTGGACGTGGAGGTGAGCGCAGATCATAATCTGAACAGCCGAGCTGTCAACGAATGACGAACTTAAATCGCCGATAAAAAAGATTAACGACATTAGTATATTATAAGGTCATGTTACAACCGAAAAGAACAAAATATAGGAAGCAGCAGAAAGGGAAGATCAAAGGCATCGCACACCGCGGTTCGCAGTTGGCTTTCGGAAGCTTCGCCATCAAAACCCTGGATGAAGGCTTTTTGACATCACGCCAGCTCGAAGCAGCACGTGTGGCCCTTACTCGTTTCATGAAACGTGAAGGTAAGGTTTGGATTCGTGTATTCCCGGATAAACCACTTACACGCAAACCTGCTGAGGTGCGTATGGGTAAAGGTAAAGGTGCTCCTGAATTATGGGTAGCAGTTTTGAAGCCAGGTCGTATTCTGTTTGAAGCAGAAGGCGTGTCTTTGGCTACTGCTCAAGAGGCACTTCGCTTGGCAGCTCAGAAATTGCCTTGCAGAACCAAGTTCATCGTTAGACCTGATTACACTGAATAATTTTTTGAGCAATGAAAGCATCAGAATTGAAAAATATGGCCGACAAGGACATCCTCCAAAAAATCGCTGAGGATAAAGCTGAGCTGGCAAAAATGAAGTTCAGCCATAATGTGGCTGGAACTGAGAACCCAATGAAACTTCGCGTGAAGCGCAGAGAAATCGCACGCATGAAAACGATTTTGACTGAACGCAAAAACAACGGCAAATAAGACGAGTCATGGAAAGAAATCTTCGTAAAGAAAGAACAGGTGTTGTTACTTCCAACAAAATGGACAAATCCATCGTTGTGATGGTGGAAACTAAGGTGATGCACCCGAAATATGGAAAATTTGTAAAATATTCCAGAAAATTCATGGCTCATGATGAAAAGAGCGAAAGCGGTATCGGTGATACAGTGAAAATCATGGAAACTCGTCCGATCAGCAAATTGAAGCGCTGGAGACTTGTTGAAGTGGTAGAGAAAGCGAAATAATTTTTGGCTTGCTCATTCAGATGCAACACATCTGCGAACAAAAACTAATGATAATGGCTTCTTTGGAAGTCGATAATTAAGACAGAAAAATGATACAAAACGAATCACGACTCAGGGTTGCTGACAATAGCGGTGCCCGTGAGGTATTGGTAATCCGTGTCCTCGGTGGAACCCGCAGACGTTATGCGTCTATTGGTGACCAAATTGTGGTAACGGTGAAAGATGCACTCCCAAGCGGTAACGTTAAAAAAGGTACCGTTTCAAAAGCTGTGATTGTTCGCACGAAAAAAGAAGTGCGCCGAGCTGATGGAAGTTATATCCGTTTCGACGATAATGCAGTGGTTCTTTTGAATACTGCGGGGGAATTGCGCGGGACACGTATCTTTGGCCCGGTGGCGCGTGAGCTTCGTGAGAAGGACTATATGAAAATCATTTCACTTGCTCCTGAAGTAATCTGATCCAGAAGTTGACATGAACGCTGAATTTAGTTCAGCCCATAAAACAGACTAAAATGTTTAAAAGACTAAAAGTAAAAAAAGGCGATATGGTAGTGGTTACTACCGGCGACAACAGAGGCAAACAAGGCCGCATTGTTGAAGTGGATCGCAAAACCGACCGAGTTGTGGTTGAAGGTGTTAATCTCATGAAGAAACACCGCAAGCCATCTGCTCAAAACCCACAAGGTGGTATCGAATCTATCGCTGCCGGCATCAATGTTAGTAATGTTAAGTTGCTTGATGCTAAAGGTAACGCAACACGCGTAGGCCGTAGAAGAAATACTGAAGGTAAATTGGAAAGATATTCTAAGAAATCAGGGGAGACCATCAAATGAAATACACTCCACGTTTAAGAACGAAATACAGTTCTGAAATTGCTCCGAAATTGAAAGAGCGCTTCGAGTATACCTCTATTATGCAGGTGCCGAAGATTACTAAGATTTGCCTAAACCAGGGACTTGGAAAGGCCACTGCGGATAAGAAAATTATCGATGCTGCTGTGGATGAAATGACCATGATCGCTGGACAAAAGGCAATGCCGACCAACTCGGTGAAGGATATCTCCAACTTCAAACTCCGTAAAGGTGTTGCTATTGGAGCGAAAGTTACCTTGAGAGGCGATAAGATGTATGATTTTCTCGATCGATTGATCTCGGTTTCTTTACCAAGAACGCGTGACTTCCGCGGAGTGAAAGCTTCAGGATTTGATGGTCGTGGTAATTTTACTTTCGGAGTGAAGGAGCAGATCATCTTCCCTGAGATTGATCTCGACAAGATCAAGCAAATCAACGGAATGGATATCACATTCGTAACTACCGCATCAACAAACGAAGAAGCGAAAGCTCTTTTGGAAGAATTCGGATTTCCTTTTACAAAATAAGCAAGTAATAATAGAACAATGGCTAAGGAATCAATGAAAGCTCGTGAGCGCAAAAGAATTGCACTCGTTGAGCAATACGCTAAGAAGCGTGAAGAATTGAAAAAGGCAGGTGATTGGGATGCTCTACAAAAGCTTCCAAGAAACAGCAGCAAAGTTCGTGTTAGAAATCGCTGCCAATTGACTGGTCGCCCGCGTGGTTACATGTCACAGTTCGGTCTTTGTCGCAATCAGTTTCGTGAACTTGCATTGGATGGCAGAATTCCGGGTGTAAAAAAAGCAAGCTGGTAATAAATTGAACAGAATGGATGGCGGAATCGTCATCCGACTAAATACAAGAAAATGGTTACAGATCAAATAGCAGATTACTTGACACGTATCAGGAACGCTCAAACCGCTCGTCACAAGGTGGTAGAGATTCCAGCGTCAAACCTGAAAAAAGAAATTACCAAAATTCTCCACGAAAAGGGATATATCCTGAATTTTAAATTCGATGAGGGAAAGCCTGGTACAATCAAAATTGCATTGAAATACAACGCGAAGACAAAATCGCCTGCGATTTCAAACATCCAGCGCATTTCAACGCCTGGTCACCGTAAATACGCAGGTGCTGAAGATCTGCCACGCGTACTCAACGGTCTTGGTATCGCTGTAGTATCTACATCGAAAGGTGTAATGAGTGATAAAGAGGCGCGCACTCAGGGAGTAGGTGGAGAAGTTTTGTGTTTCGTTTATTAAGATTAACTGTTAAAACCAATTTGACTCATGTCAAGAATAGGAAAAGCACCGGTTACCATTACCAAAGGGGTTGAAGTCAGCCTTGCGGATGGGATCGTAAAAGTAAAAGGCCCGAAAGGGGAGTTGACTCAGGAAATTGATCCTGCAATCAGCCTCAACGTTGCCGATGGTGAAATTACATTTACCAGATCAAATGATCACAAAGACATTCGCTCGAAACACGGGTTGTATCGTTCTCTTGTGAGTAATATGGTCACAGGTGTGAGCACTGGTTGGACACGTCAACTGGAAATGATCGGGGTGGGTTATCGTTGCAAGGCGAATGGCCAACAACTCGAACTAACTCTCGGATTTAGCCATCCAATTATTTTTGAACTTCCTACGGAAATCAAAGTAACTGCGAAAGCTGAAAAAGGAGAGAACCCTCAGATTACCTTGGAGTGTCACGATAAACAACTCCTTGGTCAGGTTGCAGCGAAAATCCGCAGCCTCCGCACTCCTGAACCTTACAAAGGAAAAGGTGTTAGATATGTTGGTGAATTTGTACGCAAGAAAGCTGGTAAGTCAGCAGCTAAATAAAATTTGAATTAAAGCAATGGCATTCAGCAAAGAAGCTCGCAGAGCAAAAATACGCACACGAATCAGGGCTAGTGTGAAAGGAACAGCTCAAAGACCTCGTCTTTCAGTTTTCCGCAGCAACAAACAGATTTACGCCCAATTAATTGACGACCAGAAAGGTGTAACCTTGGCTTCCGCTTCATCCAATGTGATGAAGGACGCACAATCAGTTGCTAAACTGGACCAGGCGAAACTCGTGGGTAAAACCATTGCAGAACGCGCTAAGGCCGCAGGAATCGACGAAGTTGTTTTCGACAGAGGTGGTTACCTTTATCATGGACGTGTAAAATCATTGGCCGAAGCTGCTCGTGAAGCAGGCCTTAAATTCTAATTGAAGAGATGGCAGATACAAAACCAGTTCGCTCTAGCGAAACAGAATTGAAAGACCGCTTGGTAGCGGTGAATAGAGTAACTAAAGTTACCAAAGGTGGACGTACTTTCGGATTCGCAGCTATTGTAGTTGTCGGAAACGAAAAGGGTGTCGTTGGCCACGGTCTTGGAAAATCCAAAGAGGTTTCTGAAGCTGTTACAAAGGCAACTGAAGATGCGAAGAAAAATCTTATCCAGGTTCCGATCAGGAAGGGTACTATTCCGCACGAACAGGATGGAAAGTTTGGTGGAGCGCGTGTGTTCATCAAACCAGCTTCACACGGTACAGGCGTTATCGCAGGTGGTGCCATGCGTGCCGTTCTTGAGTCAGCTGGTGTAACAGACGTTTTGGCGAAGTCGAAAGGCTCTTCAAATCCACACAACGTGGTGAAAGCTACTCTTGATGCTTTATCAAAATTGCGCAATGCTGCTGATATCGCTAAAGTGCGCGGAATCAGCATTGATAAAGTGTACAACGGATAATTGAAATTTAGACGTCTTTACGTCTGTGCATTAAATAGAATAGGGCAGAGGTATCTGCTCACAACAAGAAAAACAATGGCAAAAGTTGTAATTACTCAGATCAAAAGTGCTATCGATCGCCCGGCAAGACAAAAAGCCACGATTCAAGCGCTTGGTATTAAGAAGTTGCATGTATCGGTTGAAAAGGAATTAACACCGAACATCAAAGGCATGATCCGCGCTGTCGGTCACATGCTGAAGGTGGAATACAAATAAATTGAACTCTCAATACTTCCAGATTTATTAATCTGAAAAGTTGAGAAACAGATAAAAACGAATTGACCTGCTTGCAGGAAAAAAAAGAAACTTATGAAACTCAATACGCTCAAACCAGCCGAAGGCTCAACCCAGACACGTAAAAGAATTGGTCGTGGTCAAGGTTCCGGTATTGGTGAAACTTCAGGTCGTGGTCACAAAGGTGCCGGACAGCGTTCTGGTACGAAACGTAAACTCGGTTTTGAAGGTGGTCAAATGCCTTTGCAACGTCGTCTTCCTAAATTCGGTTTTAAGAATATCAACCGTGTTGATTACAAAGGATTGAATCTGGATCTACTTCAAGCTCTTTCAGAAAAATTGAACGTGACTGAAATCAATCAGGATTTGCTCGTGAAAAACGGTGTTTGTTCGAAAAAAGAACTGATCAAAATTCTCGGTCGTGGCGAACTCAAATCAAAATTGAACGTTACGGCGCATGGTTTCTCCGCAACGGCTAAAGCTGCAATTGAAAAATTGGGTGGAACTGCAACTACACTCTAAAAACTTTATATGAAAGGATTCATTCAGAAAATAAAGAATATCTGGCAACACGAAGAGCTCAGAAATAAGATTACTTATACGCTGCTGCTTCTCTTGATCTACCGAATTGGTTCTTTTATCGTTCTTCCAGGAGTAGACGCTTCTAAGCTCGATACTGGTGCTCAAGGTGGCTTGTTAGGTTTCCTTGGTTTGTTCACTGGTGGTGCTTTCAGCCGCGCTTCCATTTTTGCTTTAGGTATCATGCCTTACATTTCGGCATCGATCATCATTCAATTGTTGGGACTCGCAGTACCATCGATCACCAAAATGCAACGAGAAGGTGAAAGTGGTCGCAAGAAGATCAATCAGTACACGCGAATGCTGACTATAGCAATCGGCTTGGTTCAAGCTCCAGGTTACATTAAATCTACTTTGCCTGCTGGATCTTATCCTGAACAGTTCTCATGGTTAGTTGGCGCTGTCACAATCTTAATGTGTAGCACGTTGTTTGTAATGTGGCTTGGCGAAAAGATCACAGACAAAGGAATTGGAAATGGTATTTCTTTGATTATCATGACTGGTATCATCTCTGATATTCCGAAAGGATTTATTTCTGAAGCTAAATTGCAATCACCATTCTTTTTCTTGATTGAACTTGCTGTTCTTCTCGTTATTGTCGGTCTTTGCATTGCTGTAATTCAGGCCGTAAGAAGAATTCCTGTTCAAATGGCTAAGATGAAC
>Ga0075163_10003630_pt1 | contig 20742 bp, 14 predicted proteins | sample JI1023141ADNA_FD_71478 | JGI IMG/M metagenome (GOLD analysis project Ga0075163, IMG submission 71478) | Wastewater effluent complex algal communities from Wisconsin, to seasonally profile nutrient transformation and Carbon sequestration -... | ecosystem: Engineered > WWTP > Effluent > Algae... | reverse complement strand
CTGTATGTAGCTACAGAACTAGCTGGTGCATCGGGGATAAGTTTTACTATACCGCCTATAATTCTTACCCAGCACCCTGCATAAGTACGTAAAGTATCGATCCAAGAAATGCTGTCTTGTGGAGTACTTATAACTAAATTAAGTGTACGTTGTTTTTCGGCTTTACCAATAGTTAATCCTGTAAGGGTTCCAACTGAAGTGGAAACAACACTTCCACCAATAGCAGTAGATACTTGAAACTGCGTTGCACCATCAGTCCATATTACGTAATAAGTAGAAGGATTAGTATATCCAGTTATTGCTCCAGTACCTGTTAGAGTTCCAGAAATTTGTATCATATCTCCAACACTAAGGCTAACACCTGCTGTATATGCAAAAACGTTCCCGTATGTAACATTAGAAACTATAGTAACTCCTGAGAAAGCTATAGATATTAGTGCATCATTTAAATTGGCTACTGTACTTACAGAATCCCAGTCGATACTATAGCCGCATCCATAAGTAGAATTGGTAATAAAATCTGCTAAACATAGGGCGGGATTGTCTGACCAAGCAGTAACCCCCGTGCGTGGATCATATACTTTTAGCCCCTTAATAAGATAGTTATATCTAGGGAAGGAATAGGAGGTAGTTGTTCCCGAAGTTGTAGGGGATATTTTAAAGACACTGTAGCAGATAGGTGGTGAAGTTAATCTATCTTTAGTACCAACGAAAGTCAATCCTGTAGATGTAGACCCGGTAGTTATAATACCCGCGCCATTATATGTTAAACTTAAAGTAAATGTAGATATTTTATCTGTAGCTACTACATAGTAGGTTACAGGTCCTGGAGGAACATACCCCTGCATTGTTAAGCTGCCAGAAGCTGTACCAGTAATAGTAACTGTCTGCCCCACGGCTAGCTGTCCTCCACCAGTGTAAGAGAATTGGCCTGCTGAACCTGTACAAACTACTCCAGTTAATGTACTGCTAGAGCCATAACCACTTAGAACTTGGGCCATAAGAGTGGACGGGGTTTGGGTAGTGCTGCCAAGAAAATCCTCAGTAACTGTTAGAGCTGTACTAGTAGTGCTGTCATCTGCCCACTTAGTAACAATAGAGTCCACAGGACCGTGACACCATACTCCTAGAACGTATAATAAACCTGCATATGAATACACATAAGCCAATTTAGGTCCAATACGAGTTTGTCCATAAAGTATAGGAATAGGTTGATTTTGTGCAGCTACTGATAATTGTTGGTCTGAGATAGTAGTACTAGGCGCTGAATTATTTAATGTGTCCTTCCAAGTAACTAAAGGTAAATACGGAGTAGTACTAGTGTTACTTGTAACAGTGGCGGACCCCATATATAAGGGTCCGCCTACTGAAGGAAGAGGTGTTATTGTAGGATTTAGAGCCACTATAGAGCCTCAGAAATAAAAGTAGTTATACTCCAGTAATCACCACCTATCATGGCAATTGCAGGTGCTGCAGTAAACATACATGAAGTATGTGTAGTACTGTCTGGTTTGTAATAGAAATTGAAAGGCAAAAATCTATTAGTTGCATAGAAATTTAATAAAATAGTTTTATCCGCTGAGTTTAATTGATGCACTATAGAGTAACTTTTAACCGGTGCAGTATAGAAGCCTCTTTGGCGTAATTTGCCATTAGTAGCATAGTCAACTTGTATATCGTCTTGATAAACTTCGACTGAGGAAACTTCCTGAGGAAATCGTCCTGCTGTAGGGGCATCACTTGGATGACCGGGATAATACGCCATAGGTTACTCCAATGTAAATCTATCAGTACCCCAATTAACTATGGTACCACGTGGTTGTATATAATTAAATCCATTTCTAGGATTAATTCTAACTCTAGGGGCTACTGAACTTATTAAATTAACGGGTATAAGAGTAGTTTTAAGACCTAAAGAATCTAAAGTTGCGGAATCTCCAATGCCTTTGAATACTTTTACAGCGTCACCCGCATTAAGTTCATTAGCAGTAGATCCTGCTTGGTAAACTGCACCCCCAGCCCCTGTAATAGTCCAAGTTTCTCCAGTAATAGATGAAGTGAAAGGACCAGTACCGGCGGTAGAATCTTGGGCATTAAAATCTATAGCAATATTGCCACCTATTTTTGCACTTCCGTTTACTGTCCATACTTCTCCAGTAGTAGGACTTGTTATAGTAGCAGGACTATTAGTAATTCCTGTTAAACTAAATTCCACTACTTTTTGCCCATCCACACCACTTAATATTTTAGCGCTATAGATTTTACCTTTAGCAATACTAGTTGCACCACTATCATAAGCACCTATAGAGATTGAGGCATTACTATTAAATGTCGCTCCACCGGCATGCATTGTTTGAGTTGTGCCAATTTGAGTGAATGTAACACCATCAGTAGAGTAGTAAAATGCAGTATTTCCAAAAAGAATGCTCCAAGTTACTTTAAAATAGTATAGTTGTCCGGCAGTTAAGGTAGGAAGCGTACGAGTAGCTGAAGCCCCTGTACTACCGTTCAATGAGTGAAAGAATTGAATAAGGCCATTTCCGATACCAAAGTACCAAGCTCGCTGATTCCCCGTAGTTACGAATTTAGCTAATAGTGTTTGAAAAGCCACCGTTGTATAATCATCTAAGGCTGCTGCGACCGTAATTTCTATATCGCCCAGTATTCTATTAGCTGTAGCATCTGGGGTAGTAAGATATCCTCCGCTTGTTCCATCAAGTAAAGCATAGGGTGTACCGCTAATTCCATTGTATGCTTGAACTTTATAAATTTTACCTACAAAGAATTCCGCAGTACCATTTAGATAGCTTCCTATTTCCACTTTAGAATTACTATTAAAAATATCGCCAGCGGTTCCAGTTACAGGATTACCTAATCTAGTCCAGGTTATTCCATCTAGAGAGGTATAGAATGTGACTACACCGGTCAAAGCTACACGGGTAACACGCACCCAATGTCTACTAACATCTGTAAAAGTATGTGCTGCCGTACTAGTAGCAGAAGCTACAGTAGTACCTAATAGGGAGAATTCAAAGTATAAATATCCGCCAGTAGTGTGAGTAAATCTATAACTAACTTGCCCAGCCGTTTCACGTTTAGATATAATACTACCTACTGAGGCAGGCGTCCAATCATTAGCTAAAATATCTGCTCTAATATCAATATCATTTGTAATTGAATTAGCTGCACTGTCTGGGGAACTAATTAAATAACTAGTAGATCCTACACTTGCCCATTTTAAAGTGTATATAGTACCACTGTCATATAACCAAATATCAATCGGGGTATTTGCAAAACCAAATTCGGAAGATAGAGCATATTGAGTAACTTTTAGAGGCTCGTTAACATCTATACCAATAGTTAAACTACCTGTAGATTTAGCAGTAACATCAGTATTAATTGCTGATACTGTTATAGGAGTACTTACAAAAGTAGAAGGTAAAGTATCACCAGGTATAGTAAAAACTACAGTACCTCTGGAAGAGAAATATTTAGGCGTAGCCCAACCCACCTTCACTAGGAAGCCGGGTTGGGTTAATGTTTTAGATATCGCAGTTGAGTAGTTTGTGGATACTGTTAACATTATGCTAGAGACACTCCTACTTCTTGGTTACGTGGAGATTGAACATTTACGTTCAAGTTCACAGGTGCAACTGCTTTCTCTGTTAATACAGCTAACATAGTTGCAACAGTATTTTTCAAATCTTCAACAGAGTTTTGTATTCCTGATATATCAACTGGAGGAATTACTAGAGGAGTACTTGCCATAGCTACTGCAAACTTATTAGGCGCCGCTCTAGTTTCATCTACCAATACTTGAACGTCACTGGCAGATAGTCCAGAAGTTACACCGTACATTTCTTGATTAGAGCTATTCATAGCCTTAGCAATTGCATCCAAAGCCATAGTATTAGATTCACTAATAGCAGTGCTTATAGTGTCCGGCATATTCTTTTTAGGTAATGCTGCTGCTTTAACTGTAGCAGTAGTATTTCCAGTAATTGCGGCAACAATACGATCTGTACCAGTTTCAATTGCGTTTATTTGAGAAATTGCATCATCAGAAAGACCTAGTAATTCAGCTCCTCCTTTTTCAATAATCGATGCATTTATATCATCTAATCTAGTAAAGTATTTTTCTCTAACTTGAGCTTCTTGGCGTTGCTCAGTTGTTAGTAAGTTCCATCCTTGTTGAATTCTATCAATTAGCTTATTAGCAAGTTTAGCAGCGTCAACGGCAGATACAGACTTGTCCTTAACAGCTTCCATGTATTTAGCATAATCTTCGCCAGCAGTTTTATTGATTAAAGCATATTTACCCTGTGTATCTAAAGTATCCAACATCATCTGGAATTTTAGTTCACTAATACGAGTACCTATACTATCAATAGCATCTTCAATAGCACCCTGAATTTTGTTAAATGCAGGAGCAATATCTAGAAGCGCCGCACTTGCCGCATTACCTTCCGCGCCCATATCACGCAGCGTTGTTAGTAATGTTACGAATTGCTCTCTTGTTTTAGGAGTATCTAGACCAACTTTTGCTAGCTCTTTTCCAAGCGCTCCAGTTGCGGAGAATGCCTCAGTCAAAGCTTTTCTAACAGGGGCTAATTTCTTAGACTCAGTTAGGAAATTTTGGGTGATGTAATCCATTTTAGAAACGAATTCGTCAAGTCCACCAGCTAAATCAATTAGTGCTTCATTTGCTTGAATTTGTGAAATTACCCACTTTTCTAAAGTTACCCCTGCTGCCTCCGCTGCTTTAGCAGCGTCTTTAGTAGTACTACCTAAAGCTATAAAGGCGTAGTCAATAGTACGAGTATCTGAAGCAACTCTAACTAATGTATCCCCAAGGGATTCCCCAACTTTCTGGAATTCCCCCAGCCATGGGGCAACTTTGCTAGACATAGTATCGAAGATATTTGAGAAGAAGGCATCAATAGCATCTGATGCATCTTGGCCACTTAATCCCTTCAGAGATGCAGCAAGCCCAGTTACATCAACTCCTGATAACAAATCTACCAAGTTTTCAGTAGGTAGTTGTAGAAGCTTAAAGGCTTCAGAAATACTTACAACCATTCCTCCGATAATTTTTGAAACTAGTTTTTGTGTGGTATCTTCAAGTACTGCAGTTTGTTCTGTAATTTGTTTATTGGTTGATGTACCTCCACCAATACCTAAAAAGCCTGATTTGGTGGTTGTGGTTGTGATTAGGTCTTTCTCATATTGAACGATTTGACCAACACCTTTTAGGAAGTCTCCGATAGTACCAGTTAGACGAACTCCAGTATCTAGGATATCTGTGGTAACTGTGGTGCTCTTACCGAATAATCCTAAGAAACCTTTGCTTCCTGAGGTGGTGGAGTTTCCATCTACTACTCCAAACTTAGAAGGTCCATCGCCTTGAATACCAGTTGCTCGCGCTACTGCTACACCAAATGCTGAGATTCCTTTGTCAATACTCTTTAAGCTACGTAGCATAGCTTGAGTATAATCTAGATCAGAGAAACTATTCTTAGTTAGTTCTTCAATACCGTTCTTGATAGAGTTAGAAGTAGCAGAAGAATCTCCTAATACTCCGCCTCTATTTTGAGTCTTTTGTACATTTTCAGCTTTAACTTCGTCAATTTCTTTTTGCGATGCTCCAGAGATAGAAGGTGCTCCGCCGCCGCCAAACGCCGACATTACAGTAGCTACTAGAGCTGCCATAGCGGCCATACGTGGAATAGCAGTATATACATCCCCACCACCTTGGTTAAGAACAGCTTTTCCCCCAAGTAGGCTCATCTCTGTTATGAATTTTGGAACAGATGCTGCAAATTCCATAGCTTGACGAACTAATCTTTCAGCAGAAGCGGCTTTTTCGATTGCATCTAATATTTTGTATGCTGCGGTCTTTTCAGAGAAACTCTTCTTTAGCGCATTAGTACCTTTAGCTATAGAAGCTAATTCATTGTCGGTACTATCTTTTGTGTACTTCTTTTTCGCATCCGCAATTTTCTTAGCAGCATCTTCTTCTGCCTTAGCTTTGGCTTCCAAGTAAGAACTAGGATCTTCGATAGAATCAGCTTTATCTAAGGCGCTCTTCTTATCTTCTTCAATTTGTTTCAGTTGAATAGAGTATCCGGAAGTTAATTCTACATTACGCTTTAAGCCTTCTGAAAACGCTGTTAATACGCCTCCAATAGCGGTGCCAAAATTACCAAAGGATAGAGTTAGAGAATCTACAATACCTGCCTGTACTTTCATCAACTCATTAAGTTCACCTTGTTGTTGGGCGATAACTGCGTTTACTGCTGCGATTTTTTGCTTTGCAGCAATTAGAGCTTCAGTAGATGATCTCTCTTCTACCTGTCTACCTGCCACTAAATCTTTATTAGCAAGAGCAGCTGCAACACCTGAATCAGCATTTAGAGCTTCTGGTGTCATTGGACCTGCTTCCAAAGCTGTACGCTTAGCTGCAGCAATTTTTAATTCAATAGCAGCCATTTCATTTGCTTGGTCTAATTCTAGCTTACGCATAGTAGCGTTAGCATTTATTTTCTCACTAATTTTATTCAAATTAGCTAGCTCACTCGCATAAACACCTTCACTAATAGTTCCATAATTCTTAAGAATCTCTAGAGTATTTTTTTCAATATCTAGCTTAGCTTGCGCTGTGGAATCTCTGGCGACTCTAATTCTTTCTTCTTGAGCCGCAACATAAATTATAGAGTCTAGCTTAGCTTGAGCGGTCACTTGAATTCTTATTAGTTCAGCTTGTGATTGCTGTTGCTGAATTATTGCAATTTCTTTTAATTTATTAGCATATTGCTCATTGTAACCTTTTTTAGCTAAAATAGCTACTAGATCTTGCTCATTTAAATACTTAGCAGTAATTCCTGCCTGTTTACGTATTTCTGCAAGTTCATTAGATTTTTGATCAATAGCATTTTTATCTAATGCTTTTTGTGTTAGTTCTACTTGATCTGATACTATTTGGTTAAATATAGGCGAGAAACTCTTAAGAGTATTAAGAGAGGCAAGTCTAATACTTAGTTCTTGAGCGGCAAACTGTAATAGTTTAGCTTGTTGAGCAGTATCTTCCTTTGAAGTACCTTGCTCAGCTTTAATATCCTCACTCTTTTTTCTAGCTCCCAATACTGCTTTTTGGCTTTCGCCAGCAGCTATACGTTGTAGTAGAGTAGTCAAGCGTCCAATAAGATCAATATTTTCAGGCTTTACAAGCTTATCGTCCTTATCTCTAGTGTCTTTTAGTAGCCCTGCTACTTTAGCTGCAAGTTCTGTAGCGTTAGCTCCTGATACTATGCTATCGAAAGAGGAATTAGCAGCTCTTTGTTTTTGAAGAGAAGCTAATTTAATAGGATCTTTTTCATCTTTAATTCTAGCCTCTAAGGTAGAATCTTCAATTGCTGTACGTAACTTCTCTTGACTTGTTAGCAAGTCCAATTGAGAGTTAACCAAACGAATTTGAATATCTATCTCTTGTTTAGCTAAAATAGCATTAGCTTCAGAAGTGCCACTTCCACTTAGTCCAGAAATAGCGCTTTTAGATATCCCTATAGCCGCAGTTTCTGCAGCTAATTTTAGAGAATCTTCTATCTTTTTAGCGCCTGCTTCGAACAATTGAAGACTAACATTACCTATTTTGCCTATAGCATCTGCTGCTACATTTTTCTGAGTATCTAAGGCCTTTTCTTGGAAACTTAATTCTTGTTTAGCCTTAAGAAGTCTATCTCTTTCTTGTTGCAGAACATCTTTAGGTTCTCGTGAATTAACTACTTGCTGTTCTACAGCTACTTTATCTTTAGCAGATTGAATACGCTTATTAATATCAGTCATGCTGCTTTGAAGAGCATCAAGCTCTTTTCTAGCTTCTACTAATTTTAGTACAGAGTCTTTAGGGAGTAAAGATAGTTTATCAAAATCTTTTGATAGTTCAACTATTGCTGTAAGAGCATTTTGTGGGTCCTGTAAAGCTTTGGAAAGCTTAACACCCGCAGTTTCTAAAGCGGCTCCAAATTTAAATAACGGATCATTATTGCTTAATGATTGTAGATATTTATCCTGAGAGTCTGTTGCTATTTTCATAGCCTCGTTATACTCTTTTAAATCAGAAGCAGTATTATTGATGGCACGATTGATAACTTCGAAACCCTTAACTAATGGCTCTAATTTTTTAGCAAACTCTTCTGGTTTAATATCATTTAAAGCTTCTTTAAAGCCTTCCACAGAATTTGATTTAGGAGCAATAGTATTTTGGATAAGTTCACTTAATTTACCGGATTGAGGTCCAGTACCTGCAACTTTTAACGCATCGTATAAGGTTTTAGCAATAGCTTCCGAAGTATTCTTTTGAATCCCTCCACCAAATAGAGAGAAAGTTTCTTCTTTAAGTCTATCCCACCAATTATTTTTAGTTAGTGTAGATAAATCTTTACCTAGTAGACCATTTTCACTAATTTTTTGCAAAGTGGCAGATACTTTTTGTAGCGCTCCATCTAACTCATTAAAAGTAGCCGCATAAGCAATAATTCCAGCGGAAGAAAATTGCTTTTCTGAATTTTTAGAATAGAAATCTAAAGTGCGCTGAGTACCATCTACGGAATCATTTAGAGATTTTAGAGCAGAATTAAACTCCACAATGGTTTTAGCGTTTTTACTAAACACGGAATCTAGTGCTTCAAAAACAGCTATACCGATACCCACCATCATAAACATACTGCCTAAGGAACTGGCTAAGCTACCTACATATCCTAAGGTAGATTGTATTCCTCCTTTTAGGGTAAGTATACCTCCTTGAAGCTTATTTAGGCTGCCGTCGTCTTTAATACCTTGTCTAAATCTAGCAAAAGCATCCACTCTACCCATTTCTTGACTATCATCAGATAATGCTTTTAATAGACGAGCTTTAGCGGCCGCAGTTTCGGCTATAGCCAGTTTGCGGGCTCTAATAGATTCTTCGGAATACCAGGCTGCTTGTTTATTAGCGTTAGCTTCTCCTGAGTCTAATAATTTAGGAGCTTGCCCTGCAGCATACCCTTGAGCATGTGTTTGTCTTGCTAGTTCTTCTAATAGTGCTTTTTCTTTTACTAATCTTTTCTCAATAAGTTCAAGGTCTAACTTCTTATTTAGACTTCCTTCTGCTGAAGCTTTATTTAGTTGAACTTGGGTAGCTAATAGTTCTTTAGTAACTGCATTTGTTTTAGCTGTTATAGAATCTACATCTTTTGATTTGAAATCATTTTCTGCCCCTGTACCAAAAGCTTTTTTGTAAAAGGCAGAATCTGTAGTAAACAGACTTTTATTTTGTGTAAGAATTTGTTGCACAGCAGCTTTGTGTGTATCTGCCTGCTTTTGCATAGCAAATCCAGGACCTAAATCTTTCTGCAATAGAAAATCAGAATAGCTTTCTTTTAGCTTAAGGGCTGTCTCTGCAGAACGAGCTGCAGTTTTACCTAATTGATCTTGCCATTGTCCAAGAGCGGGGATAGCCTTGCTAATAAGCAAGGCAGTCAATCCAGCTAATATTGAGAATAGAGCGGTAGGGCTTTCGCCTAGTAATTTAGCTAAAGGTCCAAATACAGTATTAATAGCAGCTCCGGCTGCGTATGCGGCATTAGTAACTCCCGCTAATAGTTTACTGTATGGATTAGCTTCGGAAGAAATATCTTTAAACTTAGACTCACCTTGCTTAAGCACAGCAATAACAAAGGCTTGGCTCTTTTCAAATTGAGTTAGAGAAGTTACACTCTTTCCTAGTATTTGTGCGTATTCGGAGGCCGCGCGTCCAACGTGTACAATAATACCCAATTCATCCAATAGTTCTGGTTGGCTTTTTGCTACACCACGAATTAAACGATCTAGGGAATCTGTCATATCTCTACCTAGAACTTGAGATGCAGATTTAGCAACAGCAGCTAGGCGGCTAAGTTGATCGGCGGAAACTCCAGCAGCATTTGCTTGAGCAGTAGCAGTAAGGGCGGCTTTCATAGAAATAGCCCCGTCTGTAATTTCATTAAGACGTTTCGCCATAGTACCAAAGTTTTTACCGCTTACAGCGCCTAATTGATCCATACCTTTGATCATTAGTTCAAAATCGGCAGCTTTAGAAAGAGCTGAGAATGCAGCACTTACAGCAAAGATGTTTGCCGCGAAGGTAGCATAGACGTGCACAAGCCCACCCAAGCCTTGAGCTTGTGCGGCAAAGTCACGTCCAGCAGCCCCAGTTTGACCAGCTATCCCTCTTGATAGGCTGGAATCACCGGCACTGCTATTAGATACTGAAGCAGCATTTTTATAAGCTGCTGTAGTTGAGGCAGCTCTTTGTGCCTCTTTTAAAGCGGAAGAAAGCTGTCCAGCTTTTTTAATCTCATTATCAGTAGTTCCGTTTGAGGTTACATTCAAACCAATATTGATTGTTTGATCTGCCATTAGCATACTCCAATTATTTTTCATATACGTTGGTATATTCATACTATTATACTACTGCAGCATCAAAAAGTCAAGAAGAAATTATTAAGTCCCACAAAAGCAAAAACCCGCTAATTACTTAGCGGGTTTTGCTTTTTTGCTATTAATCATCTCGCTACGCACCTTATCTATAATATTTACAATATGGTAAGTGGTTTTAAAATCCTCCACTCCCAGAATATTAAATATTTCTGATATACCAACGCGTTGCTTTCCTAGATATAAGCCATTCATAGTATCCCAATTGTCTTGCAACATATTGTATACATACATACCATCTTGTACATCAGTAGGTAAATCTTCAAACTCTACAGGAGTGTCTTCTTCTGCAGGTTCTTTATTTAGCATTTCACACATTTCATAATAACGCTCTCGCGTCATTCCTACTTGTGAGTACTGATAGAATAGCTTAATCTTATTTTCAACTTCGCCCCATTGGGCTACTGAAAATTTGCTAGATGTGTCACAGTTTCGCTAATGAAAGCATCGAAATCGCTGCTTGACTTCATTAGATACAGTGCATTTTCTGGAGAATAAGCAAGAGTGTCGTCTGCTTTGTATTTGCTGATGTCTACCGGCGCCAAAGTAGCTAGATGAGAGAAGGTTAGTCCTTCCCATCCCTTAATGCAGCCATCGACATATAACTTTAGGAACAAGTCATCGTTCAGTGTTTCTACTGGTTGACGATTCTTGAACTCTACTTTTGTTGCTTTCTTACGAATCTTTACTAGTTCCTCACGGGCTAGGAATGATAGATCCAGTTTGAATCCTTCTAAGCCAGGGTAATCAACAGTTGCTGATTTGCTAGGAACAAGAAGACTTTGAAGACTTACGGTTTCGTTTGACATTATTATATAACCTCATTGGTGGAAAAAGAGGGGCAGGCAAGCTTTTGTCCTGCCCCTTTGAAACATTTTAGGTTGCGAAGTAACGAACTGTTAGATCGTTTGCGGCTTGAATATCGTAACCGTCAGTTACTGCAGTACCTTCGTTTACAGTATTCATAGTACTTTGTGCATTGAAAGTGATAGCAGTAGAGATAACGTCTTGAACATCCACGCTTGGAATACCTAACATGGCACCCGGCATTTCAAACTCTACGCGAGTAGTATTTGAAGCTCCACCTACTTCGATCTGCATACGGAACTTAGTATCTGTGTTTGTAGCAGCAAACGCCAAGATATCAGTTAGTAGAGTTGAAGTTTCTAGAGTACCTGTCTTTAGGTAAGCATTCATAGTACCACTAATATTACGTGTTCCTGTGAAGTAACCAATTGGGTTGTTAACCACACCGATGTTATTAGGAGTTACGTAAGTAATACCGTTAGCAATCGAGATAGAACCACCAGTTAGAACCACTCCGTATGAGCTACCTCCAGACTCTGAAACACTACCTAGGTTTGCCTTCAGTGTTACTGTAGACAACTTATTAGTAATGAATGGAGCTGTTGTAACTTTACCTTGCGCAGTACCTTGTAGTGTACCAACAGTAAAGGTAACAGTAGCGTTATCTAGGCCTGCGTTGGCATCTGTTAGTGTAGATGCAGTTGGTACTTGAGCAAGTTTAGTACCCTTAGCAGTCCAAGCTACCATCGCAATAGCATCTAGTCCAAAGTCTACTTGAGCCTGATCCAGCGCACAGTTATCAATAACATAAGTAGTGTTATCTACCAAGAAGATGAAACCGATTGCCTGCATTTGGTTCTTGTTAGAGAATGCAGAGGTTAGGGCAGCGTAAGTTGGAGACGCAGTAGATGTTGGGATTTCAACCCATGCAGCCTTATCTACCAATACAGCAGTAACAGGAGTTACGGTAGTAGTAGTTCCCGCTGGAGGCACCATGTATTGAATTACATGAGATGTTGCGCTGAAAGATACCCAAGTGAACGGAGCATTGAATGCAGTAATACCGGCTTGTGTTGTAGTTACCTTCAAGAAGCCTGCATCACCAGCAACTGCAACCACACCGTTAATAGTAGGTGCAGCAAGTGCAGTACCGTTGATAGTAGCTAAACCGGTTGCTGCGGAAGCACGAGTAATAGAAGTAGGCGAACCTGCCAAGGTTGCTACAGTTTGAGTAGTACCAGACGATAGAGTTCCAGTAATACCAACTGTACCCATCAGCGCATTCCATAGAATACGTTCTTCAGCAGTTGCTAGACCAGAGTTCTTACGTGGGCGAATATATGTAGAGAATGTAATATCTACAGGGTTCAACGCTGTGTTAAACGAACGTTGTCCACGTGTTGGAGTCGCTCCAGCTTCCTTAATCTGAATAGCAGTTGTAGCAGTAGCTTGGCTAAACTTGAAGCCATCCATAACCTGGATTTCCCAAGTATTGGCGGTAGTCATACCTGTTGCTAGAATCTGACCAGCACCTACGCTATTACCACCAGCAGCAACAGCTTGCCCTGACGCAGTGCTAAGGTTGGTTGTAACGAACACACGTGAGTTACGTGATAAATTGTATGCCATATGTTTCCTTTATATGGTTATGTACTATCTTGTATTTTGACTAGATATTTATCTGTACTAAATACATTAAAGTACGGGGTATTGAACGATAATATTGATTTCCCCAACTCCATATGGTTCTAACAGACCTTCGTCTGTTACAATATTACTAATTCTAATTTCTGTGATTTGAGCACCGGGTGCGGTATCGTATACAAGAGAGCGATTCGCATCAATTACTTTTTCTGCGTCGCTTAATAGTAGTTCTAGCTTTGCTGATGCGTATTCACCTTTTACGTACAACTTAACAGATATACCTAGAAATCCCCATTTGAAACCCCCTGGGTGGTATTCACGTGATTCAGATCCTACCCCTAAAAAGATAGCGGGGAAATCTACGATTTCGTCCCAAAACTTAATATAGGGTTTAGATATTACTACATCTGAATTATATCCATTAGCTACCGAGATTTTACCAAATTCGGTAGCTAATGCTTTTGTTATACTTGTTCTTGCACTCATAGACTTACAGCCCTCATTCTATTGCCAACTATTTTGGCGGCTATCTCGCGGATACTCTTTGAGATTAGCAATTTAGGGTCTCTACTCTTTGGTAGACCTTGTAGCCCCTCTGGTTCGAATGTAGCGTAAGGATATTTCATATATCGATAAAATGCTGTAATCATACCTTCTCGTGATGCTGACATTCTTTCCACTTCTACAGTACTAGCAAATCTGCCAGATTGAAAGTTTAGAATATCCTCGCGCATACCTGTACCCATATTATCAGCAATTCGCTCACCAAGAGATTCATTAATAATCACTTGTAGAGCTGCTAGAGATATAGGCTGTTCAGCGATATTTTTAGTTCTTCTAGCTAAGGTTATTACTTCGCTAGTGGCTTTAACTTTAGTGGATAAATCTTTAGAGACCTTACCAGAAGTATTAGATCCCCCTCTAGGTCTGACAGTTTTTCCAAACTCTATAATGTCAGCAAAACCTATAGCTAGATCTTCAACTAAAGAATTAGACGATTTTGAAGATGCTAAACTAAGTGCTAATCCTGCTTCTAGTTCAGAGAATATTTTAGTCTCAATATGGGCAAATTCTTCATTTTTATATTGAGTGTGTAAAGTTACTACCAGGTATCCGGTGCCTAAAGTGGCTCTAGCTGCTTCTATATGAGGCTCTGCTACTTTTTTAAACACATAACTAAAGTCTGCTTGAATAGCGTATAGGTCTTTTAAGGCCTTTTTTGCTAATTCAGTAACTCTAGTATTTTTTGTAGTTACGCCAAAATCTAATATATTTTCTATTTTCTTTTCTAGGGGGGAACTTAAATTTTCATTTCCTTCAGTAGATATGTGTCCTATATCAAAAGCAGATCTAGTAATTGTCTTAGTACTAACTAACTCTCTACCAGCAGCAGTTTTTGTTCTAACTTCCTTTTTTCTAGTAATAGTTCCAAGATTTGTATTAATTAATCTAGGATCCTTAGATAAGTTATCAGTTAGCCAACCTCTAGCTGTACCACTCTTAATACCATTAGCAACCATGAAGAAATTATTAGGTCCACCATCTACAAGAAAATATGTCCATGCAGAGTTTCTCATAATTTGCTTAGCTTTAGGGTCTAGTAATGTTGTTACGGTTCTAGACTCGGGCATTTTTTCACGAGCTACTTTAACTAATACATCATGTACATAGTCATAGTGAGCTAGTGGATCTTCTTTATCAGTATTACCGGAATAAAGATTAACTCTTAAAGTATCATAAGATAAGTCAATAATAGTTATTTGTTTATCTAGGTCCTCACGATAATTATGATACAGTATATTAAATACTTTATCAGACTTTTCTTTTATAACGTCTTTAAGATATTTGATCTTTACAGCCATATTAATTCACCGCTGATACGTATAGATCGAATACTCTGGCAATATGTGAAGGTAGTTGGTTCTTGGTAATATATTCAATTTGAACAGTATTAGAACCAGGGGTACGTTGGGACTTAATAGCCATGTCATTACGTAAATAGTAAGTAACTAGATCGTAAAGGGCAATCTGTAAGTCTACAGGAATGGTCTCATATCCTGCGTTATAGGTAACACGGTACCCATTTAGTACTTTTGGCCAGGTACCTTGTACAGCCACAATACTTGCAGCTTTTGCATTAATAACGTAGTCTACAAATTCTGATAGAGCTGTATAAGTTTGGCCGTAGTCTGAAGAGTACTCTACTGAACTCACGGCTAGTAAAGGATACTCAGCCATTAGTAGTTCAGGATAACCGCCATCATACACTTCAATATTTGCATCATCTACGTAATCTGTGAACGTACGAGCACAGATTCTACGACATAAGGCACTAACAATTGGAACAAGTACATCAATTCGTGCATCTTGTTCAGTGCTAGTAATACCAATATATGTCTTATAGCCTTCTCTGGTAATTAGATCAGCACTCATTATATTCCTTTATTATGTTCTTTTATAAAGTCCGCGTACGAACTTTATAAAAGAACAGGGAGTAAACTCCCTGTTCAATTTTGTAACTAGCTGTAGTTTAGGTCCAACGAAGAACGGAAGCACCAACACCGTTAACAGTAGACATTTGGCAAAGACCAGTACGTAGCGAAGCTACTAGAACTTTACGTTGTGTTTCTACTAAATCTTGAGTGTCGAAGCGTAGACCACGTTGATTACCCGCAATGAAGTTGCCTGGTGCAACGCAGATCGCGCCGTAGTTAGTTGTAGTTGACGAAGTACCAGAAGTCTTAGCGTGCAGTGCATCAGATACTAGAACTGGTGTGTTACCGATCGAGCCGATTTGTCCAGTCAAGATTGTTGCTGCAGGTCCAACCTTATCCATTGTTTGGAATAGGGTATCTTCTAGCAAGTCGTAGTAAACTTCGGTGTTAACAACGAAAGCTAATTCCGAAGGTTCTAGGCCCCAAACACCAAGGTCCTTACGTAGTGAACGTAGGTGAGCTGTAGTAACAGTACCGGTGTTGGTTAGAGTAACTGCGGAAGTTGCGTCGTAAGTACATAGGCCTTGAACTGGGTCTGAACCAGAACCAGCACCTAGCAAGAATGCCTTATCGACAGCACGAGCTACACGGCGCACCATAGCATCACGGATAATAGGAAGAATGATCAGCAATGCATCTTCTTCTTCTTCGTATGCTACGTATTCAAGTGTTGCCACTTTGAACGCGCTTAGTGTGATATCTTTCAATTGGTGAGTTTGCGCAGCACCAGTAGAAGCGGTTGTACCGAACGCTGTGTTAGCCATCCAAGTAGCGAAACCAGATTCTGGGTTAACTGGAATCTTCATCACGTTGGTTTGCATTGCGATTTGACGTAGCAAAGGCGCAACTACCAAACGACGACGAATTTCGTTTTCCATATTGTACGAAATTTCCAATTCCCATGTAGCGCTAGGTACGTGAGCACCGGCTTTGGTAACGATATCTTTACCATACTTGGTTTGATCGATACCCTTGCCCATAATCTTCGAAAGCATATAAGCAGTTTCGCGTTCTTTATAAGAAACAGCTTCAGCAGCCTTCTTATCTTCGAAAGTCATTTTGCTTGCTTGGATAGCGCTAAGTTCTTCAGCCTTTTCCTTAATAGAAGCATGAAGGCCTTCTAGGGCATTCTTATGCTCGGTAGCTTGATCAGCTAGGCGCTTTTCAACGTCAGCTAGAAGCTTTTCTGCACCAGTAGTAGAAGCGCCTACAATAGTAGCTACTTTCTTCTCTAGAGCAGCTTCCTCTGCAGCTTTAGCTGCAGCGGCCTTTTCATCGGCTTCTTTCTGCGCAGCCTGCTTAGTAGCAATAGCTTCTGCAGTCTTTGTAGCTGCATCGGTAGCAGCTTTAGCTAGCAATAGTTCTAATTCTTTTGGATCCATATTCCATTCCTTTTGGGTTTTGTCAGGTACTCGCGCAGCTGGTACATCTTGCTCTTTAGCAGCTGATTCCGACTTTGCAAACTGACTTTTGAAACTACTATACTCTGCAGCACTATCAAAGGCTTTAGAGAGACTAAACGTGCTATCTTGATTACACGGGATTGATACTACTGAAATTTCTAGGAGTTCTAGTTCTTTAATAATAAACAAATCTGTTAGTGAATCGTATATAGCGTCTTTGATGATGAAACCAACACTGAAGGCGGTTAATACTCCGTCTTTAATTAAAGCGAAAGTTTCTTCTGCTGCTGCTGAAATACGGGCCTTAACCCATAATCCCTCGGCTTTAATCTTATAATCTTCCATACGACCAATTGGCTCTTCAGCGTCATGGTGCGCAAGAATAATAGGATTTTTAAGATAGTTTTTAATGCCCTGTTCCCATACCGACATTGGTATTACATCACTGTCTCTATCTACTTGGGTGGTATTTGCCATACCTTCAATATAAATTGAATCAATTTTACCATCTGCTGTTGGTAAGGGCATATCCTTGGTAAACTGTGTGTTAAGGTATAACACCTTTTGTTTATCCATGTTGCTCCTTATGGTTTTGGTTCTGCAGGTGGTTTAGGCTTAGGTGGGGCTCCACCTTGTCCAGGGTTAGCTGCTGAACCTGCTATATTTGCGGGTACTCTAATGTTATCGTTTTCTCCGCCCTTGGGTGGATATCTTATCTCTATTCTAGCTTCATCAGGAGTAAGAATACCTCCATTAACCATTTGAGCTAGATAAGATGCAATGTCTTTAATATCTGGTTGTAGGGCTGATACGCTCGCTGTAACTACTTCAACGTCATATCCGAAGAAGCGTTCTAGGGCGGAGGTAAGTTTGCGTGCGATAGGCATAATTGTTTCTAAATAAAACAATCTTAGGTTCGGTGAAATATTAGCATTGTTGCCGCCCTCTAACAAAATAGGCGGAACTCCAAGAGCTGTGTAAACTTTAATATTATGAGTATTAATAGAAGTATCGAAGTCCATTTCTTTGAAATTGGTATCTCCAATACTGTGCATCTTCATACCACTATCTAAAAGGATAGGCTTACGGCCCCCATTGGTAACACTGTAGTTTTGGCGCCAATTAGCAACTGTACGGTCTTTTGCAACTTGGGATAGAGTATTGTCGGTCTCAATAACAATACCGGCAACTGCCCCATTCTCAAAGAATGAATCTTGGAAGGATTGCATTTTATAGAGAGTATTAATACTTCTAACTGCAGATTCCAGTCTGCTAGATCCTCTGAATACGGAAGAACTGCTTAAATCTTTAATATGGATAATTTCACTAGGCTTGAAATCCTGTACTCCATTGTACTTATATCCAGCGACAAAAGTTTTAGGGTCGGGGACTACTATCATCTTTATAGCTGGTAAGTGGTATAAAAACGCACCGTCCCAATATAAAAAGATATTGCCTTCTAGAATAAAATCTGTAAAAATTTGAGTTCTAAATTCTTGGGCAGATTGATAAGGATTAGGTCTAAAGTTCAATAGGTTAAGTAAAGCTTTTTGCTTTACACCTGAAGCTATAGATTGGGAATTTGTTTTGTCTTTAACATCATAATCTAAACTGCAGCAAGCACTAACAATCATATTAGTACCGCGGTTTACAGATTCTAACTTTTCAAATCCCTGTGCATAAGTTATTACCGCATCTGTCGATATATAGCTTCCTGCTTCTTCTGCAATTCTTGCTTGTGCTGGATTATCCTTCTTTGTCCAGAACATTAAATCTTTCCATTCCATATTTTACCTTAGTAAAATTTGGCAAACAATCCGAAAGGAGTGGCCGACGCTGGTTTTACAGTCGTGGTACCTTGTTTAGCCTTTTGTATATCGATCCATCTACTCTGTTTATCCGATGTACTAAGAGCAGGCGCTTTGCCAAATATCTTATGTAAAGCTTGATGATGCTTATTACATAAAGTATACACCTTCTCGTATATCTCAGAATGATGAGCTGCAATGAATTCGTCTCTAATGGCTAAAACTTCTTCGTCTGTATCAATACTATTTCCAGTCTCTGCAGACCATTTATTAAGTAGCAATGTTAAACTTGTAGTATGGTGCAGTTCTAGTTCTTCCGTAGTAGAACAGATGTAGCAAGTACTCTGTTTCTCGTAGGCAGACTTAGCGCGATCACGTACATGCTTAATTGCAACCCTTTTATTAGTATTGACTGCCATTATTTATGGATCCATTTTTTGTTATATACCTACATTAATTTAATATATTATACTATTTAGGCAGGCATGAGTCAAGGATAAAATTTTTGAAGCACAAACGACAAAACCCGCCACTAGGGCGGGTTTTGGTGTAATGCATTTTATTAGTTATTGAATATTCGTTCAAATAAACTACGTCCTTTAAGGCGCTGTACTTCCGAAAAATACTTGTTAGCTAGATTATCTAACCTAGATACCTCTGCTTCTAAATCTGCAACACGTGTACCATACTTTAACGTATTGATCTCACGCTCTAACTTAGAGTTTTCTTCTTGTGCTTGTCTTAAAGCTAAGCACATTGTGGCGGTGCTACATTGTAAAGCGAATTGATTATCAACTAAAATATCTAATTCAGCTTGTGTCCCCGTAGAAGGAACTACTGAATTTAACATCTTAGGTCCTGCATTGGCAGCTATGTAAAAAGGCTCCATAAGATGAATATGGTCCTCATGACACTCTAACAATATCTCAAATTTAGGTTGTCCTACATCTCTATATGCTATTTGCATATTTTGAGATGCGGTACCTTTATTAAGCTTATCATAATGTTCGCCAATACGACGGGAGAAATTATTAGTCTTACCTATATAGTATCTACCGTCTGAAAAGGTTAATTTATAAATACCTGAGTTCATTATACAAACATTCCATGATTTCTTAGATACTGAGCATATTGTTCATCTGTTTGAATAGACATACATACTAACTCATACTCTTCATCTGCACGTCTGAATAATCCTCCCGTTTTACCTGGCTGTAGAGTGCGCTCAATTTTAGCACCTAATGCTAACAGCCAGTAAGGGTTATCAGGAATTTTAGTTTCATCTATGTTTAAGTACCCAATAACTTCGTCGGGATTAAAATCTTTTAAAATTGGAATCTGTTTCATATTATACCGTAAATGTGTAAATAGCATAACGCACAGCATCAGCAATATTGGATGCTAGGTTATGTTCTGGTTTTTCTCGTTTAGCTTCAGTATCTGTATCCCATTGATATTGGTCAAAGGAGTCTTGTACGTGATAGCATGTTCTTAATACTTTAACTCTACCGTTTTCAACTAAGTTCTGTACATAGTTGATACCTTCTAGTACGGCTTTATCTGCTTTGGTGGTAGCAATATCGTAGTCATATGCCAAGTCTGCCCCAAACTGAGCCGCGGCAGAATCAATGAAAATTGTCTCGATCTTATGGCGCGTAATCATATCCTGAAATTTTTCAGCATGCACGCTAGTCTTAGTATTACCTTCTAGATAATCTTCAACTATATAGTAGATCTTAGTTTCAACCTCATAGTAAATAACTACGAATGCAGTAGGATCTCGATAACCTACGTCAAGTCCTGCAATTACTTCGTACTTACCTTGTGGCAACTCATCAATGATGTGTTCTTCAGTAAGTGTGTAAATCTGTCCTTCGAACGTATTGAACGAGGCAAGATATTCTTGCTCGAATTCAGCCTTAGACATAGACTTTCTAGCTTCTTCTACGTCTCTAGCGCTCATGCGAGTGTTTTCGTGATAGTCAGCAGTTATACTAACCCATTCAGGAAACTCAGGATTATATCCTCTACTATGAAACTCTGAGAACCAATTCAATTTACCACGAGGTGTGG
>Ga0075163_10003629_pt1 | contig 20745 bp, 17 predicted proteins | sample JI1023141ADNA_FD_71478 | JGI IMG/M metagenome (GOLD analysis project Ga0075163, IMG submission 71478) | Wastewater effluent complex algal communities from Wisconsin, to seasonally profile nutrient transformation and Carbon sequestration -... | ecosystem: Engineered > WWTP > Effluent > Algae... | reverse complement strand
GATCGTATTGGGCATTTGAACTATAACCAGAAATTATCAGAGCAACGCGCAAATACCGTTGCAGACTTGTTGATACAGCAAGGCATTGATGCCAACCGTATACAGGTGAGTGCGCATGGTCCAACTGAACAATATAAATATTGCGATGGTAAATATTCTAATGCACTCGTTGCCTGCTTAGTGCCGAATCGTCGTGTCAATGTAAGTTGGTAATTTATTATCGAAATACATTTGGTCTTGACGTAGCCATTTGATCTAGAGGGAGGAGTCTTTCTTTTCCCTCTGCTTTAATCGCATAGAGCATAACAATTGAGTGGACGAATTGAAGTTATGATTTGTTCGAATACATGAGATTTTTAAAATAATTTCATGACTGTTGTGGTTCGAGATGATGAGAATGGACTTTTAGGTTAAAGCATTTTTTTAATATTTTATGTGTTTAAGTATTTTAAAAATAACAATATTTTAAATTCATTATCAAGAGTATAAATCCAAATAAAAATAATATTGTAGAGTCTGTTGATATTTCAGCCATACCTTGTGTTATTGGCTAAAGCGACATAAACACGGCATGAAACGTAGTAAAGGCACCCCTCCTTTTCGAGTTTCAAAGCAGTTTAGGGAAGCTTTAGCCATAACCCTACGGGACAAGGATATTTTTGCCGCCACTGCGGTATGTTTTGCCTACTCAGTGAGCAAGACATACCTATATGGTGTCTAAAAATGTCCTCTGTCACAATGAGAGCGATAGCTCGTAAAGTGAAATGTCAACAGACCCTATTGTAAGTTTGTATTTTTTAGATGAAAATTTGAGCTCAATAATTATAAACTTCAAGCAAAAAGGATAAATATATGATGCATCGTAGAATTCTATCTACTCTAATTGTTGGTAGTTTGGGGTTTGGTACAATAGCGCAAGGCTATGCTCAGGACACCAAACAACTGATTGAGCAAAGTGTTAGCCAAAATAATGATAAGTTTGTCAAAATTTTTAAAGATATTCATCAAAACCCTGAACTCGGTTTTATGGAGTTTAGAACAGCAGCTATTGTGGCAAAAGAACTTAAATCTTATGGATATAACACCACTGAACGGATTGGTAAAACGGGTATTGCTGCTGTCATGAAAAATGAGGATGGTCCAATTGTCATGTACCGAGCCGACATGGATGCCAATGCTGTTAAAGAAACAACAGGGCTTCCATATGCCAGTAATAAGATTGTAAAACTGGATGATGGGACTGAAACACCCGTTGCACATACATGTGGGCATGATGCTCATGTTGCATGGATGTTAGGCACAGCAAAGTTTCTTGCCGAACATAAAGATCTATGGAAAGGAACGGTAGTCTTTATTGGGCAGCCTGCGGAAGAACCAATTTTAGGTGCAGAAGCAATGGTCAATGATGGACTCTATAAAAAATATAAGATTCCTGAACCTGATTATCTATTTGGTATTCATGCTGCTCCTGTTGCCGTTGGTATCATTGCTGCTGCAACAGGAGTTCGTATGGCAGGGACAGATCAATTTGATGTCACATTCCATGGTATTGGAGGGCATGGTTCTACGCCAAATTTATCCAAAGATCCGATTGTTATGGCAGCAACCGCGATTACCCAATACCAAACGATTATCAGTCGAGGCATTGATCCTAAAAATGCAGCTGTGATTACGGTTGGTTCTATTCAAGCAGGAAGTAATAACAATGTCATACCTGCATCAGCCTTACTTAAAATCAATCTGCGTTGGTTTAATGAACGCGATCGTAAGTTGATGATTGATGGAATTACACGCATCAATGAAAGTATTGCTTATGCTTATAATATGCCAAAAGATAAATACCCAACGACTGAATTTAAAGGTTGGGCACATCCTTTGGATAATGATGTTGCATTAACTAAAGTGGTGCAAAATGCATTGTCGACTTCAGGGCTGATAGAAAATCCTAAATACTTACTCGATGAAAATGTTCTCCCATCTGTAATGGGGTCAGAAGATGTCCATCATCTTGTTATTCATAATGAAAAGAATGCATATAGCTATATAAATGTAGGTATTGCAGAGCCTCAGCGATTTATTGAAGCATTTAAGCAAAAGAAATTGCCTTTTAATGCACATAATGGAGATTTTGAAATCGATTTATCTGCGATTCCATATGGTACGAAAGCAGGTATTTTTTCGATGTTAGCAATCTTGAATAACCCACCAAAATCTTGAAGTGATGATCAATCGTGATCATGTCATAAGTTTTAAGTTGTTTGATACACAAGTTCCGATATTTGTTGAGCTTTGCAATTCAGATATCGGAAAATCCAAAATCAGTGTTAGAAAATAGCCGTTGATACCTGATGTTGGGAGCGGCTTTAAAATTCTGTTTAAAAAATAAGTATATTTTTACATTTTCACAACTTCGCATATACATGCGATGCAAGTTAAAAAATAATTTGATCTGTAAAATTAGAGAAGTCATCTTTTTCTATTGCGATGGACGCTACATTTTACTCGCTGACTATTGATTGATGGCGGGCATAGATGTGAGTTCACATAAGTGGCAATAGTAAGTTCCTATCTCTAACTGTAGCTAAGTTTGAAAAATGAGTCAGTCAAATTTCATTTCCATAAAAGTGGTTCATCTAAAAATGTGATTTGGATTGTAAGCTCATTTTGATTCTTTAAATCATTTATTTTAAACGGCAATCAACGTCTTATGTTTTCTCCTTATATTCATGCATTTGCATTGTTTTTTTCATTATTGAATCCCTTCTTAATGAGTGTGTACATGGTCGGGATGATTCGTAACACTGATGTAAAAGTCTTTAATAAAGCCTTGATTCAAGGAAGTTTGATTGCTTTTGCTGTTTTTGCACTATTTGCATGGGGTGGTGAGAATATTTTTAGTCGTTATCTAAATGTACGCTTTGAATCGTTCCAGATTTTTGGTGGATTAATTTTCCTCGTTATTGGTTATCGTTATGTATTTCAGGGTGCAGAAACGATTGGGGAAATGCGAGGTGCTCCTGAACATTTGGCAGGAACGATTGCCATGCCGTTTATGATTGGGCCAGGTACGATTAGTGCTGCAGTTGTAACAGGCGTAAGTGTTCCATTCACGGGTGCAATCGCTGTTATTGCGGTTACGCTTGCACTGACGTGTAGTATTTTAATTGCGATGAAATATGGGCATGATCATTTACGTTATAAACATGCCAAGCACATTGATCGTTATTTTGACATTATGGGGCGTTTATCTGCTTTGCTGATTGGTACGATTGCGGTTGATATGATCGTCAATGGTGTTATGGGATTGATGCAATCAGCAAATTTGCATTGAGTTTTTTGATATGTAATTTTGTATATATGGTATTTATTTTTGAAATGTATTTTTATTAAATTTCAGTAAATTCAATAAAAATACTGTTAATGTAATCGTTCTGAAATAATCCCCCGAGATACCATAAAAATCGTTGATGATGTTTTATGGATTTATCCGTATTTTTACGGAGGGGAATGAACGATAATAGCCACGTTGTATTCTCTATGAGTTCTCCTATGTATCCATTAGATCAATTGAACCAAGCACCTGACGACCAGTCAGAGCTTACAATGTCAGTTTTGATGACACCTGATATGGCAAATTTCTCAGGTAATGTTCATGGTGGAGCAATTTTAAAACTGCTTGACCAAGTTGCTTATGCTTGTGCAAGTCGTTATTCAGGTAGCTATGTTGTTACCTTGTCGGTTGATAAAGTAAATTTCAAAGAGCCGATTTACGTTGGTGAATTAGTCACTTTTTTAGCGAGTGTTAATCATGTTGGGCGTACTTCTATGGAAGTGGGTATTCGCGTAGAAGCACAGAATATCCAGAAACGTACCATTCGACATACCAATACGTGTTATTTCACGATGGTTGCTGTTGATGAGGAACGAAAACCAAAAGCAGTTCCGATCTTGAAATTAGATACAGATTGGAAACGTTGCCGTTTTGAAGCTGCTGAGCAGCGTAAAGATATGCGCTTACAAGAGGTTCATCAACCTTCGTGCAGTATTTTTAAAAAACCGAGCAGTGTTAATTAGTTTATAAAAAGACTTTAAAAAAAGATCGAACCGCAGCATGGTTCGATCTTTTTTTTATTTGTAATTTAAGATTGCGAAGATCCTTACAAGAGTTGTGTGAGGGTAAATGTTAAGACCGCTTTAATTTGTTGTGGTCGTCGCAGAGCTTGCACTTGCTTCACTTGCAGTTACATCCGCTGTTGCTAGATCTTGTGTTTCAGGTTGTTCCTGAGTGGATACAACGACTTTTTCTTCCGTTACGTCGGCACGATGTGATTCCTTATGATTTGATGCAGCGAACGCTGTTGCCGCAGCAAGCGTTAGTGTTGTAGCAATTAAAGTTTTGATAAGTTTCATGTTTGGCATCCATATTTCAATTTGATTTAAGTTTTAGCCAAAATTTAAGTCATCAATGAATATGAGATCTCAAACCTTGGCATGGAGTTCATGCTAAGTGCCAAACTTTTTTACAGCAATATTCTTAACAATCTTTTACGTTGATCTTAACAATAGTGCAGCATAAATGAGCCTTATGTGGTTTCTCGGTAAAACTTTAGCTTTTAAGAGAGCGTGATAATGTATCTAAATATATTTTTGTGGTTGAAAAATAAGCTAGAAATTTACGTGTTTAGAACAATCCTGAGATTAGATGCCGCTTCTCATGATTGAATAAAGTTATTGGTATGCCTGAATTGAGAATATTTTTAGATGTCAGTACAGGTTAGGAGAGATGCTGAGCTTTTAGTTTGTTAAAGCCATGACGAAAACTATTCCATTCTTAGAAATTTTATCTATAAAATAAAACAAAGTTCAATTTAGAGAACCATGTGAAGATTCTTGCTCCTAAACCTGTTCCAACACATATTATTTCTGGTTTTTTAGGTGCAGGTAAGACAACTTTATTACAGCATTTATTAGCACAGAAGCCTGAACATGAAGTCTGGGCGATTCTTATGAATGAGTTTGGTCAAATCGGTGTCGATCAGCAATTGATTGCACAACAGCAAGGCTATGCCGTTAAAGAATTATTAGGTGGCTGTTTATGTTGTAGTAGTCAATTGCCCATGCAAATCGCACTGTCTCGATTATTGAGCGAGAGTAAGCCTGATCGATTATTTATTGAACCTACAGGCTTGGGGCATCCAGCTCAATTATTAGAACAACTCACCGAACCGCATTGGCAAAGTAGTTTGAATATGCGTGCTTTGGTGATTGTGGTTGATGGTAGTCGTTTGCATGATCGTGAATGGGTACAACAGAATTTATATACCGATCAACTTAAAGCTGCACAAATTGTTGTCCTTTCGCATGTTGATTGTATGAATGATGTGGATTGGCAGGCGTATTCGGCGTTAAAACAAGAATACCAAACCTATGTACAGTATTGGATTGAGGCTGAAAATGGACAAGTTGGATTGCCTCAACTTGATATTGTGCAACAACCTGTGCAGCGTAAAATTCAACCACTATTAAAATTGCAAAAAATACAGTCAAATGATGAAAAGAGAGCTGAAATAAAACAACTTCCTTATCATTATGTAGAGACAACCCAAGGCTATACGGTTGGGGGGTGGAAATTGCCGAAACGTTGGCAATTCAACTTTTATAATTTATTAGACTTACTCTGTGCCCAACAAGATTGGGTCAGAATTAAAGGGATTTTTAATACTGATCAAGGGTGGAAGAGCTTTAATTTTAATCCTCAACAGTTTAACTATAAGTCTGCTGATGAAAGCATTGATAATCGAATTGAAATCATTACCCAGTCACATCAAGATTGGTTCGCATTTGAAACGCAATTATTAGCGTGTTGCCGTAATATTGATCAATAGCGATGTCAACAAAACAGCGCATTATATTCAATAAATAGAGTATGCTTAGCGCCAAATTTGAGAACACAGTATCGAAGAGTATCGTTTATGGCGTTGAAAGCAACAATATATAAGGTAGACCTGAATATTGCCAATATGGATGAGCATATCTATGCGGATTATCAACTAACGCTTGCTTTGCACCCATCGGAAACGATTGAGCGTTTAATGGTACGTATTTTGGCTTATGCTCGATATGCAGATGAACGCTTAGAGTTTACCAAAGATCTATTTGAAACAGATGAACCAGCGTTGTGGCAAAAAGACCTGACAGGGCTTTTAGAAAAGTGGATTGAAGTGGGTTGTCCATCTGAAGATAAAGTGAAAAAAGCCAGTGCGCGTTGTAAGAAAGTAGCCGTGGTGACTTACGGCTCTCAATCTGATGATTGGTGGCAAAAGAATACCAAGATTAAGACCTTAAGTAATGTGGACGTTTGGCAGTTAGTACCTCAAACGACACAAGCACTTGAACAGTTATGTGAACGCACCATGCAATTACAATTGAATATTATGGATGGGGAGTGGACACTGTTAAGCGACAAAGGGCAAGTCGAGATTCAGTGGCAACAATTGCAATAATTTTCAATAGAACTGTGTCTACGTTTGGAGTGAAATAAATGAGTACTGAATTAGAGATTATTGATTTAAAGATTGGTGAAGGTAAAGAAGCTGTTAGAGGGGCTTTAATCACAACGCATTACACGGGGTGGTTGGAAGATGGTACTCAGTTTGACTCTTCAATTCATCGTGGCAATTATTTTGAAACAGTGATTGGTACTGGTCGAGTGATTAAAGGTTGGGATCAAGGCATCATGGGAATGCGCGTTGGTGGAAAGCGTAAGCTTATCGTACCTGCTCATTTGGCTTATGGCGCACGTAAGATGGGAAAAATTATTCCTGCAAATGCCAATCTTACATTTGAAATTGAGCTTTTTGATGTAAAGACTCGAGACGAGTAATTTAATCTGAAATTTTACAAAGCATGGATCGTGTTGATTTGCTGAATGAGTCCTTGCTTTGTAACTAAATTACAAAAAATTACAATAACAGTACGAATTGCATTTTTAGATTAATGATAAATAATTGAATTTAATCATTTTTACTTTTTTCTATTTGTTCTGACATTCTTCTGAAAATTGTTGATTCTATAGACGGTTCTGTATATCTTTTAGATAAAGAGCAATGTATTTTTAATCAAATTTTTTAAAAAAAATGTGATGTTAATTTACCTTTTGGAGAAATTGCTTTTAATCATTGCCATCGGTGATCAGTCTAGTCACAACAATGGCTCGGTAAATTATAAAAATTCGATGTCTGTATTTACAGGCACTAAAAATTTGAGTGAGTAGAGGTAGCTATGAATGACTATTTGGATATCACCGCATCGGAACTATTAAAAGAGCTGCATAATTTTTTCTTGATCAATACATATAATGGTGCTGAAGCTGGTTTTTGGGTCAATGAGAAAGCATTGATTGATAAGCATTATTGGATGGATGGGGAAAATAAAGTCGAAATTGTAAGAGAACTGAGTCCTTCACATCAGCATGCGCCAGATTACCAAATCACCTTACTATCACCCTTGGATGGTCATGTTGTATTGCTAGAATATGATGGGGTAGGTAAAAAAATTCAAACCTTCCGCCGTGGAGAGTGGGTCAATCGGTTATATAAATATTTCTATCAAAAAGAACGCTATTATTTACAACAATTGTCTGAACACCCCAATTTTCAATTAATTCAATATTAATAGAGTTTTGAAGTGCTCAACATGCAGAATGTTGAGCACTTTTTCTTTTGTTGTGAAAAAATCATTTTATATTGCTATATATTTCATAAAATAAACTTTTAAGATTATTTTCAGATTCTAAAATTATAAATACAATCCTCACTCCCAGTTGGCGCACTAGAAGCTCTTACTTGTCCATAAATTGTAAGATGATTCATGCATGATTCGCGATCAGCCATTTTCTAATATTGAGACGATATCTCTATGACAACACGTTTAGTGTCTTCGACCTTTAAAAAGTTTTTAGGTCTAATGATTGGTGTGGTTGCGACTACGGCAACTTTTGCAGAAAATTCCAAAATTGATGCGACAACGTTAACCGTCATTGGTTATCATGAAATTACTGATCATAAAGATGCACTTATTCCAAGCTATGCGGTAACAACACAACAATTTAGTGAACATATTGATTGGTTACAAAAGAATGGCTATCACTTTATTAATGTTGATCAACTCCTTAAAGCTCATCAAGGCAAATATACGTTACCAACGAAGCCCGTTTTATTGACTGTTGATGATGGTTATCAGTCTTTTTATCAAAATGCTTATCCAATTATCCGTGCAAAAAAAATTCCAGTGGTGTTGGCTGTGGTTGGTTCTTGGTTAGAGCCAAAAGCCGATCAGAAAGTTGATTTTGGTGGTGATGAGATCACACGGAATAAGATTTTAAGTTGGAATGAACTTAAAGAAATGCAAAATAGTGGTTTTGTTGAAATTGCGAGCCATAGCTATCATTTGCATCGTGGTGTCACCGCAAATCCTCAAGCTAACTCAGAGCCTGCTGCGATTACCCGAATCTACGATCTAAAAACCAAAACCTATGAAAGTGATGCGAGTTACCGAACACGTGTTTATCAAGATTTAAAAAAGAATAATGACTTATTAAAAGCACATGGTTTGCGTTCGCCGCGTGTCATGGTTTGGCCTTATGGTCGGTACAATATGCAATTAGTACAAATTTCGAAGCAATTGGGTATGCCGATTACGATTACTTTGGATGATGGTGCTGATCATGCAAAACAATCGATTCAAAACATGGGACGTATTCTAATTCAAGGCAATATGTCGACCAGTGCATTGGCACAGGAAATTAAAAATCGTGAACTCAATTTAAATGACAATAATCGTCCACAAAAGATTATGCATGTTGATTTAGATTATATTTATGATCCAGATCCGCAACAACAAGAGCGTAATCTAGGCAATCTTTTAGATCGTATTAACGGCATGGGTGTAAAGACTGTTTATTTACAAGCATTCTCAGATCCTGATGCCAATGGTTCTGCGGATATGGTGTATTTTCCAAATCGTCATATTCCAATGCGTGCTGATTTATTCAATCGGGTTGCTTGGCAAATTCAAACACGTACGCCAGTTCAACGTTTGTATGCTTGGATGCCTTTGCTTGCATGGGAATTACCTAAATCAGATCCAGTATCAAAAGATTTAGTTGTAACGCAACAAGCAAAAGCAGGTGAGCACTTAAATATGGGTTATATTCGTTTAAGTCCATATTCACCCAAAGCAAGACAAGCGATTAAAGAAATTTATCAAGATCTTGCAAAATCGACGCCATTTGATGGTCTGTTATTCCATGATGATGTGACATTGTCAGATTATGAAGATGCAAGTCCTCAAGCCTTAGCAGCTTATGCGAAGCAAGGTTTACCAACGGATCTTGCTCAAATACGGGGCAATGATGACAAATTGCAGAAATGGACAGCATATAAAACGCGGACATTAGACGATTTTGCAATGGAGCTTGCAGGTGAAGTGCGTCAATATCAACCTTATTTGATGACGGCACGTAATTTGTATGCACAAGTTGCACTGAATCCATATGCGGAAAACTGGTACGCACAATCTTTGGAGGAGTCATTAAAACGCTATGATTTCACAGCGATTATGGCAATGCCTTATATGGAACAAGTGGATAATTCCGAAAAGTTTTATACTGATATTATGGATCGTGTAAAACAGTATCCAAATGGGATTAAAAAGACGGTCATGGAGTTACAAGCAATTAATTGGCGCAATGATCAGAAGATCCCTTCAGAAGAAATGGCTGCAACGATTAAATCACTTTATCAACAAGGTGCGATGCATATTGCGTATTATCCTGATGATCCGATTAAACAACATCCAGATGTAGAAACGATGCGTAAGGCTTTTGCTTTAAAATCATCACAATTAGTACCATAACGGAGTAATGTGTCGATGAGTATAATTGCTTTATTATGGGCTAATGCCATTAAATTTGTTTTTTATTATCCGTTATTTATGTCGTATTTATGGATGGTAGGGGCAATTATTTTCTACTGGAAAGAACGCCAAGATCCACCTTATCAACAACCCGCAGCTTTGCCTGAATATCCTAAGGTTGCTGTTCTTGTTCCTTGTTTTAACGAAGGCGATAACGCAGAAGAAACCATCAGCCATGCTCTAAAATTAGATTATCCAAATTTTGAAGTGATTGCGATCAATGATGGAAGTTCAGATAACACGGGTGAAGTACTTGATCGTCTAGCTGCACAGCATGAAAAATTACGTGTGGTACATCTTGCACAAAACCAAGGTAAGGCTATGGGGCTGCAAGCGGGCAGTTTAATGACGGATGCAGAGTTTCTGATTGGTATTGATGGTGATGCGTTACTTGATCCACATGCGGCACAGTGGATGATGCACCATTTCTTAGAAGATTCAACTGTGGCAGCCGTGACAGGAAATCCACGTATTCGTACACGTTCGACATTATTGGGACGAATTCAGGTTGGGGAGTTTTCTTCAATTGTGGGCATGATTAAACGAGCGCAACGTACTTTTGGGCGTTTATTCACAGTCTCAGGTGTGATTACAGCATTTCGTAAAAGCGCCGTGCATCAAGTCGATTATTGGTCTCCAAATATGCTGACGGAAGATATTGATATCACTTGGAAATTACAACGCGCTGGTTGGGACGTTCGTTTTGAGCCAAATGCCTTGGTTTGGATTTTGATGCCAGAAACTTTTAATGGTTTGTGGAAACAACGTTTACGTTGGGCAATGGGTGGGGCACAAGTTCTAATTAAGAACATTGATGTCTTTTCTAAACCAAAACTCAATTTCCTTTGGCCATTAATGTTAGAGCTTTGTTTAACGTTGGTTTGGTCATATTTGATGCTGATTATGGCTGTCATGTGGCTGTTACATTTTGTATTTACAATACCAGCCCTTGCTATCGTCAGTTCGCCATTTTTACCATACGGTAGTGGAATTTTATTAGGTGCGACTTGCTTAATTCAGTTTGCTTTAAGCAAATGGATGGATAGTCGTTATGAACCAAACTTAGGGAAAAATTATTATTGGATGATTTGGTACCCATTTGTGTTTTGGTTAATTACGATTACTGCTACAATCGTCGCCTTTCCAAAGGTGCTACTTCGCGCTGAAGAAAAACGTGCCCGTTGGATTAGCCCAGATCGTGGAATTCGCTGAGTCGCAAGATTCATTTTGCTGAGAATAGAAATGAAAGCAAATAGTTTGATTATTGATGTACGTCATCAACTCCCTTGGCATAAGCGTTATTTTTCTACGACCACGACTGCGATGATGTGGGGCGGTTGGTTATTATTATGGCGACCATTTATTTTGGTCTGGGTGTTAATTGAACTGCAAAAAACGCATCTTGCACAACGTTTAATGGCGGCATTCAGTCAAGGTCTTGAGCACGGAATTACGGCACTTTTCATGTGTGCAGTAGCATTATTATTATGGGGACTGTTACCTTCAAAACGCGTACATAAAAAACATGCAATTGAAAAAGAACTCCCTGATTATGCGCATTATTTTGAGTTGCCTGAACACGAGATTCAAGCGGGTCGTCAACAGAAAGTCACAACACTACATCATGATGAAAATGGTAAAATTATTCGTGTTGAATAATATTTATTGTTATCTCTAAATGACATTGAATGCCTTAATTTAAATTGAGGCATTTTTTTATGGATGTGTACTAAATTTTAGGCATAAAAAAACCAGCTTAGGCTGGGTTTTTATTTGCACCATTTTTCATTAGTTGAAAAATGGTGCCCGAGGCCAGACTCGAACTGGCACGCTTTGTGGGCGGGGGATTTTAAATCCCCTGTGTCTACCGATTTCACCACTCGGGCATGTGCGCAATAATAGAGGAGACTTTAAAACTTGGCAAGACTAAAAAGCATTAATTGCTTTCTTTTCAATCAAGTTATGTGTTTGTTTGACAAAAAATGAGCATTACTGATCTATTTCATGATTATTTCATCAAACTGAGATCAAAGCTTCATCTAAGTTAATTAACTTTTATTGTTTGTAGTAATAAAATTAAGGTAGCAATCAGATGACAGCAAAAATTTCACGACGGGAACTCATTCAGAAAAGTTTATTTGGTTTTGGGGCTTTATCCTTATCGGTTGGTTTTACAGGATGTAATGATAGTTCAGATCAAGAAACAGTAGCTTTACAAGTCAATTTTGATCATGGTGTTGCGAGTGGTGATCCATTACAGGATCGTGTGATTTTATGGACACGTCTTACTCCAAGCGATTTAAGTGCGCGTTTACAAGTGACATGGCAAATTGCCTTAGACAGTCAATTTAAACAAATTATTAAAACAGATAAGGTGACAACCTCTGCATCGCAAGATTTTACCGTGAAAGTCGATGCGACAGGTCTAACTGCAAATCAAAGCTATTTTTATCGTTTTGTTTTTGGTGATAAAATTTCGCCAGTAGGTCAGACTAAAACCTTGCCGACCAGTACATCAAAGGTTAGTTTTGCTGTGTGCTCGTGCTCTAATTATCCAGCAGGCTATTTTTATGTTTACCGTGAAATGGCAAAACAAAATGTAGATGTAGTGATTCATCTAGGCGATTATATTTATGAATATGGCGCTGATGGTTATGCGACAGAAGATGCAGCGAAATTAGGGCGTACGCTTCCTGCGGATAATAATAAAGAAATTATCAAATTAGATGATTATCGCAAACGCTATGCTTTATATCGTAAAGATAAAGACTTACAAGCTTTACATCATCGCCATCCTTTTATTGTGATCTGGGATGACCATGAGTTAGCCAATGATACTTGGAGAGAAGGCGCTGACAATCATCAAGCCAATGAAGGCTCATTTCTTGATCGTAAATTAGCAGCATTGCAAGCATATTTTGAGTGGATGCCAATTCGTCCAATTGATGATCAGCATATCAAGATTTATCGACAGTTTGATTTTGGTAATCTCGTTCAGCTTACTATGTTGGATACACGCATTATCGCGCGTGATAAGCAATTAGATTATGCAGATTATATGACCGCAAATGGTTTGTTGAATGCTGCAAAATTCCAAGCGGACTTAACCAACCCTGCACGTACTTTGATGGGATATACCCAACGGGATTGGCTACTCGGAAAACTTCAACAATCTAATGCAACATGGAATGTTTTAGGTCAACAAATATTAATGGCGAAAATGTTGATCCCAACTGAGTTGTTATTATCTTTGGCTGCGATCGTATCGGGTAATCCGAGTGCAGAAGCTTTAAGTCAAATGAATGCACAAATCACTGAATTGGTGAAGTTGAAAATTCGTTTGCAACAAGGTGATCCAACCTTAACCCCACAAGAAAAAGCGCGTGTCCAGACAGTTGCACCTTATAACTTAGATGCATGGGATGGTTATTTTGTTGAGCGTGAAATTTTATACGGCACTTTGGCACAATTAAATAAAAAAGTTGTGGTGTTGGCAGGGGATACCCATAATGCATGGTCTTCTAATTTATATAGTAAAGATGGTGCATTTGTGGGTGTGGAATTGGCAACCAGTTCGATTTCATCACCAGGTTTAGAGAAATATTTAAGTATTCCATTGGCTCAGTTACAGCAGTTTGAATTTGCCTTCACCACATTGATTGATGAGTTGAATTACTGCAACCTGAATCAACGTGGTTACTTAATTGTTCAATTTGATGAAACTCAGGTTCAGTCACAGTGGATTTATGTAGATTCAATTAAGAAAGCTGAATATGTTGTTGATACAGCTAGACAATATCAGCTCAGTTTTGATAAGAATTTGTTGCCAGTAAAAACGGCACAGCAAGTTGCGTAAACGATTGATACATCGAGCCAAACGTTAATGTTTGGCTTTTTTATTTATTAAATTACAGACATAAAAAAACCAGCTTACGCTGGATTTTTATTTGCACCATTTTTCATTAGTTGAAAAATGGTGCCCGAGGCCAGACTCGAACTGGCACGCTTTGTGGGCGGGGGATTTTAAATCCCCTGTGTCTACCGATTTCACCACTCGGGCTTTAAAACCAAATTTGGAGGCGGGGGTCGGAATCGAACCGGCGTACACGGAGTTGCAGTCCGCTGCATGACCATTCTGCCACCCCGCCATCATTTGGTGATGCACATATTAGCAACCTTTAGAAAAAAAACAATAGTGTTCGCAGTGAATATGCACATAAAAACAACATCTAAAAGAATATTGGTCAAATTATCATGTATTATTTACGCAATTGATTCATACCCACTTTGGAGATGCGCTGTGGCATTGGTTTTAGACGGTCGTGCGTTGGCAACACAAATCGAAGCTGATTTGTTGGTTCGTGTAGAAGCATTAAAAGCAAAAACGGGACGTACCCCAATTTTGGCAACAATTTTGGTTGGTGATGATGGTGCATCGGCAACGTATGTGCGTATGAAGGGCAATGCATGTCGCCGTGTCGGTATGGATTCACTGAAAGTTGAGCTTTCTAAAGAAACAACTACAGAACAGTTACTTGCTGAAATTGAAAAATTAAATGCTAATCCTGATGTACACGGCATTTTGTTGCAACATCCTGTCCCTGAGCAAATTGATGAAAGAGCATGTTTTGATGCGATTTCATTGGCGAAAGATGTTGATGGCGTAACATGTCTCGGTTTTGGTCGTATGGCAATGGGTGAAGCAGCTTATGGTTCTGCAACTCCAGCAGGTATCATGACAATCTTGCAAGAAAACAAGATTGAGATTGCAGGTCAACATGCAGTTGTTGTTGGTCGCTCTGCTATTCTTGGTAAGCCAATGGCAATGATGTTGTTACAAGCGAATGCAACAGTAACAATCTGTCATTCACGTACCCAAAATCTACCTGAATTAGTCAAACAGGCAGATATTATTGTAGGTGCAGTGGGTAAAGCTGAATTGATTCAAAAAGATTGGATCAAGCAAGGTGCAGTTGTTGTTGATGCTGGTTTCCATCCACGTGATGGTGGTGGTGTCGGTGATATTCAATTGGTGGGTATTGAAGAGGTTGCATCTGCATATACACCAGTTCCAGGTGGTGTAGGCCCAATGACGATTACGACGTTGATTCGTCAAACTGTTGAAGCTGCTGAAAAAGCATTAGGATAAATATTAATTACTTCTCTCCAAGCTGTAATATTGGTCAGTTAAGCATTTTTAATCCCTCCTTGCGAAGCGATGCTTCCCCTCTTTTTTTTCAAAGAGGTTAGGGGAGATTTATCCATTAGTAATAATGAAATTACGCTTAACTGACTGGCATTACTCGCCAAGAGGAGTTTTTTAGAATTGCATAAATATGAGTTGTACATTTCAATTTGCTAAAGCACCTGAGCAACTGCTGAAAGCGTTGCATGATGTTATTCCAAGCACAGATTTATTAGCGCAACAGCTACCCGAAACGCCGATTTCTTTATGGTTAATTCCACCTGTGTTTCCAACAGATCGTTTAGATGACGAAGTGATTCGTCGTATCTGGAATGAAACGCCGTATTGGATTTTTTGTTGGGCTTCTGGTTTGGCGATGGCGCAATGGTTACTCGCTGAGCCTCATCATGTGAAAGATAAGGTGGTCTTAGATTTTGGTGCAGGTTCTGGTGTGGTTGCAATTGCTGCAAAAATGGCAGGTGCGAAGCGCGTGATTTGCTGTGACATTGATCAGGTCAGTTTGGCATCATGTCGTGAAAATGCATTGTTAAATAACGTCGAACTTGAGTACTTGGATGATTTATATAAATCTGAGCAAGTCGATGTATTACTGGCTGCGGACGTCCTATATGATCAATGCAATCGTTTCTTTTTAGATGAATTTCTTAAGTTTGCACCAGAGGTCTGGGTTGCGGATAGCCGAGTTAAAAACTTTAGCCATCCTCAATATATGAAAATAGATGAACGAAGTGCAACGACTTGGCCTGATTTGGATGAATCCAAAGAGTTTAGAAATGTTAGTTTTTATAAAACGCTGTGATTACAGCGTTTTTTTAAAAGCATCAAAAATGATTAAATCAAAACTTTTGATTGTGAGCATTTGATAAATTAGGGCTTTATGATAACGCTTCTTTGCGATGAAGATATGGGCATGCCAGTTTACTTTTGGCGAAGATTTTTTCCGCTGTAGATCAGAATAAACTGGTGGGGACTTTGAGTGTATTGAAGTGAAAGGCATTCAGCCTTAGCTTGAATCAACTGTATTCATCCATCTTTAGGCAGATCTGAAGATGTTTGCTGATAATAAGATAAAGCAATGTTTTAAATCAGAGACATGGTCATGAATAATCTATTGTAATCAAATACCATATTACAGATATGGTATCTGATTTTTGATTTTGTTAAGAACAAGTATAACGAACGACTTTGAGCGTGCTAGGGCGAGTTTCAAGTGCTTGACGTGTTGCATAGCCTTCACTGTTATTGAAATCAGGTGAGTTTGAAAGCCCAAAAGTTGCGCGGCTGTTCCCAAGTTTTACACCATATTGTTCTTGTTGGGCGGTATTTATAATTTCATTGACGCTGAGTATCGAAATTTTATAAGTTTTTCCTATGCCTAAAACTTGGTTGCAAGCATGTTGTAATTTCTTTTCATCCAAATCTTGATTATTACGTGCTGCAAGCGTGTAGGCAATTGTTGCTGAAGTCGTTGTTTTATTTTCTATTTGATAACCTGTTACGCCATTGAATTGATGGGGCGTACTTTGGCATGCGGTGATGAGAACAGCACTGCTTATGATAAGGAATAAATTGGTTTTTTTCATATCTATGATCCTATTATTTCTATAATTAGTATGGCATAAAATAAGATCTGTATTGTGAGTAATCTTTACAACTCGGGTTATTCATCGTATTGGGGTTCAAAATTAAAGAAAAAATTTTCGTTTTCGAACAATTTTGCATATAATCTGCCAAATTTTTTATTCAATACAAAAGTCGTTGCTTTATTGATTGCAGTATTTTTGCTCGTTTTAACGGGCATTTAGTTTATTGGTCTGTTATAAGGCAAGTCTGGATAGGTGTGTCATGATCTCTACAGATAGTCAAAAAAAATATGTGGTTGCGTTTGACCAAGGTACAACAAGTTCACGAGCAATCGTGTTGGATCATGATGCAAATGTTATTAGTATTGCTCAGCGTGAATTTACGCAAATTTACCCACAGCCAGGTTGGGTTGAGCATGATCCTATGGAAATTTGGGCAACTCAGAGTTCTGTTTGGGTTGAAGCATTGGCGCAAGCAGGGATTTCAAGTGATCAAATTGCTGGGATTGGGATTACTAACCAGCGTGAAACGACGATCATTTGGGATAAAAAAACAGGGAAGCCAATTTATAACGCCATTGTTTGGCAAAGCCGTCAGAGCAATGAGATCTGTAATCAACTACATCAAGATGGTTGGGATGACTATGTTCGTAAAGTGACGGGTCTAGTGATTGATCCATATTTTTCAGCGACAAAAATTAAATGGATTCTTGATCGTGTTGAAGGAAGTCGTGAGCGTGCAGAGCGCGGTGAGCTTTTATTTGGTACGGTGGATACGTGGTTGATTTGGAAATTGACCAATGGTCAAGTTCATGTGACTGACTATACCAATGCTTCACGTACAATGTTGTTTAATATAGAAACATTGGAATGGGATGACAAACTTTTAGAAGCTTTAAATATTCCTAAAGTCATGTTACCTGAGGTTCGTGGTTCTTCTGAAGTGTATGGATATACACATACCATTAGTGGTCAAGAAGTTGGAATTCCAATCGCAGGTATTGCGGGGGATCAACAAGCTGCATTATTTGGACAAATGTGTGTGGAAGTCGGGCAGGCAAAGAATACCTATGGGACGGGTTGTTTCTTATTGATGAACACAGGGAAGCGTATTGTTCAATCTGAACATGGTTTACTGACTACGATTGCATGTGGTGCAAAAGGTGAGGTGAACTACGCTCTAGAAGGTGCTGTGTTTAATGGTGGATCATGTGTGCAATGGCTGCGTGACGAACTCAAAGCGATTAATGATTCGTATGATTCTGAATATTACGCCACCAAAGTGAAAGATAGTAATGGTGTATATGTTGTTCCTGCATTTACAGGTTTGGGTGCGCCGTATTGGGATCCAACCGCACGTGGTGCGATCTTGGGTATTACGCGTGGTGTGAGTATTGAGCATATTATTCGTGCGACACTAGAGTCGATTGCTTATCAAACACGTGACGTTTTAGATGCAATGCAGCAGGACTCTGGTGAAAAGCTGCGGACATTGCGTGTGGATGGCGGCGTAACGGCGAATAACTTCTTGATGCAGTTCCAAGCCGATATTCTGTCAACTTCGGTTGAACGTCCTGCGATGAAAGAAACGACAGGGATGGGAGCCGCATTTTTGGCTGGTTTAGCTGTCGGTTTTTGGTCGGATTTAAATGAATTGAAGAGTAGAATGTCGATCGAACGAACCTTTATACCTGAATGCAGTCAGGATCAAACTGAAAAATTGTATAAAGGTTGGCTAAAAGCTGTCGGACGTACTCGAGATTGGGCGGAAGATTAAGCTAAAATAGTCCCATATAATATGCCGTGAATAACATAGGATGGATGAGCATGAGCTTGATACTGCGCCAACAGAAAACCCTCGAATTAGTACGAGAGCGTGGTTATATTAGTATTGAAGAACTTGCTCAACATTTTGATGTGACTCCCCAAACTATTCGCCGTGATATCAATCAATTGGCAGATGAAGGGTTATTACGGCGTTATCATGGTGGCGCTGCGCATGATTCGAGTGTTGAAAATACTGAATATACTATGCGTGTTGGGCACATGCTTGAGCAAAAGAGAACGATTGCGGAGGCGGTTGCTGCTGCTGTTCCAGATCATGCTTCATTATTTATTAATATTGGTACAACAACTGAAGCAATTGCACATGCCTTACTCAATCACACTGGTTTAAAAATTATTACCAATAACCTGAATGTTGCAAAAATCCTCAGTACCAAAGAAGACTTTGAAGTATTGATTGCCAGTGGTCGTGTTCGTCCAGATGGTGGCGTCATTGGACAGGCAACGGCAGATTTTTTTAAACAGTTTAAAGCTGATTATGCGCTTGTCGGTATTAGTGGTATTGAAGCGGATGGTACATTGCTGGATTTTGATTTTCAGGAAGTGTGCGTCTCTCAAGAGATTCTTTCAAGCGCACGCCAAGTTTTTTTAGCCGCCGATAGTAGTAAGTTTGGTCGTAATGCGATGATTCGTTTAGGCTCACTTAAACAAGTGGATTGTATTTTTACTGATCAACAACCGAATGAAGAATTTATAAAAATGATTCGAGATTTAGATGTCGGTTTGATTATTGCAAAATAAATCTTCATTTTCGAAAAATTGTTACTTTTCTTGAGCTGAGCAATTTGGCTCAAGATATTTGCTATAAAAAACATATTTAGTCTTATAAATAAAGTCGCTTAGCCAATTTTTAAAAATTTAATCCCAAACCTTGATTTTACCATTTATCTAAAAATGTCTATAAATTGGCATTTTTTAGTCTATTTTTTATTGTTTATTTTCGATTTATATGTTTAAATTTTCATTATCGAAAAATAATGAAAATTTGCGGTGATTTATGCAAACTTCTCCTCAGACAAATGAAAAAATCTATGACCTTGCGGTCATTGGTGGTGGTATCAATGGTGTTGGTATTGCGGCTGATGCATCAGGGCGTGGTTTGTCGGTATTCTTGTGTGAAAAAGACGATTTAGCCAGTCATACTTCGTCTGCAAGCAGTAAGCTCATTCATGGTGGTTTACGCTATTTAGAGCACAAGGAATTTCGTTTGGTGCGTGAAGCATTGGCTGAACGTGAAGTTTTATTGGCTAAAGCACCCCATATTATTCGTCCAATGCGGTTTATCATGCCGCATCGTCCACATCTTCGCCCTGCATGGTTAATTCGTACGGGTCTATTCTTTTATGATCACTTAGGTAAGCGTGAAAAATTATTGGGTTCGAACAATGTCTATTTTAAAGAAGACAGCCCTTTAAATTCGGCAATTACACGTGGTTTTGAATATTCTGACTGTGCTGTTGATGATGCTCGTTTGGTCGTACTTAATGCGATGCATGCCCGTGAAAAGGGTGCTGATATCGTAACTCGTACTCGTTGTTTGTCTGCACGAAGAGATGGGCAGTATTGGATTGTTGATTTAGAAAATGAAAATTGTCAATTCCAAATTAAAGCAAAGGCACTGGTCAATGCTGCTGGCCCTTGGGTTGCACAATTCATTAAACAAGATTTACAGCTTCAATCACCGTATGGTATTCGTCTGATTCAAGGTAGTCATATCATTGTGCCGAAGCTATATGAAGGCGATAAAGCATTTATTATGCAAAATGATGATCGTCGTATTGTGTTCGCAATTCCGTATTTGGATCAATACACCATGATTGGGACAACGGATCATGAATATCAAGGTGACCCTGCGCAAGTCAAAATTACGCAAGAAGAAATTGATTATTTGATTGAAGTGAGTAATGCACATTTCAAAAAACAGCTCACGCAAGCGGATGTTATTTGGACATTTGCTGGGGTACGTCCACTCTGTGATGATGAATCGGATAATCCTTCTGCAATTACACGTGATTATACTTTGGCACTCTCTAAAGAAGCAGATGATCAAGCGCCGTTATTGTCTGTGTTTGGCGGAAAATTAACGACTTATCGTAAGTTGGCTGAATCAGCTATGCAGCAGCTCAAAGCCTTTTT